>Ga0315291_10006041_pt1 | contig 15100 bp, 18 predicted proteins | sample YL17G12_20_MG_FD_203070 | JGI IMG/M metagenome (GOLD analysis project Ga0315291, IMG submission 203070) | Sediment microbial communities from Yellowstone Lake, YNP, Wyoming, USA - YL17G12_20 | ecosystem: Environmental > Aquatic > Freshwater > Lake > Sediment | place: USA: Wyoming | collected...
TGGCTGGCAAATCAAGTTCTTCAGCCAAATGCAGCATTTGATCGAAAACCTTCAACTGTTTATCCCAGATGGGCATGTACTTGGAATCCAGCCCTATCTCGCCGACTGCAACCAGTGCATTATTGTGCGCTTGTTCTTTGATGAGCTCCGATGTCCGCTGAAGCTCTTCTTCAGTTAAGACTTGTACGTTCCAAGGATGAATCCCTAACGCAGCATAAACAAGGTTTGGATATCGTGACGCAATGCAAAGATTTTCTTGACTAGTTTTCAAGTCCATAGAATTTGAAACCAAAGCAATAACATTAGCGTTCTTGGCATCAGTTATGATTTCGTCGATGCATTTGCCATATTCTTCGTCAGAAAGATGAATGTGAGCGTCAACGAATCTCATAAATGCTTACCTAACTTTCACTAGACTTGGAGCTAGTCTGTTTTTATAGTTTCTCCATCCATCTGAATGGCTTGGGTCGTTAGCGGTAGTTTTTGCCAAACATCGAACAAAAAACGTTAAATAGGGCTTTAAATAGAAAAAGACGCTGTGAGGAGTCCTTATGGTCGATTTGGATTTAGCTGTAGCTCCTATGCACAGACTCTGCAAAAAAGCCGGTGCAGATAGAGTGAGCGAAGCAGCAGCAAAAGAATTGGCTAAAGCACTGGAAGAAATCGGTGTGAAAATAGCCAAGGAAGCCCTAGATTTTGCGATGCATGCAGGAAGGAAAACCATAAAATCCGAAGACATTGAAATTGCAGCCAAGAAGATCATGGGCAGATAACTCTTCTCTCCTTTCTTTTTGTTAAAGCTGAAATAGTCTATTCAAGTTCAGAAAGCCTAAAAAACCACGAGACAGCTTTCACTTACTAGAAGCTGATAATCATGGGTGGGAAAAAGAAGCTCAATCTAAAGCAAATGGAGCGAATGCAAGACAAGAAGGACGAGGAAGACAAAGAGAAGAAGAAAAAGGAGAAGGCGGGACCGTCAAAAGAAAAAAGACCTCTTGGAATATTGCCTCCAGACATCAAAAACGAAAAGATAATGTCAGAATTGAAGAAAATGAGCGTTCTAACGCCGTACGCTGTGGCCATGCGCTTCAATGTGCGGATAAGCGCTGCAAAGGTTTTCTTGAAGCAGCTTGAAGAAGACGGAAAAATCCATCTTGTTTCAGGAAATCACAGCATAAAAATATTCAAACCAGACTAGTATAGCAAGCAAGCCATTCTAGCATACATCCACGTTTTCGAATGTAGGAGTGGATGCCACAATTGGAGTTTCCTAAAAGAGTTTATACTTCTGATGAAGTCAGAAAGGCGAAGGAACTGATTGATAAAGGTCACAAACACGACTTGACAGTGGAAGGCAGCCAGAGTTTCAAGCAAAAAGTGGAAGATGCCCTTCAACTCGTGAAAACAGCGGGTCACTACGATTTCCTGAGAACATATATCCGCCAAATAGTGGAAATCGACGGACTGACCCAGCTACGCAATGCTGACGCGATGATATGGGCAAACAAATACACTGTTGAGAATCCTGTTGATGCTGCCAGTGTCTTCATACAAAAAGCCAACATTATGAAAGAATACCTTGAGCTCAAACATTACTACAGTGGTGAAGCTGAAAAACGTGCAGTTGAGAAGCGAATAGAGTTCCTTGAAATGCTAAGACAAAAAAGTACCGATAAGGAAATTATAGTGGAATGCGAGAGACTTCTGAGACTTTGGCGCGAGGGTTCACTGGTTTACTAAGAGCTCAACCCGTATTTTTGTACCGCTCTTCACTTGCTTGAACAGTTCAAGGTTCCTTGTGACCTTGCCCAAGATGTTTACTGGGCTGTAAGGCTGCGTTTCTCCATGAAAGACGCATAAGGCACTTCCCATAGGCCAGAATGCAATGGTGCCATTTTCCACGATGGCTTTTGCCTTCTCCTCACCCATTTTAATTGGCGTCTCAAAGTAGATCTCTTCCTTCCATACAGCCGCTCTCCCTTCAATCGGGAGCTTTCTAACTATCATGTCAATCGTTCTTGGCGCTAAGAAGCGCACAAGTTCGCCTTCAGCCTCACCCAAGCCTTCAATAGCGAACTTTACCCTCACTCTTGAGATGTCGACTTTCTCTTCGTTAGCCATTACTTCACGCGTCTTTTTACAAAATCATCCAAGATATGTTCAAGCGAAACTGCGCCTAGCACTTTGAGTTCATACAGCACTCTGACAGAGGGCTTATTGATGGCAAGTACCCTTCTCAAATCTATGGGTGTTCCCATTACCACGACATCGCAGGGTACACGATCGATAGTTTCCTTCAGCTCAGCTACCTGCTTGCCACTGTAACCTAAGGCTGGAAGAAGTGGACCCAAGTGAGGGTATTTCCTGTAAGTTTCTTTTATCGATCCAACAGCATAGGGTCTGGGATCAACGATCTCGCTTGCACCACAATTCTTTGCAAGGATCATGCCAGCTCCATAGGACATGCCACCATGTGTGAGTGTCGGGCCATCTTCAATTACCAATACCTTCTTCCCTTTGATCAAATCAGGCTTATCTGCAGTAACGGGTGATGATGCCTCCAAAATGATCGCGCTCGGATTGGCCATCTTAGCGTTTTCCTTGACTAGCTTCACTTTCTGAGGATCCGCGGTGTCGACCTTGTTAATTATGATGATGTTCGCCATCCTCAGGTTTGCTTCACCAGGATGATAAGTCAACTCGTGTCCTGCTCTGTGCGGATCGGTTACAACTATGCTCAAATCTGGTTTGTAGAATGGTAGATCATTGTTGCCTCCGTCCCAAACTATCACATCTGACTCCTTCTCTGCTTCCCTCAGTATCTTTTCATAGTCAACTCCTGCGTAGACAATTATGCCGTTATCAATGTGCGGCTCATACTCCTCTCTTTCCTCAATCGTGCATTCATACTTGTCCAAATCCTCATATGAAGCAAAGCGTTGCCAAATCTGTTTTCTCAAATCACCGTATGGCATTGGGTGTCTGATAGCTGCAACTCTTAGGCCCCTGCTCTTCAGAATTCCTGCAACTTGTCGAGAGGTCTGACTTTTACCAGACCCTGTTCTGACAGCACACACGGAAACAACTGGAAGCTTAGACTTCAACATCGTTGTTTTTGGTCCCATTAAACGGAAATCTGCGCCGTTTGCCAATACTGCCGAGGCCTTGTGCATAACATATTCATGTGAGACATCACTATATGCAAAGACCACCTGGTCGACATCGTGTTCTTTTATGAGTTTGGGCAATTCTTCCTCAGGAAAAATCGGTAAGCCTTTTGGATACATTGCGCCAGCAAGCTCAGCCGGGTAGTTTCGACCTTCGATTCCCGGGATTTGTGTAGCAGTGAAAGCCACAACCTCATAGGCGTCGTTGTTTCTGAAGTAAACGTTGAAATTATGGAAGTCTCTTCCTGCTGCACCCATTATAATAACCTTAATCTTTTGCATCACAGTCCTCCGTTAAAACCCCCTTCCTCGGGGTTTTCATTACTTGCCAAAGATTCTATTTAAACCTAGCGTGGAAAGGCTATGATAACGAACGTAGGAATATTTCAGCTATAAACCCTATCTGTTTCCTGTTGACTCCAGGATGAACTGGCAGAGAAAGCACTTGTTCCGATGCTTTTTCCGTTACGGGAAGCTTGTATTTCCCAAACTTGCCGTAGAAAGGCATGAGGTGAATTGGGTTCACATAGCAAACCAACGCGCCTATTCCATTCTGTCTCAGTGTCTCAACAACTCTGTCTCTGCGTTCTCTGTTTGCGTTTTTCATTCTCACTGTGTAAAGATACCAGCCGTGCTTGTATCCTTCGGGTTCTTCTGGTAACTGTAAGTCTTTTGCCTTTCTCAGTTTCTCAGAGAGGTTACCTGCATTTCGTGTTCTTTTGGCCACAAATTCCGGTAGTTTTCCTAGTTGTACGCACCCTATAGCCGCTTCCATCTCGGGCATATGATAATTATGCCCAACCATCACCGACTTGTACTTCTCTTCTTCACCGTGGCTTCTCATCAGCCGCAATTTCTCAGTGATCTTGCCGTCGTTTGTGGTTATCATCCCACCTTCACCAGTAGTCATGTTCTTGCTTGCATAGAAGCTCCAACATGCTGCATCGGCAAATGTCCCTGGTGGTTTTCCCTTGTAAGTTGCGCCGTGAGCTTGAGCTGCGTCTTCGATGACCTTCAATCCGTGTTCGTCAGCGATCTTTCTTATAGGTTGCATGTCAGCTGACAAGCCGTAAAGATCCACTGGCATTATTGCTTTCGTTTTTTCAGTTACGGCTTTTTCAACCTTTTCTGGAGATATGTTGTATGTATCTGGGTCGATGTCAACGAATACAGGTTTTGCCCCGGCCATCATTACGACTTCAGCAGTGGCCACAAAGGTGAAACTTGGCAGAATTACCTCGTCACCTTGTCCGATTCCTGCTGCAATAAGGGTTGAATGTAGAGCTGCTGTGCCGGAATTCATGGCTACACCATGCTTTGCTTTCACAAATCTGGAGAAGGAGCTTTCAAACTCCGTAACCTTGGGTCCTGAACCGAGTCCATGAGTAAGTCCACCACTTTTCATAACTTTGACGACGGCTTCAATTTCTTCCTTCCCGATTTGTGGCGCGTTAATTGGAATCATTTTGCTCATGGATGGTTTCTACGTTTGACATCATAATTAGTTTTGTGGTCAATATGCCAACTGTTTGAGACAAACGTCTGTCATGTTTCTTATCGAGTTCTCGCTGCAGTTCGACGTGCAAAACGTAGCTCTTTTGACATAAAGAATAATAGATGGGTTCAACCCCAAACCTATTTAAAATGACCCACAGCTGGATACGTGCATGACCAGGATAGGTGTCTATGTCTGCCATTGCGGTTTGAACATTGCTGGCACCGTCGATGTGGAGAAGGTCGCAGAATACGCAAAAAGTTTGCCAAATGTTGTAGTAGCCAAACATTACACTTACATGTGTTCGGATCCCGGTCAACGTATGATCCAAGATGACATAAAAACCCACAAACTCGACAGAGTGGTAATAGCCACATGCTCGCCAAGAATACACGAAGAGACCTTTCGAAAAGCAGTTGGTGAAGCCGGATTAAACCCCTATCTGACTGAAATCGTTAATCTGCGAGAACATGTGTCTTGGCCTCATACCCATGAGCCAGAGAAAGCTACAGAGAAAGCAAAAGCGCTTGTTAGGATGGGTGTAGCCCGCGTGCGCCTGTCAGAACCATTGAAAAAACGTAAGGTGAGTGTTGAGAAAAACGTTTTGGTTGTGGGTGGCGGAATTGCAGGCATACAAGCTTCCTTGGATTTGGCTAATGCAGGCTTCAAGGTTTGGTTGGTTGAAAAGGCGCCCAGTATCGGTGGGCGTATGGCCCAGTTGGATAAAACTTTCCCAACACTTGATTGCAGCGCATGCATATTGACTCCCAAGATGGTTGACGTCGCGAAGCACCCAAACGTTACGCTATTGACTAACTCTGAAGTTGTGGGTGTGAAAGGCTTTGTCGGCAATTTTGAAGCGTCAATCTTGAAGAAACCACGATACGTTGACGAAAACAGATGTGTTGGATGTGAGCTTTGCACAGAGGTCTGTCCTGTCAAAGTCCCTAATAGGTTCAACGAAAAACTGGATCAGACACGGGCGATATCGATTTATTCACCACATGCCGTGCCGAAAATTGCAGCCGTAAACTCAGGTTACTGTCTTAGGTTGAAGACGAGAAAAGATGTGTGTGGCAAATGCCTAGAAGCATGCGAAGCTAAAGCCATAGATTTCAGCCAGAAACCCGAAACCATTCAGACTAGGGTTGGTGGAATAATTCTTGCAGTGGGTTCAGAGGTTTTCGATGCTTCAAAAATGTGTGAAGCTGGCTACGGACGCTTTCCTAATGTGATATCAAACATGGAATTTGAAAGGATATCTGATGCGTCAGGGCCAACTCAGGGAAAGATTCTTTCTCCAAAAACTGGTCAACCACCAAAAAATATGGTGTTTATCCAATGCATCGGTTCACGCGACAAACGCTTTCACGAATACTGCTGCCGCGTAGGTTGTATGGTAAGTTTGAAACAGGCAATTCTAGCCCGTGAAAAGCTTGGCGAAGATGTGAATATCTATGTGTGTTTCAATGATCTCCGGTCTTTTGGCAAAGGTTACGAGGAGTTCTATCGACGGGCTAGAGACATGGACATCAACTTTGTGGCTGGTATTCCGTCCGACATTCGCATGGCAGCTGATGGTTCTCTCTATTTTGACGTTTTTGAGAGAGGAACGAACAAGCTTCTGGAAATGCATGCTGACTTGGTTGTGCTCGCCAATGGGCTTGTTCCCAGCGAAGACATCAAGAAGATCAATGAACTCTTTCATGCTTCACGAAGCGCCGACGGCTTCTTGCTTGAAGCACATCCAAAACTGCGGCCGCTGGAATGCTCCACAGCAGGGATCTTCCTCGCTGGCACATGCCAAGGTCCAAAAGACATTCCAGACACTGTTGCACAGGCAAGCGGCGTAGCAGCAAAAGCTATGGACTTGTTGTCGAGTGGAGAGATCGAGCTTGAACCTTTAAAAGCAATTGTTGAAAAGGATCTCTGCAGCGGTTGTCGTGTCTGCGAGTCGCTTTGTCCTTTTCTAGCAATTGAGATGAAGAACGAAAAGGAAGACGATGCAGAAAAGGTTAGAGCTGAAGTCATTGAGGCTATGTGCCAAGGCTGTGGCCTATGCAGTGCTGCCTGTCCAACCGGAGCTATCAAGATTCAGCAATATGGCAACAAGCAAGTCTTGGCTCAAGTCGATGCAGCACTAACTGAAACTGATGCGAAAGGAGGAAACTGAACGTGAGTTTAGTTGACTCTATGTCGATGGCCAAACCCAACATTCAGGCCAGAGCAAGGATTTTGGCCAAGCTTCATGGAAGAGAGTTGCTTAACTGCTTCCAATGCATGAAATGCACGAGCGGATGCACGGCGCTGAAGCTTTTAGAGTTGAAACCTCATGAAATCGAGAAACTAGTGAACTTGAGTCTTGTTGATGAACTGGTTTCTTCTGACATTATCTGGACATGCGTGACGTGTCTAAAGTGCGTGCAAAGGTGTCCCCAGATGGCATCGCCATATCACGTAATCATGGTTTTGAGAAATCTGGCTGTGGAAAGGGAAGCGAAGGTGCCAGAGGCCTTTATGAAAGCCGTCTCGTTGGTCTTGGAAAGCGGACTGGCAGAGACTACCCAAAAGATCACAACTAGAACCATGCAAGTTTGTGAACGTGAAAGTCTGAAACTACCAAAAATCGGTTCCCCAAGGGAGAGTTTTCAGGCCGTTTTCCTCAAAGCTTTGGAGGAAAAATAGAGAATGAAATTAGCCGTTTTTTGGGGTTGCCGGATCTTAACCAGCCAGTACGCGTACGAAATGTCTATTCGCGAAGTCTTGCCGAAACTTGGTGTTGAGCTTATCGATCTGCGCGAAGCACTGTGCTGCGGTGATCCTGTGAAGAGCGTTAACGAATTTGCAGCAAACTATTTGAGTGCAAGGGTTTTAGCATTGGTTAACCTGACAGGTTTGTGTGATGTGCTTGTTCCATGTAATCGTTGTCATTTCGTGATTTCTGAGGCCAAGCATCTTCTGGAAACAGATGAGAAAACACGTGCGAAGGTTGAAGATCTGCTAAAAGAAGAGAATTTGAAGTACAATCCGAACGTTAGAATCTGGCATACAATTGATCTTCTACACGACCGCGTTGGTTTGGATCGTATCAAAAAGTCAGTTTCTAAACCCCTTAAGGGTTTGAGGCTGGCGGTACACTACGGTTGCCAGATTCTTCGTTATAGCAGTCTCGGACGCGTTGATGACGCAGAGAATCCACGGAAGCTTGACGAATTGATAAAAACCATTGGCGCAGAAACTCTGGACTATGCTGAGAGATTGGATTGTTGCGGTTCAGCGTTGATGTATGGCCATGTTGACTCTGCGCTTTCGCTTGCCAGCTCGAAACTCAAGGCCATCCAAGCTTTGAACGTTGATGGACTGATTATTTCCTGCCCAGATTGCGGTTACATGTTTGACGCCAAGCAGAAAGATGGCGCATCAGTTATTGGAGCGAAGCTAAGCCTTCCGGTATTGTACTACACACAGTTACTGGGCTTAGCGGTAGGCATTGCGCAGGACAAACTGGGTCTCCATCTTAACCAAAGCCCAATCGACCAGTTCTTAACAAAAGTTCCTGTTTGATACCTAAACAACTTTTATATGCCCATCCTTTGTAGTTACGGCTCAGGTGGAAACATGGTTGAATTCAGCTTCACAGAAGAACAGGGGCTGTTCCGCAACGCGCTGCGTGAATGGTGCCAAAAGAATCTGCCCATCGAGAAAATCAGAGAGATGGACAGCAAAGGCGAAATTCCGCGTGAAATACTGAAAAGCATGGGGGACATGGGACTACTTATAATGACTGCTCCACAATCGCATGGAGGCACCGGCGCTGACTGGGTAACTGCATGCATTGCGGCTGAAGAACTAGGCTATGCTGATGTGAGCATTGCTTTGCCTGTCCTTTGGCTCGTGGAGTCTTCTTGGGGCTTTGTCGTCGACAGGCACTGCAGCGAAGAAGTGCGTGAAGCTGTCATTCGAAAAGCCATCAAAGGTGAAGCTTTCATTGGAATAGCCTCTACGGAATCAGGAGGCGGCTCCGACGTCGCTGCTTTCAAATCCACCGCACACAGAGATGGCAGCAATTGGATTCTCAACGGCGAAAAAATGTACATCAGCGGGACGGAAGAAGCGAGGAGACTGGGTGGAGGCTACTTCGTCATCGCCCGAACTTCACCCGCACAACCAGATGCTTCACATCGCGGCATGACTGGCTTCTATCTATCCATGGACGCCAAAGGCGTAGAGATCAACAAACGGTTTGAAGACATGGGCAGAATGGCCATTTCGACAGGTGGCTTCATGATGAAAGACGTGCGAGTGCCTGACTCCAATCGTATCGGAGACGTGGACAAAGGCTTCTACTTGACGATGGAAGGATTCGACAGCGCAAGAATTCTGATCGCGGCCGTTTGCATAGGTGCAGCCCAACGCGCTTTGGACATTGGAATGGAGTACATCAAAGAACGAAAAGCCTTCGGAAGACCGATCGGCAAGTTTGAAGGCATACAATTCGAGCTAGCAGACGATTGGGCGCAACTTGAGGCGTTGCGGTCATTGACCTACCGTACAGCTTGGATGAACGACAAAAAATACAACGAAAACAAGTTCTCACAACTTGAAGTCGGCAAAATGATTGCTGCATGCAAGCTCATTGCACCACACCTAGCGTTTGACATCTACAAACATGTGATGATTTGGCTCGGAGCATTTGGCTATACCAAAGAATGTCCACTAGAGATGGGTCTGCGAGGAATAATGAGTTATTGTGTTGGAGCTGAAGGAGCAAGCAATATACAGAGAACGGTCATTGCAAGGGAGCTCCTGGGAAAGGAATACATACCATACAAGTAAGACTCTTTTATGCCCTCTTTTCTTTCATGAAGTTTAAGCCTAACCTCAGGAAATCATCCAACCTGACTCCGAACTCTTCGCATTGCCAGATGTTGTTCTTGAACCAAGGCTTCTTCAGCGAGACACTTTCCAGTTCAACGCGAAGAGTCGTAACATTCAGCTCATTAGCGGTTTTATCCATTTTTTCAATCAGGTTCGCCAACGAGTCTGACGCTATCAAAGCTTTGTCCAGTTTGCTTTCAGCTTTCAACCCTGTTCTATTATCGTGTGCTCTTATCGCGTGGATGCAGCGTTCAGGAAGCTTTCCCTTCAATTTCTCAGATGCAACAATTCCATGCTGGTGTGGGGCAGTCTAGCACGTTTGTCTTTGCGTCGCTGTTTAGTCGCAGTTGGCGCAGTCAAACCACTCCTTCGAGCCTGGCGCGCGCTTTGCCTTTTGTCTATCAGTTTATTTTAGCGGGTGATTTCCCCGAGTTAGATAGAGCAGAATGATGCCTCCTGCAGCTGAAAGGATGGCCGCATATGTAAAAGCCATTAGAGGCGATATGAGAGCCCAGAGTACTCCAACTACAGCGCTAGAGGCAAAGTCGCCAATGCCGTTAACCGTCTGAAGTACGCCAAAACCAGTTCCCCTAGACTCAGTTGGCAGTAAATCGGCTGCTGCAGTTCCTTCTATAGTGTCCGTGATTGCCGTGAAAAAGCCTGCCAAGAGGAAGATCGGAACCAAAAACCAAAAGTCAGCTGTAAGAAGAGCCGTACCCAGACAGGTTACAGCCGAGACAAAATAGCCAATTGCAAGAATTCTTCTCCTACCAACCTTATCGCTCAATGCGCCTATGGGAAACGAAGAAGCTGCGTAGGCAACATTCAGTAAAGTGTATAATCCCACAGCAATGGCCGAAGCTTCTAACGAGCCTACCTTTGGAGCCAGAACCTGTTGCGCTCTTAAAGTGAATAGACTGTTGGCGAAATTTCCCAGGCCAAAAACACCTACGCCAACAAGGAAGAGCTTAAACGACCTCGGAAGCGTCTTGATCGACGTGACAAATCCTTTGTCCTTCACCACAGGGCCGCCATGTGCCGAGACAATGAGAGTGTCCGGTGATGGTTTTCTTCGGACTTCACGTATGAAGAAAAGGACTATTAGCAACGCTGCTAGACCGGGGATTGCCGATATTGCAATTATCTGGCGATAATTTAGAAAAGTTAGAAAGAATAGGGCTAAAGCTGGTCCGATAATAGCGCCTAATGTGTCCATTGTCCTGTGGAAACCGAACGCTTTTCCAGTGGCTTCTGGAGAAACGGAATCTGCCAGTAAAGCATCTCTTGGTGGTCCCTAGCTCCTCTTCCAGTCCAAGCACTAATTCTTAAGACGAGCACTTGAGGCCACGAAGTAGTCAATGCTATTAGGGGTGTGAATATGCCTGTTAAAGCGTAACCAATGTTTAGCAGAGGCTTCCTTCGTCCAATTTTGTCGCTCAAATATCCCGAGAAAGACTTAACGAGGCTTGACGAAACGTCGGAAAACCCTTCTATCAGACCCAAAATTGCCGGTCCTGCCCCGAGAATTGCGAGGAAGAATGGGAGAACCGCTGTAACCATCTCATGACTCGCGTCGCTGAAAAGACTGGTAAAACCCATTGCGACAACGTTTCTGTTCAGCCATTTGCGAGAGTTTCGGTCACTCGTTGATTCGTTGCTCACGTTTCATCAAGCCTCCTTGTTTAGAATGTTGGTCATTGACTCCTCACCAATCGTGAAATGAAGTTGCGTCTTTCCTGCTTCTTCGAGTCATTTAAGACTTTCTTGAATACGTCAGGGACATCGGGAGAGCTAAGAGCTTCCTCGGCACTCAACCATTTGTATGCTGTGGCCTCCTGAGAGAATACTACTCTGCCATCGACCACGTCTACTTTGTAGGCAATAATAATGTGGTGTATTGATTCATCCTTCTCTGAAGTGAAGTCATCGTATATTCCGACTAGTCTTGTTGGAATTGTTACCAGTTCTGTCTCTTCCTTGACTTCTCGCACAATTGCTTGCTTCACGGTTTCATCTGGTCTCACATAACCTCCGGGGACAACCCACTGCTTGTGATAGGGCACATCTCCTTCCCATATCATAAGGATTTCATGCTGTTTCCCTTCAATTACAGCAGCCACGCTAACCAACACCTTGCCTTTGGTTATGTCTCTTTGAGATATCACTTCCCTGTTTTCCCTCCGTGTTCATCTTTTTCGGTTGATTTGTTTCCGAAAACATACTTTCTCTGGAAGTCATCAATCCTCTCTTTCGTCCACTTGCTTTCAGGTGAATCGACCAAGCCTTTTTCATACGCGACCCTTCGTAGAGACTCATTTTCTGAGACGAGAAATTGAAGCCCTAATACCAGAGCTTTGTTATTGGTCAAGTTTTCATATGCCTTGAATTTTGTGGTTGCATATTTGAAGTGCAATGCTGAAGATGAGCCAAGTCTTTCTATCTCCAGTCTTTCAAGCTCCACATCCGATTCTTCCACGAGACCGTATTCCACTATTTTTCGAACGTCAAGTTTCGGATGAAGCCCATGTTCCTTTATGAATTTCTTTAGTGACTCGTAGAAGCTTCTCAGGACAGTGAGCTTGAGGTTTACGGGTATGCCTAACAGTTCCGGTATAATGTCCTCCAAGAGTCGGCTTCTGTTTGCTGTTCCGTCGTCATGTTTCAATTCGTATTCCCTCACTTTTGCATTGATGCGCATTCAATATTCGCCTAAGTGTTTGATTTTCTTCCATAAGCTTCCTCAATATCATATTGTCGTCTTCATATTCTTCTGCCTGTTTCTTGAGAAGCAGATAATCTTGCTTCATTTCCCTGAAGCAGACTGCCCTGAAAAACCTCATGCCCCTCTCTGTTGCTTTGATGAAACCCGTTGACAGGTCAACGCTGTTCCTTCTGCAATATTCAACAAGCGATTCATGCGTGTTCCTGTCCAAGAAAACGTCCAAGATGACCTGATTCTTTTCTTTCGAATTCTTATCCAAGTCCAGTCTCATGGAGAGCCTCCTTTTTTTCCATTTACCAATTTCGCCAAGGTTCGATCTATTCCTCGGCTCCCTACAATTTTGGTCAAGCTCTGGCTGACAGTTTTCGCAGAATACGCCTGTTCTTTGCCTGCGAATCGATAATCTTGCTTTTCAATGTAACTGGAAAGGACAGTTTGCAGCTTCTCCATTACTCGTATTTGTTTTTCAACCAGTCTCTCGACAACAGGTATAGCGTTTTCTTCGAGTTTGCTTGAGGCGATATACGAACTCGCAACATAATGAGGAATGCACATGCCTTCTGATTTATCATAAAGCTCCTGAACGTGTTTGTCTTGACCGATTTCACGCACGAATTCCTCAACATAGATTCGCATCATCTCTGAAATGTGGTCGCATGCTGGGCACTTGACTTCGTTGGAAACTGGCTTCAACAGTTCCTTGACATTGACTGAGCGTGGAGAATTCTTCAGATGCAGGCTCCATAACTTTGGCGCTGGAGATTTGCGCTTCTTCTGGCGCGTGACATCATTCAGCAACTGTTCCGTTACACTCTTCAGGATTAGGGCCAATCCGTGACCGTCTTCACTTGATGGATTGCTTGCAGAAGCGAGCATCCTGTAGGAATGATAGTTGCAGAAGCCTCTACTCTCGACGATTTTTTCCCTTGCTTTCGGGTCCATCACAAGCTCACCAAGGTAGGTGTCAACATACCTTTGCTCTAATCTTTCTTCAAGTTGGCAGAGAAAGCACTTGTCCATGCTTTCCAATGCTTCAGAGATGCGAATGTACACGATCCCTTTTTCCTCAGTCCGCACGTCAGATCACACCAAATTTCCTCAATACCGTGACTGCTTGAAACGTGTTTTCAAATGTTGATATTCCTGTGTCTGTGCGTGCGAACCCTCCGTTACTCATTTGACATTTGAGGATGAAATCTATAGTTTGTGAGGGGAATCTGCAGTTTTCTCCGAGGATGTCAAGAGTCATGATGCCGTAGTACGTATATTCAAGGTAGGATGCCAGCGAACGGGGAATCACAGTAAACCCACCGAAGGGTTTCTCACATTCCCTCACAAATCCTTCTGTCTCGCGCAGACCGGTCACATCGTTCTTAAGAAGGTTAAGAGAAGCTACAGCGTAATAGGTTGAAATGACGTTAGAGTATCCATGAGCACCAAACCCCCAGTCTTCGTTCCTGTATTCAAGCAACCACTTTTCCACTCTGCCACCGTCAACTTCTATGTTCAACATCTTGGCAAGCTCCAGAATCAAGAGAGTCACGGTAAACTCTGAGGAAACCTCAACGTAGACATCGACGTTACCAAAATGCCTGCCGGATCTAATTGCCGAGGCAATACGCTCTTTGTGGCAATTGTCTAGGTTTTCTCCGCATAGCACTAGAGCCTTAGAAACGTAATTGCGAGAGTAAATGCTGCCTAGGTCAAGTTCGCGTAGCCACGTGATTGTTTTTTCAACGTGAGGAAAGGATGAACCCAACATTTCCAAGATTGCCAATCCGTAATAGGTGTCTTGGGCGTTTGATTCAGCACCTTGACAGAAAGTGTATCCTCCGTCGCCATTCTGACGATCCACAACATAATCAATGATTTTTCTAGCTGTCAAGGAGTCAGCAAATCGCTCTTTTCCCAAACCTAGATCAAACCGCCCTGCTTCACGCAACATAACACCCACTCATGCGCATTGAATGTTCGTAGAAGCTATCAGCCCCTGCAAGATTGAAACAAGGGCGGTTAAAGGCGAGCTTCATCGCCTCGCAAACTCAAAATATCGATCGAAGTACATATGCTTTTCCGATCAGATCGTATGTTTCAACGCATTCTCATATCGAAAGAAGCAGACTTCTTCAATTTAGCATCCGCAAATACAAAATAAGCAACATTGTCGTCAAAACCACAGCTCTGAATAACATTAGATATTTGATCCGCCACTTTGTTCGTCTTGCGCTCTGAATGAGAGCCAATAGATCAGCTAAATCTTTGATAAGAGTTTTCGACACTCTCTTTGCGAAAGGAGAACTGTTTTCAACAAAAGATATTCCAACATCCGCAACTTTAAGAGCTATTGTGTCGTTTGCCCCATCGCCAACCATGGCCACAGAATTGTTCCTTTGCTGCAGCAGCCTGATGAGGATACCTTTCTGCGATGGTGATAATCGTGCAAAGACTGTAATATGGTCAGATTGCTTTGCTATTTCCGGGAATTCCATTTTTGCCATAGTTTTTCCAGTCAAGCAGTAGTTTGACTTTTTGTCTATTCCTGTCTCTTCGGCGATTTTCATGGCAGTTTCAGGCCTATCCCCAGTCAGAATAAGGGGTCTTATCCCTTTTTCTCGTAGATTCCTGATGACTTCAAGAACACCCGATTTCACTGGGTTTGTCAACTGAAGCAGACAAAGAAAAGAATAATGGTGGGGCGGAGTCTCTGAAGTGCCGGAACTGTACGCCAGAGCTATTGCCACATCTCCCTTCTGATTAATAGAATGAGTTTTTGCTGTCATGGATGACAAGGAAATCAAGCTTGCTTCCTTCTCTATGCCTGACGTTGTGACATAGCTC
>Ga0315291_10006043_pt1 | contig 15096 bp, 10 predicted proteins | sample YL17G12_20_MG_FD_203070 | JGI IMG/M metagenome (GOLD analysis project Ga0315291, IMG submission 203070) | Sediment microbial communities from Yellowstone Lake, YNP, Wyoming, USA - YL17G12_20 | ecosystem: Environmental > Aquatic > Freshwater > Lake > Sediment | place: USA: Wyoming | collected...
CACCGCCAGATTAACTACGAGGATAATCCCGTTAAACAGGCCCAGGAATTTATCCAGCAGGGAGCCCAGTGGATGCATATTGTTGACCTCGACGGGGCAAAGGTGGGAAGGCCCGTAAATACCGAGACCATATCGGCCATTGCGGCTTTGGGCAAACTGAAAATCGAGGTCGGCGGAGGCATACGAACCGAGCAGGACATAAAAAAGCTCCTCGATTTGGGGATTGAGCGGGTGATAATCGGCACACAGGCGGTCAACGACTTTGAATGGTTCAGCGATATGGCGAAGCGATTTCCTGATAGACTTTCGCTTGGGCTTGACGCGCGTGGCTCGCATGTAGTTACCGGCGGCTGGGGCACCGAAAACCCCAAATCACTGCTGGAGCTTTCCCGCGAGGCGGCCCGGCTGCCAATAGCTGCCATAATCTATACCGACGTCACCAAGGATGGAATGCTCGCCGGACCGAACTTCGAAAGGACAAAAACTCTTATTCACACTGTTCCGGTTCCCATCGTCGCCTCAGGCGGTGTTACAACCGTCGCTGACATCAAAAACCTGGCCTTACTCGGTGCCGCTGGCGCGATTGTCGGACGAGCCCTATACGAAGGCACAATTACTCTCCTCGATGCCATAAATGCCGCAAAAACACCCTAATTAGCACCAATGCCCACTATATTATAGGACGACAGTATAGCACAGGCATATTTAGGTGTATTATCACCTAACATCAATGGCGTTTTCGCAACTAATTCTGCATCTCGCTGGTTGCGCCCTTAAATTAAAGCCCCCCTGCCATCTTTGTCTAACATATAAATCCCGACTTTCCGCTTTCCTCTGTTCCACATGAAACACTCTCTGTCTTGCCGAGGGCCTTGAACCATAGGTCATCTCCTGTGAGGAGGTTTACGCCACCTATGTTGCCTGATGTAAAAAAATGGACAAGCTTAGTCAAAGAGATAAAACAATCTATGCCGTGTGCGAACAGGAAGGGCGGAGAATGACATATCATTCACTTGCGTCCGACTGGCAAAGCGTTGACGGCAACCGATGGCTTCGTAAACTCTGCCTGTGATGGGCGGTGATTTTTATCCAACCTGAGTGATGTCGTTGGGCCCGCAATGGAAAACGCCAATGTGGAACCTACTTCAACCAGCTCAATGCGCAAGGAGCGAGTTAAAAGTTCCACGTGAAACATTTTTTCACGAAAACGATAAATTTTGCCTGGCAACGCTGGAGAATTTTCGCTAAAAACACCGAAATATCTTGAAGAGGCGTCGGACTCAGCACTCTGACAGGAGAACCCGACACCACGGCGGATATAGAATTGATCCTTAACTATTGCAGGAGCATAGCTATGAGTCAGACAATCGAAAAACCAAAACATCTCGGCAGAGGGTTGGCATCGCTTTTAGGTCCTATAATGTCAACCACCCAAGAGCCACATTTGCCTATCTCGATAACTGAAATTGGCTCTAACATCCCCACAGATAAGAACTTAGGCAATTCGCTTCGGGAAATAAAAGTCGATGACATACGGCCAAATCCTTACCAGGTTCGTTTCATTTGGAACGAACAAGAGCTGGCTGATTTAGCACGGTCAATCAAGGCAAACGGTGTTATACAACCCATTATCGTTCGACCAGTGGGTACCGGCTACCAGCTTATAGCCGGCGAGCGGCGCTGGCGGGCCGCGAAACTGGCTGGCCTGCAAATGGTCCCTGCCATTGTCCGTCAAGTCAAGGACAATGAGCTACTGGAGCTGGCCTTAGTTGAGAATATCCACCGGGCGGACCTGAACCCTCTCGAGCGGGCCAACGCCTATCAGAAATACTTGAGCACGCTATCTCTGACACAAGTCGAGGCGGCGTCACGGCTTGGCGAAGACCGGTCAGTGATAGCTAACTACTTGCGGCTGCTTGACTTACCAGCGGAAATAAAACAGATGTTAATCGATGGGCAGCTAACTATGGGCCATGCTCGTGCAATACTGGCTTTGCCCACAGATGAGCTGCGGCGGAAGCTGGCGAACCGCGCAATGGCTGGCCGGCTGAGCGTCAGGGAAGTGGAACGATTAGTGCGACAGTATCTGGCCGCCAATGACCAGCCCCGGCGCGCCGGGGCAAGAACAAGGCCCGCTCATATCCAGGACCTCGAAAGCCGGTTAAGCAAAGAGCTTGGCACCAACGTGGCGATTGAGACACGCAAAAACGGTAAATGCGGCAGGATTGTGATTGAGTTTCAATCGCTCGAAGAATTTGATAGAATTATACAGCAGATAGGCGTAACAAGTATGGATGAAGTATAAAGAGCACACAAACGACGTTTCCCAGGGTATTGGCCCTTTTGGGGGACCGACGAAAGGTGTTGAATATGAGGCGATGTAAAAAGATGATAAATGTTACCGACCTGAACTGGCTGAAAATCGACTTTAAGAGCTTTCGCGGTTTATTGTTCCTGAGCGTAGTCGGGTCTTTGCTGGGCTTGTGTCAGCCCCTGTACGGACAGGGAACTTTAGCGGAGACGGCAACCGCTGTGGGATTACAGGAGGAGTTAAACGGTGGCGGCGCTCAGCCGGCCGCACCTAAGCCAGCGGCTACATCGAAACCGGATGCGAATGCCGCCGCGGGAAAACCAATCATAGAGAGACTTGAGAAAGTAGCGCAAAAGCTTATGCAGTCAATGCAGAACGGCAGTTTCAACAAAAGCGACTTTTCTGCAGTTTGGAACAACAAAGTGCCCAAAGATGTAAACTTTTCGGATGGCATAAATACTTTAATACGACCGGTTTTTGAGCAGGCCGGCAATCCGGAAAAACTCGGCCAAGGCAGGATGGTCGGCCCCAACAGAGCGATATTCCCCGTGCAATGCAGCAAGGGTTCGCTGAATATGACCGTTTCAATCAATCCGCAGGACAAAGTAGTCGAATGGACGCTGACGCCATCGCAACAGCCCAGCGGACCTGCTGCCGGCGAAACCCTGCAAAGCCCGCCTCCGCAAACACGACCCCATAAGACAGTCCACGGCCTGTCAGAGGATACCAACATCCCTGACATAAACGACTTCAACTCCTTCCAGCGGGAACTCAACCGGATAAACATCGAGTCCCGCAGCGAAGAGGAACAGTGGCTTGGACGACTTGAAAAAAAGGTGGAGCTGGCCAGGGCGATAGACGAGCTGGTCGCTGCACAATTGAGGTTCATACAGAAACTCGCCGAATCAGGGGACGCGAACCAAACCGCCAAGGCGATAGACCTGGTATTGAGGCAAAGACAAGACCGACTGAACAAGCTGATAACCAAACTTCAGGATGAACTTAAAGAGGAACGCCAGCAGCAGCCAACCGAGCGACGCGATAGAAGGACGCCCAGGGCAGGCGATACTTTACAGGACCAGCCGCGCGCCGGCGAGCGCGTTACACCACCGAGACGCGCAAGGGCAACCACACCCGAATAATGAACTATTGACACACCCACATTCGGCAATCAGAACTTGTCCGCCGCGACTCGACTGAGCCCGTCGAAGTCAGGCGGAATCTTATCCAACTCAAAACTAAACACTCAAAACTTAAAACCAATCGCCTGCTCAGCTTGGCATCCTGGAAATGATTTCTTTCATTTCTGATGCGTTAAAGCCGCGCATAGTCTGAGTCTTGACGTTCCCAATCGACGCTAATCCCAGCAGCACACTAACTACCGTCTGGTCATCCGGGGCCTCCAGAATCATCACGACATCGTATCTTCCCATCGTCCAATAGATTTCTTTGACCGTCACACCTGCCTTTTGCGCCGCGGCCTTGAATTTGCCTGCCCTCTCAGGAGATGCCTTGAATTCCTTTACTCCCTGTTCTGTCATATTCACTAACGATATGAACGTCGCCATAATTTATCTCCTTAAACACTTGTTCGCTGTTTACCCGCCGTAGGCGGGACTAACGACCAACGACTAAATACTATCGACTAACTGCCCTCCCTTACATCTTTTTCTTGCAAATTCCTTGTCCGCCTCGGCAAGGACTTCTGCAAGCCCTCCCCCAGATGCGACACTTGCCCATTGAAGCAACTGCTCTCGTCCTGAATCCTGCGGCCTTCTGTCTTCTTTCTTATCCGCTCTGTGTTCTCCGCGACAAGGTCGGCGTTCGGGTCGAAACCGGGAAGCAATCAGGATTGAGCAAGAATATCCAAATCAATAATGTAAATCTCAGTGTACGGCTATTCTATAATTATCTCCGCAAACAACCTCAATCACTTTCCCACTTTCTTTATCAAATACGCAACGGGGAGGTTCAGACGCGACTTTAGAATGGGGAAATATCCATATCTCAGTTTTCAGACCCCGGTCTTCAAGTTTCGCTATCTCAAGAGGTTCTCCCATGATGCTCTTAACCTGCTCCTTTGTGAATCCTAATTCAATCGTCTTAATTCTGGCTTCAACCGTTGCAAACATGGGCTTGCGGCCCAGGTCATTAAGCAAGTCAATAGCATTTGTCTTCCTATCTAGTCGAAGTAGAAAGAAGATTGCCACTATTGCTACCACAATCACTGATAAAGAAATCCCAATAAATGTTAATATTTTATTTCTGTTCATTTCTTACCACTTTACTTTTTACCAAGTTCTTCCCTATCTTTAAAGTACTTATTCAGCGAATCCTGCATAGAAAAACCTTTTCCTTGGTAATACTCCTCATAAAAATCTGCCCCCAAGGCATTTGATAAAAAGTCTTGTGCATCGAATGCACTGTCGTAGATGCCTTCTCTCCATTGTTCGCACTCTATTAACAAGCCAACGAACTCTCCCTGCGGCCCCACAACCAGAAAATGTCGCATATCAATGACATGCTCTGGATTGGCTGGATCTATGATGTATCTATACTTGGCTGGTCCCCCGGCACCAGATTTGGTACCCGAACCTTTTAACTCTGTCTGTAAATCTTCCAAGGTCTTTCCTTTAGCGTATTCCACAAACGTCGTGAATGAGACGGCTTCTTCTTTGTGGCGACTGAGATCCTCCGGATTGCTGAAAAATATCTCCAGCCACAATCCCTGTGGGTCTAAATAATTTATGGGATTATTCTTGACATAGGAGTATAAGTGAAAGCCAGCATAATATCCTATCGGGTCTACCTGCAAAAATCTACCGATAGTTGGCGAGTAATATCTGGCACGGTAATAGTAGTTTCCTGTCTCGTAGTCATATTCTCTGCCCGTGAACATATACCGATTGCCGACGGTACTTGTACGGTTCGGCTTGCCGAAAACGTCATAACTATACCTTTCGACAATCGGCGACAACGTCGTTCCTCCCGGCGGGTCCGCTTGGCCAAAATTATTCTGACCCCAGCCGACTATGGAGCCGGTGCTATTTAAAGCAAGCGAATGACCGCTTGCCCCTGCAGCTATCGCAATATAATTACTTCCGCCCGGCGGGTCATCAAAAAAATCATCTCCCCATTGGACAACTGTGCCGTTGCTCTTTAAGCCGACCGCGTGCGCGGCACCCGCCGCGACAGCAATATAGTTGCCTGCTGGCGGCTCCGGTGGCTGGCAAATTGAGCAGCTCATATGACCCCAGTGGACAATAGATCCATCCTTTTTTACCGCAAGCGACTGATACCCTCCCGCTGAAATAGCTACAAAATCATTGCCCTCGGGCGGTGTTGCCTGGCCTGCCCATACTAATGAACCGTCATCTGCCATCATATAGTTACTGCCCCAGCCGACGATAGACCCATCGCTCTTTAACGCAAGCGAATGATAATAACCTCCCGCCGCAATAGCAACATAGTCATTGCCCGCAGGCGGCGTCGCTTGGCCGTAGGTATTATCACCCCAGCCGACTATTGAGCCGTCGCTCTTTAGGGCAAGCGAGTGGAAACACCCTGCTGCAATTGCGACAAAATCGTTTCCGGCAGGCGGTGCTACAAAATTACCCCATTTGACAATGGAGCCGTCGCTCTTTAGGGCAATCGAATGGTAATACCCTGCTGCAATTGCGATATAATTATTACCGGCAGGAGGCGTTGCCTGACCAGAACTATTGTCGCCCCAGCCCACAATTGTGCCGTCGCTCTTTAACGCAAGCGAGTGGTAACGCCCCGCTGCAATAGCGATATAATTATTACCGCCAGGCGGCGTCATCATAAATTCACTTTTCAAAGAACCATCGAACCGCTGAACCATTACAGCCGCTCATAGAATCATACTTCATAAAATTTTGAATTCGAACGAATTTTCATATACACCGATCTGCATAAGCAACTATGTAACTTATAAGGCTACCAATCTGAGGGAATCTCGTTTCTCTCTTCGCCAAAATAGAATTTTAAGTAATGCTTGATTGGCTTTTTTAAGTTGACCTTGGTTTCTCCCAAGTTTTTATCGTAGTACCATCCCCCCTTGTCATTTAGAACGTTACTCTCGTTGCTATTCCCCGCTCTATCGGACAGGTATTCTTTAAACTGTTTTTTCAAAAGTTCCGATTCCGAGTTTTCTGTAGCGTATTGCTTTAACTCGGATAGAGAAGCCGGAAACCTGCCAGTGATATTCTTGAACTTGGCTATATTTTCTCTATTCGCTTTCATCCCGAATTTTGTCCAGATAATTCGCTTGTTATAAAAATCAACACCTTCAAAAACCAATACCAAAGCTATTGCGAGCAGGCTTGTGCTGGCAATAATAATGATATGCCGTTTTTTTAACCATCTCATTTTTTCACCTCTATAAATTCACTACCAAACCAAGGCCATGTTTCATCTATAATAAGCCAAGGTTTTGCTGTCCCCGTATAGCCAAAGACATGGGAGTCAGGTAGCATGTTTTTGAAATGTGAAGCTATAGAATCGCTCCCTGCGGCGGTGTAACAGCCCTCAAGCTGGACAATCGCATTCTTATCAAATGTGCTAGTTATTAAATTCTTTAATGAATCAATACCTATGAGCTCATCACCCCCTGTATATGAGTCGGTGATTATACCACCTTCCCCGATGGCCAATCCGTATCCCTCCTCAAAACCATGACCAACATATTCGAAAAACATAACCTTCTCGCCAGAGTTGCTTATTTTTTCTAATAGGTCTCTAACTTCGCCAGCCTTTGACACTTTCACATGCGTTACACTACCACTGGTTGTTACTATTGTTATTGCAGCTTCACCCTTTTTGCTCGCTATTCTACCCGAAGGATCTATCAAATTTACAGGATCGTTGGAGCAATAGGAGTAGAGATTCATGGTATCATAATACCCAACGGGGTCTAATTGTAAGAATCTTCCAATCACCGGCGAGTAGTAACGGGCGCGGTAGTAATACAGCCCCGTTTCAGCGTCGAATTGTCGGCCGGTGAACAGGTACGGATTACCGACGGAACTGCTCATATTTACACAACCATACACATCGTATGCGTAGCTCTCGGTGAGATGACCGGCAGAATCACTGAGGGCAATTACACTGCCGAGGCCATTGTAATGGTAGTAATAATCCTCGCTGCGGTTGCCATCAGTGAGCCAGGAATCAGCGAGGGCTTTCACGTCCTGCAAATCTATTACGTTATCCGCCACGAGGTCGGCATTGGGGTCAAAGCCAAGGTCGTTAATATCCAATAGCCAGCTTTGGGCAAAGTCGGCGAAATCGCGATGATTGACGATGCTGTCTTTGACCATATCCGCTGAAGGCAGGACAATGCTCATACGAATTGTTTCGTCTATACCCGTGCCATACAGGAATTTACGACGAAGTTTACCTGGGCCGTCGTATTCGCATATTATCTGGTCGCCGTCGTATAGGTATTTTGTTATCGTCCCGTTGACGTTCTTGCTGATTCTCCTGCCAAACGGGTCATACTGATAACTTACGCTGACGCCGGTTCTATTAGCAGTCATTAGCCGATTCTCGGCATCGTAGGTATAGGTATTGTTCCCGTCATAAGTCAGGTTGCCGTTGCTGTCGTAAGAATACACAACGCCATTAACCAAGGTGTACTGATTGAGATTATTTGTTGCATAATTGGTTGTGCCGCCCGCAATGACTGATGAGCGATTGCCGGCCGTATCGTAATTGAAGTTTGTGTCTGCTGCGAAGAAACCCGCCGGATAATCAGCGCCGGTCAACTGGTATATCTTGTCGTAACTGTATCGGTGCAGGTTGACTCCATCTGTTGTCATCATCAGACGATTGCCGACCTTGTCATAACTGTATGCGAAACTTCGGCTTGAGCCGGTCATTTGATTGTCCAGCGTAAGTAATCTGTTAGCTATGTTGTAAAGATATGTTGCCGAAGTGCCATTGGCGAACTGTGCGCCTGTCCTCCGCGACAGGGCGTCGTAATCATAATGGGCGACCATCGAGCTATCATCATCGCGGATATAGTCCAGGCGGTTTAACGAGTCGTAATCGTAAGTTACATAAGAACTGTCAGGATAAGTCAGTCGCAGACGATTGCTCCCGGTATCGTATTGATACGAAACATTTTTGCCGTCTGGATACGTAACACCGGATAGCCGACCGACGCTGTCGTAGCCGTGCTGAATTGTTCCTGTTGAATCTGTAACGGCCTTCAATCTTCCCGTGAGGTCGTAAGCATATTGTATCTGCTGTGGCCCCGGAAGGGTCTTGGTTTTAAGCCGATTAAGCGGGTCATAGCCATAGCTAATGGTTTGAATACCTCTGGTCTGCTTTTGCGATACGTTGCCCGCCAAATCGTAGCTCAACTCCTCGTATGTAGAATTCGGGTAAATCGTCCTTTTCAGCCGGTTTTGGCCGTCATATTGATAGGTGGTGGTATTGTTTTTGGCGTCTTTCAGCGTATCGATGCTGCCGTTGGCGTTATATGTGTAAATGACTGAATTATTGTCGTTGGCGTCGATGACCTTCCCCAGTCGGCCTGCGGCGTCATATAGGCGCGTGGTAGTATGGTCTTCGGCGTCTGTCGTTTTCCACAGCCGGTCGAGGGCATCGTATTGGTATTCCGTCACGTCCCCGTTGGGGTCGGTGACGGTCCCAATCTTGCCCGAGAGCGTATACGTATAAGTCGTAACCTGCCACTGATTCGGGTCGCTGGTTTGACGTCTTAATTGCTTCAAGCTACCGTCAGGATAATACTCATAAGAGGTAACATAATTGAACGGCGAAGGGGCTGTTACTTTGACTAATCGGCGCATAGCATCGTACTCAAATGTGGTTTTGTTGCCTCGCGGGTCAGTTGTTGAGTTAACATCGCCTCTCGCGCTATAGGTCATTGACGTGGTGATATTGAGTTTGTTTGGCTCAACACCATAATCCACGACGGCGCTAATTAAATTGCTACTGGTGTCGTATTGATATTTTGTGACCATACCATCCGGGGCGGTAACGGTTTCGGTCTGGCCATGAGAATTATAGGTGAAAAGTGTTCGCGGGATGTTTCCATCGACTGCCGGTTGGTCTATCTCCTTCAGCTTACCGTTTGAATAATATTGAAATGTGGTGATTCGGCTGTTGGGGTCGGTGTAGGTCGCTACCCTGTTAAAGTTCGGCTCATAAGTGAACGATTCTACAATGTTCGGCTCGCCTGAGCCGGCTACCGGTATCTGAATGCCTTGCAGAACATTATGATTGGCGTCATAGATATACCGTGTGGCGTTCCCTCTCGGCTGTGTTACGACCGTCTTTCGTAACTGGCCATCGTATTGATAAGCGGTCTGATTGCCCAAGGGATTTGTCTGGGTTAAAACTCGACCATAGTCATTAAAGGTATAGATGTTCGAATAGTTGCAGGGGTCAGCTTCTTCTGTTCGATAGCCGGTATAGTAGTATTGGTAGGTGAATCCATTGGCGTTGGTCTGTGTCTTTACACGTCCCAGCAAATCGTAAACATTCGTCACGAACGGGTTGTTCGGCTCCGTCGGGTAATATATCCTCGTGATTTGACCGTCATTATTGGGGTCATAAACGAATGTAGTTGTAAATCCGTTAGCGTCGGTAATCGTTGTTAGATTGCCTTTCGCATCATATCCAAAGCGGACAGTCCTTCCCACCGAATCGGTTACGGAGGCAATGTGATTTGCATCATTTAGGTCGTAAGTCAGGTTAAGTGACCTGCCAAGCCCATTATTGACCTGCGACAACTTGCCATTGATACTGTAGGTGTAGTTAACAGTATTATTGGGGTCGCTCCACGTGACAATTTTGCCGTTAGTGTTAAAGTCAAGACATTCGCCATACTTGGTTTTTAAGAAATATCTGCCATCCGGCTCCAGTTGCAGCTTTGCCGCTTCGCCGGGCGGGGGATTATAATTACCATCGGTTAATCTTACAAACTGCATACTGTTACCCGGCTGGTCAACGGTAACAACATTATTTATCAAGCGGTCCATAAACCAGCGATGGGCCATTGTCGCTACGGTAAGCCGCAGGTTTGTTTTGGTTGAGGAAAGCAGGTCTGTGCTGACGTATGATTCAACAATGCTGGCTGCGGCATCTATCGGGGAATCCGCTCCAAGTCCCTGAAATCCGTCGCTCGATAAAGCAGCGGAAATACCAAGATTATGTTTCCAGCCCAGCCCCAGCGGGCCGTTGTCTAATGATGCACCGGAATTGTATGAACGTTTGAAATCGATACTGAATGGGTAACCGCCACTGCCGATTGTCAGGTCAGTGTTCTCATAGAGATAATCTCCCGTGACCAAGTCAATGGGTTCGGTGCTCGTAGCATGATCCCCGAAAAACCAGAAAAATGGCGAATAGATACCAGAGAGTAGCCAAGCGATAACACCAAATCCTCCATTTAATTGGCCCGAGATAATATGGGCAATCTGGTCCTCGTCCGGACTTACCGCAAGAAATCCTATGCCGCTCCAGCTTCCTTCACCAAGGTCACCATCCTGTGGCAGAATTACGCGCCATCCGTAATCAATATACATCTCAACATTGGAAAGCTCCCAGGAATCGTAGTTTACAAGCTGCCCTCTTACTGTGCTGTAATAATTTGCACTTGTGGCATCAAAAATCTTGTTGTTGCTTTTGCCGTTGGCGATATCCACAAGCTTAACCGTTGATACGGCGCTGTGCGGCTGAAGCTGCTCTATCACGCCCCATTCAAAAGCGCTACTCTGTCCGCTGCTGACAAAAAAGCTCGCCCGCTCTTTCACCTGGTCGCCGGTATTGCTGATGACGCTGCTCAGGCACATCGGCATATCAATATAGGGCGCGTCATTTTGCCCGCAGATGCCCAAGGTATGGTGGTCTATCGTTGCAGTATTGGCAATCCGGTCGGATATTTGACTTGCGCGGGAACATTCTGCAAGCCAGGTAAACCCAACCATCGCCAATGATTCACCCAGCACCGGCTCTGATGTATCACTGCCGCCGGCGTGACGATTCTGCTTTAGAAACCTGCGATGCTCTTCTATGATTTTTGAACCGGTGCCGGCCCAGCCGTTGACTATCAAATATGACCCGCCCGCGGTTATGTATGCCGTCTGGCTATCGTCACAATACCCCCCTCCTAAAGCCGCGTATGGATGGTCAACTGTTAGAATAACGTCCGGAGTAGTGCCCGGCGTAGTGACCAGCCCGGTAGCCAATACACTCCCATCCAGGGCAAGAACCGGCTGGTTGGAAGTGTTGTAAAAGATAGTCAGACGCTTGCCGTAAATCTGGTCTGAATAGACCGTTGTGTCAATCCCTCGATGCCGTATTCGCAGCGATACCTTGTATGAATTCGGAATCTCCGTCCACTCATAAGTAATCGACCTCTGGTTTGGCAGTGACGTCTGTCGCGGCACTGTTGAAGCAGGCACTATGGTTCGACCACCGATTATCTCTTTCAATGTGGCCGCGGGTGAATTTGTCCTGATGTGGTTTATCAGATTGGTGCTGTATGAGCTGAGGTCTGCCGTCAGATTCGGCTTATTTATATCCTTGACGTAGTCCGTTTCAATGGTCGCCCCCGCGATGGCTCTGGCCAGAAATGCGTTGGGGTCATAACCCATCGCCGATTGTAAATCTATACCTGCCGTTAAAGAGTAATTTTTGAAGCTCGGGTCAAACACGTAATTTGTGCCGCTGATATTTACCTTTACCCAAACGTGGTCCAGGTCAACGTATGCCAAACTGCCGTCCCCATATACATATATCATCGCCGGTATTCCCGCTGAACCGAGTAACATACCGATAACGTCCGGGTCATTTGAAGTACCCAGCCAGCCGGTTATTTGCGTCGGGTCCAGCCGAATAACGCCGTAGACGTAATTGGCGGTGAACCCTGCCTGGCGAAACAGGGCCACAAGCAACGTTGCCTGGTCGAAATCGTTGCCGCTGCCGTCCAGCAGCGTCATCTCCGGCCCCTTTACATAACCGTAGATAGGCGTGTAACCAATGTTATCTCGCACAAATTTGTAAATAAGGTTCGGGTCGTTTCTCAATCCACGCGCCAATTCTGTGATTCTCACCCCAGTGCCGACCCCGCTTATCCCAAGCGTTTCGATTTTGGACGCTGCGCCTGCACGTTCCTCAATAACCTTACGTGCATCGTCGGATTTGACAGGTTCGGCGTGAATGTTTCGACGGCTCGGAACTGCCGCCAAAGAAGTCGAAATCACAACCGCAATCAAGACCAAAGACGTGAATAGCATTTTCTTAACCATTTTTCTGTCCTCCTAAACTAGCGCGAAAATAAGCGCAGACAATTCCTTCTTTCGGGGGATTCTACTGAATTGCAAGTCCTCCGCCTGACATGCCCTACTCTCAAGTGTGTTTTGCTTTTCATAAAACGGGTGTTCTCTTTAAGAAAGAGCAATCTTGTTATACCTCAATAATAAATCCACTGGGATTGTCAACAAAAATTTCATAAATCTTGGCACAGGAAAGGAACCCGCCTGAACGGCAAAACCACTGCCGCTGCGGAGGGTGGGAGTTGGAAGCTTTAGCGAAATAAAAAAGCCCCGTGGGTCACACGGGGCTTAATTAACAAGTAACAGAATGCCAACGCAACGAAAGTACCTGACTGGTCCCCGAATGTTTCTCGGGCACCCAGCATACGCCTTACGGCGGATACCGTCTAAATTATCCTTTAGAAAGGAGGTGATCCAGCCGCAGGTTCCCCTACGGCTACCTTGTTACGACTTAGTCCCAGTCATCGGGCTTACCGTAGACATGCGTCTCCTTGCGGTTGACAACACGGTTTCGGGTACTCCCGACTCCTATGACTTGACGGGCGGTGTGTACAAGGCTCAGGAACACATTCACCGCGACGTAGCTGATTCGCGATTACTAGCGATTCCAACTTCATGCAGGCGAGTTGCCAGCCTGCAATCTGTACTGGGGCGACTTTTTTGCGATTTGCTCCACCTTGCGGTCTTGCGTCGCTTTGTACTCGCCATTGTAGCACGTGTGAGGCCCTGGGCATAAAGGCCATGATGACTTGACGTCGTCCCCACCTTCCTCCGGTTTAACACCGGCAGTCCCGCTAGAGTCCCCGGCATTACCCGCTGGCAACTAACGGCAAGGGTTTCGCTCGTTAAAGGACTTAACCCGACATCTCACGACACGAGCTGACGACAGCCATGCAGCACCTGTGCAAGTTTCACCCTTGCGGGCAGCCCCACCTGTTTCCAGGCGGGCATCCAAGCATGTCAAACCCAGGTAAGGTTCTTCGCGTTGCTTCGAATTGATCCACATGCTCCACCGCTTGTGTGAGCCCCCGTCAATTCCTTTGAGTTTTAGCCTTGCGACCGTACTCCCCAGGCGGTCTACTTAACACTTTCGCTTCGGCCGGGACGGCGTCAGAACCTCCCCAGCCTAGTAGACATTGTTTAGGGCGTGGACTACCGGGGTATCTAATCCCGTTTGATCCCCACGCTTTCGTGTCTCAGCGTCAGGACAGGCCCAGTGCAGCGTCTTCACCGCCGGCGTTCCTGTTGATATCTACGCATTCCACCGCTCCACCAACAGTTCCCCGCACCCATACCTGCCTCAAGCCAAGTAGTACGCGAAGCAGTTCCCCGGTTAAGCCGGGGGATTTCACAACGCGCTTGCCTGGCCGCCTACACACGCTTTAAGCCCAGTGATTCCGAACAACGCTCGCCACCTCTGTCTTACCGCGGCTGCTGGCACAGAGTTAGCCGTGACTTTTTCTGGCATAGATCAATGCCGCACCAAACCAAACCTTGTGTAAAACACCTTATGAGTGAATGACACAAAAAATGGTTTGGTGCGGCACTTTCTTAAACCTAAAAGCGGTTTACATCCCGAAGGACTTCCTCCCGCACGCGGCGTCGCTGGGTCAGGCTTTCGCCCATTGCCCAATATTCGTTACTGCAGCCCTCCGTGGAGGTCCGGGCAGTGTCTCAGTCCCGATGTGGCGGGTCAACCTCTCAGTCCCGCTACCCGTCATCGCCTTGGTGGGCCATTACCTCACCAACAAGCTGATAGGAGATAGGCCGCTCCCGCACCGATAAATCGTTGATCAGTAGCCCGGCAGCTACTGATATTATCCGGTATTACCGCCCCTTTCGGTAGTTGACCTTGCGGTCAACGACGCTATTCCGGAGTACGGGGTACGTTACCTATCCATTACGCACCCTTACGCCACTGGCTACCCACTCGATTGCTCAAACAGATAGCCCGTTCGACTTGCATGTCTTAGCCACGCCGCCAGCGTTCGTTCTGAGCCAGGATCAAACCCTTCAGTTTGATTTGGCGAATCCGCCTCCGAGTAACCTTCGGCGGATGATCGTCTTAAAGGCTCAACACTTTGGCAGGGCCCCAAATCCGCCGTAAGGCGATTTCGGAACCCTATGCGCTCCGAAAGTGCTGTTGTACTATCTTGAAAAAGGCTGACACACAGGGCGTATCCCGTGTGGGCCTGCACTTTCGTTGCATGTCTGGCTTTGCTGTTAACTTGTCAAAGAGCATTATGTACTCGACGTGGTCGAGTATTGAGACATAGTATTTTAGCCTATGATTGCCGGCCGTCAAGCATGCTAATCAAAAAAAACAAATAAATTTTCGCGGGGGGCTTGGCCAGAAGGGCTGGATGAATTGGGCAGCATCTATGCGGCCGAGGTGCTGGTGCATGGATCGGTTCGTTACAACAAGAAATGCGCAGGTTATCTCTACACGGGCAC
>Ga0315291_10006044_pt1 | contig 15095 bp, 7 predicted proteins | sample YL17G12_20_MG_FD_203070 | JGI IMG/M metagenome (GOLD analysis project Ga0315291, IMG submission 203070) | Sediment microbial communities from Yellowstone Lake, YNP, Wyoming, USA - YL17G12_20 | ecosystem: Environmental > Aquatic > Freshwater > Lake > Sediment | place: USA: Wyoming | collected...
GGCGATCCGGCCTCCGGTGGCGTGGGCGCGGGCGACCAGTTCGTCGTCAACGACAACGCCGGCAGCGGCGACGTGGTCTTCCAGTTCACCAAGGCCGGCTTGCCCGGCACCGGCGACTTCAACATCGAGATCAGCGATTCGAGCACCCAGGACGAGATCGCCGGACTGATCGTTACGGCGATCACCGACGCCGGACTGGGCGTGGCGGCGGTCGATCTGGGCGGCGGCGAGGTCCTCGTCGGTGGGATCACTCCGTTGTTGGATGGTGTGGACGCCGGCGACCAGTTCGTCGTCAACGACAACGCCGGCAGTGGGGACGTCGTCTTCCAGTTCAGCAAGAATGGGCTGCCGGGCACCGGCGACCTCAACATCGAGATCACCGGACTGATGACCCAGGACGAGATTGCCGACCGGATAGTCGCGGCGGTCGAATTCGCCGGCCTGGGCCTGACGCCGGTCAATCTGGGCGGCGGCAGGGTTTTCGTCGGCGGACTGACGCACACGCTCGATACGTCGGGCACGGTGAGACTGGGGCAGCGCGGCGAGCCCGGCCTCCAGAGCGGTGGCACCGGCATTCGTTTCACTCCTTCGGCTGACGTCAGCGCTGCCGAAATGGCGGCCGATATCGCCCAGGCGATCAACGGTGCAGGGCTCAACCTCACCGCGTCGGCGCTGGACGCCGAACTGGTGCTTGCGGGCAGCGGGGCGGCCCTTATTCCGGGCACGGCCCCCTTGCAGGTAGTGAACAACACCCCGATTAGCTTCGCCCCCGACGATCCCTCGGCGAATCTGGCCGCGCGGCTTGAGGTGGCGATCCTCAACAGCGGGACGCTGGGCGTCACGCCACACGTCCACGGCAACCGTATCAATCTGCAAGACGCGGTCAACGTCCGCGTCATGCCCGGCTCGAACGTCGGGGTCGACGGCCAGCCGGGACCTCAGGGCCTCAACGCGGTGCCGGTGAGGATTCATGAAGGGATGACGTCGGAAGAGGTCGCCCTAGCCGTCGCCGACGCCCTGGCTGGGGCAGTGGCAGGCTTCAATCAGCAGATCGTGGCCCAGGACGGCTCACAGTTGGTCGAGGGGGCCCTCATCACGGTCGCCAACGGCACGGACACCCTCACCATCGAGTTCGACAGCGGCTACACACTGACGAGCCCACCCAACGGTGGAGCCGACATCACCGACGGGGAAACGTTCAGTATCACCAATGTGACCGTGGGGCAGACCCACACGCTCGCCGTGGCGGGCTCTGGGAACCTGGGGCGGGGACACATGCTCCTGGTGCCGCCCTCCGGCGGCGACCCGACCTTGGGCGGCATCGACGCCGGCCAGCAGTTCGTCATTAACAACAACGCCGGCAGCGGCGACGTCGTCTTCCAGTTCACCAAGAACGGTGTGCCCGGCACCGGTGACGTCAATATCGAGATCACCGACGCCAGCACGCAGAACGAGATCGCGGACCTGGTCGTCACGGCGGTCAGGGATGCGGGACTAGGGCTGGCGCCGGCCAATCTGGGCGGTGGCTGGGTGCTGGTCGGTGGGATCGCCCAGACGCTTACGACATCGGGCTCGGTGGGCCTCGGCAACGGCTACAGAATCGTGGTGCCGGCCGCCGGCGGCGATCCGTTCTCCGGCGGCGTCAACGCCGGCGACCAGTTCGTCGTCAACGACAACGCCGGCAGCGGCGACGTCGTCTTCCAGTTCACCAAGAACGGTGTGCCGGGCACCGGCGACGTCAATATCCCGATTAGCGACCTGATGACCCAGGACGAGGTCGCCGAGCGGATTGTCACGGCGATTGAAGCCGCGGGATTGGGCCTGACCTCGGTCAATCGGGGCGGCGGCGAGGTTGTGGTCGGCGGCACCACGCACACGCTGGACACGTCGGGCGCGGCAGACCTGTGGCAAGGTTACAGCATCCTGATACCGGCCTCGGGCGGCGATCCGTCGTCGAATGGGATCGACGCCGGCGACCAGATTGTGCTGAGCAACAATAGCGGCGGCCGCAACGTCGTTTTCCAGTTCACCAAGAACGGCTTGCCCGGCACCGGTAACTTCAACATCGCGATCACCGATGCGAGCACCCAGGACGAGATTGCCGAACTGGTTGTGGCGGTGATCGAAAACGCCGGAGTGGGTCTGACGGCGGTCAACCTGGGCGGCGGCACGGTTTTCGTCGGCGGCATCACCCACACGCTCGACACGTCGGGCGCGGAAAGCCTGGGACGCGGCCAGGCCATTCTGGTGCCGCGCTTCGGCGGCCAGCCACTGTTGCGCGGCGTCAACGCCGGCGATGAGTTCATCATCAACGACAACGTTGGCAGCGGCGACGTCGTTTTCCAATTCACCAAGAACGGCCTGCCCGGCACCGGCGACGTCAACATCGAGATCAGCGATTTGAGCACCCAGGACGAGATCGCCGACCTGATCGTCACGGCGATCGAAGGCGCCGGGCTGGGTCTGAGCCCGGTCAATCTGGGCGGAGGCAGGGTCGTCTTCGGCGCCACCAGTGCCACTTTCGAGTTCGACAAGGACGGCCAGAACGACCCCACCCACGTCATCATCCCAGTCGACGACTTGACGACTGCCCCCCAGGTGGGCGCGCTTGTCGCCGACGCCATAGCGGGCGCCGGCCTGGGCCTTGCGGCTAAGCACTTGGGGGGCGGTGTCGTGCACGTGGGCGGGACGGTCGACGACCAGCTCATCAACAACAGCAGTCTGGTGCTGACGGGTCAGCCGGGCGTGCAGACCGCCGGGGCTGCGGCGCTGACTTTCGTGCCCGACCGGACCTTCACGGCTGATCAAACAGCCGCAGCCTTGGCCACGATCATCAACAATTCCGGCCTGGGTATCACCGCCACAGCCAGTGGGCGCCGCGTGAACTTGACCGGCGAGAACGTTACGGTCAATACCGGGCTCACGACCCTCAGCGTCGTCACCCCGACGGGTACCGTGAAGGTGTTCGACGACATCGTGCAGGTGATTGGCCACGTGGTGGTCGACCCGGGCGGGCTGAACCTGGCCGACAGCCTTTACGGCGACGAGTTCGGTGCCTTCAACAGCCCGCGGCGGGCGCAGGCCAACGGCTCGGAGGGCATCTACATCGACGACCTGGTCATCGGTTTTGCCGAACGGGGCGAGATGGTCACTGTGTCGAACCAGAACACGACGTTCACCACCGATCCGCAGTTGCCCGACGACCAGATTCTCGAAGGACCGTACCAGCTCGAGGTCCGTCGCGCGGCCGACTACGGCGTCGGCCTCCCGCCGCCCGACCCCACGCTCCTGCTGTTCCGCAGCTTCGACCCCAACGACCGGCTCACCCAGGGCGTCACGCTGGTTGCCCCCAGCGGGGCCGACATCGCCGATGGCCAGACGTTTATTTTGGGCGACGGGCTCGACGAAGTAACCTTCGTTTTCGACGATCTTAGTGCCACAAGCGTTCCCGAGAACGGCGACGTCATCCCCTTGGCGGCCGAAACGGGGTTGACCGGCGGCTCCAACGCCGCTTTCTCCGCCCGAGCTGATGTCGGCGACGGGCGGGACGTAGACTTTTTCGCCTTCGACCTGGCCGCAGGTGACGCCATCACCATTGACATCGACGCCGCCGCTCAGGGTTCCCCGCTCGACTCGATGCTGCGGCTGTTCGACGCCAACGGCACGGAATTGGCGTCCAGCGACGACGACGCGGCGCCGGGCGAGAACCCAGGCCGCGATTCGTACATCAGCTTTACGGCACTCACGCCCGGGCGATATTTCGTAGGCGTCAGCGGCTTTAACAACGCCTGGTACGATCCCTTCGTGGGCGAAAGCGGCCCGGGCGTAAGTTCGACCGGATCGTACGCGATCGAGGTGCTGCTCAACGGCGGCCAGGCCCAGAACGCCGTCACGATTCCGTTTACCCCCGCAAATACGGCTGCCCAGATCGCCAACCTCATCGCGGCAGCCATCAATCAGGCAGACGTACAGGCGCTCCTCGATGTGCAGGCCGCGTCGAATCCCCGCAGTGCACTGGTTAGCTTGTTCGGGTCGGTGACGCTGTCGGCCGGCTTCTCCAACAGTTCGTTGGCAGAGCCCAACGACACCCTCTCCGAAGCCGTCGATAGCGGCATCGTTCCCGGCGGGGACGGGACCTTCCGCGCCCGCGGCAATATCGGGGACAGCGGCGTTGGGCTAAGTCCTGGCCTGGACGTGGACCTGATCAAAGTGCAGCTCAGCGCCGGCGACACGATCTCGGTCGACATCGACGCCCGAAATCTAGGCTCGTCCCTGGACTCGATCCTGCGGCTGTTCAACGCCAACGGCGTGCAATTGGCGTTTAACGACGATGCCCCGGCGCCGGGCGAGACTTTTAGCCTCGATTCCTACCTGCAGTACACTTCCACCCAGGACGCCACCTTCTTCATCGGCGTGAGCGGATTCGCCAACTTCTCCTACAATCCGAACGTGGCCGGCAGCGGCTCGACAGGCTCGACGGGCTCCTACAATATCGAGATTTCGCGGGGCGCCGCCAGGGCCGCCGGCATCGGCGTCATCGTCTATGACGAGATCGGTGATACCAACATCTTCCGCGATCAAGGTCAGCTCCTGATCGAAGCAAACTTCATCACGAACTCGGAGGAGTTCGGCATCGTGGTCGACGCCGGGCAGCGGGTCGAAACCCCCGACTCGCCCCAACCTCACCAGGGTCCGGTCCGCGTGCTGGCGAATCTCAACAACGAGCGGTTGGTCCCCGGGGCGACGATCGTCAACAACGTCATCGCTTTCAGCGGCACTGGCGGCATCCGGTTCAGCGGCGACGCCAACCCCTCCAACGGTCAGTACGCTCCGGTCCCCTACGGCCGGATCCTCAACAACACGGTTTATGGAACCGGTACCGGTGACGTCGGTATCCAGATCGGCGAGAATGCCAGCCCCACGGTCCTGAACAACATCCTGGCTCGCCTGGAGACGGGCCTTGACGTCGACCCCAGCTCCGCGCGCACGGTGCTGGGCGGCCTCTTGTTCCAGGACAACGGCACTAACTCCAATTCCGGGTTGGGCAATCATGCCATCGTGCTGGCAGCCGGCCAGCCGCTGTTCGTCAACCCCGGCGCTGGCAACTTCTACCTCGATATCGGTTCCAACGCCATTGACAGTGCCGTCAAGAGCCTGCAGGACCGGCCGGAACTGATCCGCGTCCGCCAGCCGCTAGGCATCGACAACGCGCCCGTTCTCGCGCCGGAATTCGACGTCTTCGGCCTGTTCCGTGCGGATGACCCCGACGTGAGGACGCCTCCCGGCCTCGGCGAAACCGTGTTCATCGACCGGGGAGCCATCGACCGTGTTGACTTCGACGGCCCACTGGTCACGCTGATCGCTCCGCCGGACGGCGACGGCGACACGTTTGTGCTGGCCAACCGTGGTCTGCGCGAGTTCATCATCGAGCTGAGCGACGCCGGTATCGGCGTTGCCGACAACACGGTCGTGGGCAGCCAGGTCGTCGTCAGGCAGGACGGCGTGCTGCTGGTGGAGGGCCAAGCTTACACGTTCCGCTACGACGAGACCAACGACCAGATCCGACTTGCGGCGGGTTCGGGGGTTTGGGCAGCGGGTACGTACCAGATTCTGTTGAACAACTCGGCGGCCACCGGTATCAAGGACATCGCCAACAACCCCTTACAGGCCAACCAGCAAAACGGGACGGTCGAGTTCACCATCCAACTGGGCGGGGGTGCCGATTTCGGTGATGCTCCCGATCCGCCCTTCCCGACCTTGCGCCCCACCGGCGCCAGTCACGAGATCGTCGAGGGGTTCTTCCTGGGGTTCGGCGTGGACGCCGACGGCAACGGGGAGCCATCGGCTGGGGCAGATGCCGATGCACTGGACGACGGCGTCAGCTTCGACACGGCCGTGCTCGTGGCCGGCCCGACTCAGGTCACGATCCGGGCTTCCGCACCTGGGCGGTTGGACGCCTGGATCGACTACAACCGCAATGGTGTGTGGGAACAGGCCGAGCAGATCTTTGCCAGTGAGCCGCTGATCGCCGGACTGAACACCCGCACGTTCACGGTGCCTGCCGGTGTCGTCGCGGTGGGCGGCGAGAGCTTCGCCCGTTTCCGCTTCAGCAGCACGGGCGGCCTTGCCCCCGGCGGCGCCGCCAGTGACGGTGAAGTGGAAGACTATCGGGTGGACTTGGAAACCCCAAAGTGGCAAAACTCGATCAACCCCTTGGACGTCAACGGCGACGGGGTGCTCTCCCCGCAAGACGCGCTGTTTCTGGCAAACTTCCTCTACTTCAACGGGCAGCAGCCGGTGCCCGACCTTCCGGGAACTCCTCCGTTCCCGGTCGCTCCGCCGCCTTACTACGACGTCAGCGGCGACAACTTCGTCAGCGTCCAAGACGGTCTGTTGGTCGTCACGGCGTTGAGAAACCAAGTGGGGCCCGAAGCCGAGGCCGAGCAGCTTCCAGCCCAGACGACAAGTGCGTCGCTCGTCTCGGCAGAAGCGGTCACCCCGTCGGTCACGGTCGGCCGCGTCCCCGGCACCAAGGATCGTGCCCTGCCGGGCGACGATGCCACCGCCGTCGGTCCGATCGCCGGAAGCCAAGTGAGAGACCGAATTGTCCCGTCGTCCAACCCCGCCGTTTTGGCTGCACTCTTCTTCCAAGAAACGGTGACGCCGTCGATGGCGCTTGGCGGCATCCCCGCCATCAACCGTCAGCCCGCGGCAGACGATGCCCTGGCGGCCGGGCGTACGACCGCCACCGCCCCGGGGACGGAATGGACCCTTCGGTCCTCCAGCCGTCTCGCCGTGGCTGTGGATCAGATCATGGCCCGTGACCTGTTGGCCGACAACATGGAATTCGTCGACGGCGAGTCAAGTCCGCGGGATGACTTCTTCGCGCAGTTTGAGGGCATCGAGCAGTTCCAGTTGTCCGGTGGGGCCGCAGCGGTTGCCGTCGGCGGCAGCGGAGGCTAGCCGCTCGTTAGAAGGTGTGCTCCTGATACTGATAACTCGGAGGTGGCCACGCCAGCCTTCGCGAAAGTTGACCCGCCGCGTGTAACGCCGGTGGGCCTCGCCGATCACCCGCCGCAGGCCATCTCTTGTTCGCGGGACCACGATCAGTCGGCAGGAGTGCGAGAGGGGGGACTCGAACCCCCACGGTTGTTCACCACTGGATCCTAAGTCCAGCGCGTCTGCCAATTCCGCCACTCTCGCAGGTTGGCGTAGCTCCCGAATCTCAAAGTGCTTATGGCAATGCCCGCCGCCCCCGGCGCCTTTGTGATTATACCGTGCGCTCCCACCAGGCTCCACTCTGCCATCCGCCGCCCTTCTGCTTGGGGGCGCCATCTCGACCCCTCCGCGCCCCGACTCATCAATGGCTCCTGTCCAGGTAGCACCGATCATGGTCGAATAGCTCTTGTGACGCGTCAGGGATGCGAGGGCCCTCTGGTCGATCCCTGCCCAGTGCCGCCCGCTCGTCAAGGCTCCGCTGGCTCGTGTACACGCTGCTCTTCAGGGGCCGGCACCCAGTTACTCGTCAGTCTGGCTCTTGAGGTCGGCCGGTGGCCGTTGGCGACCCCAGTGGTTCGCGTACAAGCTGTCCTTTTGTCGCTAGCGGTGGATTGTCATAATCAAATCCACGCTTTTGGGATCGCCCTGGAAGCTCTAAATAGTCTTGCGTGATTCCCGGAAAAAGGGGACAGGTCCAATTTGCCGGAACGGCCCGTAGGGTGCTTCGCACAAATTGGACCTGTCCCCTTTTTCCTCAGCCAGGTGCGGTACACGGTCCGGGGAATCGCCGATGGACGCGTGGGAGGTGGTGGTCGTAGGGGGAGGGCCGGCCGGGCTGCTGGCGGCCTGCCGGGCAGCGGAACGGGGCCGGGCCACGCTCCTGCTGGAAAAAAACCCCAGGCCGGGTGTGAAGATCTTGATCTCCGGCGGCGGCCGCTGCAATCTCACCCATGCCACCGACGCCCAGGGAATCGTCGAGGCCTTCGGCCCATCGGGCCGGTTTCTCCACTCGGCGCTGGCCGCCTTGGGACCGCGGGACCTGGTGAACCTGATCGAGGCGGAGGGGGTTCCCACCGAGGTCGAGCCGGACGGTAAGGTCTTTCCCGTCAGCGGGAAGGCCGGCGACGTGCTGGCCGCCGTTACGCGCCGTCTGAAACGAAGCGGGGCAACCCTGAGCGTCGAAGAGCCCCTGGTGGATCTCCAACCGCACGCCTCGGGGTTTCGCCTGGTCACCGCACGGCGGACCCTTGCGGTGACGAAGGTCGTGCTCACCACCGGCGGCCGGTCTTATCCCGGTTGCGGCACGACCGGCGACGGCTACCGTTGGGCGGCCACGTTGGGTCACACGATCGTCACCCCACGCCCGGCCTTGGTTCCGATCGTCACCGACGCCGCCTGGGTGAAGGACCTGCAGGGAATCACCGTCCCGGACGTTCTGCTCCGGGTAACCCGCGTGGAAGTCGGCTCGCCAGCCAACATGGCAGGCACCAGCCGGGAGAAGCCGCTGGCCGAACGCCGTGGGGCGCTTCTGTTCACCCATTTCGGCCTTTCGGGGCCCGTGGTGCTCGACGTGAGTCGGGCGGTCAGCGTCTGTCGCCGAGGCAGGCGGCCACTCCTGCAGTGTGATTTTCTGCCGGGGGTCAAAGAAGAGCAACTGGACACCATGCTGGCGGTCGCCTCGGCCCAGACGGGCCGCCGCTCGGTGGGGAGCCTGCTGGACCGGTGGCTACCCCGCCGTTTTGCCGAGATCCTGGCCGTGGAGGCCCACGTGGCGCCAGACCGCCGGGCGGCAGATCTCTCGCGGCAGGAGCGGCTACGGCTGGTTCAGAGCGTCAAGCGGCTCTGTGTCCGCACGACGGGAACGCTGGGTTTTGAGAAGGCCGAAGTCACTGCCGGCGGGGTGTCCCTGGATGAGGTCGATTCCCGCACTATGGAGAGCGAACTGGCGCCCGGGCTGTCTATCGGGGGGGAGTTGCTCGACCTGGACGGCCCGGTGGGCGGCTACAATCTCCAGGCGGCTTTCAGCACCGGGTACCTTGCCGGCGAGCACGTGTAAATGACTGTGGCTCGCCTGGGACGGGGCCAAGAAGGTACTTGCGGAATAGCTCGGTTCCTGGTCTATTAGGGACGGCTGCACGGTGCGCAACGGAGTTGTGTGCGGTCCGCTGCTTGGTCGCCATGGCCTGAAGATTGGCGCGGTGTTTTCCGAAACGGGCGTTCTTGGCGCCGGAAGTGTATGGAAACCAGGCTTCAGTTTGAGATCCTTCCCCAGCCCGACGACACCGCCTGTGGCCCGACGTGCCTGCACGCGGTCTATGCCTACTACGGCGACGAGGTCTCCCTGGAGTCGGTGATCCGGGAGACCCCCAGGCTGGAGGAGGGGGGGACGTTGGCCGTGATGCTCGGGTGCCACGCCTTGCGGCGGGGATTTCGGGCCACGATCTTCACGTATAATCTCCAAGTGTTCGACCCCACCTGGTTTGTGCCCGAGGCGCAGCCGCTGGCCGAGAAGCTCGCGGCGCAGGCGGCGGCCAAGGAATCGCGCAAGCTGCGCACCGCCACGGCGGCCTACCTGGAGTTTCTGCAATTGGGCGGCGTGATCCGCATGGAGGACCTGACGACCGGCTTGATTCGCAAGTATCTGAAGCGAGAGATCCCGATCTTGACCGGCCTCAGCGCGACTTACCTCTACCGCAACGCCCGGGAATTCGGCCCGAACTCGGACTCGGACGACGTTCGCGGGCGGGCGGCCGGGCATTTCGTGCTGCTCTGCGGTTACGACCCGGTGAGTCGTGGGGTATTGGTGGCCGATCCGCTGATGCCCAATCCGCTGGCGCCGCGGCAGTCTTACGTGCTGAGCGTAGACCGCGTCGTCTGCGCGATCTTGTTGGGGATCCTCACCTATGACGCCAACCTGTTGATCATCGAGCCGCGCAAGCAGCCGGAAAGGAGTAGGCGTGCCGATCCTGATCGTAGTCAATGACCCCAAACAGTGGCCTCTGCAGATCCCGAACGTCGAGGTGGTCGACGCCCGCTCGTACCTCTCCCGACCGGAATACAGCGAGATGCGGGGCGTGAAGCTGTTCAACCTCTGCCGGTCCTATCGCTACCAGAGCAGCGGCTACTACGTGTCGTTGCTGGCCGAGGCCCGCGGGCACAAGCCGCTGCCTAGCGTCACGGCGATCCAGGACCTCAAGAGCCAGTCGATGGTCCGCATGGTCTCGGAGGAGCTGGAAGAGCTGATCCAGACGAGTCTGGCCCCGATCCAGTCGCGGAAGTTCGCCTTGAGCGTGTACTTCGGGCGGAACCTGGCCAAGCGTTATGCCCGGCTGGCGATGCACCTGTTCAACGTGTTTCCGGCCCCGTTGCTGCGGGCGCAGTTTGTCCGCGACAAGCGTTGGGTGCTGCGGAGCCTGACCGCGATTCCGGCCAGCGAAGTCCCCGACTCGCACCGCCCGTTCGTGGTTCAAGTGGCCACGGAGCATTTTGCGGGCCGGGGCGGGCGGGTCCGCCGCCGCAATCGCGCCCGCTACGACGTGGCCATCCTCTGCAATTCGGGTGATCCGGTGCCGCCCTCCGACGAGAAGGCGCTGGCGAAGTTCGTCAAGGCGGGCGAGTCGCTCGGCCTGGCCGTGGAGCGGATCGGGCGCGACGACTACGCACGGCTGGCCGAGTTCGACGCCCTGTTCATCCGCGAGACCACGGCCGTCAACCACTACACGTATCGTTTCTCCCGCCGGGCGAGCAGCGAGGGGCTGGTGGTGATCGACGACCCGGAGTCGATCGTCAAGTGCGCCAACAAGGTGTACCTGGCCGAGATTCTCGCCCGCCACAACGTGCCGATCCCCCGCACGATCGTCGTCCACCGAGACAACGTCGGGTCGATTGCCGAGACGTTGGGCTTTCCCTGCGTGCTGAAGAAGCCCGACAGCGCCTTCTCGCTGGGCGTGACCAAGGTGAACACCCAGGAGGAGCTGTGCGAGCAGATCAAGCGGCTGCTGGCCGAGTCGGAGCTGGTGGTGGCCCAGGAGTTCTTGCCCACCACCTTCGATTGGCGGATCGGCATTCTCGACCGCCGACCGCTGTACGCCTGCAAGTACTACATGGCCCCCAACCATTGGCAGATCATCCGCCACGACGGGGCCGGGAAGCGCCGCTACGGCAATTGGGAGACGCTGCCGGTGGAGTTGGCCCCCGCCCGGGCCGTCCGCGTCGCCCTGAAGGCCGCCAACCTGGTGGGCAACGGGCTGTACGGGGTCGACGTCAAGCAGTCGGGCAAGGACTTCTACGTGATCGAGGTCAACGACAACCCCAACGTCGATTCCGGCGTGGAGGACGCCGTGCTCAGGCAGGAACTCTACCACCGGATCATGGGCGTCCTGCTCTGGCGGATCGAACAGCGGAAGGCTTGGCTCGGCAACCATGACTGACGCCCCGACCCTCCACCTGTTCGAGGCCTACGGCGTCGAATTGGAGTACATGCTCGTCCGGCGCCAGGACCTCTCCGTCTTGCCGGCTGCGGACCAGGTGCTCTTCCAGATCGCCGGGGAGTACGCCTCAGACGTGGAGTTGGGCCCTCTCGCTTGGTCCAACGAGCTGGTGCTGCACGTGATCGAGCTGAAGACCAACGGGCCGGCGCCGTCGCTGGACCCCTTGCCGGCGGCCTTTCAGGAGGACGTCGGCAAAATCAACCGCCTGCTCGAGCTGCTCGGCGGCAGGCTGATGCCCAGCGGCATGCACCCCTGGATGGACCCGGCCGAGGAAATGCGGCTCTGGCCGCACCAGTACAACCCGATCTACGAGGCCTATCACCGCATCTTCGACTGCCGGGGACACGGCTGGTCCAACCTCCAGGCGGTGCACCTGAACCTGCCGTTTTGCGGCGACCAGGAGTTCGGCCGGCTCCACGCCGCGATCCGGCTGCTGCTGCCGATCATGCCGGCGCTGGCCGCCAGCTCGCCGATCGTCGACCGCCGGCTGACCGGTCTGCTGGATACGCGGCTGGACTTCTACCGCACCAATGCCCGGCGGATCCCGTCGATCACCGCGGGCGTGGTGCCCGAGCCGGTGTTCAGCCGCGGCGATTACCGGCAGAAGATCCTCCAGCGGATGTATGACGACATACGGCCGCACGACCCGGAAGGCGTCTTGCAGCAGGAGTTTCTCAACTCCCGCGGCGCGATCGCCCGGTTCGACCGCAACGCGATCGAGATCCGCGTGTTGGACGCCCAGGAATGCCCGCTGGCCGACGTGGCCGTCTGTGCCGCGGTGGCAGGCGTGTTGCGGGCGCTGGTCGACCAGCGCTGGTCCGGCCTGGACGTGCAGCAGTCTTTCGCCACCGAACCGTTGCAGGAGATCTTCCTGGCCACCACCCGCGCCGCCGACCGGGCGTTGGTGGCCGATCAGGCGTACCTCGAGCTGTTCGGCCTGCCCGGGGCCGCATGCACCGCGGGCGAGCTTTGGCAGCACGTGGGCGACACGGTGATCCGGGCCTCCGGCGGCCCGGAGCCGTCCTGGGCAGGGGCCTTCCGCAAGATCCTCGACGAAGGGCCGCTTGCGCGCCGCATCGTCAACTGCCTGGGCAACGGCGCCGCGATGGATCGCCTCGGTGAGGTTTACCTGGAACTGTGCAACTGCCTGGCCGAGGGACGGATGTTCTCAGCGTGTTCTTATTGATGCTCAGAAGAAGCATGCGACATGCCGTTTAGCGGCCGACGGTACGTCGGCCGGAAGAAACGCCCCCGTCGCCGTGCCGGCGACGGCTAAACCTCGTGCCTTCAGCTTTCTGAGGGTCCCTAGCCATGCCCGCCGACGCCGACTCTGGTACGCCAGGCGTGGTGATCACCTGCGAACACGGCGGCGACCGTGTGCCCCCGCGGTACGCTGGGCTGCTGGCCGCCGCCTGCCGCAGGCTGCCGATCCACCGCCGGCACGACCCCGGGGCGCTGGAGCTGGCCCGGCGATTTGCGGGTCAACTGGACGCCCCGCTGGTCGTCGCCCCGGTTACCCGGCTGCTGGTCGACCTGAACCGGTCGCCCGGCACACGGTCGCTCTTTTCCTCCCTCACGGCGCAACTGGATGATGCCACGAAACAGGCCATCCTGGAGCGACATTACCTGCCCTATCGAGAGCGGGTCGAGAGGCTTCTGGCTGAAGCCATCGTTCGGGCCGGCCGCGTGGTCCACCTCTCCGTGCACAGCTTCAGCCCGTTGTTCCGTGGCCGGGGCACCCACTTGTGGGTCCGCCGGACCGACGTGGGGCTGCTCTACGACCCTTCCTCGCGCTGCGAGCGGCAAATCTGCCGCGCTTGGCAGGCTGCGCTCCGCCGCCTCCGACCCGATCTCTGTCTCCGGCGGAACCATCCCTATCGTGGTACGGCCGACGGGCTGACGACCTGGCTCCGCGGCCGCTTCGGTCGGAACCGTTACGCCGGCATTGAGCTGGAAGTCAGCCAGCGATGGCCCCGCGGCAAGAGGGACGCCTGGCACCGACTCCAGCAGGACCTCATCGAGACGTTCTCCCTGGCGCATCACCAGTGGTCAGGCGGATCGCAAGATTGAGCACAGTTGCAGGATTCCGGGAGTGACTCGGTTGTTGAGTGTCGGGAAAGCAGTGTCGCTAGCCGGCGGCTAACAGCCGCCGGGATTCTGCGCGTCTTAGCCCGGCGGCTGTTAGCCGCCGGCTATTGCGATACGCCACGGGTTTCCCGGAATCACCCAAGACTCGAAAACGGTTGCATTGGCGGCAGGTAGCGGCGAGAATAGGCTGTGTGAGGGCCCGGCGTATTTGGATAGCCTTGCGTAATTCAGGGAAAAAGGGGACAGGTCCAATTTGCCGGAACGGCCCGAAGGCGGGCACCATGCTTGCATGGTCGTCGCACAAATTGGACCTGTCCCCTTTTTCCCTCGACAGACGCTCGCAAACCAGGGGGAGGAACGGCAATGGACCGGCGGTGCTTCTTGTCGCAGGTGGGGAGGATGGCTGCCGCGTCGGGGGTGGCCTTGGCCGCCACGGCGAGGGCCGCAGAGGGTCCGCCCCCTCCTGCCGCCGCCATGCCCACGATTTCGCTGGGAAAACACCGGGTGACTCGGCTGGTCGTCGGCTCGAATCCCATCAACGGCTACTCCTACCTCGGCCCCCAGATGGACCGGCACATGAGTGAGTATTTCACTGTGGACCAGACGACGGAGTTCCTGCTCTCGTGCGAGCGTGCGGGGATCAACACCCACCAGTTCTCCGACTCCGCGTCCGGCAAGGGAGAGGCCATCCTCCGGAAGGTCCGCGAGCGGGGCTCCCAGATGAGCTTCATCTGTCTGCACGCCCAGCGCGAGAAGATCAAGGAGACGATCGACAAGACGCATCCCATCGCCATGGTCCACCACGGCGGCGTGACCGACCGCCTGTTCGGCGAGGGCAAGAGCCGTGAGGTCCACGACTACGTCAAGGCGGTCCACGACCAGGGCCTCTTGGCGGGCGTCTCGGCGCACAATCCCGACTGCATCCGGAGGATCGCCGACGACGGCTGGGGGGTCGATTTCTTCATGGCCTGCTTCTATTTCCTCACCCGCAAGGAGTTCCAGAAACCCGGGGAGCAAACACCCCCGCCGGAGACGCTGGAGATCAGCTATCCCTTCTACCGGAACGACCCGGCGGCCATGACCCGGGTGATCCGGCAAGTCCAGCAGCCCTGTCTGGGGTTCAAAATTCTCGCGGCCGGGCGGATGTGCGCCAACCAGGAAACGGTCCACAGTGCCTTCCGCTTGGCCTTCGAGCACGTTAAGCCGAGCGACGGCGTGATCGTGGGCATGTACCCGCGATTCTTCGACGAGGTCAACGCCAACGCCCAATACGCGCGTGAGTTTGGCGGGGCAACTTCGTAAGTCCTGCCTGGAACGGCCGGCACTGGTATGGTGAGACAACAAGCGGCTGGAGTCGGGGCGTTGATGCTCGGAAGAAGAACGCCACATGGCGTTTAGGGCGGATTATTCACGGGCCCGGGAAAGCCGCCGCAGTGTGCCACTGCTTCGTCAGAAGCAGTGCCGTGCGTAACGTCGGTGCACTGCTTGCCTTGCGGCAAGCAGTGGCACACCGCCGTG
>Ga0315291_10006049_pt1 | contig 15084 bp, 10 predicted proteins | sample YL17G12_20_MG_FD_203070 | JGI IMG/M metagenome (GOLD analysis project Ga0315291, IMG submission 203070) | Sediment microbial communities from Yellowstone Lake, YNP, Wyoming, USA - YL17G12_20 | ecosystem: Environmental > Aquatic > Freshwater > Lake > Sediment | place: USA: Wyoming | collected...
GAATTTCCGGTGCGGCTTGATCGCCCCTGGCTTAGCTAGAACTTGGCCGCGCTCGACATCTTCGCGCTTCGTGCCGCGAAGAAGCACTCCGACGTTATCTCCAGCCTGACCTTGGTCAAGGATCTTCCGGAACATTTCGACGCCGGTACAGACCGTCTTGGTCGTATCGCGGATGCCAACAATCTCGAGTTCTTCGTTGACCTTACAGATCCCGCGCTCAATCCGGCCAGTGACAACCGTACCGCGACCAGAGATCGAGAACACGTCTTCAATAGGCATCAAGAAAGGCAGGTCAATAGGACGCTCTGGCAGCGGGATCCATTTGTCCACTGCATCAATCAGTGCAATGATCTTCTCAGCCCATGGGTCGGTGGCAACCGTCGCCTCAAGAGCCTTCAGTGCCGACCCTTGGACGATAGGTGTGTCGTCGCCAGGGAACTTGTATTGGCTGAGGAGTTCGCGAACTTCCATCTCGACCAATTCAAGCAATTCAGGATCGTCGACCATGTCGACCTTATTCATGAACACCACGATTTTCGGCACGCCAACCTGGCGCGACAGTAGAATGTGCTCACGAGTCTGAGGCATCGGACCGTCGGCCGCGCTCACCACGAGGATAGCACCGTCCATCTGAGCGGCGCCTGTAATCATGTTCTTAACGTAGTCAGCATGACCAGGGCAGTCGACGTGCGCATAGTGACGCACTGCCGATTCGTACTCAACGTGAGCCGTCGAGATGGTGATACCGCGGGCCTTCTCCTCAGGAGCCTTGTCGATCTGATCGAACGGGGTGAAGGCACCGCCGTACTTTAGCGACATGATCTTGGTGATAGCAGCCGTCAAGGTCGTCTTACCGTGGTCAACGTGACCAATGGTGCCGATGTTGACATGTGGTTTCTTCCGTTGGAACTTTTCCTTAGCCATCTCTTCCTCCCGCTATGGCTGATCCGCCGCGATTCTTGTCGTTTGAATATTATGAATCCGATATCACCGGATCATTTACTGAGTATGGAGCCCAGGATGGGAATTGAACCCACGACCCCGTCCTTACCAAGGACGTGCTCTACCCCTGAGCCACCTGGGCGTATCACAAAATTAGAGAACTGCGAACTGAAACCGTCAAAACCTGAAAAACATTTTTGGAGCGGGAAACGGGATTCGAACCCGCGACCCTTAGCTTGGAAGGCTAATGCTCTAGCCAACTGAGCTATTCCCGCCCTATACCGCCGGATACTAGCCTATCGGCCAGAATTTGAAATTAGAAATCGGTCCCGGGCGCACTTTTATTCCGTTCCCTACCTCTAAGGTCGACTATGCACTCTTTGCTTTAGGCAAAAGGTGGTGGAGGGTGAAGGATTTGAACCTTCGAAGACGTAAGTCAACGGGTTTACAGCCCGCCCCCATTGGCCGCTCGGGCAACCCTCCAAATCACAGCCGAAAGAAACCGCACTCACACCCTGACATCTACGCGCCCATCTGCTGGAGCTGGCGATGGGACTTGAACCCGCAACCTGCTGATTACAAATCAGCTGCTCTACCAATTGAGCTACGCCAGCGAGCAACTCTCCTAGACGCTAACGAACCCGAAAAACGACCGCCACATCACACAAAAAACCAGTGGTATCAATATGTTCCGCGGATAGCCGAACCAATGAGATACTACTGTTCTTAGATCCTGTCAAGCCACGCCTAGCGTTTTTTCATGACGTCATGATCGTGGTGCAGGTCGGGTAAACTCGCACAAAATGATCCCCGCGGCAACGGACACATTGAGGGAGTCTAGCCCCCCAACCGTACCCGAGATCGCAGCCAAGCGGTCGCAGGATTCACTGATCCCTTTGGACAAGCCCACATCCTCGGCCCCGAGTACAATCACCGTCTTGTCATAAACGTGAGCTAGTTTTTGAAATGGCTCGCCTGCCATCTGCGTACCGATCAACCAGTAGCCTTGCTTCTTCAACTCACCCAGAGACCGGTTGAGGTTGGTCACGACCACCAAATCGCTAAGCGCGAACCCGCCCTGCGCGGTGTTAACAGCGGCCTGGGTCAGCAGCACTTGCCGCCGTTCCGGCACGATGACCTCGCGCACGCCAAAAAATGCCGCACTGCGTACGATCGCGCCGAGATTTCGCGGATCGGTAATATGGTCGAGGGCTAAGACAACATCCTTTGTGCGCCCGGCCAAGCGTTTTAGGCAGGCCTCGAAATCCATCGCTTTAAGCCCCACCCGCGCCGTCACCGGCGCAGTTGCCTCGTCGCCGCTGTCGTCCCCCTGTTCAAACACCGGAACTTTTACCTGGTGCTTGCTCAACAACTCGTTGACAGCAACTCTTTGCTGGCGAATGCAGCGAATCTCAAGCAACGATGCCGGCCGAAAGCGCACGTATTCTGCAACCGCAGCCATGCCATCGACGATAAAATTCTGCGAACTGAAAGGGTCGATGCGTTCTTTGATACCCCCCTTGCCGCCACCTCCATCCCTGCTTGAGTTTCTGCCGTCTCTTTTAGGTCTCATTGACTAACCGCCCTAAAATCTTGTTTGATGCCGCTAGCTACCTTGTAGTCGAGGTTATCGCTAGCAATCTGCAGAAGAAATTGAATGAGGCTCTCTAAAGCGCGGTCAAAATAGGTGACCCTTGCCGGATTAGCAAGGCATTGGCTAAACATACCGCTGACGCAGTCCTTGGTCGGAGCGCCTTGGTCGTTCAAATAGATTGAAGCAAAGGCATCCGGGTTCAGGGTTGCGGTAAAGGCATTAATATCGGCGAGAGGTAATTCTTTTTTCGCGCTCTCAAAGCCCTTCCGCACGCCCTGCAGGACATACGTGAGAGCGTCGATTTTGCCTCTTAAAGAGGCCAGCGCTGGGACATTGCGGCGACCTTCGTCGATTTCTGGCACGATGCGGCAGAGCCCTTGGTTCACCAGGTTAAGCAGCGCTGCAACCGTGTAGGGGTCGATCAACTTTGATGCGTTGAGCAGCGCTTGGACATCGCCCTGCTGGCCGATTAGGCCAATCAGATCGCCAAGGAAGGTTTCCTGCGCATGCGCAATTTGCAGTTTTTCGAGCGGTACAAGTAGCTCCACATAGCTACCCACTTGCAGTCTACCAAGAAAGGAACGAAAGGCGCAGCCATAGCTGTAACACTCGGTGACCAGGTCGTGCATGCTTTCTAAAAAAACCACCTGCGTCGGCGCCAAACCTTGGCCGGTTGCTATCTCAAAATAGATCTGTTCATCCATAAACAATGAACGCACAATTTGTCGCACCTGTAGCTTCAGCGCCTGCCATAGTTGGGCGTTGCTGAAAATGCCGCTGGAGATGAGCACTTGGCCAAACTTGCGTGCTTTGGTCACCTGCGTCGCTGAGTTGGTTAACTCATCAAGGGTAATACGGGCCTCGCGGAAGATCACTTCGCCAAGCCGGTCGTCCATGATATTAGACCCCGCGAACACCAGCTGGCCATGCTCAAAAAATAGGCGCTTTTGCCCAAAGCCACTGTCTACCGCCAGAACACCCGAAAACTGGGCGGCATGGAGGCTCAAAAGAAAGTCCCGAAAGACGGCGCTTTGGCAACTACCAAAACCGGTGGGAGCCTTAAGCACACTGGGTGAGCCATCCCCCAATGACAGCAGCACGTGACGGTCGTCGAGTCGCACGGCGCCCCATTTAGATTCACCGGCGCTATCCAGGCCGGTAATCGCCAAAGACCCATCCTGCTCTGCCACAACCAACTTTTGACCGTCCACTGGGCCTTCCTTTTCCGAGGACCATAACGGCCCTCATTTCTTCACAGGTTTAAGTTCACTAAAAGCGCTTCCTTACTTGCCGTACAAGATGCCTTTGAGGTGGCGTAGTTCTTATCTGAGGTCCAGCTATGAAGTTCTGCCGGTATGATCGCCAGTCGGTAGTTCCATGACTAAGCGTGTTCCGCGAGGCAGGTTATTAAGAATTCGCAGGTAACCGCCATGGTCGGTGATGATCTGGTTGACGATCGCTAGGCCAAGCCCCGTGCCGCCATCTTTGGTCGAAAAATATGGCTCAAATACCCGACTGCGCAGGCCCTCAGGGATTCCCGAACCGTTGTCGACGACCTCAATTCGGACGGTACTCAGCTCCGGCAGCAGCATCGAATAGAAGGCCACGCTACCGCGCTCCTTAATGCCGTCTAGGGCGGCAATTGCATTGTCGGTCAGGTTAACGAAGACTCGATTCATCTGGTCGCGGTCCAAGGGAAATGGCGGCACATCGCCGAGATGTGAGGTGTCGATATCGATATGCGGGTAGCTCATTTTATAGAGACTCGCCACATCCATGATGACTTCGTTGATATTGCCTAACCGCAACCGCACCTGCGGCAACCTTGAAAACTTTGAGAACTCATTGACCAGGTCGCGCAGTGAGTCGACCTGTTTTAATATGGTATTGAGGCAGGATTCAAAAACTTCTTGATCCTCACCAACGAACCGTTCATGAAATCTGCGCAGCAGCCGCTGCGCACTCAGTCGTATCGGCGTCACCGGATTTTTGATTTCGTGAGCGATGCGTCGCGCCACCTCCCGCCAGGCCGCCACTCGCTGGACCTTCACCTGTTTCGTCGCGTCATCAAAGACTAGGACCGTACCCAGATCCTCGCCATGTTCGTCGGCGATGCGGGTGCCATCGACGAGCAGAGTCAGCGGTTTGCCGCCGCGCTCGATTTCCAGTTGAGCGCTATAGACATCGTGCGTGGTTAGTCCAGCAGCTAGGGGCTTCCAGATCGCTTCGTACAGATAGGTCCCAAGGGCCTCCTTAACGTCCTTACCAATAATCAGACGCGCCTCAAGCGTCAGAACCTCCTCGGCGGCACTGTTCACCGTCGTGATTTGACCGCCCTTGTTGATAGCGATTACGCCAGCGGTTATGTTTTTAAGAATCACCTCCATGTGCTTGCGCCGCCGCTCCAATTCCACGTTGATCTGCAGTAGCTGTCCGCGCGCTTCATCCGCCTGAAAGCGGTGGCGCTGGAGATCCTGAGTCATCATGTTAAACGAGCGCACCAACTGGCCGGTTTCGTCCTCGCTCTTTGGCGTCAACTTAATCTGGTAGTTACCAAGTGCCACCTCGCGCGTCCCTTCGGCCAATGCCTGAATAGGACCGGTGATGCCGCGCGCCACATAAAAGCCGAGCCAAACTGCAGAAAACACCACCAACAGCGTCATGACGACCAGCAGTATAAGGTAACTGATTTTGATTAACTGGGCGCCGGGCCGCAGGTTCGCAAAGCTCTGTTGGATCATCTCGATGCTTTTTAGGATCTGGGTTTCAAAACGCGTCTCAGTCACCACCACCCCGATCACCTTACCGGACCTTGCATCGTGCAGAGGAGCCGCACCTTTAACGATATCTTGATTATCCTCGCCAACCACCGTGCTTGCGGATTCCATCCCGCGTTCCTGAGCAAAACGGTAGGTCACCCGAATGACAAACGGGTCCTCGTCTGGACCCCTGCGTGGGCTATTGCTAACCCGGCTGGCCCAGACTAACTGACCCGCAACGTTGTAGACCTTGATATTGTCGAGTCCGTATTGTGCCTCAAAGCCATCAAGGAGATGATTCGGGACTTGGAACCTACCCCTGAGCTGCCAAGGACCACCAAGTAGCGCCGGGCTTAGCTTCTGCACGGCAATGCGGGCGAGACTTTCAAGACGGCGCTGATCCTGGCGGTAAACCTTCTCACTGACGTCGCGCGTTTCGTGCATGGTCGCCCGCACCTTATCGGAAAACCACTCGTCGAAACTGCTGACGATAAATCGCGCCGAGACATAGAAGAACAGCATGGTCGGTGCCAGAGCGAAAAACACCAACGTGGACACCAGTTTTGCCCGCAGGTTAGAGCCGAAGACGCCGCGCCGGCGCTCGACCACCAGCTTCGCGACATTGCGAAACAGTAAAAAACTTAAGACTAGAATCAGAATGATGTTGAGATTGATCACGCCGAAATACAGTAGCGTCGTTAAAAAAACCTGGTTCTTAGCAAAGGTCTCACTCAGGTCAAACAGCCTGGTTTCTAGGCGCGACAAAGTGATAAGCAGCGTCGTGGTGACAAAGATAGCGAACAACTCAAAACGGCGGCGACGTTCAGCGGCAGTAGTCGCCGCAACCCTAGCCATTAGCCGCCGACCTTAAACGGAATACTCGCGAACACCCGGCCGCCGCGCAGAAAATGCATCGCTGCTTGGACGCCGCTACCGGCGGGAGCCATCTGCACTAGAACGCCGCGGTTGCCCGGAATGTTGGTGACCACCCGCTCGACCTGCAGCGTGTCGCTGCGCTGCATGTTCAAGGCTTCACCAGCGCGCACTAGCCGCTTACGGCCATTGACTTTCACCTCTGCAAACGCCAATTCTGGGGCCACCACCCGCAAAAACACGGCGCCGCTGGGCCGGCCTGCGGTGCTGGCCACGACCGCGTAGACTTCGCCCTTCCCCCCTTCGGAATACTTAGCCTGCAGGTGTTCACTGAAGAACTCCCTGCCACGGTCATCAAAACTGCCTACAGGACGACGGCTGTAGCCATAAACATGAATTTTTACGGATGGTTGTGACTCAGGATGCGACACCTTCGCCTGCCGCATTTCGAGTTTGTCCCCCCACAATACGGTTAACTGGCTGTTGCGGTTCACCATATGCGGCTCATCATTGACCAAAACCAGCACGTATTCGAGACGGCTCTCGGCAGGCGCGGCGGTGTCGATGGCCACCGGTAGCTCGGGCCGCACCCAACCGACGGTCGCCAGAGCTAGACCTATACTAAAGCCAAAGGACTGGAATAGTTGCCAACGATGAGATTTCAGACTCCCCCCTCCCGGGTCAAGATGATTCACAGGCCCCTCGATCGTATCATACGTCGCTGCTTGGGAAGATGTTTGCCTGACGAGAGAAATGGGGGTAATTTGGCGTCAGCGAAATCTCAAGACGAGGCCAGATGATCGATGACACTAGACTACCAAATGGTCGAGCGGTTCGCAGAGAGCCTTAAGTCACGCGGCAAGCAGCCTGCAACGATCGAGTCCTATTGCCGCGACGCCCAGCGCTTTCTCGATTATTTAGATCGCTATAAGCTACTACCCACCGAGGTAGAGCCGGCGACGCTGATTGGATATCAGAGCTTTCTGCGCAGCGATCTCGAAGAGCGCGACAACTCGGTACGGCGGACCGTAATCGGCATCCGACAGTTTTTCCGCTTTCTCACCGAAACCCGCGCCATCAACTCCACGCCTTTTGACAGCGTGCCGATCCCAGCCCGCGACGAAGCCCTAGGCAAAGGCCTAAGGACTGTGGAAATAGAGTGTGTCATCCACCTCGCCGGCACCGGCCGGCCAGCGACGAAAGCAGCCCGTGACGCCGCACTAGTCGCCCTGCTCGCCTACGAAGGTATCAAGGCCAATGAACTGATCAACCTACGCTGGGTCGACCTAATCACCGATGGCGACAGCTCCAGCCTGCATATTGGCGGCTCCAGGGCACGTGCGATCCGCCTTTCCGCAACGACTCTCGCCTTGATCTTGACCTACCGGCGGCATTACCTGACCATCAGCAACCCAGCTATTCTCCAGTCGATCGACAAGCGCATGTTCGTCTCGTTTAGGGGCCGCGATGCCACCTGCCCACTGCCGATGATGACGCGGCATGGCCTGAAGTTCATCCTCTATGAAATCGGCGACAAGATGAATCTCAGTAAATTAAATACGGAACAGCTGCGCCACTACGCCGTAAGTTACCTTATCAACATCGGCAGAGCCCCGGACGAAATCATGGCCCACTTAGGGCTGCGGCGCCTCGGCAACATCGCCAAGCATCTAGCCCTAGGCAGAGGAGTGGGGGCTGGTGATGGCCACAAGCTGCAGGGAGCGATGCCTTCCCCGTGAACGAGCTAAACGCTGCGAGCAACACCGTCGACGAAGCGTGGATGGCTATCGCGCTTGAATTGGCGCGCCAAGCTGCAGGCCGCGGCGAGGTCCCCGTCGGAGCAGTGATCGTCAAAGACGGCCAGCTGATTGCCAGCGGCGCCAACGCCCGCGAAGAGTTTCAAGATGCCCTTAGGCATGCCGAGATCGATGCGATTGGTGGCGCCTGCAAGCAGCTCAAGGCCTGGCGACTTAGCGGTTGCACGCTATATGTAACGTTGGAGCCCTGCCTAATGTGTGCAGGAGCCGTCCAGCAAGCTCGTTTGGACCGGGTTGTCTTTGGCGCCTTTGATCCAAAAGCCGGTGCCATGGGCAGCCTATACGAGGTGCATGCAGATCGCCGCCTGAACCACCGGCTACCTATCACCAGCGGCGTGCTGGCCTCAGACTGCGGCCAGGTACTCAAGGACTTTTTTCGTTCTCGGCGGTCGCAAAGTTAGATAGTCGCTGGAGCGAAAGTACCAGGCACAGAAAATAGCTGAAGAACTGACCCTAGCCTACAGCTTACGATTCAAGCGGATCTCGATGCCGTCTTGGCCCAAGGCGACGGGAAACACCTCGCCGACGAGGTCCCCTGGTTGATCAGGGCCGGCGAAGCCATCCATGTCGAGGCGTGCCTTTAACTTAATCTCGGCGGGCCAGGTGCCATCGCCAGCCATCAGCTGCATGTTGTCCTTAGTAAGCACAAAATCGTAAAAGGCTCCTTCAGCATCGCTACCGAGGGTCTTCTTAAAAGCGCCCAGCGGCATCGGCCGATCCGGGCTAGAGGCGATAATAAAAAGGGTATGCATCCCCTTTGCAGCAACGTTTAACTCAGGGGCTAGCACAACCTGCCCCTTCGCATAAGCGTGCGAGGTTTCGCCCATTTGACCAGCCATCAAGGCAGCCACCAAAATCATGATTACCAGCGCAACACCGCCAAATAGTCCCAATTTTTTCATATATACCAGACCCCAAACAGTGGCTTAAGCCCAAACAGTCGCCCCGGGATTGACCGGCTAACCATCGGCATGATCAGTTTGATCGAGGAGCGTGGGACGAAATGCTGCCAAGGAGAAGGAATCGACCATGATCGCATCGTGGCGCACGGTATTAGCCTCCTCTAGTAGATTAGCCTCAGCCGAGCTGATCACCTTGGCCTCGACGGCAGCTTTGATCAACATATGAGGCCGCTTCTTTGGCAATACCCCGGCTTTGATCGCGGCCGTAATCTTTTGCAGGATCGTCGCCGACTGGTGCGACAGCTTAAAGGCATACTCGATCCTCTCACCCGAGTCACCGGGACGCGCCGAGAAGACGATGCCCTTCGTCAATGCATCGCGCAGGCCTGCAGCTTCTTGGATTTGACCGGAGACCACATGGCCTAGCGCATCCGAAGGGTGATGCCCGAGGCTGTTGATACGGGCCCAAAAGGCAATCGGGCCACGGAAGATCCAGCCCAAGCCAGGCACGGTAAAATTCTGGAAAATGCCGTCAAAACCCAGCTGAATTTGCGCCATGCTGTAGCGCATCGCCCACTCGAAAACATCCTTGTGCGCAACCGGGTAGCCTTCTGCCTCGTAGCGACGCAGCACCGCGGTAGCGATATACATCCAAGACAGCACATCGGCATAGCGTCCAGTCAACTTCTCGCGCAGCTTAAGCGTTCCGCCCAGAGTCCCCATTGCGACGTCGGCCATGAAGGCGAAAGAGGCTGATGCCCATGACAACTTCCTGTAATAAGCGGCACCAGGTCCGCCAGGACTAGCGGCGAGGCGGCCACGGCTGACGCTAAGGACAAAGGACCGACAGCCATTGCGTAAAACGTGACCCATATGGGCCCAAAAGGCCTTATCGAAGCCTACATAGTCCTTATCCATCAGCGCCTTCACTTCTTTATAGGCGTATGGATGGCAGCGAATGGCACCTTGGCCGAAGATGATCATCGTCCGCGTCAGGATATTCGCTCCCTCAACCGTAATGCTGATGGGCAAACCGATATAGGCGTTAGCAACATGGTTACGCGGGCCGCGCGAGATCGCCGCGCCACCCATAACATCCATAGCATCGTTGGTTACCTTGCGAGATAGCTCAGTCTGATTGTATTTGGCGATGGCCGAAATGACCGCCGGCTTCATGCCCGAATCAACTGCACCGACGGTGAAGATGCGCATCGCCTCCATAAGGTAGGTCAAACCAGTGATACGCGCTAGTGGCTCCTCGATACCTTCAAACTGCCCTATCGAAATGCCAAACTGCCGGCGAATCACCGCGTAGGCACTGACCAGTCTAGTCATCTTCTTTGCCGTTCCCGCAGCCTGGGACGGCAGAGAAATCGCCCGGCCCGCCGCCAAGCACTCCATCAACATCTGCCACCCTCGGCCAGCACCAGCAGCGCCACCGATGATCTGATCGATGGAAACCACGACGTCGTGACCGCTGGTCGGACAGTTAAAAAACGGCAGCCCCATCGGATTATGGCGTTGCCCTAAGACGATTCCCTTTAGATCAGCTGGAGCCAATACGCAGGTGATGCCTAGGTCTTTGCCTTTACCAAGCAGATTATCCGGATCATACAGCTTGATCGCCAGGCCGATGAGTGTGGCTACCGCAGCCAGTGTGATGTAGCGCTTTTCCCAGTTTAGTTTGACATAGATCTGACCGTCGTCACCGCGAAACAAGATACCACTCGAGGTGATAGAGCCCGCGTCGGAACCGGCTTCCGGCTCAGTCAATGCAAAGCAAGGAATCTCCTCTCCACGCGCCAGGCGTGGCAGGTAGTAGTCCTTTTGCTTTTGCGTACCATAGTGAACCAGCAGTTCTGCAGGTCCAAGCGAATTTGGTACCATCACGGTAATGGCAAGTGGACCTGAGTGCGAGGCCAAACGCGCGACCACTTCACTATTTGCAGCGGCTGAGTAGCCGAGGCCCCCGTACTCCTTTGGTACAATCATCCCGAAAAATCGTTCTTTTTTAAGGTAATCCCATACTGGTTTAGGCAGATCTTTGTTCTGGAAAATCTCCCAGTCTGAAGCTAGGGAGCATAATTTAACGACTTGGTGGTCAAGGAAAGCCTGCTCTTCCGCCGATACGCCGGCGTACTTTTCACCGCGCACCCAGTTGAAGTCAGGCTTACCCGAAAACAGCTGGGCGTCGACCCAGGTAGACCCTGCTTCCAAGGCGACCCGCTCGGTTTCCGAGATCACCGGCATCAATTTCATCTTGTCCATGAGGCGGGCCAACGGGATCGATAGCAACAGGCGCCGCACCGGCACGAGGTTCATCACCCCTAACCCGCCCGCCACCGCGCCCAGCAACCATAGCGGCGCAGCCAGTAACCACAGGCCCGCCAGCAGCACCAAGGTCCATAACAGCAGTGGCGCCCCAGTGAAGCCCAGAGTCAGGGACAAGCCCGCGAGCAGCCACCAGCCACACCCTGCCAACGCATCTGATAGCCATCCATAACCTATCATCATCCGCTCCTTTAAATAGTCTCGGCTGGGGAGGCTGCACCTTTGCATGCCGGCACACCCGCCGCAACGGGCCTCGCCTCATGCCTTAGTATGGCGCTTTAACCCGTTTGATTGACGTAACAAAAAAGCCTCTGACGGCATTCGCCAGAGGCTAATTGTAACCTCAAACTCCCGCCCCGGCTATCCGTGCTGCGCAGAATCTCAGGTGGGGCCGTAACCAATGCCTAAAGCGGGTGGGCTAGCACTGTGGCGGACTTGATCACAACGTCCTCGACGGGACGATCGCCGGCACCCGTCTTGCTTTTACCGATGGTCAAAACGACCGCCAAACTAGCGGCATCGGCGGTCTGGCCAAAGGCTGTATATTGGCGGTCGAGAAACGGTACTTTTTCTAGGCAAAGGAAGAATTGGCTGCCCGCCGAATTGGGGTCTTGGGCGCGGGCCATCGATAGGGTGCCTGCCTCGTGTTGGCGTTCGCTAAATTCTGCATCGATATGGTAGCCAGGGCCGCCAGTCCCGGTGCCTTCTGGACAGCCACCTTGAATCACAAAACCGGGCACGATACGGTGAAAGGTCAGGTTGTCGTAAAAGCCAACTTTGGCGAGGCCAAGCAGGTTTTTAACGTGGTGTGGCGCAGTCTCGGACCACAAATCGAGGGTAATATTGCCCTTGGACGTGACAAATTCTAGTTGGTAGCGGTGGGTTTTGAAATCGATAGACTCCTGTGCCTTTTGCACATCGATCTTTTTGCTGCTGCCAAACATTAGGGCCCCTTCTCCAGCGACGGTAGTGGTAAAAAGCTCCCTATACCACTTTGAAAGTCCTTAGCTCAAGCCTTTCGAGCAATGAGCATGAGACTTTGGCCATCCTCAAGCCCGTGGCGCTCCTCAAAGACACAAAAGCCACAGGCTTCAAGCAGAGCTAGAGCAGTTGCGACGTCGACTTGAGGCAGCGCTGAACGCTCAGCCGCCACGAGCGCAGCACCGCTTCGCACGTGCTCAAGTTGGTAATTGAGATCGGGCAGCCCAGGGTTTTTCGCCAATTGTTCTGCCACAGCGGCATATAGCATGTCGCTGCTGCTACCATCAGCCCGCAGCGTGACGACCAGGAGGCCACCGGGCTTAAGCGCTCCATTCAAGCGGGTGAGCAGGGCCTGGGGGTTAGGCTCGGTTTGGAGATGATAGCAAAGCACCGCACCATCGTAGCGCTGCTGGGGCAGAGCTGTCAGCTCGGCTGTTGGCTTGCGGACCAGCTTTGCATTGACGAAGGCGGCGCAACGCTGCCGAGCCTGGCGCAATAGATGGGGATCGCCATCGACGGACGTGACGCGGTGGCCCTCGGCGAGCAGTGCGGCACTGACAGCACCGGTGCCGCAGCCGACATCGAGGATCCGCCGAGCACCGCTTAGGGCTTGCACATGCTTTTCAAGCAATTCCCGCCGGCCACTAAACTGATCGAACAGACGGTCATAGGCAGCGGCAAAGCGCACGCGCCTGGTCTCTGCTGCAATGGTGCTATAGAGCGCCGCGAAGAATTCTTGGCGGTGGTGGACCGAGTTGACGTTTAATACCACCGACCAACCGACAATGCGGCCTGAGGCTAGGTCGATTAAAGGCGCCATCACCTTGGTAAACACCATGCGGCCAAATTTAGGCGACGCGTAAACCGCGCGCTCGCGGTCGGCGAGAGGTAGGATCCCCGCCCCGTACAGCTTGGCGTCGCGCACTGGGACGCGGCGAAAGTTATCTAGGAGGCTGTACCAGGCGTTCAATGGCGCGCCACGCTTTAAGGCAGGCTCATCGGCAAAGACCAACGCAAAGGCGCTATTCCAATCGAGCAGCCGCTGATCGCTGCTGAGGATGAAGGTCGGCAGGTTGGTGGCGAATAAGGCCGAGGCCAGGCGCGAACTGGTTTCATCCCACAATGTAATGGACCCAAGACTTTCTAACTTCTTGCGCGCAGCGGGCTTATTGAATATGGCACCGATCACTTCGTGGCTAGGCGTGCCCTTCAATCTGGCCAAGCTCGGCCACAGCGCAAACAACGCGAGTTTTGCCGCCACCACGCTGCCGGTGAAGGCTAATGGGCTGGTGTGGCCGAGGCTGATCTCGAACTTTTCGAGGGTCGCAGCAATCGCCACAGCGAGCAGGCCAGAAGCGATGAGGATACCGCCCCACGCGGCGCGATTTAATTGCAGATTTAGGCGGGACAGCTTAAGCATAATCAACTCGTTGATGTAAGGGCGACATTAAAGAACAAATCCGTCCAGTTCTATAATGCAAAGCCGTTGCCATCCCTGCACCTCCGGCCAACAGACCAAATACGTTGATATTTAGCGATTGAAGTTGCTATGCACGCTGTCTACGCTTTTGACGCTGACCACCATTGCACCTAGTGCCCCGGCGCAAGACAAACTGGCAACTTTAAAACTGGCACCCAAGTTGCAGATAAGCTGTTTGAGCGTCTCGCAACGAGTCGCCGCAAATCCCTGCTGAGTTTCTAATGGAGTGGCTAACATGCTGATGCGGACCAAAATCCTGAATAAAAATGCTCACGGCACTAAATTCCGCGGCAGACAGCCACGTCACTTCGCGGCGGCAACGGCGCTGTCTATGCTTTTGACAGACGTCAGTTTAGCCAACGTGATCGGCGCCGACACCCAAAACTTCAATCCAACCACCTCTGGCCTGGACTTCGTCACCGTTGAATCCGCACAAACCCTAGATCCAGGCGTTGTAAACTTTGGCGCATATATCAACCAAGCAGTGAATTCGCTGCCCTATTTTGCCAACAACCCGCAGGGACGAACAAGTTACAGCGACTCCGTCATCGGCGGCGATTTAAATGTCGGCATCGGCCTACTGCCCAGCTTTGAAATCGGCATCAGCGCCCCTCAAGCCCTATACCAAGACGCCGAAAAGTCTGGCTATCATGGCCAATACAGTGCCAAAGGCAACACCGAAGCCCGGATCGCTGCCAAATATCAGTTCTATGGCACCCGCGAGTACGGCCTAGCACTGGCCATGAGCGAAAATATCAACCGCATTAACAACAATCCCTATGCAGGAACAAATGCTGGACCGACGACTAACTTGCAACTCGCCGGCGACAAGACCATCGGTGAATTTAAACTAGGCTTAAATATCGGATACCGTTGGCGTCTGCGCGGACAAAAAATAGACGCCACCACGCCCATTTCTCCGTTGCCAGATCAATACATCGCCTCAGGTGCGCTTAGCTATTTACTAACCAGGATCGACACTAAACTAATCTTTGAGGTGTTTGGCAGCTTGCCAAATCACTCGGTGCAAGACGCATCAGACCGCGCTGCCTCTTCTGCCGAAACCCTGGTGGGCTTAAAACATGACTTTACCACCAGGCTCGCTGGCCACTTCGGTGGCGGCACCCAAATCGTCAAAGGTATCAGCTCACCGGACTGGCGCGTTTATACCGGCGTCAACTACACGCTCGGGGGCTATTCGCAAGCCAAGCCCGAGAAATTCGAAACCGTCACGCAACCACAAGCCCTCAAGGCCGACCCCTTCGCCGGACCGCCCAAGGCACAAGAAAAGATCGTGGTTCATGATGTCTTGTTTGAATACGACTCGGATACCTTAGTCCTTGGCATGAGCTCTGATGTGTTGGCAAAACTGGTGCAGTACCTCAACACTAAGCCGTCCTTCACC
>Ga0315291_10006052_pt1 | contig 15078 bp, 17 predicted proteins | sample YL17G12_20_MG_FD_203070 | JGI IMG/M metagenome (GOLD analysis project Ga0315291, IMG submission 203070) | Sediment microbial communities from Yellowstone Lake, YNP, Wyoming, USA - YL17G12_20 | ecosystem: Environmental > Aquatic > Freshwater > Lake > Sediment | place: USA: Wyoming | collected...
AAGCACCCTCGCTATTCGACGTAGTGCCAGAGGACTGTCTGGGGATGCTGAACGAAGCCCACGTCCAGGGCGTCAAGAACAAGAAGAAGGAACTGCAAGACTTCTGCCAGAGGGCTGGAATCCAGATGCCGGTCTGGGATGGCAGGTACTGGAATGTCGGAGTGATAGTCTTCGGGAGGGAGCACCTGCACGTGTTCGACGACCCACCGAAATGGGTTAGACATGATTATCCGGAGCAGGCCCTTGTAAATATAAGAATAGCACAGCAGAAGGTCAAGATGTTCGAACTGCCGAGGTGTATGCACGACTGGAAGCACGTGGCTAGAAAGGACTCGTGGATTTTGCACTACGCCGGGCATCCCAAAGATGGAAAGCTGGCTTCTAAAATCAAGGAAGATCTGGCAAAGTGGGGACTCTAACTGCATCATCTTTTTGTCGTTCAAGAAGGCATGCCAAAATATGTCTTTCTATCATAACGGCGACAACTCGCCTCAATAATATAGTATCTATTTTTGAGACAGTTTCGCCTGGCATCAGATTTTTCAACCTTCGTTGGTTGGTTATAATCGACGGATCAAAATGTAATGGAAGTATAAATATACAATTTCCTAGATTTGTGGAGATACGCACACTTGGCAGTAGTTCACTCGGATATGACCAGAAAAATATCGGAATCGATTTGGCCACAAAACCTGGGTGGGTGTTTTTTCTAGACGATGACAATTTAATCCATCCACAATTTTTTAACGCGATGCATAAAAATATTGTTGCGTTCCCATCGGCAAAAGGTTTCATCTTCCAACAGCAATTCATATGGCCCCCTGGGGATAAAAAAGTCCAAACAAGGCAAGTAGGGAAAGACAAAGTAAAGGTGTGCCAAATTGATCAAGCGCAATTTTTATTACATACAGACATTCTAGATAATGTGAGGTATGAAACTATGTATGCTGGCGATGGCAAATTCATAGAGAACATTTTCAGAAACAGGTCAAAAGATTTTGTTTTTATTAATGAAGTTTTGTCATACTACAATTGGATGAAAGTGAAGCGATGAGATGGTGCCAAAAAGGTGATGTGAGCGTACAGCCTCGCACCGCGAGCACGCCGTTGTCCGCTTTCACATATATTGAACCAATAATCTGCGATAAATTAACAAACAAACAAAAAGCAGATCTTATCTTAGCATCATTTTACAGAGATAATATACCCAAAGAGGCAGTTGACTTGCAGCGCGCGGTCTTCGCCAAGTTTGGATATAAACTGCGGCAGATAAAGTTTTCTGTGAATGACATAACCCGCGGATTTCACGGAGAGGCGATTCAAAATTTTTTATTTTCATGCGACAAGAGGGATTGTGCGTTGATTTTCGATGTGGATGCGATTCCATTGTCACGCTATTCTATTCCATCCCTTGCGCAGAATGCCTTATGCGGTCGAGTTTGTGGAACTGCGCAGCAATCAAATTTTTTGCACGCCGATCATCCATATGCGTCGCCGGCATTCTTCGGAATTACAATCGATACTTTTTATAAATTAGGGGGGAAATGCGCACAAACGCAGCGTTCTGATGCTGTCGAAGAATTAACATGGAAAGCACAAGAAATAGGCATTCCTGTGTCCTTGTTCTGGCCGCACTCTTCTGAAACCAAGAAATGGAAACTCGGTTTAATACAATGGTATGGTATTGGCACAACCTATGCATCCCGAGGTTTTCCAATAGCTTATCATCAGTTTGAAGCCAGAGTATCAACAGATAATTTTGTATGCAAATGCAAAGAGATATTGGAAATGTAAAATGCAATGGACAAGAATTGGGAGATGCGTGACCACCCCAAAGATATCAGTTATTGTAACATGCAAAGCGAGACTCCGATTCTTGCAGGAAACGCTACCAAAGATTATCAATCTTTTTGATGAATACATCCTTGTGGACTATGCATGCCCTGAAAAATCAGGAGACTGGGCATCAAAAAATTTCGATGTGAAAGTGTGCTTTATAAATAAAAATGGCTTTAATCTATCAGAGGCAAGAAATGCTGGCGCAGCCGCTGCTACACACGAATGGTTATTTTTTACAGACGCAGACATTATTTTATCTCCCGATGTCGCCAGTTATATAGATAAGTCACAAGAAGATATATTTTATTCATTCAATATCCCTTTCTGTCAGGGCACAATTCTTTGTAGGAAAAATGATTTTTTACGCGTTTCTGGTTTTGATACGTCTCTTTGTAAGGGTTATGGATATGATGATATAGATTTCAGGCGCAGACTTGAGAAGATAAACGTTAAAGAAATCTTACTACCAAACAGCATGATCAAACATATTGATCATTCAAATGATCTGCGTACACGCTTCCAAGAAGAAAAAGATTTATGGCGAAGCTTTCAGATGAATTATAAAATAGCGCAAGAGAGAGACAACAAGGAATCATAATGTTTGCTAAAAGAGGAGAAATGTTTACTAACAGAGAATCTGCTATTCCCAGAATGATTAAGAAGTCTGCGTTTGCGTATGGTCACGGTAGTGATACCGGCGGTCACATTCCCACCCTTTACGCGCTTGCAAAATATTTTGCACCTATAGGGATATTAATTGAATTGGGAGTTAATAAAGGGTATTCAACACTTGGACTCTTAACTGGTGTCCATGAAACGTGCGGAAAATTGGTAAGTTATGACACTAGGGATTGTAGACAAAACGTAATGCAAACAATAGATAAAGACATGAGTTTATTGAAACATTGGCAATTTATTCAGCTCGACAGCATATCAGCTTCGAAGAATTGGCAGAATAATAGCGTAGCGCTTGTGTATATTGATACCGTACATTCCTACGAACAGACAAAAAAAGAATTAGAACAATGGACACCTAAACTAAAAAAAGAAGGTGCGATATGTGGCCATGATTATAACTTATCATGGTATAATTATGGCGTGCGCCGCGCAGTAGATGAATGGGCAAAAGAACAAAAAGAACGATTTGAGCTACAAATCATACCGCATGACAGGGGCCTATTTATTCTTTGGCCTATCTAATTTTGTGGATTTAAATTTCAAATCGCCAGCCGCATTCACGACCTTAGCTGTCTTTTCACCATCAAGGATTATAAAGTCTACAGGGCCATGTGCCCATTCAATTCGTATCCTGTCATCCACGACAGTCCATTTTCCCGGAAGCACACGACCATCGCCGGCATAGAATCTTACAGTGCCATCCGCATCAAAAATGGCATTTCTATTATCAAACCAGACCCAAGTACCAACAATATTGCCCTCTGCCTTCCTTGGTGTCTCTGCAACTATTTTCATTCCCTTTACTTTCTCTGCCACTTCCAGCTCTTTCTTCTGGACCAGCTGTCTAACCAGTCCAGCAATTCCCACGTCCCATTTCTTTTTGGCTGTTTCAACTTCCCCCGTGTATCGCTTGGCAGCCATTTTGTGGGTCGGGCTCTTCCACTTGGATTCGTCGCCTTCTGGCTCTTCCATTTCCTTCTTGATGGCCTTCACGTCGTCCAGCGATCCCGCCTTGGTGGCCTTGTCCAGCTCGATCGCCAATGTCTTGTTGTACTTGTCCTGGGCGACCTTCACTTCCTTATCGTAGGCTTCCCGGACCGGCTTGACCAGCTCTTCGGCCTTCTCGTCCGCCGTCTTGGGCTTGATGGGGGCATCCAGCTGCTGGGCCTGCCCGACAGGGGCGGGAGCCGCGTCAGCCGCACCGGCGCCACCCAGGGCTGCTAGACCCATCCCGGCTGCACCGATAGCCTTCCGCCAGTCCAGCTCTTCCAGCTTCCGTTCGAATAGGGTCTTCCTCATGGGGGTCTGGATGCCGAAGGCTTCGTCAAGCCTGGACTCGAAATCCATGATAAACTCCAGAAATGTTCTCATTATCTTTGCAACTAACCCTGGGAATATCTCTATCTCTTGTTGTATAGGTGCAAAACCGTTGCCCAATCCCACGGAAGGAGCGTAGGAGGGAACTTTAACTCTTTCCCGCTCTTGACAATCAATTCTAGAAAGAATAGCGCGTGGAAGAACGCTTCCAGGATCGGCCGCACGACAGCCAACCAATTCTCGTTGTCTTCCAGTTTGAATTCCTTGCCGGTTCCTTCCTTTACGATACTCGTGAACATATAGTTCAGAGGTGCATTCGGGGTGACGGCCTGTAGCCCGCGCATGATGCTCAGGGTGTCATCTTGAAGGCCATATGCCTTATAACTCTCATGGTAGAAGCGGTAGAATGGCTCTTCATGTGCCCAGCGATGTTTCTCCAATAGCTTCTCCAGCGCCGGGAGCTGTGCCTGGATGCTTTGAAACAAAGACTGAACTTCCGGGTCAGTATCCGGTTCGTCCGAAGACGGGAGCTTGAGTTCTATCACCACTGTCTGGCCTCTCAAAGGGGCATTATACCATGTCCAGCCGTCCAGATCAATCATTAGAGAAAACATACTGTATGGACAGAGATGACAGAATCCTGCTGATATGCGAGGCCTTGGGCTACTATGGCCTGGTAGAGGATTGGTTGCTGGAGGCTATCGGCAGCATCTCCATCCCCCTGGCCAGCCTGGAGACGGACAAGAAGTTCCAGGATGCCCCTCCTCAGGACGTTCAGGTCACGGACTTCAAGCTAGCAAGGCCTGGCGAAAGCATCTCGGCCAGCAAAGACATATATCTGCCGGACTTCGCCTTTAAAGATGAGGACGAATACAAGGCCGTCCTGGCACACATCAAGTACGCCATCGACGAGAAGGGAAGCGTCTCCCTAACCACTCTGCCGGGATTCAGCGTTGGGGATGGCACTCTTCCTTCTGCTGCTGCCGTGGTTCAACATCTCTCTGCAGAACAACGCACCTTCGCTTCCCAGCAGGAGGGCGGCGGGATCGTCATCGCCCTAGACGGGGTGCCCCTGTCGAAGCTGCTCGAGAAGCCGGTCCCAGTAACCCTAGCGGACGTCCTGGGGACCATGGGGAAGGGCGGCAAGAAGGATGATGGCAGCGGCCCAGCCTGGCTGACGACCCTGTCCGCGGCGATCGACGAGAGGCTCAAGGGCAAGAAGGTCGACTTCAACACGCTTTCCCGGACTCCAGGCTTCATAGGCGACCTGGTCATCTCGACGCGAGAGGGCGACTCGGTATTGATCGTCTCCAAGGGCACCGCGCGAGCTGCCTACATCATGAAGAAGAAGTACACCTATCCGGACGGCAGCACGACGGACTGGGACGTGGCGCTAAACACGCTCATGTCGGAATTCGCCACGAAATTCAGGCGGGAATCGAGACCCAGGCGCACCTCCAAGGAGAATATTCCTGCACCGAACCTGGAGACCGTCAGATACCCCAAGCTGCGCCTGCGGGACAACCTGAAGGAGACGGGGAACGGCTACGCGCTCCGGAGGGATTATCACGTCGACGACATTGTGGACATTGTAGACGATGGCGTTAACTACGCCAGTGCCAGGAAGCACGCGGAAGAGACGGTTCCAGCCGTAGAGTCATTTGTGCGGAAGCTTGATGCCGTGTTTGGCTTGATAAGCTAGCCTCGCGGCGTTTTGGTGCACCTCGCAGCACCAGGCACACCCAGACTTCTTTATCCGTCCACCGCAAGGCGTCTTTGATATTTTGCCTAGGAAGCAGGGTCCCTTCGAAATGATCATGCGGCGGCCCGTGGAGCCTGCTACGGGCCGGATGCTGACCTTGTACCCCCAGGCGCCCTGCTGGCTGATGATCTGGGCATAATGCTCAACCTTCTCCCAGGGCGCAGTAAGGATCACTTGAGGGCCCTTTGGAAGCTCGACAGCCACTTCTTTGCACGCCTTAAAGTCCCACCCGAACACGCGCTGGAGCATAAAGGCGATCTGCGTATCCGTGCAGAACCGCCGCCTGCTACCCAGGTGCAGGTAGAGATTGAAGTTACTCATGACGCCCCCAGCGGACACTTGACCCACTCCGTCCGCATTTCCTTACTATTCCAGCGGGTGCTGCCAGAAAGGCTCGCCGTCTGCCAGCACCCGACACATAGCCGATGACGGACCTTACACTGCAAGCAGTAAGCACTGCCGCGGTCAGTCTTGACCGGACGGGAGCAGATCACGCAGGCTTCTGGCTTACTCATTTCCTCGCCTTCGGCTTATAGGGAATTACCTTTCCCAAGATCCTCTGCACGATGGCCCTATGCTCCGAAAGCATCTCCTCGTGAGCCGCGTGCCTAAATTCCACAAGGCCCCTGACGGCAAGGCCAGTCAGATTGAAGTCGTCGACCAGCCTGGACTTTTCCGCTTCCGGCTGGACCGGGAAGTCGTTCCCGTGGAAGAAGTACCAAGTATTCGGCTTCTCGCCGGCGACGGCCATGCCGTCTTCGGATGCGGACAGATCCACGCGCCCGCGCGGGAAGCCGCGATACGCCGATTCCAGTTCCTTCTTCTTCGTCTCGCTCAGCTTATAGGCCTTCACCAGGAGCGGGACGAGATAGCGCTTCCAGAACGCCTCGTGCCCGTCCGGCGGGTACTCCGAATACTTGAAGGACCTGCGTTGCCAGCCGGTTGGCAGATAGACGTAGTACCAGATGCCGCTGGATGGTCTGCGGCTCTCTTTGATCAGCCTTTCAGATTTCAGGATTTCAGCCAGTTTCACAGCGGCATCTTCCCGATGGCCTTCTCGACGATGGCCCTATCGGTAGGCAGCATCGTCTCGTGGTCGTCGAATTCCCACTTTACCTTCTTCATGAAGATCAGCTTCGTAAGCTCGAACCTGGCCGGGACGAGGGTCTCCGCCTTGTTCCCCGGCAGGGGCGAGTCGTTCCCATGGTAGCAGACGTAGATGCCGTCGATCAGGGTCACCCGACCCCGCGGCATTCCCCGGTAGGAATTCCGGACCGTGTCGGTCCAGTCGGTCTTGCCCGGTTCGATCTTCTTGACGTGCGAAGGGACCGCATCGACGGTCAGGCGCTCGTCCGGATCGATCTTGTAATTGTCCGCCAGCAGCATGCAGATGTACTTGCGCCAGACCTCGTCATGCGTAATGTCGCCGTATTCGGTCGCCTTGTAGAATTCCAACTGCCAGACGCCCTTGACGTAGACGAAGTACCATATCCCTTCGGAAGGGCGGGTGTCCTCTCGTAGAAGCAGTTGCTTCTTGGCGATCTCGTCGAGCTTCATTGGACCTCCTTTGAGCCTCGAATTCTCCTCACCCAAAGCACATTAAATCAGATAGGTATATAGCGTAGCAATTATTTGCTATCGGGGAGAGACTAATCAACAATCCACGAAGTCTTGCGTTCGGCGGTAATTCGTGTTCCTGCATTCTCCCGACGTTCCACACAGTCCACTTTTCTTTCGCGTCCGCGCCCCTTGGCCTTCCACTGATGACGACCTTTCCTCCACCTTTTTCTGGCTCCCACAGCCAGTCTCCTAGTAGTACTGTGCGCCACCTGGCCGGCCGGATCCGAGACCTGTCTGATGCTTCCCGATACCCCTCCCCTCCCCTACGTCGCACGGGTGGGAGGCCTGGCAAGCGTGGCAGATGGGGTCGCAGCCGCATTTCGGACACCTATGGTGCCCATCGGCCTTTCCACAGGCTGAACACCGCCCCGGTTTAAGGGAAGGGGTATGGGCATCGTGCTCGTAAAGATATTTCAGCTTCATATGGTAGATTTGAATGATTGACGGGTATTATGTTCGTGTGGTTTGATGCGCCTGGCAAAGGAGATAGGTTATGAGCGAATGCTCGATCCTGGTAGTGAGCCACAACACGAAGCGGTTCACGGAACTGTGCCTCAAGGGCGCAGTCAACCTGGCCGCGGTCTCACGGGTCCATGTCGTCGACAACGGGAGCACGGACGGGAGCCTGGAACTGATCCGGGATGCCTCCCACCGGAATAGGCTCTCGCTCGTCGAGCGGCATGTCCAATTCAACGCGGCTGCGCACGGCTCGGCGATCGACGCCTTCATCAAGCGGGGCGTAGTTACCCCCTGGCTGCTCTTGCTGGACTCCGACTGCCTTCCACTTTTATATGGCTTCGACCGGAAGCTCATCGAGATGGCGGAAGGCGTCGACATCCTGGGGACGGCCCATTTCCGGGACGGCACTCTGGCCCATCCTTCCACGATGCTCATCTCGAAGGCGGTCCTCGAGAGCCCTGCCAGCAGGGTCAGTTTCGTCCTGAAGAACAAGCCCGACAAGTTCTGGGACACGGGCATGGCCTTCGGCGCGAGCGTCAAGCAGGCCGGGTTCAAGATCAAGACCCTTTCAAGGGAGGAAATGTCAGGCATCGTCAGGCATCGCTGGTGCGCCACCCGGGCAGAGGTGGCTAGACTGGGAGGACGTGCGAAACTGGATGAGACGCCGCTTTCCGCCTTCGACAAGGAGACCGAAGCATGGTTCCGGGACCCCGTTGCGCAGGAAATGTCGAGGTTAGAACTATGAGGAAAGTCCGTTGGACGATGGAAGAGCGCGAGGACCTGGCCAAGCGAGCGGCCAACATCATCCGCAAGCAGGGCGTGACCCTGGCTAAGGCCCTCAGCCGAGCGCAGGAGGCCGGACTCCCCGAGGAGCGCCGGCGCAAGCAGGGCGCCCTGGACAAGGTCATGCGGCTGGGGATCCATAAGTACCTGAACGAACTAAAGCAGGAACAACCTGCCGTGGTCAAGACCGAGGTCATCAGGGAAGTGCTCGTCCATCCCCTCACGATCCGCGACCTCCCAATGGAGGACCTGGTCAACGAGGTCTTCCGGCGGACGCTCTTCTCGGCCGGCTTCGACCAGAAGCTTCATGGCATGATCGTCGCCCCCATCGTCCAGGCGATCCGGCAGGAACTGCCGACCCTGGCGAAGATCCTGCTGTCGGCGCGGAAGGCTTCCAAGGAGACGAAGCCCAAGGAGGCCGTCCTGCCGCGCGTCTTCGTCATCGGACTCCTGCCTGAGCAGGCCCACGAGATCGAGAAGGCATTCGACGGCGTGGTCAAGCTGTCCTTCTCCGCGGATGGGCGCATTGACCATCTGAGGGCCCTAGCCGCGAATGCCGACCGGACCATCCTCATGCAGAAGTTCTCGTCCCACTCAATTCAGGACGTGGCCAAGTCGGTGGCTGGCAAGCACTTCATGGTCTGCAACGGAGCGACGTCGAACCTCAAGGCGCTCCTGGAACACCTTTACCTGCAGGGGGACCTGACATGAAAATCCGAAAGGGCGACTTCTACATCGACTGCGGCAACCATCCGTGCCTGTGCACTGAATCGGACGGGGACGACTTGACTGGAATCTCCTTGGTAGACGGATCAATACCCCGGTGCTGCTCTGTCCGGGCCTGTCGCCCGAGGAAAATCACGGCCTTGGGGGCGATTCGCATTCGGCTGCACGGCCCAACGGGACGCCGCCGCCTGCACGCGGAGCACCCCGAAATCATCAAGATGTGTGGCCAACCTTGGTGGATGCGACTTCAGGCCCAGTGGGCAGGATGTTCAACGGCACTTGGAAAGGACCTGACATGATTTGCAGGATAACGCTTGAAGCATATCGGATCCGGCAATGGCCTATAGAAGGGTCTGATTTGTACGATCTTGAAGTTGCAGTCCAGGGCGCGCGCGATTATCTGTCGGAAGGTTTCAGTCATTTCTCGCATGATGACGATATTCCTCTCCGTGGATTCATCCTATGGGGATCGTCGATACTCAAAGGAGTCAACAGTGAGAACCTGGCTTGAGAAGAGAGAAAAGATTACGGCCCCATGGACCGAAGAGCAGGTGGAAGCCCTGAAGAAGCATCAGGCAAATCTGCAGATTCACCCCTACACCTGCGACTGCGGGGAAATCCTGGTCCCGACCACGGAGGGATGGGTCTGCGGGAAATGCCCGTATCGCCAGAATTGGGCACACGACCCGTCCTCCCGCTTTTCTGCTATCGTCTCGCCACGTTCGTGGCCAGACCCGGGCGAGAATGGGCAGTACCTCAACCGGTGTATTCAGTGCCGCCAGCAATTTATGGGCCACAAGCGTCGCGTCATATGCCGCGAATGCGCTCAGGGATCTCCTAATCATCTCGAGGAAGAGGTCTGGGTCGTGGTCCAGAAGAGGACGGATGGCGGATGCCCGAAGCTGTGCAAGTCAGTGGGCTCGGCAGAGACGACGAACAAACTCGAAATGCAAGGAAGCCTGATCTTCTTTATCAAGTCAGACGCCGAATACATGCTGGCGAACTTAACTCCAGAGATCCGGAAGAGCTTCGAAGTCAGGCGAGTCTTGGCGAGGATCGCATGAAATGCTCACGCCACAGGTCTAATACGCAATGGCCCCGGAATCAATTCCGGGGCCGTAATACATTTCAGTTCATACTCACCGAAGCTCTAACTGGCCGTGACTGAACTCACTATACCTCATTCCCTGGTCCCTGACCTCGACCGCCCGGATCTTCGCACCAGGCCACAGGCGCAGGGCGGTCTTCCCGATGTCCAGCTGGCTCGTGAGCGGGAAGTACGGGGTGTTGACTACCACCGGCGTCGGGAGCTCCGCGCTGTCAATGGCGCTCGGCGGGATCAGCAGGTTATTCCACCACAGCCAGAGCTGGCCGTCCCTAAACATGGCCTCGAAGACGTTCCACCTCTCCAGCTGCCCGTCGATCTCGTAGGGCAGGAACCCGCCCGCGTAGCACTTGAACCCTTCCGGATCAGCCGCCGGCGCCTCGTTGGCAATGATGAAGCCGGATTGCGTGTAGACCCGGCTGACCATGTACCCCGGCGTGAACCCGCGGACGAAGTCGTCGTCCGGATTGCCGGACAGGTTGAGCTCGTAAGGCACCGCCATATCCAGGGTGCCCACGACGAACCGGAGCTGGACCGTCTCGTCGCCCGAGGTCGGGTTGATGGAGAACTCGAGCCGGACCGCTGGAGCGTTGAAGTCCTGGTGTAGGATCTCGACGACCGTCGTGGAGAGAGGCGTATCGGACCCGCCACCAGATCCGGACCCGGGTCCAGCTGATCCGGAATCCTCGCTGAACGGGAACGTGTCGTTGCCGATCAGCACTACCGCATCGTCATCGTAGTTCGAGAACGCGGTCTTGGCGTAGAAGTCCCAGATGGTATTCCGGTAGTTCCCCGTCATGATCCGGACGGCGCCCGACTGCGGTAGGTCCTTCCAGCACACGCCCTTCGCGATGATGAAGTGCCCGTTGGTGAAAGGGCCCTTCGTGATCGTACCGCGCCGGATGATCTTCCCGTACATGTCAGTCGTGCTCTCGACCGGCGCCTTGAGCAGGATGTCGATGGGCGGGAACTTGCTGGAATCCGGCTGGCCGATGAGCGCCTTCAGGTAATGGTTCTTGTGCGCCAGGCGATGCCAGAGGAAGACCGGCCTGCTGGGGTAGCTCGCCGTCGGGATGGGCTCGATGACCTTCAGGCCCGGCAAAGTCGGATCGATGTCGGCCATGTACTGGTCGTTGATCTGGACCCCGGACGGGTCTGGATTGGGTCCGGAGGAATCCAGAAGGTCATCCGATAGCAGAAGGATGTCCGGATAACCCTTGAGGCCCCAGATCGTCCGCTCGATGGTCGTGAGGTCCGACACGTCCGTCCGCACGCCCGTCGTCGGATCTGACCCGTGCTCATTCTCCTTCCGCGCAGTCAGGAGGTCGCCGAAGCGAATGGCTCCGGTCAGGTTCCAGAGGACGTCCGCAGAGAGCTGCGGCTGCAGGTTGAAGTAACGCCGGTAGATCGGCTGTCCGCTGACTTCGGCGATCTTGAATTCCCAGAGCTGGACGAGCGTGCCGATGTCCAGCAGGGCGCCCGTCGCGTCCAAGGTGAGCGTCCTGGGATTGGTATTGGCGGTCGGCGAATTTTCCGGGTTCTGATACTTCCAGATGTTCGTAGCTACGAACGCGCTGCCGATGGGCTCCGCCTTGAGGACGTCCCAATACTTCACGTTGTACTGGTTGGTCGCGATGACGGAGGGCGAGTAGCTGGTGACTACAGCCATCCGCCGCGTGAGCGTATGGCCCTTGTAGAGGAGGGCCCCGAGCATCCCGGGCTCGGTCTGGGCATCCAGGTCGAACCGGATCTGGTTCCCCAGGGAGTCGTCGCCCATCCACCAGGCGCACACGGCCTTGGTCGGCGTCGGAGTCATGGCCCAGCCGACCTGGGTCGTATAATTGGTCCGCCTCTTGAGCACGATCTCCAGCTCGGCCGCGCCAGCCTGGAGCTGGTCCGTCGAGCGCCGGAACTGGAGCGTCGGATAGCGGCCCTTCTTGTTGAGCGTATCCAGCGGCTTGCTCGGATCGAAGATCGTCGTCTCCGGCATGCAGAAGATCTTGAGCTCGCCGTACTCGTTGACGCCAGGCAGCTTCCCGCCGCAGGAGGGCGGCATGATGGCAGCAACATCGCTGGGGTCCTGGAGCCAGAAGATGTTCGCGCACTCCTCGCAGTTGTGGACTGCGATGCCGTTTACGACGTAGGAGTGATCCTTTTCCACTTCCAGATTGTAAACGATGCCGTCGTAGTGCCTCTTCTCGACGGACCTGACGGTCCCAGTCCGAATATCTGTCTGACTGGAGATCTGGATGCCGCTGAGATCTCGCAGGAGCTCAGGGCAATGGGAGCCGTTGAGAGTCAGCCTGTAGGCATAATTCCCAGCCTTCCTTCCGGCTTTCCGCGCGGCTGGCCCTGCGCTATTCCGTTTCCCGCCAGGAGTCTGGAAGTTATATCCGAGGCGGTCACAGATGGCAGCCAGTTGAGAAATAAGCCGCTCGCTTGCCAGATGAAGTGCGATGAACGGATTTTCCTGCTTCTGGACATATCCATCTCCCTGCAGCACGCCAAGCAGGAAGTAATATTGAAGAGCCGGATCCAGGCTCATTATCCAATCCGGGACACTCTTCTTGTTGGCACCCTTTCCGAACCACTCGAGAAGCTTATGTCCCAAGATCTTGCTGCTGAACTTTATGTCGCAAGCCTTTGCAAGACCGCGCTTATAGATCTTCGGCTCAAGCTTGAAGATATCCCTCATAAGGCGGATGACGTCGGAGCCAATTCCTCCGTGCATCTCCTTCTCGTGAACCGTGAAACGGATCCCGTTCTTATCGCTGTAGCACCCTTCCGCGACATAGATCCCCAGGAGCCGCATGAGGTCGGCGTTCACTTCCACGGATTGTGGGATGCCGGACGCCATCCCGTCCACAAACCCGTCGCTGCGGGTGGGATAGATCATCCCTTCCGAGAGCGTCGCGCTGGGCCCGCTAAAGTCTATGGACTTCACCTCCACGACGTGCGTCGAGGCGCCCCTCAAGGCGACCTTATCGCCGACCTGCAAGCTATCTGCGCGCACCCAATGGAATTCGTCGTGCAGAAGGCCGACGTCGCGCAGCGCCTTGTTGCGGACGGCGCTTACGACACCGGCGGCAAGAATTGGGTGATATCCAGTAACTGCCAGGCCCTCTCGGCCGATTACCGAGATATCATAGATATCGCCGTTCCACGGATTACGCTTCAAAGCGGATACCCTTCTCACGTCGCCAGAGTGGGTGACCACAAGGTCGCCAATCTGGACATTTTCAATGGGCTTCGTCGTCCCATCCGCCATATGCACAGGTGCGCCAGGGACGAAACAGCAGCCCAGCGGCACCGCCGAGTCTACCGTGAACCGGACGACGTTGCCTACTCGCTCCAGGTTGATGAATTCAGTTCCGGCCGCGAGGATGATGTCGCCCTGGAGCCACCCCTGGTCGTCCGGGAAGCCGGACCCGATGAATCCCAGGACGCCGATCCGGGTCTGGATGAGCGCATCCAGCCTGGCCTTGTCGTCCGCGGACATCAGCCCGTGCAGGTCGGTAGTCGCATCCGGCACCGGGTCCGAAGTCACGTGGGTCTGGCCGTGGAACGGCGGGATGACGATGTTCGAGTCCTTGTAGGTCAGGGTCTGGGTCTCGAGGTCATAGATGTACGTCGTCGATGCGCCGTCGTGACCCTGGATGGTGATCACTTGCTCATCGACGAGCGTTCGCGGATCAGGAATGTGAGCTTGAACCATTATTTCTTCTCCAGAGGCAAGACGTCCTTCAGTTGCATGAGTTCAATAAAGCTCACAGGCACCTGACCTTCTCCGGGGGTACCCCTCTTCTCGAGAAGCTCTTCAAGGGGCGTCTTCTTGGTCTGCCCAGACCCGGATTCAGCCATGATCCTCTACGACCCCCTTCTTCTCCAGCTCCTTGACGTTGCAGCCGTGGCAATGGTCTTTTGAGTATCTGTTCTGGCTCCCGTCAGACTTCGTATCAATGTAGGAGCGAGGGTTACCAGCCCTCTCCTCGGGCGTCAGGGGGCTTCCGCAGGTTTCACAGTTAGCCATCGCTTTTTGGCCTTATTTATCTTTGTACTCGGGCGTAGTGCAGCATGGTGTGTGGAATGATTCCCTGCACCCTGCGGACGGCATGGGGTACCACCACTACTGGGAAATTATCCACCCCGTCCCTCGGAGAAACGGCACACAGGAATAGGTGCCCCGCATCGACGTCCGGGTCTCCCTCCCCGAACGGCTTCAGGTCGTCGTCCGCAAACGCCACGTCGCAGGACTGCCCTTCCAGCGGCTGGACGTCGACGTCCAGGAACTCTGCCATCTTTCGGATAGCTTCCGGAATAGGCTCACGGACTAGGTATTTATGAGCCCCGGCGGCCGCGGAGGCCAGCAGCTTGGCTCCGAATCCGGGCTTGAAATCCGCCACGACAATCGGCTGGATCTCGAACTGCCTCAGGAGACAGAAGTAGGCGCCGGGAGTGACTACTTTCGGGCCGAACCGGAGGGTAGAATTGAGCAGCCGGGTCATAGCGGACCGGGTTATGTCTACTTTGGATTCCAGGAGCCTCAGGCAGGCCTGATAGAGATATTTCGGCTTCCATCCGTCTACATAGGTTCCCTTGGCACCCGGGAGGCTGCTCAGCTCGTTGAAATGTTCCAGAATGATCCGCCCCGGGGCTGCGCTGTTCCGGTACCAGAGCGCGGCTACCGCATGAAGCTCCCCGTCCGGCGTCCAGTGTCTCCATTGCGGAGTAGCCTTTAGCCTGTCGAAGTCCTTACAGAGGATGTCATCAGGATACCAAAGCTTCTGCC
>Ga0315291_10006053_pt1 | contig 15077 bp, 12 predicted proteins | sample YL17G12_20_MG_FD_203070 | JGI IMG/M metagenome (GOLD analysis project Ga0315291, IMG submission 203070) | Sediment microbial communities from Yellowstone Lake, YNP, Wyoming, USA - YL17G12_20 | ecosystem: Environmental > Aquatic > Freshwater > Lake > Sediment | place: USA: Wyoming | collected...
GGCATACTCGACAACGACACCGATGGATTCGTTTTCGCCCTGTGTCTGCCATGACCGTCTCCCCCTCCTTGGAAGCGGAACAGGCAGATTATAGCAATGGATAAGTTATTTCTTAACAGCAACTTAGCGAGAAGCTGGCCGCAAACCCCCAGGCCACACGCCGCGCCCATCGTTCGGCCGGGCAGCAAGTCTCGGTAACGCTTGCCTCGGCGGATGGCAGCCTCGAAGTGCTCTGGCAGGCCGTGCTGCGCGACGGGTCCAATTACGTCCGCCAGTTCGTCACGCTCAAGGCGCTGAAAGAGGAGATTCCCATCAAGAACATCCGGCTGGTCGAACTGCCGGCCCTGGGGGCGCGTGTGGCCGGGACCGTGGCGGGCTCGCCGGTCGTTGAGGGCCCCTTGTTCTTTGCCTACGAGCATCCCAACGCCAAGAATGAGGTCGTCGACAGCCAGCCGCCCGGCGAACCCAACCCGCCCATGAAGCAGATTCGCTGTAGCCTGGATCGGCAGCAGCCGCTCCAGCCCGGCGGGGTACCGCGCGGTGGGCGGGTATGGCCATCGCACATACCCCCCACCGCCGGGTCGCTGGTGCAGTCGTCGGTCATTGGCGTGGCGCCCGACGGGCAGTTGCGCCGGGCATACCTCTACTACATCGAGCGGGAGCGGCCGCGGCCCTACCGCCCCTTCCTGCACTACAACTCCTGGTACGACATCGCCTGGGGCGACCGGAAGATGGACGAAGAGCAGTGCCTCGGGGTGATCGAGGCCTTCGGCCGCGAGCTGACCCAACGGCGCGGGGTGGCGCTCGATTCGTTCGTCTTCGACGACGGCTGGGACGACAACCGCACGCTCTGGGGCTTTCACCCGGGCTTTCCTCGCGGCTTTGCCCCGCTCGACGCGGCGGCCAAGCGGTACCAGTCTCACGTCGGCGTGTGGCTCTCGCCCTGGGGCGGCTACGGACAGGCCAAGGTCGAACGGCTCAAGTATGGGCAGACGCAAGGCTTTGAGACGAATCAAAACGGCTTCTCGCTGGCCGGGCCGAAATACTACGCCCGGTTCCACCAGGCCTGCGCCGAGATGATCCAGAAGTATGACGTGAACTACTTCAAGTTCGACGGCGTCGGCGCAGGCAACGACCGCGCCGGCGCAGAGGCGCAGTACCTGGCCGACATCGAGGGGCTGCTGCGGCTCTGCGAGGATCTCAGGCGGCTGCGGCCCGACGTGTACCTGAGCATCACCACCGGCACCTGGCCGTCGCCCTACTGGCTCTTCTGGGGCGATTCGACCTGGCGGAACGGGGCCGACTGCGGCTTCCACGGCGCCGGCTCGATGCGGCAGCAGTGGATCACCTACCGCGACACGTACACCTACCGGATGGTCGTCCGCCGCGGGCCGCTCTATCCGTTGAACTCGCTGATGGTCCAGGGGATCTGCTACGCCCAACTCGGCACGGCCACCAAGATGGGCAACGACCTAAAGGACGTGGTCGACGAGATCCGCATGTTGTTTGCCTCGGGCACGCAGTTGCAGGAGCTTTACGTCACGCCGCAGATGATGACCCCGCCGATGTGGGACGCCCTGGCCGAGGCGACCGCCTGGTCCCGCGAGAACGCCGATGTGCTGGTCGACGTGCACTGGCTGGGCGGCGATCCGGGCGCGGGCGAGCCCTACGGCTACGCCTCCTGGTCGCCGCGGAAGGGGATTTTGGCGTTGCGCAATCCGAGTGATAAGCCCGTAGAGATGAAGGTGGACCTCAAAGAGGCCTTCGAGCTGCCCGATGGTGCCCCGCGGCGATACGCGCTGCAAAGCCCGTGGAAGCACAACGGCCAGACACCGAAGCTCACACTCCAGGCCGGCAAACCGCACACCTTCAAGCTGGCCCCCTTCGATGCCCTGGTATTGGAGGCGCTGCCGGTTCACCAGTAGGGTGGGTGCTCGCACCCACGCGCGTTCCCTCACGCGATGTTTCCCCCACACCCCGCGTGCGTGCAAGCACGCACCCTACGGATCGCAACGGGTGCCCCAGTACTCGCCCCCGGGGTCCCCGTTGGCTCGGGTGATGATGAAGAAGTAGAGGGCGGCGTCGATCCCCTTGTTGACGCTGTGCACCGTCGCGTCGCCGAAGAGGTGGTTCACCACCCCGGGATGCTCACTGCCGGGGCCTTGGCGGTAATCGTCGCTGATGTATGGGCCATCCTGGTCATAGTCCCAGCGGAGGTACGTCAGGAAGTGCGAGGTCCCGCCCTCCTCGTCATACTTCCCGTTGAAGCCGGTCGGGGCCCAGAAACTGCCGTCGTGCACAGCTTTGGCATAGGAGACGCTTGGCGGCAGGCCGACCAGCGTCGCCGTGGAGCCCATGCACCAAATGGCGCTCCTCTGCTCGATGGTTTCACACGCCATCACCGTGTTGTTGGTTCCGTCGGACAGGGAAGAGATCTTCACCCCATCTCCGGGGTAGAGTGCGCCATCGGGGTGAAATCGCTCGTAGCTTGCCGGCGGACTGCCACCGCCGCCCTCGGCCTGCGCCAGGCTGCCGTGGTGGGTGGCGCCCATGGCCTTATAGTTCGTCAGTGCGCCGCTGGGCGGATTCTTCTCCGGAAAGGCGAACTTCGGGCCCGAGTAGTTGGGACACTGGCAACAGGAGATTTCAGTTGTGAAGGCCAGCGGCGTGGTCATCTCACTGGGCTCGGGGTTGTTCTTGACCCCGAATCCAGGGTAGAGCACTTGGCTCTCGAGGAATGGGAGCACGTAAACCAGCCAGCTCCACCCATTCTGCACCCGATTGCCCGGGGGGCCTGTCAGCGTACATGCAGGCGGGAACTTCTTGCAGGCGTCGTGGTGGTTATGCAACGCCAGTCCGAGCTGCTTCAGATTGTTGATGCAGCTATCCCGGCGCGCCTGCTCCCGAGCGTTTTGGATCGCCGGCACCAATACGGCCACCAAGATGCCGAGGGCGACAATCACCACCAGCAGCTCGACCCAGGTAAACCCCGTTTTGCGGCCTGAAGAGACCATGATACCGCCTCCTCTGAACCGGGTGTGGGTCGACGTTTCCCGATCCGCTAGAGGGACACCGTCCAACCTTGATGATACCACAGGACGCGAAGCCGGCAGATCCCCGTTCCCGACCGCCGTCGAATCCCGGCGAGGTTGAAGACGCTCCCCCTGCGGAGTTAGCATGGGACGAAACGGGAGGGCGTTGCAGCGGCCCAAGCCCGCCTGTAGGAGGCGACTCCAGTCGCCGATTGCCTCTGCTGGGGTCTTCCCTCGGCGACTGGAGTCGCCTCCTACAATCCCACATTCCCGGACAGCCTTCACTGATTGGTGTCGTGACAGCGAACTTCGCTTGTGGCGGCCGGGCAGCGGGTTCGTTAGAATCACGCCATCGCAAGTCGCTTTCACCCTCAACGAGAGAAAAGGGACAATTGACATGAAGCGTCGAACACTGATCGTTATCGGAGCGATGTGCTGGGCGGGTCTGTCGACATCATTGGGCCAGGCTGAAGAGCAGCCGGCGGTTGCCAGGCTGCTGGCTGGCGAATTCCGCTGGACTGTCGGCCCGCCGGTGGTGGCCCCGTTGCAGCGGCCGGGCGACCTCTTGTACTCCGTCAAGGACCCCAGCGTGGTGCAGTTCGGCGGCCGCTGGCACCTGTTCTGCACGATCCGCGGCCAGAAGCGTTCGCACCAGATCGAGTATCTCACTTTCGAGGACTGGGGAAAGACCGACGAGGCGAAACGGCATTTGCTCACGCTGCACGCCGGTTTCTTCTGCGCCCCGCAGGTGTTCTACTTCCGCCCGCACAAGAAATGGTATCTCATCTGCCAGGCCAGCGACGAGTCGTGGGAGCCGAAGTACGGGGCGGCCTGCTCGACGACCACGGACATCGCCGATCCGAAATCGTGGAGCCCGCTGCGGCCGTTGGGGCATCGGCTGGCGGACGGGAAGGCCGGGCTGGACTTCTGGGTGATCTCGGACGAGGCCAAGGCCCACCTGTTCTTTACCACCCTCGACGGGCGGATGTGGCGGGAAGAGACCCGCTTGGCCGATTTCCCCACCGGCTGGTCCGAGCCGGTTCTGGCCATCCAGGGCGACGTCTTCGAGGCCAGCCACACCTATCGCCTCAAAGGCATGGACAAGTACCTCACGGTGATCGAGGCCCAGGCCGGCGGCCGCAGATACTACAAGGCCTACCTGGCCGATCGGCTTGACGGCAAGTGGCAGCCGGTGGCCGACACGCTCAAGAGGCCGTTTGCCGCGCCGGGCAACGTCCGCTTCACCGGCGAGAAGTGGACCAACTCGATCAGCCACGGTGAGCTGATCCGCACCGGGCACGACGAGCTGCTGGAGGTCAACCCTGCCGCGCTGCGGTTCGTCTTCCAGGGGGCAACCGACGAGCAGATGGGAGGCAAGCCCTACGGGCAGATCCCCTGGCGGCTAGGCGTGTTGGAGAAGAATGCAGAATGATGAATGCAGAAGGCAGAATGCAGAAGGCAGAATGATGAATGCCGGGCTGTTGAACTGATTCTTCAGTTCACCATTCTGCCTGCCTCATTCAGCATTCAGCATTCAGAATTCAGCATTCTGCCTTGCTACATCCACTCGGCCATCTGGCAGCCCGCCTGCCGGCAATCCGACACGCCGCAGGCGCCGGCGTCCCTGGCCGCACAGGGCGGTTGGCTCGATCCGGCGGTGTGGGCCGCCGGCACACTCAGTTTCTTGGCCAGCCGGGCCTTGCCGCAGGAAGGGCAGGAAGGCTTCTCGCTGCCCCGCAGGAGGTATTCGAACTCGTGGCCGCAGTCCTTGCAACGGTATTCGTAGATAGGCATCGCAGCAGATCTCCCGGGCCTGCCAGGTATTCTGAACGTCCAACGTGTATATTGTACGATATCTTCATCTTCGGCAAGCGGAGAAGCTGTCCCGTGGCGCCCCCGGGAGAAACGCAGCGCTTGTCGCATGGCAGTGCTGTTGCTGCCGGCTGTGTCCCGGGGTAGCGTCACACGTGGCTCAGACCCGTCAGCGGCCGCGCGCCCGGCACCAGCCGGGTCGTCTCCAGCCCCGCCCTTTCTGCCGCAGCCTATCCCCCCGAGCTCTTGTTCTCGGCTCACCGATGGTGTAGGATAAGCGAAGCGCGCGAACTACCGGATCCAGAGGAACTTCAGCGTCCCAGCACAAACCAGCTCTCCAGCACTTCCATTAGCTGCTTCTGGACGCGATCGTCTCCGGTGCGGCTTTCTGCCAGTTCCTTGAACCGTGCCGCCGCGCCCTCGATGCGCCGATTGACTCGCTCCAGCAGTTTGATGCACGGAGCCAAGTCGGCGGGCAGTCTCACTTCACCGCTTATGCCCAGGTTTGCCAAGCGGACCGCAAGTTCCGCCTGCCCGCGCGACTGACAATCCATGTGACTCTTCCGGCCTTTGCCGAAGTATACGACGTTCGGGGAAAACATCACGTCGTTGGAGACGGTCGCGGGCCGTTCTTCGAGAATGATCGCCAATGAGTCCGATTCTGGCTGCTGTCCGATCCACTCGGCCAGGGGAGTTGCGTCCTCAAGTTCGGCGGCGTCCCAGATGTCCGCCGCCAGTTCCTGAACGTTGAACCGGCGATTGTTCGACTTCGCACGCTGCTGCATCTTCTCGATTTCGACCACGCGGATGTCGCGAAAATGCCGGGCCGTGGCTTCATACAACCGGCCGATAAGTTCATGCCGTTCCTTCGGGTCCGAAACACCCAGGAGTTCAAAGACGCCACCGTCCAAGTCGCGACGGTCGGGTTCCTGCAACTCGCACGACAAGACGAGCGGCCCAGCCGCCAGCCTCCTTGCACGCTCCGGCGAGTGGCAGTCCATCAACTGCTCTTCAACCAACCGACCCACTTGCCGACTGCTCATTCGGCTCAAGGCATCGGTCATGCGGCGCGCTAGCTGCGGAGGAATCTTCCCAGGGTTCGGGATCTCCATCATCTTTGCGTCAATGACTTCGGTATCAAGGGACCCTTCGGTGCCCGTGTAGCGCCCGTAGAAGTTTTTCCAGAGGCCAACCAACGTTGAATTGAGGATAGCTACGAGTGCCTCACACTCGGAAGAAGACAGCGTAAGTGGTGCAACGTCGAAGAATCTCTTATTACAGACCAATTGTTCAGCGTTGGCCGGGATAATGTGCCGATACTGCTGGGCCAAGGGCCAACATGCTATACCGGGTCGCACAAGCTGGGTTAGGTCGTACCACGGACCGCGGGCCGCACATGTTGAACGCTTCGGCACAGGTACCGCTCTCGACTTGCTGGATGCGAACGTGGCCGTCATGCCGTATCGCAAGTAGCGCCAAGCCCAAGCGGCTTTCGCCTTCAGCTCGTCCATGGACTCGCCAACGAGAAGGACAACGCGCGTCAGATCCACGCCGCGCACAATCGGCCGATCGACCTCCATCGGGCTGTGGATCTCCGGGCGCACGTACTCCGCTTCGACGGGGTGGATGCTTCCGTCGCCAGCTTGGATGATGCGCAGTTCGCCCGACGCCACATCCTTTCGTGGCGCGCCGCCCGCGTGCCGCCGGAAGTCGCGGTCGCTGTCATATCTCCCCAGCATCTCGGCCGTAACGTCTCTTGGCATGAAGAACGCATCGCACCCGCTCGTGATGCCGCGCCGGATCGTCGCTATCTCGCCAAGGGGGACGAACCGATCGCCAAAGCGGCGCATGATGTCGAAGTACAGGTCCGGGGCGCGGAGGTACCGCCCCCACTTGCCGGCGCAATAGACTACGGTCGTTTCGCCTTGGATATGGTTCATCACCGCCACTTCGGGCGATTCGGCTTCTTTCGCGGCAGCTTCGCCCTCTTGCGATTCCTCCGGGAGTTCGGTCGTTTCGACATCCCTCAGAATCAGCCCGGCCAGAACAGCATCACTCCAAAGGTCCTTCTGCGTCTTCACGATGATTCGCAGATCCTGGTCCGTGCAGTCGGTTTCGGCACTCAGGATGCGTTGCCGAAGCCGCTCGATGGCCTCCTGCCGTGCGTCTTCGTCCTGTCCGGCTGGAATCCCGATGATGTCCGCGAGTTTGCGGTTGAACCGGACGAAGTGAACGCCGTTCGCCATGCGCTGGGCTTCGTCATCGCAGCGTTGCAGGATCGTTACACAAGTCTTAACGCGGGCATCGGGAAACCATGGTTCCGCGGCGCTCTCCAGGATCGCCAGAATGCGGAAGTGACGGAGTATCCACCCTTGGAGGGGGAAGCCGTACTCAACATCCAGCCACGACGAGCTTGTCAGGAAGCCGAAGTAGCCGTCGGGCTTGAGAAGCCGGGTTGCGGCCGGCCAGAAGTAACAGTGCAGGTCACTTCGGCCGCTCAAGCGCAGGTCGCGCCAGGCGCCACTGCCAATCCGGCTGAACCTGGCCTTGTCCTTCTTCTCGATTTTCTCTTGCCGGACGTAGGGCGGGTTGCCCACTACCGCATCCAGTGCAGGTAGCGCTATCGGCTGCTGCCCGCCCGCGTTGTCGGGAATGTGGCAAAACGGTTGTTGGGGGGCCACGTCGAAGAAGTTATGACGGGCGATACGCGGATAGTTCGCCTCGTCGTTGATTTCGCGGGCCGCCAGGTTCAGTGTCGCCAGGTGCGCTGGGTACCGGGCGATATCGCAGCCGAACAACTCGCCCAGCAATTGCAAGTGAGCCCGCCTTGGCTCCAAGTGGCGCTTCCGGTAGTAGGCACGTACAAGAAAACTGCCGGATCCGCAGGCCGGATCAAGGATCACGTCGCCGGCGCTTCGGATGCAGAAGGCGTTGATCAGGTCAACCACGTCATCCCCGGTGAAATGCTGGCCGTAGCGGTGGCGCTCCTCCGGGCCTATGAGTTTCTGAAAGATGCGCCCGACCACATCTGATGGCACCTCACGGAAATCCACCGATTCAATGCCCCGAAGCATCCCGCGCCAGGCGTCCAAGGCGTTGACCGGACGGAAGACGAGCTCAGTTGCCCAGTCCTTGGCGTCGGGCATCAACAGCGGTTCATAATCGCCGCTACGATCCACGGCCCGTTGGAAGAAGCGGTTGAACGCGGCCAAAGCCTCATCGGACGTCTTGACAGATCGCCGCAGCTCAAGGCGCGGGAGGTCGGGAAAGCGGGCACGCACAGCCTTGTAGAAGATCAGCCGGTTTGCCCAAACATAGGCCAGGGTCTTGGCCATGTTATCCACGACCCTGGCCCATTCTTCATGCGGGGTGCGAACAAAGGTCCAATCTTGATCGCTCATCCAGCGCTGCACGCGCAGGTCAAACGGCTTGCTCTTATTTGCGTGCTGCAAAATGTAGGCGCTCGCCAGTTGGACAGGCCAATCCAAGTGGCTTTCCAGTGACCTAATGAATATGTCGTCCGGCGGCAGCCACTCGCGCCGTCGTCCGGAAATGATGTCGGCGAGGTCACGCAGCAGGTCGGGCAGGAAATGCGTCTTGAGGAAGCTGAGGTTGTCTTCGCGGGCAACATCCTCCGCACTGGCAAGCGTGCGCCCGAGTCGCCACACCCGTATACGTCGATCGAGCAGGGGCAGGTCCCAGCGACTCCGATCGAAGAGCGCGAACTCGTTGACGTTCCAAGTGAAGAAGAATTGAACACCGGCGTTCTCTGCCTTGGTGAAGGCATCCTGCATGAGCTTGTCGGCAAAGGCACTGCGGCCCTCGGGTTTTCCCGGCAGCTTCACTTCACCGCAAAGTAGCAGCCTTCCGTTGCGGTCGTAGAAGCCGAGGTCCTTGCGCTTGCGTCGGTGGGTTCCAGTGCCATAGCGCTCTATCCGCGCGGCATGGAACGGCGAGAGGCTGGGATTCCCGCGGATCAGGATGTCGGCCTCGGAGGCGACTTGGCCGCAGAAGTCCACTTCATTTATCGTCGGCTTGCTGGAAACCACGATCTCGCCTTTCCTTGTTTCCTTGCCGCCCCCTAATGATAGCGGGCGGCGAAAGAACCGGCCAGACCAAAAACACTTCTTTCGGCCCCTCACGATTTCCAGTCTTCCGCAACGTCATCGCCGCTGGAACCCGCCTGCGATTTCATCTTCCGAGTTAACGGGGGGCGCGGGGGCTCATGGCTCCTTGGCGCCGATGGCGACCAGGTGCTCGCGGGTGGAGATGTAGAGGGTGTTGTCGGACACCACGGGGGTGCTGTAGACGGAGCTGCCCATGGTGTTCTCGGCCAGGGGCTTTTTTTGGGAGGAGAGAGCGAAGACGGCCAGGTCGCCGTCTTCGCCGCCGCGTGCCGCCGGCTGCTGGGTAGCCAGTGCCTCGCTGCAAGTGAGCCGACGGGCCACTGACTGGCCGACAAGCGGTCAATGGTGCCCCATGGAGTGGGCCGCGGTCCGCTCGGCTGGGCGGCCGGGGCGTTTCACTAGGTTCGGGCTGTTGGTATGATATCTGCTGGTTCAGGCAAGAGGTTGCGATCACATTTTCGGCTGGAGCACAACTTGGCGTGGGTTTCCAATTGGAGCCTATCTAAAACCCCTCACCCCCGGCCCCTCTCCCCGCAAGCGGGGCGAGGGGAGAACACTTTGGGATAGGCGGCCACTTAAGGCAATCAGTCAAACATGCGAGGGAATCCCATGAGGTATCGGGTATTGATCGAGCAGGACGAGGATGGGGTCTACGTGGCCGAGGTGCCCGCGCTGCCTGGGTGCATATCCCAGGGGCAGACTCGTTCGGAGGCGATACACAACGTCAAGGAGGCCATTGCGGCGTACTTGGAAAGCTTGAAGGCCCACGGCGAAGCGGTGCCACCTCCCATCTCCGAGGAAATTGTGGAGGTCGACGTGTGAGGCAACTGCCGATCATTTCGGCCCGCGCGGTGGTCAAGGCGTTGCGCAAGATCGGCTACGAGTTCGATCATCAACGTGGCAGCCACATCGTGCTTCGGCAAACCGAGCCTCCCCACCGGCGGCTGACGGTTCCCGACCATCACGAAGTAGCGAAGGGAACGCTTCGGGCGATCATTCGTCAAGCTGGGCTAACTGTAGACGAGTTCAAGGGACTGTTCTGACGGCAGGCGTGTCTGCCAACTGGGTCGAGGCAACCTTGATGGCGAACAGGTGTTCGCGGGTGGAGATGTAGAGGGTGTTGTCGGACACCACGGGGGTGCTGTAGACGGAGCTGGCCATGGCGTTCTCGGCCAGCAGCTTCTTTTGGGCAGAGAGGGCGAAGACGGCCAGGTCGCCGTCCTCGTCGCCGATGTAGATCTTGCCTTCGACGATTAGTGGCGAGCCCCAGACGGCGGCCAGCATGTCGTGGGTCCAGTGGACCTTGCCGGTCTTGGCGTCCAGGCAGTGGACCAGCCCGGCCAGGTCGGCAATCACCAGCAGGTTGTCCTTGACGGCGGCCATGCTCAGGGTGCGGTGCATGGTCTCGTCGAAATCGAGCTTGCCGTCGCCGTTGGCGTCGTGGCCGGCATAGTGCCAGACGGCGGCCGAGTCGGGATTGGGCTTGAGTTGCTCGCCCGCCTGCTTGTCGAGGGCCTGGACCCGCCGCGACCAACCTTCGGTCGGTGCCCGGACGGGGTTGCCCTGGCGGTCGACGACCAGGTCCGGGCTGACGTCGCCGTGCTTGGTGGGATCGATGCACCAGAGGTCTGCGGGCCCTTCGCCGTACTCGGGATCCTGGCCGGTGGCGATGTAGACCAGCCCGTCGCAGACCACCGGGGTGGCGATGAGGTGGTTTCGCCTGCCCTGTCCACCCGCCTTCCAGACCGAGTCCTTGGGGTTGCAGTCGAACTTCCAGAGGAGTCTCGGCTTGGAGGCTTGTGCCGGGTGGCCGGGGTCGAGCGCGGGCGAGCCCCCGGAAAGCGGGGACGCTGGGGGCTCACTTCGTTCGACCCCAGCCACCCTTACCTGGAACCTGGAACTACTCCGTTCGACCCCAGCCACCCCCGATGGTTGGGCCAGGAAGCTGTAGAGCCAGCCGTCGCCGCCGGGGAAGATGGCCTGGGGCAGGCCGCCCAGCGCGGCGAATGCGGGCGAGGCCCACTGGCCGTGCAGCACGTTGCGGCCGGGCGAGTTGTCGGCCCAGACGAGCTTGCCGCTGTGCTTGTCCAGGGCGATGAAGCTGGGGGCGTCGGGGGCGGGCATCTCCTCGGCCGCATCGTCGCGGCCGTTGGAAGTGCAGACCAGCAACAGGTCGCCCGCGGCGGTGACCGAGCAACTGGCCATGTTGTGCTGCACCACGCCGAGTTGGTGCATCATGTCGAAGTACCAGACGACGTCGGCCTCGTCGCGGGCCGTGCTGGGCTCCGAGGTGTACGGTCCGTCGTTCTGGCCGTCGTAGAAGCCGTTGGTATCGAGGCAGGCGACCTCGCCGCGATTGGTGACCAGCCAGAGGCGGTCGCCTTCGACCAGGGGCGAGCAGCAGATTCCCTGGTCGGGCCAATCGACGGCTCCGCCTGCCGGGAGCTTCTCGCGCGAGAGTTGCCAGCCGAAGCGGCCGTCGCCCTGGCGGAAGCAGAGCAGGCAGCCGAGGTCGACCTCGGGGGGATAGCGTCGCAGATAGCCCGCGCCGTTGTTGGTGGCGGAGAAGATCTTGTCGCCGGAGACGACCGGGGAGCCGTAGGTTCGGCTGCCGAGCCTGGCGACCCAGAGGACGTTCTTGGCCGACTCGCCCAGCCAGCGGCCCGTCTGGTGATCGAACTTTCCCACGTTCCACTCGACGGGAATGTTCTTGCCGTCGGGCGTGTTGTTGCGCGCGGGCGAGCCACCCCATTGGGGCCAATCGGCTCGGCAGACACGCGCCGAAACTGAGGCCAAGGTCAAGACCGCAAGGACGACAAAGATTGGCTGTGTCATCACGAAGCCTCAATGAAAACCTCTCGCCAAGACGCAAAGGCGCAAAGAAGGACTGGAGAGGAAGGGGGTCAGTCTTGCACAATCACCTCGTCGTCGGCGTCGAACTTGGGCAGGACCACGATCAGGACGATCATCGCGCCGATGGCCCGATGACGCACGCCGGGAGGAATGAAAACGCAGGTTCCGGGGCGGACAGGGATCAGGTCGTCGTCGAGTTGCATTTGGGCGTCCGGGTTGCACTGGAGCACGTAGTAGGTCTCGGTCAGCCGCCGATGGTAGTGGAGCTTGGCGTCGACGGTGATCTCGGTGCGGTGGATGGAGCCGGGGAAGTCGGGCGCGTCGAGGAGGGCCCGGCGGGCGGTCCCGCAGGGACAGGGTAGCGGCGGAAGCCGGTCAAAATCGACGACTCGATAGCGTTTGGCGGGGGTGTTCATGGCGGGCGTCCGTCAAGCCGAGCCGCAAGTTGGCCCTCGGCGGTCCTTACATCTTACCATCAGTGCGTGGGACGGGGAGTCGTGAGGGGACGATTTGGGCGTGGTGCGGGGGCGGGGCAGGCGGAGGGCCGCGGGGAGGAGCGGGCAAAGGCTGGGAGAGTATGACGGTTACCGAAGGGTTTCGGCCGTGCGACCTGCTGCGGACGGCCATAAAACCGGCAAAGCTTTGCTGCGTTGCGTGGGCAGAAATGTTTGCGCAGCAAGAGTGGTAAACCTTTTGCTGAAAAAGGTTTCCGTACGCTCAAGGGCCGTTGCCGAGCCGACCGATACGGTATTTGACCCTTAGCGATTTCCGCGTGCTGTGGTAGCACGCTCCGAGGGCGCGTCAGGTGGCCGGATCGGGTGTTTTCGGGTCATGGAATGGCTCGACGGTCCTGACGCAGTACACCGTGCGAACTGCGGGCACCAACCCACCTCCCCACCCCGCGGCTGGAAACCACGCCTAAGTCGGTTCTTTCCCATGGGAGAACCCGCCCACGCGACAGAGTGGTGCTTCTTGTTCTGGCTGCCTGTGGCACTCTGGTTTGCGGTCGCAGAAGCGGGAGAAGGTACCCCCAGTTTACTGTAAAGGAGTTGTTGCTCAATGAGAGGCAAAACACTTTTAGGAGCGCTCCTGGTGAGCGCAGCCCTGAGCAGCCAGGCGCTCGGATTCGAGCTTCTGGATCGGATGCTTGGGCTGAACACCGGCTGCGGCACGTGCGATCCATGCGGCAAAGTCGCAGCCTGCGATCCTGCATGTGCGCCCGAGCCGGCCACTTGCGAGCCGGCCGCCTGCGAGCCGGAGTGCGGCAAGGCAACCTGCAGGCCGTCTTGCGACTTGTTTGGCGGCTTGAAGGGGTTGTTTGCTTGCCGGTCGTGCGGCAAGGCCACCTGCGGCGAGCCGGAATGCTGCGAGCAAGTCAAGGCCTGCACGCCGGAGCCCGCCTGCTGCGAGCCGGCTTGTGCCAAGCCCAGGTGCAAGCCGTTGCTCTGCAAGCCCAAGTGCCGTAAGCCCAAGTGCTGCGAGCCGGCCTGCTGTGAGAAGCCGGCCTGCTGCGAGAAGCCGGCCTGCTGTGACCCCGAGTGCGGCAAGTCGTGCCGCAAGTCGTCCTGCCGGCTGGGGCTGTTGGACGTGCTGGACGGGCTGTTCTGCAAGCCTCGTTGCAAGGCGTCCCGCTGCGAGGAGGGGTGTGGCGAGGAGTGCGGTGGTGGTGGTGCTGCCGAGGCGACCGCTCCGGCGGCGGCTCCGCAGGAGGAAGCCGCCCCGTTGCCCAAGGCCCCTGTAGCCGATCCGTCTGCTTCGACGCAAAAATACTACCGCAGGATCGTCCGCAATTAGGGTCGTTGTCCAATCGAACGTTTGTTGCAGGTCTGCCGGGGATGCGTATCTCGGGCAGACCTGTTCTTTTTGGGGGTGATTGATGATTGATGATTGATGATTGATAATCATATCGTGGCGAAGCCGCAACCAAAGTAGCCGTCTCGCTCCGCGAGACGAAGCGGCAGCGGGGAGGGCACAGTCTCCTCGCAGGGGCCTCATCTCGCGGAGCGAGATGACTACTTTGAGGGTCTTTGCTCGATCATCAATCATCAGTCATCAATCATCACTGACCAAGCCCGCCTGATGCCAACCTCGTCAGCACAGCCTCCGGCCTGGTACGACAGTCCCCTGATGAAGGCCGTTCGCGGCGAGCCGTCGGGGAGGGTACCGATCTGGCTGATGCGCCAGGCCGGCCGCTACATGGCCGAGTATCGGGCAGTGCGGGAGAAGACCGGCTTCCTGGAGCTGTGCAAGAACCCTCAGCTTTGCGCCGAGGTGATGTTGGTGGCCGTGGAGCGCTTGGGGGTCGACGCCGCCATCGTCTTCTCAGACCTGCTGTTGATCCTCGAGCCGCTGGGGCTGAAGCTGGAGTTTCCCGGCGGCGAAGGCCCCGTGCTGCACAACCCGGTCCGCCGGCCAGAAGACGTGGATCGCCTGGCGGAGCTGGAGAGCGTCGAGCCGCTGGATTTCGTGATGGAGGCGGTGCGGCAGACGCGGGCCGGGCTGGCCGAGCGGTTGCCGCTGATCGGCTTTGCCGGGGCCCCGTTCACGCTGGCTGCCTATGCTGTAGAAGGGGGTTCCAGCCGCGACTACCGGCTGGTCAAGTCGCTGATGTACCGCGACGCCGGCGCGTGGAACACCCTGATGAGCCGTCTGGGCCGGGCGATCATCCTGTATCTTAAAGCCCAGATCGAAGCCGGGGCCCAGGTGGTGCAGTTGTTCGACAGTTGGGTCGGCTGCCTGGGCGTGGACGACTATCGGCGCTACGTCCTGCCATACAGCCGGTCGATCATCGAGGCCGTCGCACCCTCCGCGCCGGTGATCCATTTCGCCACGGGCAATCCGGCATTGCTGCCGCTGTTGAGCGAGGCCGGCGGGGCGGTGATCGGGATTGACTGGCGGGTGCGCCTGGACGACGCCTGGCGGGCGATCGGCTACCACAAGGCGATCCAGGGAAACCTCGATCCGGCCGTCCTGCTGACCACTCCAGGCCAGATCCGCCGCCGTGCCCGGGAGATCCTCGATCAAGCGGCGGGGCGCCCGGGCCACATCTTCAACCTCGGCCACGGCGTACTCCCGCAGACACCCGTGGAGAACGCGATCGCCTTGGTCGACGCCGTGCACGAATTGGGGAGCAGCTAAATAGCCTTGCGTGATTCCGGGAAAAAGGGGACAGGTCCAATTTGTGCGAAGCACCCTTCGGGCCGTTCCGGCAAATTGGACCTGTCCCCTTTTTCCTCCCCGCCACGCGCACATC
>Ga0315291_10006055_pt1 | contig 15072 bp, 6 predicted proteins | sample YL17G12_20_MG_FD_203070 | JGI IMG/M metagenome (GOLD analysis project Ga0315291, IMG submission 203070) | Sediment microbial communities from Yellowstone Lake, YNP, Wyoming, USA - YL17G12_20 | ecosystem: Environmental > Aquatic > Freshwater > Lake > Sediment | place: USA: Wyoming | collected...
GTATGGCCTGACCTGCACAGCCGAGGCGCCGGCGGCGTAATTCAGTACCGAAAAGGGCACCACGGGGATCAACCGCAGCGATAGCACCGCGGGCCAACCCCGTTTGGATAACCGGGCGTCCAGCGAACTGACTCGGGGGTGGCTCGCCAGCTTGCCAATCTGCCATCCGAAGGCTCTTACCAGCAGCAGTGCGATGAGTGCGCTGAGGGTGCTGGCGGTGACCGCGAGGGCGATACCGAGAACCGGCCCGAACAACAGGCCGGCGGCCAGGGTGAAGGCTGTCCGAGGGAAGGGCAGCACCGTGGCGATGACGTGGGCGGCCAGAAAGGCCAGCGGGAATCCCGGACCAACCGAGGTTGCCCAGTCCCGCATCTGTAGCGCGGTCGGCACAGGGACCAGCAGTACGACCGCGACCAGCGCGGCCGCGCTGATTGCGGCGAGCAGGATTCGGGTTCGGCTGAGCTGGCGGACGGTAATGATCAATGCCGAACGCACCCTGCGCAGCGCGCTCGGGCCGGGGGTGCTCACGCCTGATAAGGGTACGGCCCACACGGGGTCGCAATGCCAATCATTTAGCCTGGGACCAGGCGGCGCTGGCTGCCCCAAGACAACAGGAGCCGCCGGTGTCCGTGGAAGTCGAGGCCCGCGCCCGCTGGCGCGATGCGGTCGCCGGCGTGATCGCCAAGAGCGGTCGGGGTAATCCCGCGGACATTCCTGCTGAGCGTCTGCTGGATTCGCAGACCTACGAGGGTTTTCCGATCCACGCGCTCTACACCGCACTGGATGCGCTGCCGGAACGTCCCCTCCCGGGTGAGTGGCCCTACATACGGGGTGCAGATGGCCACCGCGATGTTCTGACGGGGTGGCGGGTGGCCGAACAATTTCCGGCCGCTGGTTTCTCGGGTTCGCCGACCCAGGGCAACACAGCCGTACTCGACGCGCTCGTCGAGGGCGTCAGCGCGCTGGTGGTCCGGGTCGGCGACGACGGGGTGGCGCCCGCAGACCTCGGAACGTGGCTGACGGGTGTGTATCTGGAGCTGGCACCGATATTGCTCGACGCCGGTTCGGGGTTCCGTGCCGGCGCCGAGGCCATGCTGGCGCTCGTGGCCGCATCCGGCGGGAGTACGACGGTTTCGATCGACCTCGGCGCCGATCCGTTGACCGCGCCCATCAGTGGACGCGGCGCCCCGAGTATGGACGATGTCATCGCGGTGGCGGCAGCGGTGGCTGGCAACCGCGGCGTGCGAACCATCACCATCGATGGGACGGCGTTTAATGATCGCGGGGCCTGCGCCGCTTGGGAGCTGGCCGGTGCGATCGCCGCGGCGACTGATTACCTACGGCTGCAGACCGCCGCCGGAATCGGTGTCAGCGACGCGATGCGCGGTATCAGCTTCCGGCTCGTCGCCGATGCGGATCAGTTCATGACTATCGCGAAATTCCGCGCGGCCCGGCAACTCTGGGCGCGGGTGGCCGACGTGCTGGGCCACCCTGACGACGGCGCGGCACGCCTGCATGCCGTCACCTCGCAGACGATGATGACTCGGCGCGAGCCCTGGGTGAACATGGTGCGCACCACAGTCGCTGCGTTCGGCGCCGGCGTCGGGGGCGCCGACACGGTGCAGGTGCTGCCGTTCGACGTGGCGATAACGGGCGGATATCCCGGCGTCACCGTCGACTTCGCGAGACGTATCGCACGCAATACCCAGTTACTGCTCCTTGAGGAGTCTCACATCGGCCGCGTCCTGGACCCGGCGGGTGGTTCGTGGTACGTCGAGAGACTCACCGAAACCCTTGCCGCCCAAGCATGGTCGCACTTTCAGGAGATCGAAACCCGCGGCGGTTTCCGGCAGGCTCGCGAACACATCATCGAGCAGATCGACAAGGTTCGGGCTCTGCGGGCCGACGATATTGCGCACCGGCGAACCGCCGTCACCGGCGTCAACGAGTTTCCCGACCTGGCCGAGCCAGCGCAATCGGCAGCGGATTCGTCGAGCCCGCGGTGGCGCAACGCGGCGGCGTTCGAGGAACTACGCGATCGTTCCGATGCGTACCACGGACGCACCGGCGAACGGCCCCGGGTGTTACTACTGCCCCTTGGTCCGCTGGCCGAGAACAACATCAGGACTTCGTTCGTGGTGAACCTGCTGGCATCCGGCGGTATCGAAGCGGTCAATCCCGGCACCGTCGAATCCGGCGGGGTCGCTGATGCGGTGCGCGACTGCGATGCCTCCGTCGTGGTGATCTGCGGCACCGACGCCCGGTACGGCACCGAGGTGGCGGGGATCGTCGATGGGGCCCGTTGCGCCGGAGTCCGACGAATTTATCTAGCCGGGTCGGAGAAGGCGATCGACGGCACCCCCGCAGGATCGCGGCCTGATGACTACCTGAACGCCAAAATTGATGCGGTGACGGCACTTTCGATGTTGCTGGACGGCTTGGGCGTATGACGGAGATGATCACTCCCCGTGTCGTCGCCGACGGGGTCATACCCAGCTTCGCTGACGTCGCACTGACAGGCGAGCGTACGGCTGCGTCGCCGGAGAAGTCCGCGGCCGCTGAACTCATCGCTTCCGCTGCCGCGGCCCACGGCTACTCGGCGCAGCAGCTGGACTGGCACACCCCGGAAACCATCGTCGTCAAGCCACTCTTCACCGGTGCCGACCGGGACGAGGCGGTGGCCGCGGGCTATCCACTGGACAGCTTCCCCGGTGAGCCGCCCTTCATTCGCGGTCCGTACCCGACCATGTACGTCAATCAGCCCTGGACCATCCGGCAATATGCCGGCTTTTCCACCGCCGCTGATTCCAACGCTTTCTACCGGCGCAACCTCGCGGCCGGACAGAAGGGTCTGTCGGTGGCGTTCGACCTCGCCACCCACCGCGGTTACGACTCCGACCACCCGCGAGTGCAGGGCGACGTGGGCATGGCCGGGGTGGCGATCGACTCGATCCTGGATATGCGGGAATTGTTCGACGGTATCGACCTCGCGAGCGTCTCGGTGTCGATGACGATGAACGGTGCGGTGCTGCCGATCCTCGCCCTGTACGTCGTCGCTGCCGAGGAGCAGGGTGTGCCGCCGGAGAAGCTGGCGGGCACCATCCAGAACGACATCTTAAAAGAGTTCATGGTTCGCAACACCTACATCTATCCGCCAACGCCCTCGATGCGGATCATCTCCGACATCTTCGCCTACACCAGCGCGCGGATGCCCAAATTCAACTCGATCTCGATCTCCGGCTACCACATCCAAGAGGCCGGAGCCACCGCGGATCTTGAGCTGGCCTACACCCTCGCCGACGGCGTCGACTACATTCGGGCCGGTCTTGACGCCGGCCTGGATATCGACACGTTCGCGCCTCGGCTGTCGTTCTTCTGGGGCATCGGGATGAACTTCTTCATGGAGGTCGCAAAGCTCCGCGCCGGCCGATTGTTGTGGAGCGAGTTGGTCGCAGGCTTCGGCGCTAAGAGTGCGAAATCGTTGTCGCTGCGTACGCACTCGCAGACCTCGGGGTGGTCACTGACCGCCCAGGATCCGTTCAACAATGTCGCCCGCACCTGCATCGAGGCGATGGCTGCCACCCAGGGACATACGCAGTCGCTGCACACCAACGCCCTCGACGAAGCGCTGGCACTGCCCACCGATTTCTCGGCCCGAATCGCCCGGAATACGCAACTTTTTCTGCAGCAGGAGTCCGGTACCACCCGGCCGATTGACCCGTGGGCCGGCTCCTACTACCTGGAGTGGCTGACCCACGAGCTGGCGCAGCGTGCTCGGGTCCACATCGCCGAGGTTGCCGAACGCGGGGGAATGGCACAGGCCATCAGCGATGGAATACCCAAGCTGCGCATTGAGGAAGCCGCCGCGCGCACGCAGGCTCGCATCGACTCCGGCCAGCAACCGGTCATCGGCGTGAACAAGTACCAGGTCGACGAGGATTCCAACATCGACGTGCTCAAGGTGGAGAACAGCCGCGTCCGCTCCGAGCAACTCGCCAAGCTGGTGCGACTTCGGGCCGATCGCGACGACGCCGCAGTGCAGGCCGCGCTGGCCGATTTGACGCGCGCGGCCGGCGTGGGTGCCGGTGCGGCGGCACCGAGCGGGAATCCGCTGGCGAACAACCTGCTCGCGCTTGCCATTGCCGCCGCTCGGGTCAGTGCGACAGTCGGGGAGATATCCGACGCCCTGGAAAAAGTTTACGGCCGCCATCAGGCGGAGATCCGCACTATTTCGGGCGTCTACCGTGACGAAGTGGGCCGCGGGCAATCCAGCGCAGGAGGCAGCATCACCGGACTGACGGAGGCCACCCGACTGGTGGCGAAATTCGCCGAAGCCGACGGACGGCGACCGCGCATATTGGTCGCGAAGATGGGGCAGGACGGTCATGATCGCGGGCAGAAGGTGATTGCCACGGCGTTCGCCGACATCGGTTTCGACGTCGACGTCGGCTCGTTGTTTTCCACTCCTGACGAGGTCGCCCGGCAAGCGGCCGACAACGACGTGCATGTCGTCGGAGTGTCATCGCTGGCCGCGGGTCATCTGCTGCTGGTGCCGGCCCTGCGCGATGCACTGGCAGCTACCGGACGTCCGGACATCATGATCGTGGTGGGTGGCGTGATTCCACCGGGAGACTTCGATGAGTTGTATGCCGCCGGAGCCACCGCGATCTACCCGCCCGGCACGGTGATCGCCGAAGCCGCGGTGAGCTTGATGCACAAGCTCGCTGAGCGACTCGGTTACGAACTGGGCTGATGACGCCCGACAGCGACGCCGGCATGCTTGCCGAAGCGATTCGCGGAGGTGACCGCGCCGCGTTGGCGCGTGCGATCACGCTCGTCGAGTCGACTCGAACCGATCATCGAGGACAGTCCCAGGAGCTACTGCTGGCATTGATGCCCGATGCCGGCCGTGCCATGCACGTCGGCATCACCGGCGTACCCGGAGTGGGAAAGTCGACCACCATCGAGGCGCTCGGTATGTACCTCATCGGGCTTGGTCACCGGGTGGCGGTATTGGCGGTCGACCCGTCGTCGACGCGCACCGGCGGCTCGATTCTGGGCGACAAGACCCGAATGGCGCGACTGGCGGTACACCCGGACGCCTACATTCGGCCCTCGCCGACCTCGGGCACACTCGGCGGCGTTGCCAAGGCCACCCGGGAAACCATTGTGTTGCTCGAGGCCGCCGGCTTCGACGTGATTCTGGTGGAGACCGTCGGGGTGGGGCAGTCCGAGGTCGCCGTCTCCAACATGGTCGACACCTTCGTCTTCCTGACCCTGGCCCGAACCGGCGACCAACTTCAGGGCATCAAGAAAGGCGTGCTGGAACTCGCTGATGTCGTCGTCGTCAACAAAGCCGACGGTCGGCACGCGATCGAGGCCAAGGCCGCGGCGCGCGAACTGGCCGCCGCGATCCGGTTGATCTATCCCCGCGAGACCATGTGGCGGCCGCCGGTTTTGACGTTGAGTGCACTCGAAGGCGATGGTCTACCGGAGTTATGGGACACGGTGCTCAAGCATCGCGATGTTCTCACCGCGGCAGGAGCGTTCGACGCCCGACGCCGCGCCCAGCAGGTGGACTGGACATGGTCGATGGTGCGCGACACGGTGCTGGACCGGGTGCTGACCCACCCCGCCGTTCGGCGGATGCGAGCCGAGATTGAGAGACAGGTTCTCGACGGCGAGCTGACACCGGCCCTTGCCGCGCAACAAATTCTGGACGCCGCCGACGGGTGACGTTCACGGATCGGCAACGATTTTCCGGAAATGAGTGTTTCAGGTTGTAAATTCGCGGTGGTGAGCAACGCGAAATCCAGCGGCCGAGGAGGGCCCCCGCCAGCCGAGGCAGCGGCCTTACCGGTCAATGGTGCTGCGGACCCTGCTTTCGCCTGTGCGGTAAGGGGTTTCGCGAGCCTCTTCCCCCATCCGCGATTCGGTGGTGGAGCGTTGGCGGTGTACCTCGACGGACAGCCGGTAGTGGACGTCTGGACGGGGTGGGCCGATCGGCGGGGCCGGTTGCCCTGGTCGGCCGATACTGCGCCGATGGTGTTCTCCGCGACCAAGGGCGTGACGTCCACGGTCATCCACCGGCTGGCCGACCGGGGCCTGATCGACTATGAAGCTCCGGTGGCCGAGTACTGGCCGGAATTCGGCGCCAACGGCAAGGTGGAGATCACGGTGCGGGACGTGATGCGACACCGAGCGGGTTTGTCCCATCTGCGCGGGGTGCGCAAGCACGAACTACTCGATCACCGGCGGATGGAGGACCGGATCGCCGCGGCACCGGTGGACAGCCACTTCGGCCGGTCCGCCTACCATGCCCTGACCTACGGTTGGCTGATGTCCGGCCTGGCCAGGGCGGTGACCGGCATGAGCATGCGAGAACTGATCCGCGCCGAGGTAGCCGGACCTCTCGACACCGACGGCATTCACCTCGGCCGCCCGCCCGCCGCCGCCCCCACCCGCGTTGCGCGAATCATCGGCCCCCAGCACAAAATCGGAAACCCGCTGTTCAATGCCATAGCCCCCAGGATCGCCGCGCTGGATGCATCGGCTGCGTTCGGCGCGATGTATTTCCCGGGAATGAGGTCGGTGGTGCAGGGCGACACTCCACTGCTCGACAGCGAGATTCCCTCGGCCAACGGGGTCGCCACCGCGCGTGCCCTGGCGAGAATGTACGGGGCGATCGCCAACGGCGGTGAGATCGGTCGCCGGCGCTATCTGTCTGCTCGGCGGGTGGCCGCGCTGACCGGACGCCGCTCGCTCCGCCCGGATCGCAACCTGATCATGCCGATGGCGTTTCACCTCGGCTATCACGGCCTGCCGCTGCCCGCCGTGTTGCCCGGCTTCGGCCACGTCGGGCTCGGCGGATGCTTCGGCTGGGCGATACCCGAGTCAGGTCTGGCGTTTGCCTTCGTCCACAACAGGCTGCTGACGCCATTGGTGCTCAGCGACCAGGCCGGATTCGTTCCCATGGGCGCGCTGGTGCGCCTCGGCGCCACAGTGGCCCGTCGGAAGGGTTTCGCGCCGATCGCCGAGTTCGGGTCGGCCTATGACCCGTCGTCGCCCGCCACCGCCGCAGGCTAGGCAGGCCGATCCGCGGGGCTACAGCTAACACCAGGCGGGGCTTGGCCGGCACAGCAGATCCTCATTGACGCGGGGCTGATCGGTATTTCCCAGGGCCTGTCTACCTTTTCTAGAGGGATATTTACTGATCAATATTGCGTAACTCGCGGACGCGGTTGATTGGTTTTGCGCATTTCGCGTAAGTTCCCCGCCGCCTTTTTATGGAGATTAGGGATGTGCGTCATCGCGGTTAAGTATTTCGGCGCACTGCATTTCCGCAGCAAGGACTCTCAGGTCATTCTCAGGTTAGTTGCGGAGGAAATCGGGCGGTGGCTGAAATCCCTGCTAGAAACGTTAGAGGACCCCAAGAGGGGGTAGCCCCAACTCTCAGAAATTGTCCGCGATCCGGGTTCGGCCCGGGGCTTGCCAGGCTGCACTCGCGAATCTGGAGCAACGGTCGGTATGAAATTTGCTAGACCAATTATCCGCAAGATATGATAAAGGTCACAATGTGTTTGCTGGCGCGGATATTGAGCGATAAATACATCAATCAGAGCCCATAGCTCCAGCAATCGCTAGGCAACGGCTGAGATCGCCAGTCACCGCTGCCGACCGGTGATCTCATGCACTGCTTTGAGCTGCTATAAGGCTGCCCAAACACCCCAAAGTGATGCTGGCTGTCGAGAGAGAGTGCGGGGCAGCTAGCTAACACTGAAGCGCGCGAGCCCCGATGACTCAGATAGACCGCTAACTGCCCGGAACGCGTTTTCTGTGCCGAAAGCGGAATATCGCAATTTCGCGACGTTTGGGTTATTCTTAGCCAAGCACTGGCAACCTTGAGTTGATACCGAACGCAACGGCGCGATCCGCATCGGAGAACCCAAGGCAGCCCCGAAGTGAAACATCGTGGCCTGTACCGGCGAAGAACGGGTACTGACGAAGAACGAGGTGTGACCGAAGTGCGCGATTCCTCCGCTACTCCGATCGCCGTGGTCGGCATGGCCTGCCGACTACCGGGCGGTATCGATTCGACCCACAAGCTGTGGGAAGCACTGCTGCGTGGCGACGACATGGTCACCGAGGTGCCCGGCGACCGCTGGGACGCCGACGAACTCTACGACCGCGAGTCCGGCGTTCCTGGCCGTTCGGTGTCGAAGTGGGGCGCCTTCCTCGACGACGTCACGGGCTTCGACCCCGACTTCTTCGGTATCAACGAACGCGAGGCCATCGCCATGGATCCGCAGCACCGTGTGCTGCTGGAGACCTGCTGGGAGGCCGTTGAACAGGCCGGCCGCACACCGGCGTCGATGTCCGGCACGTCAACCGGTGTCTTCATCGGCATGTCCCACGATGACTACGCCATGGTCACCAGCGACGCTGGCGCCTTCGACCAGGCCTACGCGTTCACCGGCAACCCCTTCAGCATGGCCTCGGGCCGCATCGCACACGCGCTGGGACTGCATGGTCCGGCCCTGACCATTGACACCGCCTGCTCGTCGAGCATGGTCGCGGTGCATCAGGCCTGCCGAAGCCTGCACGACGGCGAAACCGACATGGCCCTCGCCGGTGGCGTGATGCTGATGCTCGATTCGCGCCTGTACGCCTCGGCGTCCGGCCAGGGCATGTTGTCGCCGACCGGGCGCTGCCATTCCTTCGACGTGGAAGCCGACGGCTTCGTCCGCGCCGAAGGCTGTGGTGTCGTCATGCTCAAGCGACTCGATGATGCCCAGCGCGACGGCGATCGGGTGCTCGCGGTGATCCGCGCTACCGCTTCCAACCAAGACGGCCGCACTGAAAACATCCTGACTCCGTCCGGCGACGCTCAGGTCGCGGTGTTCCGTTCGGCCCTGGCTGCGGCCGGCGTCGACGCGGCCACCGTCGGCATGGTCGAGGCACACGGCACCGGAACGCCGGTCGGCGACACCATCGAGTTCACCAGCATGTCCACGGTGTACGGCACCGGCGGCCGGTGCGCGCTGACGAGCGTCAAGAGCAATTTCGGGCACGCCGAGTCCGCGGCCGGCGTGCTGGGCCTGATGAAGGCCGTGCTTGCGGTTCACCACGGGATCGTGCCGAAAAACCTGCACTTCAACCAGCTTCCCGAGCATCTGGCTGCTATCGAAACCGGTTTGTTCGTCCCGCAGGAGGCCGCTGACTGGCCGGTCGACGACACCCTCACCCCGCGGCGCGCGGCCGTCTCCTCCTACGGCATGTCGGGCACCAATGTGCACGCGGTGCTGGAACAGGCGCCTGCGGCGCCGGAACAGGCGCCTGCGGCGCTCTACGCCGATGCCGGCCCGGCCGACGCGCCCGCCGCGAAACTGGTTTTCCCGATCACGTCGTCGTCAGTCGAAGGACTTCGTCACACGTCGGCGAGCATGGCCGACTGGGTCGAGGCTGCCGGCGCCGATCTGGAACTGGGTGACCTCGCCTACACGCTGGCGCGCCGCCGTGGCCATCGCCCGGTGCGCAAGGCCGTGATCGCCGACGACCGCGGCGCACTCGTCGATGGCCTGCGGGCGCTCGCCGAGGGCGACGACCCGTTGCAGGCCGCCGTCGGCCAGGACGACCGTGGCCCGGTGTGGGTGTTCTCCGGACAGGGTTCGCAGTGGGCTCAGATGGGCGTTGGACTGCTCGCCGCCGAACCGGTCTTCGCCGCCAAGATCGCCGAACTCGAACCGATGATCGCGGCCGAGTCCGGCTTCTCGATCACCGAGGCGATGGTGGCGCCGGAGACGGTGGTCGGTATCGACCGGATTCAGCCCACCCTCTTCGCGATGCAGGTCGCACTGGCCGCCACCATGGCGTCCTACGGCGTGACGCCCGGCGCGGTCATCGGACACTCGCTGGGCGAGGTCGCCGCAGCCGTCGTCTCCGGCGCGCTGTCCATCGAGGACGGCGTCAAGGTCATCTGCCGACGGTCCCTGCTGTGCGTGAAGATCGCCGGCGGCGGTGCCATGGCTGCGGTCGAACTTCCGGCCCAGCGGGTGCGTGAAGAACTGGAGCAGCAGGGGATCGAGGATGTTGTGGTCGCCGTGGTGGCCTCCCCGACGTCGACCGTGATCGGTGGTGCCACCGAAACCGTGCGTCGCGTCGTCGCCGAGTGGGAGCAGCGCGAGATCATGGCCCGCGAGGTGGCCGTCGACGTCGCATCGCACACCCCACAGGTCGAGCCGATCCTCGAAGAGTTGGCCGGGATGCTCGACGACATCACACCGTTGATCCCGGAGATCCCGTATTACTCCGCGACGTCGTTCGATCCGCGTGAGCAGCCCTACTGCGACGTCGACTACTGGGTGGACAACCTGCGTCACACCGTCCGGTTCTCCGCTGCGGCTCAGGCCGCACTCGAGGACGGCTTCCGCGTCTTCGCCGAACTGTCGCCGCACCCCCTCCTGGTTCGCGCCGTCGATCAGACCGCTGCCGCGCTGGACATCCCGGTGGCGGCGGTTGCCGGGATGCGCCGTGGGCAGGAGACGCCGAACGGCCTGAATGACCTGCTCGGTGATCTGTTCGCCGCCGGCGCCGCGATTGACTTCTCGGTGTTGCTGCCCCAGGGCCAACTTCTCGATGCTCCGCTGCCGGCCTGGAGCCATCGCGCGCTGGTTCTCCAGCGCCAGACCGTCGACCAGGGCCGAGGCGGTCACCTGGTGGCGGCACACCCGCTGCTTGGTTCGCACGTGCGTCTTCTCGAAGAGCCGGAGCGACACGTCTGGGCCGCCGAGGTCGGCACCGTGGCGCTGCCGTGGTTGGTCGATCACCAGATTAACAACGTGCCCGCGATGCCCGGCGCGGCATTCTGCGAGATGGCACTGTCCGCCGCCCACATCGCGCTCGGTGACGCGGCCGAAGTTCGGGACGTTCGCTTCGAGCGAATGATGTTGCTGGAGAACGAGACTGCGGTGAGTTCAGAAGCGTGCGCGCTGCGGCCGGGCACGCTGGAGTTCCTTGTTCAAACCGACCAGGACGGTGAGCGCGACCGCCGGGCGAGTGCGATTCTGCAGGCGGTGGACGGTGATGCCGATTCGGTGCCCGCCGCCTACGACATGGACGCATTGCTCGCCCGCCATCCGCATCGCGCTGATGGTGCCGACGTCCGGCACTGGTTCGACACTCGCGGTGTTCAGTTCGGGCCGGCCTTCACCGCGCTGAACGCGGTCAACGCCGCTGACGGTGGCGGCGACACGGTGCTGGCTGAGATCGGCCTGCCCACCGCGATCCGCGGTCAGCAGAGCGCCTACGGCGTGCACCCGGCACTGTTGGACGCCTGCTTCCAGTCCGTTGCTGCCCATCCCGGAGTCCAGAACACTGGCACCGGTGGGTTGTTGCTGCCACTCGGTGTGCGCCGACTGCGCGCTCACGGCCCGGCCAACAAGGCCCGCTACTGTCTGACCCGCATCGTCTCCCTCGACGGATCCGGCGTCGAGGCCGATATCCACCTGATCGATGATCACGGCACGGTCCTGCTCGCGGTCGACGGACTGTCGATGGGCACCGGTTCAGCCGAGGGCGACCGCCTGCTTAACGAGCGGTTGCAGGCGGTGGAGTGGCGCAAGCAGGAACTGCCAGCGCTTCCCGCGCACGTCGCTGCCGGCTCCTGGCTGATGATTAGTGCGTCGGACACCACTGACCTGCTGGCGTCCGAGCTCACCTACGCTCTCAAGCTCAGCGATGCGGACGTGACGACAATGTCGTGGCCGCAGCACGCCGATCACGCCGCCAACGCTGATCGGCTCACCTCGCATCTGGCCGAGGGTGCCTTCGGCAACGTCGTGGTGGTCTCCGCGCCGCGCAACGGGTGCCCCAAGGAACAACTGGCGGCCCGGGGCGGCGAGCATGTCGCTCACCTGGTGAAGATCGTGCGGGAGCTGCCGGAGGCCGCCGGCGATCCGCCGCGGCTCTACGTCGTGACCCGCGGTGCGCAGACCGTCATCGCCGGGGAACGGCCCAACCTCGAGCAGGCCGGCCTGCGCGGTCTGCTGCGGGTCATCGGCGCCGAGCACCCGCATCTGCGTCCGACCCAGATCGACGTCGACGAACAGACCGATGGCAAATACGTCGCCCAGCAGCTGCTGCTCGGATCGGAGGAGGACGAGACCGCCTTCCGATCGGGCGAATGGCATACCGCCCACCTTTATCCGAGTCCGCTGCGGCCCGACGAGCGGTACACCACCGTCGTCGACCATGCGCGCGACGGAATGCGTCTGGAGATCCGCACCCCCGGCGATCTGCAGACCCTGGAGCTCACCGCTTTCGAGCGGGTCGCCCCCGGGCCGGGCCAGATCGAGGTGGCCGTCACCGCCTCGAGCCTGAACTTCGCCGACGTTCTCATCGCGATGGGCCGGTACCCGAGTTTCGCCGGCAAGCCGCAACTCGGCATCGACTTCGCCGGTGTGGTCACCGCGGTAGGACCTAACGTGCGAACCCATAAGGTGGGAGACCGTGTCGGCGGCATGTCGCCGAACGGTTGCTGGGGCACCTTCGTCACCTGTGACGTCGATGTGGCGGTCGCATTGCCCGCCGGTCTGCGCGACGACCAGGCCGCGGCAGTCTCCACCGCGGCGGCCACCGCCTGGTACGGACTGCAGGATCTGGCTCGGATCAAGGCCGGCGACAAGGTTCTGATCCACTCCGCGACCGGCGGTGTCGGCCAGGCCGCGATCGCCATCGCCCGACTCGCACGCGCTGAGATCTACGCCACTGCAGGCACCCGTGAGCGCCGGGAGATGCTGCGACGCATGGGCATCAACAACGTCTACGACTCGCGCAGCGTGGATTTCGCTGAGCAGATTCTCGAGGACACCGACGGCTACGGCGTCGATATTGTGCTGAATTCGCTGACCGGCGCCGCCCAGCGGGCCGGTGTGGACCTGCTGGCATTCGGCGGTCGGTTCATCGAGATCGGGAAGAAGGATATCTACGGCGACACCCGGCTGGGATTGTTCCCGTTCCGCCGCAACCTGTCCTTCTACGGCGTGGATCTGGCGCTGATGTGCACGACCCATCCGGAGCAGATCCGTGAGTTGCTCAACACCGTCTACCGGCTGACCGCCGAGGGTGTGTTGCCGCAGCCGGAGACCACCCACTACCCGCTGGCCGAGGCTGCCACCGCCATTCGCGTGATGGGTGCCGCCGAACACACCGGCAAGCTGATCCTGTCGATCCCGCGGGTCGGGCACAGCACGGTGGTGGTTCCACCGGAGCAGGCGAGGGTCTTCCGCTCCGACGGCGCCTATATCGTCACCGGCGGATTGGGCGGTCTGGGCTTGTTCCTGGCAGCGAAGATGTCTGCGGCCGGAGCCGGACGTATCGTGCTGAACTCGAGATCGCAGCCGAAGGCGGCCGCGCTCGCCGAGATCACGCGGATGCGCGCCAACGGTACCGAGATCGAGGTCGTCAGCGGCGACATCGCGCAGGCGGAGACGGTCGACCGGCTGGTGTCGGTGGCCACCTCGAGCGGACTTCCGGTCCGCGGGGTGCTGCATGCCGCTGCGGTGGTGGAGGACGCGATCCTGGCCAACATCACCGACGAACTCATCGAGCGGGACTGGGCGCCGAAGGTGTACGGCGCCTGGCACCTGCACCGGGCCACCACAACCCAACCGCTGGACTGGTTCTGCTCGTTCTCCTCGGCGGCAGCGCTGCTTGGCTCGCCTGGGCAGGGCGCCTACGCGGCGGCCAACAGCTGGCTGGACGGCTTCACGCACTGGCGGCGTGCTCAGGGTCTGCCGGCCACCGCGATCGCCTGGGCCGCGTGGGACGAGATCGGCGCGGGTGCCCATCTAGCCACCGCCGGTGACACCACGATGATCAGCCCGGACGAGGGTGCCGACGCCTTCGAGGCACTGTTGCGGCACAACCGCGCCCACACGGGTTACGCGCCGGTGATCGGCACACCGTGGTTGACCGACCTCGCCCGGCGCAGCCCGTTCGCCGAGGCGTTCCAGGCCAGCGCCGAGCGCCCGATCGACACCAGCAGCTTCCGTGCTGAACTGCACAGCGCCGCGCGTGAGGAATGGCCCACGTTGGTCCGGCGTCTTGTGGCCGAACAACTGAGCCTGATTTTGCGCAGGTCGGTCGACCCGGATCGGGCGATCTCAGAGTATGGTTTGGACTCGCTGGGCAACCTCGAGCTACGCACCCGAATCGAGACGGAGACCGGTGTCCGGGTCCGTTCCATGGACATCACCACGGTTCGTGCGTTGGGCGAGACCCTGTGCGAAACGTTGGCCGGTGTTCTCACGTCAGCTCGCTAACAGGATCGGCTGCTGACGGGAACCGACTGAGGGAGCGAGTGCACTGTGGTTGCGCTGACGGCCATCCATGACTGGGTGGATGCGCCGGGTTCGGTCGTGTCGTGGGCGCCCTCGCCGGCCTGCGCGGCCAAGGTCGCACAGGCTCCGGCGACCGACGTGCCTGCCAGCTATCAGCAGGAGCAGCACGTCCGCACCTTTCGTGAGCACTCGACCAACGGGCTGGAGATGGCGCGGCTACTGATTCCGTCGTGGAACATCCCGGGCCGCTGCGATATCCGGGCGATGACCTACGTGATTAATTCCTATCTTCGGCGCCACGACACGTATCACAGTTGGTTCGAGTTCGATGACAACGATCGGCTGGTCCGGCACACCGTCGGCAACCCGGCGGACATCGCTTTCGTCGCGACCAAGCACGGTGAGATGAACGCCGCGCAGTGGCGGGAGCACATTTTGGCCACGCCGAGCCCACTGCATTGGGATTGCTTCACTTTCGGTGTGATTCAACGCGCCGATCACTTCACGTTTTACGCCTGTATCGACCACGTACACGCGGATGCGATGTTCATGGTCAACCTTTTCGTGGAACTTAATATGAATTACGCGGCCCTGGTCGAGGGCGGGGCGCCGATCCGGCTTCCGGAGACGGGTAGTTACAACGACTACTGCGTCCGGCAACGCGACTACACCGCGGCGCTGTCCCTGGAGTCCCCGGAAGTCGCCGCGTGGGTTGATTTCCTGCAACGCAACG
>Ga0315291_10006056_pt1 | contig 15071 bp, 6 predicted proteins | sample YL17G12_20_MG_FD_203070 | JGI IMG/M metagenome (GOLD analysis project Ga0315291, IMG submission 203070) | Sediment microbial communities from Yellowstone Lake, YNP, Wyoming, USA - YL17G12_20 | ecosystem: Environmental > Aquatic > Freshwater > Lake > Sediment | place: USA: Wyoming | collected...
CCACGACCTGTCCGGTGGTGAGGAGAAAACGCGCAGTAATATGGACATCTCCGGAGTTTGGATTTGCGAGGAGGATTTCCGTGCGCAGTTTCCCGTAGGCGATGGGGACGGTGGCGCCTTCGGGCATAATCCAGAAGGTAGATGTGACAGGGCTTGCAATGGAATTATGCCCTCCCTTCCAGCCAAATCCGCCCGCCGTCCAATACATGGAGCGCTCCACGGCAATCGGCTGGGTTGAGGTGATGCTTGTTCCATGCTTTGTTGCAAAGCCAATTCCCTCCGGGTCCCAGCGCACATTTATGGTCTTGCGGGCGTTGCCGCCAACCGTCAGATTACGGACAACCGGCGTGCTGTTCCCTTCAAGATAGTAATTAATTACGATATTCGCCGCGGCGCTATTGGGGTTCACAATCAGGATGAAGTCATCGAATCCCTCGGTATTGCCCTCTGCCAGATACCAGGAAGAGGAGAGAGCGGGCAGACCGGGAGAGTCGGTGCCCTCCATGAAGTTGGGAGCAGTCCAGTTGCTTGCGCGCCACCACATTGCCCGTTCCACAAGGATGCCAGCGCCGGTTGTGGAGTGAACCTTCGTTGAGAAGGATTTGTTCACGAGGCGCGTGTCAAGGGTTTGTGGACTGATGGTCAAACGTCTGTTAGCATCGACGTTGAAATTGTAGATGATTGGTAGTTCTCCCTCAGGGAAGAAGGTCACCTCAATGGGGACGGCGCTTGCATTGGGATTGGCGACAAGGATATAAGTTTCAAACGGGCTTCCCGCAGGACCCGCAGTAACGGTTGCGCCCTCAGCGAGGAACCAATCAGGTTTGGGTTGCGTGACTCCAACGGCGGCATGTCCCCCATACCACCTTCCGTTCGGTCCGGCAAGATACATGGCTCGTTCCACAGCGAAGCCTTTGCCGCTCGTTTCTGAGAGCACCGTCGATACGCCGTCATTGATGACATAATCATCCACCTTGATGGTCGTTCTGCTGTTGGCGCCAACCGGCATGTAGATGGTCTGGTTGTTGCCCTTCTCCGTGAGGAAATCAATCTTCACATTGATTTGGAAGTTATTCATATTGGCGATGAGGAGGAAGGTATCAAACATCTCATAAGTTGCCCCTTCCGCCACATACCAGGTCGAGGGAAGGGTGGGCGTAGGTGTAGGCAGGGGCGTGGGGGTGGGTATAGGTGTGGGTGTTGGGGTTTTAGTGGATTCCTCTGTGATGGCGAAGAGGTGATATTTCCAGTTTTCGGGGGTGAATGTAGAGGTGACCGATTGGGTGATTGTCCCATTGGCATTTAAGTGCCATGTGCCCGCATCATAGTTCAGAACCCACAGGGATGGTAGGGATGTATACACGCCAGGCGTTTGAATAGTGAGTTGAATGCTTGACGCCCCATTCAGGATGCGTTGGTCAATCAAAACATTATAATATGCCACAGCACTATTAAGGGGTGGAGTTTTATAAGGAGTTTTGGTGAATCTGGTTGCCGAAAGAATGTGGGTTGCACCCTGAATGTCAGCCCCGGTTTTTAATGTAACCGTTAGATTCACACCAACGGCGGCGGCGCTGTTCCACTGGATGATATTGCCCGATGGCGCGAGGGCGGCGCTATAATCATGATAAATTTCCCGCGCTGTGAGGAATGGTGTATAGTCCCCGCCATAAACCGTATGCGCCGGTTGTGCCGGTCCGCTATCTGCCCCCCAGTAGTTATATTTGACATTGACCCCTGTGGGGTTGGCATAAAGGAACCGCGTCGCGGGAGCGCTTCCAAAGATGTTGTATTGAAACGTTGGTGAGCTGTTTGTAAATTCCACCTCGGTAAAAGACTTGGAGAGGTCGTTGCGGTCCAGATAATTCTGAATGATGGACAAATTGGAGCCGTTGTTTTCAAGCCGCAGTCCCTGTTTCTGAGCGTCAACAATGGTGTTGTTGTAAATCTCCAGAATCGAGTCCGTGATGGGTGAGGAGTTTAAACTATCAATGCCGGAGCTCAGTGTTAAGGCGCCGAAGAAGAGATTCTCATGACAGACTACTCCGCGTGACTGGCTATCAAAGTTCGAGATTAACTTAGTTTGGTCGAAATCGCTGAGGGAGCGCTGTGAGGGGTAAGCCTTGGCGTTCACGACGCCACAGATATTTGCATAAGCGGTGAGCCGGCTCCATGTGTCGCATTTTAGGGAGGAATTTCCGCAATTGAGGATGGTGTTGTCATAGGCGGTGACATTGGCGCCGGGGGGACTTATTTCGCCTTCTTTGACCATAGCGCCAATGCCCAGATTCCACGCGCCGATAATCACGTTATGATAAGCTGTGACCTCCGAATCCACACAGAATATCCCATTATCCGAACCATCGAGGAGGATATTATTGTAAATGGAGATATTTTCACTGTCTTCCACATAAACGACATCGAAGACTTCGGTCTTCTGGCAGAAGTTGCCGTGAACGACCGAGTTACTACTTTGGGTCAGGTTTACAGCATTTGTTCGCATGTTGAGGATGATATTGTTTTTGACAATTGCATAGTCGTTTCGGACGCAGATAACGCCACCGGATGCCCCGTTGATATAATTATTCTCAATGTTCATGAAGCTGTCAACGGCGGCAATGGCGTCGGCGGTTTTCCGCTCTTCCGGCGTCAGTGTTGTAACGATAAATTCAGAGTTTGTCCATGTTGAAAGATGGTCAGGAGTTCCCGCGCCTATCAGGTCGAAACCCTTCCCGCAATTTTGCATACTGACTTTGTCCACGGCTGAGTGTCCATTATCAATCACGAAGCATTTGCCAACCCTTGTGAAGGTAAAATCGCTCTTATTTGTCGAAGTGACGGTGAGCTCTGAACGTCCGTTGGTATCATCACCCGAGATATTGATGCCTTCACCGGTGAAGAAGTTTGAGAAATGGGCAGGAGAGGCAATCGCGCACGTGGAGCCCTCCGCCACAAGAATCCCACGGGGCGGTTGGGTGTCATTTGTCTGGAGGTTTTCAAAGGTGCTTCCGCCACTCAGTGAGATGAAGCTTTTGCCGGACGCCATGACGCCATTTTTGCATCCATTATATGTGGTGTTCTGGATCTCGATGTATGTCTGATTGAGAACCTGAATGCCGAAGGTCAGATTGGTGAAGGTGGAATTGGAAATAGTTTGGTCGGTGCCGCCATTGACCATGACGCCTTTAGTCTCCTGGGATGAGAGAGTTTCGCTTAAGGAGCCGAACTGGCAATTTTTGATTGTCCCTGATGAGCCATCGAGTAAGATGCCCACATTCATACTCTTGAAGCTGCAACCATCCGCGCTAATTGGGGAACCGCCATTGGCATAAAACCCGATGTCAAATTTTTCAAAGGTGCAGTTAGAGACCGCTATTGTCTTTGTGCAGGAGGATGCCTGTAATCCCTTGCCTGTCCCCTTCTGGGTGCCGGAAATGGTTGAATTGGCAAGGGTGCTATCAATGCCTCCTGAGATAAGAATGCCGCTGTTCACTCCCGTGAACGTAGAGTTGGTGATATTAAACTTGGAACCCACCACAAAGAGCAATGTAGTGTTGTGTCCGGAAAATGTTGTGTTATTTTCAATGGTGACCTCTGCATTATTACTTGCCTGTATGCAGTTTTTCTTGTTGGAGCTGATAAACTTGCAATTCTGGATTTCCAGCTTGCCATTGTTGAGGATTATTTGTACGTCTCGAGAGACGGATGTGTCCCGGATGGTGGCGCCCTGTCCATTAATATTGACCTGCTGTCCGGCGCTCAGAAAAAGGTCCAGCTGTCCGTAATATTCATCTGACGGATTCAGGGTATAATTACCGGGACCTGTGATTTTGGAGGAGAGAAGTACTTGTGCGGCAATGGAAGGGGAACATGCGAGAAAGATAAAATATGCAACGCTCAGGCTTATACCGAGGAGAGATTTTTTGTTCATAGTTCCTTCTTCTTTTTGGGTCTTTTTGGTTCTGTGTGTTTTATAATTGTTTCTATAATTTCACTATTTCTGCTTTTCAATTTTGTCAAGTTTGCGATACAATCGTAATTCAGGTCCATTGACATGCCGGCTCACTGCAATCAGTTCGAACCTCCGGACGTCCTGAAATATTTCCGGCGAGACATGATAGAGATTTGTTCCAAAAAAATCGTCCCACAGGATTAATATACCATTTTCCGCCGCCTGTATATTGTTTTTATCAAAATAAGGGGGCGCCTGTGAAGGGTCAAATGGATTGACCCCCACTCGTTCATAGAACTGATACAGCGATGAGCAAAGTCCTGGTCGCCATGTTGCCTTCCGGAGTTCCTTTCGGGCGACTTTCGCCAAATCCTGACAGGAACGGTCAAGGGGCTGCATACTCACAGGCCTCGCCCGCAGGGCTGTATATGTGAAAATGGAAAGAACAAGGATGAGGTATGCAACAGAGGAAAGGGATAATTTCACATCCTTCATTTTTGAACGGGAATTGTCATTGGCGTCCAATGCGTTTACGCCCTTGCTCTTTGTAATTAAAAGAACGATGGATGTCCCCGCAATAAAAACGGCGGCGGAGGCGAGAGCCCTCCTGCGAAAACCGGGAGCAATGTAGATGGCGATAGCCACTATAAGGATGAATCCCAGTTGAGGGGCATGCCGTCTCAATCTTTGGCATCGCTGGCACAGTCCAGTTATTTCCACCAGACCTGCAAGAGCCATGATGGAAAGGATTGGGCTAATCCCTACGAGAAAACGGGCGTAGCCGGCGGAGCCATACGCAAATGTGAACGACATTTCCTGAATGAGATAATAATAAATAGCCGTGATGACCCATGCCCACCCTTTACTGTAATGCCAGAGTGAAATACCGCCAATGATGGCAAGGGAGAAAAGAACCGGACCGAGAAGTTCTATCAGTTGTCGCATGTAATAGCCCGGATATCCGCCAAGTTCTCCATACTGGTGCAGTCGGTATGGAACCGCATGTGCGAGCCAGAACGGATTGCCGGAGAGAAGGGCGGAAAGTCCCGCCCACAATAACAGAGGCAGAAAAAGGATGAGGATTGGCAGGAACGCTCGCCGCTCCGTCGCTGAAGCTATGGTCCGGCCTTCGCAGCCGCTTCGGTCGCCGACGCTCCATAGCTCTGGCGACGGAGCGCGGAGTAGGCAGCGTGAGCAACTGTGCGCCAGAAGGATTATGAATAGTGGGAGCATGAGGATGCCTTCAAGGCGGGTCAGGGCAAGCCAGCCGAATAAAAAGGCGGACAAGAAAAACCTCTTCTCCATCCAGAAGACAAGTCCCCACACAAGACAGGCGGCAAAAACCGGCTCTGTATAAGCGCCCGTCCCCACGCGGAGGACAATGGGTTGCGCAATCATGATAACCGCTGCAAGAGATGGGAGCGGCATGTTCAGGATTCTCCCAACTCTCCAGACGCCCATGCAGCACAGATAGACGGCTAATGCGGAAAAAATCTGCGCCCACCGGTAGTGTTCCATCATGGCGAAAAGGGATGCCGGTATAGTGTAGCCGGGACGCCCCCAGACATTGAGCAACAAACGCCAGTCCGTCCAGGCATAGCGGGCAATGAGGAAGTGTTTTGATTCATCCTCTTCCCAGCGCCCTCGTGTCAAAATCAACCATAGAGTTAGAATCCCCAGTATGGCAATACTGGTCAGTTGGTAATTCCTTTTCAAAGGATTTAGAAAGATTTTTGGGATGGGATTCATTCTGACTTTTTGCCGACTCCGCCAAAGCGCTAGCGACGGCTGGATCGGGGTGAAATCTGGGCGCGCAAGATATTTGAGATTAACTGTTTCATAATTCAAATACGAAGTGCCATGCAAACAGAGAAAAGAATGTGAACATAACTGAACGCCGGAGTTGAACTGTCAAGGGCAAATAGCGGGGGATTTTATAATTGGCATTGTTCTATTTGGAAATGGGCAAATTTGTTTTATTGACAGGGCGTCTCCCTTGAAGCGATAATTGATACCGATTGATGAAAGAGCGTAGATTCTCCTGCGACTGTTCCTGAATCCATGACGCGAAAGTATTACGAGAGGTAAACTTCTCCATGGTTTTTTCTTTTCACATCTACACCCGATTATAATTAAAACAAGGAAGGAGGTAATTTTTATGTTTTCCTGTAATGTGAATTGTCGAAAAGGGTTCACTCTTATTGAGCTATTAATCGTCGTTGCGATTATAGCAATCCTTGCTGCCATAGCGATTCCAAACTTTTTAGAGGCACAGGTCAGGTCAAAAGTATCCCGCGCAAAGGCAGATATGCGCACTATTGCCACAGCGCTTGAATCCTACGCAACGGATGCTAATGCTTACCCAAGATGGTATGAAGTTGCGCAGTCAACACCGCCACCGGGATATGCGTATCCACCGGTTAGCTGGCGTTTAAGGCCTTTAACCACACCGCTTTCTTATATAACAAAAATCCCGGGACCAGACCCATTCTGGACTCAAAATGATGTTGGCGGTGTTGTCGACAAAAAAGTCTATGACACTTATGATTATATTGATGCCAAATCGAGTTTTGACAACTTAGGCAATAACCGTCCCGATATAGGAAGCTGTATCTATGGGCGAATGTGGCGGTTGTGCAGCGCCGGACCTGACCAGGTGCAAAGCTATGGGGGGTCGACATTTTCGGGCTCTCCTCCGCATGTCACCGTTTTGGGCTTTTATGACCCTACTAATGGAACAAGGAGCTTTGGCGATGTTGTCAGGCTTGGACCTAAAGGGTCTTATTATCAAGCCTGGGAGCTCGGTTTTAGTCCTGAATGAAAAAAAGGACGTAAACGGAAAATGGGGAGGCAATCCCGAAATTATTACAAACCATAGATATGGGCGATTTTGTTTTATTGACAGGGCGTCTCCCTTGAAGCGATAATTCATACTGATTGATGAAAGATAGTAGATTCATCAGCGACTGTTCCTGAATCCATGACACAAAAGTATCCCAAAGGGCTTTATTATCTGTTTGTAACCGAGATGTGGGAACGGTTCAGCTTTTATGGCATTTCGGCTGTTTTGATTTTATACCTGACGAAAAAACTGGGTTTGCCCATTCACGAAGCGGGACTGGCATCCGGCGCCTATATGGCGTTTACCTTCATGACGCCGATTCTGGGCGGCTTTGTGGCTGACAAAATCCTGGGACTGCGCTATTCCGTTACCATTGGCGGCGTCTTTATACTGGCAGGAAACGTTATTCTGGCGTGCGGCGAAGGATTGCTCTACGTTTTCATCGGCTTGACTTGTGTGGCGCTTGGCACCGGATATCTGAAATCAACCGTCTCGGTGATGGTGGGAAAGCTGTACAAGGAGGGCGATACCCACCGCGACAGCGGTTATACCCTGTTTTATATGGGCATCAATGTCGGCGCCTTGCTTGCCGGTCTCCTCATGGGGGAGGTCGCCATACGCTACGGCTGGACCAGGGGCTTTTACTTATCTTCGGGCGGAATGCTGCTGGGCTTGATTGCGTTTCGGCTGGGCTATAAGCATTACAACAACGAGGCAGACGGTTTCCAACGCGAGAATCTGTTCAAGCGTTTGCTCGGCATTCCGAATCTTGCATGGATTATCGCCGGAACGATTGGCGTGGGCGCATTGATGATTTATCTGTTCTATCATTCCCAACAGACAAAAATCACTATTACCTTTCTTAGCATGGCGATTGTCGCCGGGATTTTCCTTATGGGGCTGTTTTGCAAAGAGAAGAAGGAACGCAATTCGATTTTTGTGATTTTGATTATTATTGTCGCGGCGATTTGCTTCCAGTCATATTTCAAGCAGATGTACAATTCGGTGACGTTGTTCGTGGATTGCGACTTCGACCGCGTCTTGTTTGGTGTGCCGCTGGCGGCATCGTTCTTTGGATTAGTGCCCAACTCGCTGTCGGTGATTCTCCTCGCCGGCATGTTCACCTGGTTGTGGGCTCGATTGGCAGACAAGGGGAAGAACCCATCCATTCCGATGAAAATCGTTCTGGCGCTGTGTTTTGCGGTTGCGAGTGCGGCGCTACTTGCCTGGGTTGCGAATGGCATTGCGCTCCGGGGTGATAAGGTTTCTGCCTGGTGGATTGTGCTGGCGATTGTGATTTTGACGTTCGGCGAGTTGCATATCCTGCCGATGGGGTTGTCGGCGGTCAGCACGCTGGCGCCCAAACGCTATGCATCGTTGCTCATGGGTTCGTGGTTCCTCTGCAATTCATTGGGCGGTTATTTCTCCGGGTTTCTTACCAGTCTGGTGAATGTGGATAAGTCGCGAATACAGGATGTTTCCTACACGGCATCGGCATACTTCGGCTTGTACTGGAAATGCGCTGTGGGGCTGGCAATTGTTGCGGTCATGATGCTGGGAATAACGCCGCTGGTGAAAAAACTCATGCGTTGACTCCTCTTGAAATCTCTTTTCATGTCGTATTCCTTTCTGTCTGCAAGATGCGGGGACTGTGAAATAATATACTATCGGTTCGTCCCAACCAGCGATTTCCCGGGAGGAACAGGGCAATGGCTTTTTATGCAAGAAGCCGGTATGATTGGATTGTGGTTTTCTTCCTGATATTGCTCGTGACATTCGGCGGATGGACGTTGTGTCCTGCCGAAATTTCCACAACAGGCACATTGAACCTCAAAGTTAAATCCTGGACACCGCTCCGTTTTAAGGAGCGGCAAAAGGAACGCGATGCCATGGTGAAGGTCATCAAAGAATACGGGCTTGAGGACGCCGCCGTTCTGAAGGCAATGACTCATGTGCCCCGCCATGAATTTGTGCCCGTTAGTATATCCTCGGCGGCGTATGAGGATTCTCCCCAGCCTATCGGGTATGGACAGACCATCTCCCAGCCTTATATCGTGGCGGAAATGACGCGTCTTTTGAAACTCAAGCCCGATTCCCGCGTTCTGGAAATCGGCACAGGCTCCGGTTATCAGGCAGCCGTCCTGACAGAGTTTACGCCTTTTGTGTTCTCCATTGAGATTATTGAGCCGCTGGCGAAAAAGGCGCAGGAGCGGCTGGGGCGACTGGGTTACAATGTGATTAAACTCAGGAACGGCGACGGTTACAACGGCTGGCAGGAGGAGGCGCCCTTTGACGCCATTATCGTAACAGCGGCGGCAGGGGAGATTCCTCCGCCCCTGCTCCGGCAGTTGAAAAAAGGGGGACGCATGGTGATTCCGGTTGCCGCCGCGTATGGGACGCAGTGGCTTGTGCTTGTCGAAAAGGATAAGGAGGGCAAGGTCACAACCCGCCAATTGCTGCCGGTCCGCTTTGTGCCCCTTTTGCGCAAGGAGGATATAAAGCGTTAAGAGCCCCTGAATAATCTTCATGTTTTTATAAAGTTTCTAAGACCATGATAATATACCGCACACGACTGGCGATTTTCTTAGTCTCGCTCTCCCTTGTCGGACTGGAACTGGCGTTGATGCGGGTATTGTCGCTTTCCTACTGGCATCATTTCGCATCCATGGTCATCAGCATCGCCCTGCTGGGGTTCGGCTTCAGCGGGACGCTCCTTTTTGCGCTGAGGAAGACGTGCGAGGCGCGGCGTCAATTGTGTCTTGCCCTGTCCGCCTACGCTTTTTCCTGGAGCGTCCTTTTAAGCCATTGGGCGGTCCGGAAGGTTCCGCTTGATATGTATCAACTCGCCTGGAACCTGACCGGTGAATGGTTTCATATCCTCATCATCGAAATTGTTCTGCTGGTTCCTTTCACATTTGCGGGGGGGCTGGTCGGTCTTGCGTTGATGGACCGCAAGGAATACATCGGCGGACATTACGCCGCCAATCTAACCGGTTCCGGCGCCGGGGCGCTTATCGCAATTCTTTTGATGTTCCTGATGGATATTCCGGAACTCATCATGGTCATGGCGATTCTTGGTTATCTTGCCGGCGTTCTTTTGTCGCCCTGGAAACAAGCCCGGATGCCCTTGACAGGCGTATGCGCGGGGGTTGGCCTGTTTTTTCTCTGCCTGCTGCTGCCTCCGGTCATCACACTTTCCCCTTATAAAAAACTGGCGCTTGAGAAGACCAAACCCGGAACAGATGTGATGTATCAGACGTGGGGACCGTTGGGGCGAATCGATGTGGTGAAAGGTCCTTCCATTCATGATGCGCCGCCCGGGATGAGCCTGCAGAATCCCCACCCGATTCCGCCGCGAATTCTTTTGATGGTGGATGGGAGTCAGACGAATATAATATATCGGATGAAAGAGGACAGCGACCGCGCCTTTCTCGATTGGACAACCGGCGTCTTGCCGTATTATATGGTCGCCCATCCGACCGTCCTCATCATCGGCGCCGGCGGGGGTGGCGCCATTGCGCAGGCATACCATCACCAGAGCGCCGACATCGTTGCGTTGGAATTGAATTCGCAAATTACCCGGCTCATGAAGGGTCCGCTTCAGGATTATGGAGGCTCAATATATAATGCTCCGGGGGTTGTCACAAGAGATGAAGAACCTCGTGGTTATCTTGCCTCTAAGAAGAAATCATTTGATATCATTCAGATTCCGCTCCTTGATATTCCGGGAGAGTCCATGACAGGCGCTCAGGCAACCGGCGAATCATATCTTTATACGATTGATTCCTTTGGCGCCCTCTTTGAGCATTTGAGTGAGCGGGGCATCTTGTGCGTGACTCGATATGCTCAGGTTCCGCCGCGGGAAGGATTGCGAATCTTTGACATGGCTGTGCAGATGCTGAAAACAAAAAACATTGTTCCAGTCAGCCGCCTTGCGTTGATTCGCAGTTGGGAGACCGTTACCCTGCTTGTATCCAGACAACCCTGGACGCCGGAGCAACTGGTCTTCATCCGTGATTTTTGCCGCAGTCGGGGATTTGATTTGTGCTACCTGCCCGGATTGAATCCCTCAGAGGTCAATCGGTTTCATATCATGGAGCAGCCGCTTTATTTTGAAGGGGCGATGGCGTTGCTCGGTCCGGGGCGGGCGGCGTTTCTAACTGATTATCTGTTCAACGTGGAGGCGCCGACCGATGACAGACCCTACTTTTTTAATTTCCTGAGTTTGCGTCATCTGCCGGAATTAAAAAGGCAATTGAAGGGGAGATTTCCCGCTTTTATGGAGCTTGGCTCACTGCTTCAGGTTGTCGCCTTGCTCCAGTCGCTCATCCTGTCGGCTGTCATGCTTTTTCTGCCTTTAATTCCCGGCGTCAGGGCATGTAAAGACATCAGGGGAAGAAGGGCGGGCATTTTGTATTTCTTTTTCCTTGGGGCGGGCTTCATGTTGTTAGAGATGGTATTCATGCAAAAATTGATACTTTATCTTTCGCATCCGATTTATTCCGCGGCGGTGGTGATTGCGGGATTTTTGATATTTGCGGGTCTGGGCAGCGGAATCAGCGGTTTGTGGCATGGTAAACCGATTCGGGTGTTAAAAATGACCGTTGTGTTTATGCTCGTCATAATCCTGTTGTTTGCCTTAGGCGGACAGAATCTGCTTGATGCAACAGGGGCTCTGGCGCTCCCTCTGCGGGTTGTGGTTTCTCTCTTCATGATTGCCCCCCTTGCATTTGCCATGGGACATCTCTTTCCGATGGGATTAAGGCGTTTAAGGATGAATGCCCCCGCCATGCTCCCCTGGGCATGGGCGGTGAACGGATTCGCCTCGGTGATAGCCACGGTCAGCGCCCCGCTTCTGGCGATGAGCATCGGGTTTTCCCGTTTGATTATTCTCGCCGTCATGTGCTATATTGCCGCCGGACTCCTGTTCTCACGCCTGCCGGAATCCGCCTCAGGCGGACTGGAGAAGTCATAGCCAAATCCGGGGAGAAGGCATTATGACGGGAAAAACACTGGTAAATTTGTCTTGCACCGCAATCCGGCTTTCTTGTGGAATCAGTATTACTTTTTAGAAAAATGGAACTTAACAGTGAGAAATAAATTCAGATTATCGGCAAAATTATTTTTTATTGTTATTCTATCTATTATTCCGTGTCTTTTATTTTCTCAAGACCGGACGGGTGTTGGGTTTGGGGATAATGACACAACGGGTGTTCAGTTTGAGGATAATGACACACTTGAACAAATAAAAGAGAAAATTAAAATCAATGGATTACAATTTACAGTTTCGCATAACCGGGTTTTTGATATGACACCGGAGGAAAAGGCGAAGTTTTTAAGCAGGCATGCTTCAGAAAAACCTGTTTATGCTCGGGCTTCAGAAGATATAGGACCGTTGATAAATTATATGGGCAAATTAAGTATTCCCACAAGTTTCGATTGGAGAAGCTATAATGGACATACATATATAGGTCCAGTAAGAGACCAAGGGAATTGTGGGTCCTGCTATGCATTCGGAGCAGCGGCATCGGCAGAGGGTGTATTTAACTTTGCAGTTGGAAGATATGATAGTAATTGTGCCGATTTTTCAGAGGCATTCGTTGCGTTTTGTTTGTCGGATATATATGGTTCTCACTTTGACGGTTGCAAAGGTGCCGATTATGATTATTACGAGCTTCAAGCCTTAGTTGATTATGGAATATGTGATGAATCTGCATTCCCATATACTGACCATAACCAGAAATGTGATTCATCGGCATGGAATGCAACGAGGGTTCAATTCAGTTCATGGCATAGAATCCCATGCGGCGATATAGACGCTATAAAGACAGCAATAATGACTTATGGGGTGGTTGACGCCGCCGTTTATGTCGGGTCGGCATTTCAGGCTTACGGCACAGGAATTTATTCAGACTCAAATACCGCTTGCGGCAGTTCTCCTTGCTACTACACCCAGACAAATCATGCTATATCATTAGTTGGATGGAATGATAACGGAGACCCCGTGAATAATGGCTACTGGATACTGAGAAACAGTTGGGGAGCAAGTTGGGGTGAGAGCGGATATATGAGAATAAAATACACCTCCGCAAGAGTTGCCTGTGAGGTTACCTACTTAGAATATCCAACAGTCCCAACGCCAACTCCTTCTCCTACGCCGATTAACACTCCCACACCGACTCCGACCCCAGATGGTTCTTTAAGTGTAACTATTAATCCACAAGGGGCAAGAGATGCCGGAGCACAATGGAGGCGCACAAGCACCACAACATGGTATAACAGCGGGGATACGGAAAGCGGCATTCCGGTTGGTCAATATACCATAGAGTTTAAAGATATTACAGGCTGGGATAAACCCGCGAATCAAAATGTAACGATTAATGAAAATCAAACCACAAATGAAACTGGCAATTATGCTATAAAAACATATACATTAACTTATACTGCCAGCGCCAATGGCACCATCTCCGGCACCACACCGCAGACGGTGAACTACTGCGCGGACGGCAGCCAGGTCACGGCGGTTCCGGACACGGGTTATCACTTTGTGAAATGGAGCGATAATGTAATGACTGCGTCTCGCACTGATACTAATGTGACCGGCAACATCACCGTGACGGCGACCTTCGCCATCAACACCTACACGCTCACCTACAATGCTGGCACGGGCGGCTCGCTCAGCGGCACAACGCCCCAGACGGTAAACTACGGCGCGGACGGCAGCCAGGTCACAGCGGTTCCGGACACGGGTTATCACTTTGTGAAATGGAGCGACGACAGCACGGATAACCCCAGGACGGACACGAACGTGACGGCTGACAACAGTGTAACAGCGATTTTCGCCGTTACACCCACCCCGACACCAACGCCAACGCCGACACCAATTCCGCCAACACCTACACCTACACCAACGCCAACGCCAACGCCAATTCCACCTACACCAACGCCAACACCTACACCTACGCCAATTCCGCCAACACCTACACCTACACCAACACCAACGCCAACGCCAATTCCGCCAACACCTACACCAACACCTACACCAACACCAACACCTACGCCAACACCAATTCCGCCAACACCTACACCAACACCAACGCCTCTGCCAAAATATACTCTGACGGTGAACGCGACCCACGGCTCGGTAGTGAAGGCGCCAGACCTTGCGGAGTATGATGAGGGCACAACCGTGAGTCTGACTGCGACAGCGGATACTGGATATCACTTCACGGTCTGGAGCGGGGATGTTCCGGTGGGACACGCGACGGACAACCCACTTGTGGTGACTATGGATGGGAACAAGACGCTCACGGCGAACTTCGCCATCAACACCTATACGCTGACCTATACGGCGGGGGCAAACGGCTCAATCAGCGGCACATCGCCGCAAACTGTAAATTATGGCGACAGCGGCAGTGCGGTGACGGCGGTTCCGGACACTAACTATCGCTTCGTCAAATGGAGCGATGGGTCGACAGCCAATCCCAGGACCGATGTGGACGTGACTGCCAACATCAGCGTGACAGCGAACTTTGCCATCATCACCCAAGCCGCCACATATTGGACATTCTATTGAGAAAGACAGAGAATCAATATTTTTGACATGATAGACATTATTGACATGATTCTAAATCCTGTGAATCTTGTTAATCCTGTCCATTAATCCCTCAATAAAATGTAACGATGATATTGTTAGTGTTCCTGTCCATATCCCTTTTCGTATTTTTGTGAGAATTCAGGGGAGGGCGGGTAAAATAAAAACGCCTCGCAGGTTCTTTATATTATTGAACTTACGAGGCGTAATTCTGGCGGGCCCAAGAGGATTTGAACCTCCAACCTTCTGATCCGTAGTCAGACGCTCTATCCAGTTGAGCTATGGGCCCGATTGTGTGAAATTATCTAAGACAAATCTCAATCATCTAAGGGACAACTAAAAATTTATACCCTTTTCATGTCTTTCCCTGTCAATGACAAAATGGGTCGAGCATGTTTGTGTGTGGTGGTTTTGTGTTGTTTTTCTATCCGGCGTTTCGTAGATGTCCATTGTTTTGTATGAAGGGCGGTTTTTTATGAAGAGCAAGGTCCGGATTTTATATATTATCGGAAGCCTGCGTCTGGGCGGGGCGGAAAAGCAGGTGGCAGAACTCGCCCTGGGGCTTGATAAGTCCCGATATGAGGTCGATATTTGTTGCCTGAATGAGGCGGGTCCTCTTGCAGAGGGCGTCCGGCAGAACGGCGTGAAGGTCGCCGTCTTTGACGTCTCACTCCCGTATGGCA
>Ga0315291_10006058_pt1 | contig 15069 bp, 17 predicted proteins | sample YL17G12_20_MG_FD_203070 | JGI IMG/M metagenome (GOLD analysis project Ga0315291, IMG submission 203070) | Sediment microbial communities from Yellowstone Lake, YNP, Wyoming, USA - YL17G12_20 | ecosystem: Environmental > Aquatic > Freshwater > Lake > Sediment | place: USA: Wyoming | collected...
TCGGGACTTTCAATGAACCGCTTTAACATTGTGGGCACTAAGGCAAGGAAAGTGACACGCTCCTTTTCGATGGTTTTTAGCGTATTGACTACCTCAAACTGTGCTTGAGTAAGGAAGCTGATTCCACCAAACATGCTGCAGAGCCCCAGAAACAGGCCCGCGCCGTGGAAAAGGGGTAGTGCGGTGAGCATTTTACTGGGAATCTCTTCAGAGAGATAAGATTCCTTGAATTTATCAGTGCCTTTTACCAGCATTTCTCCGGCCATGGCAATCATGCTAATCATATTGTGGTGGCTTATCATAACACCCTTTGGAAATCCTGTGGTGCCCCCAGTCCAGATGATGAATGCGGTAGCGTCTTTCGAGAAATGAGGACTCTTCTGCTCTGTTGCCGGTGGCTCCTGAATCATTTCGTTGAATTCATCAGTTGAAATGTAACGTTCGACGCTCAGCCCATCTTGTTTGAGCTTCTGAATAGTATCTTCAAAGGCAGGTTGATAGATGAGAAAACGGGGCGAACAGTCACCCACACAATACTGGATTTCGCTGCTAGACATGGCGTAGTTGAAGGGTGTGGTAATTGCGCCCACCAAGGGGAAAGCATAGAAGGAATAGAGAATCTCGGGACAATTGTAGGCTAAAATCGCAACGCGATCACCTACTTGTATTCCGAGTTTTAGGAAATTCTGGCTAAGGGTATTGACGTTTTTATAAAATTCTGAAAAGGTAATCCGCGTATCCTCATGAATTACTGCGAATTCATCGGGACGCGATTGTGCAGCCCCACGGGGTAAACTTCCAATCTTCAATTAAATTCGGACTCCGTTTTTAAAATAACTATTTAACTAAGCTATTTTAAAATTACCATCACTAAAATCATTGGAAAAAAAGAGAAGAGGAAGAAGTGAAATCCGAACTTACATTTTGCGACCTGCGGCGACCAGCAGAACTTCTCCTGTAATATAGCTGCTGACATCTGAGGAGAAAAAGAGGATTACATTCGAAATATCTTTCGGTATGCCCAACCTTGGACCTAGCTCTGGTTGGCGTACTAAAATGAGGTCTTCTTCCACTTTTTCACGTAATTTTTCGTCTTTTACGAAGTAATCGGTTAAAGCCGTGTGCACAAGCCCAGGTGCGATGCAATTGCAATTAATTCCGAGGTACCCAACCTCTTGCGCAATAGTTTTACATAACGCAACGACGCCAGCCTTGGCAGGACTATAATTGCTTTGTCCCCGATTCCCTTTGAAAGCAGTGGAAGAAATCATGACGATCTTCCCGTATTTTTGATTTTTCATAATAGGGACAACCTCTCTGCAAAATCGCCAATAGCCTTTGAGGTTCACATCCATAACTATATCGTACTCTTCCTCGGTCATTTTATGAATCATGTTATCGCGGAGGATACCTGCATTACAAATTAGAATATCTACACGCCCAAAAGAATCCATGGTTTTCTGTACTGCGTTTTTCACATCTTCTGTGTTGGTAACATCGCATTTCACAGCTAGGGCAGTTCCACCTTTCTCTGTAATCGCTTGGACAACTTCATTCGCGCCATCTTCATTGACATCAATTATTACGACATTTACGCCCTCTTCGGCAAAATCAAGGCAAGTCTGGCGACCAATGCCGCTGGCGCCGCCTGTCACAATAGCCGTTTTTCCATTCAATTTCAGATCCATTTTATCTTCAACTCCAATTTGTTTTAATTATTTGATAATACCCCTTTAAAATTTGAGTCCAATTTTCTATAGGTTTTGACTATAGATTGAAAATACCCTCAAAATAAATCAAAACTTAATACTTCAAAGATTTTTCCAGATCGTTTATCTGTGGTTTCATATTTAAAACCTAAATTTTTAAAATAAGCTAATATCTTGCTTCCACTAATACTTTCGGTCATTAATAATCTACAACCGATTAATTTTTTTACTTCTTCACAAATACCAATTGCTTGTTCAAGTAAAAATCGTCCTAAATTTTGTTTTCTATATTTATTATCAATACCAATACGCCCTAGTAAAATTGTGGGAACTCTTGAAATACCATATTGCTCCTTTTCTGTTAGTTTCAATAAAGAAGCGGATAAGGTAAATATCCCAACAATATCATTGTTATTTTTATTAATTACGACGTACGCTTTCGAAATAAACATCTTATTATTTATTAGAGCTTTATTATGAAAATAATCATTTACTTCGTCATCCTCACAACAAAATTTCCTCACATCTATTCTATCATTTAATTCATATAGTAGTAAATTTTCTTTATCAGCTTTTATCAAAATATTTCATCCGAATATTTTTTTCTTGAATTTTTCACTTCGCTCCTTTGTCTTTTTATATGATTCTAACGCCTTTCTTTTAAAATCGCTAACGTTTTTATCGGGTTTTTCTTCGAACAATCGTTTTATTAAATTTTCAGATTCTGATTCATCTAGCTCTATATTGAAATTTTCTTCATCAATATTTATATTAAGTTCAGGGACCTCTTCAGTTTGTAAAATATGTGGCTTGATATCAAGCTTTTTTTCTTGAGATTTTAATTCGTCTAAGTTATTTTCCATTTTCTTTCACTTCAGGTCTTTCAAATCTTTTAACTTAAATAAATAATACAAGATATAAAAAATTATCAATCAAATATTCGTCTCTGAGTAGTTCTTCCGAGACTTCCAGTAATGTGTAATATTACATGTTGGAGTTGAAAAGAATGCACTTTTTCTTAAAATCTCTTTTTAGAATGGATTTAAATACACCGCTTTTAATTGGAACAATTGAAAAAAAAGAAAGTGCTAAAATACTCGCAAATTATTTTTGAATAAGGCATTCGCAACGATATAAATCTTGAGATATCTAAACTCAGAGTTAAAAGTTTAGTGCTTTACCTATTTTACTCTGCCAGGTCTTTTCCTATCGGTACCTTCTTCTTTGGGTTTTTCAGATGCTTTCTTCTTTCCTGCTCCTTTTTTCGCAGGTTTCTTTACCATTCATTTCAATTCCTATGTTCCATTCCTAGTTATATCTCCAATCTTTTTTTAGGGCTTAAAATTATAAGTAAAATATGCCTTAATCAAAGGATTATTTTATCAGATTAATCCAGTTTCCTATAACATCGATTCAAATAAAATAAAAGTATATAGACACGATTATTTAGAATTACTCACGAACGAGAAACGGGTTGCTATGTCGATCTCAGATGAAAAATACACAACGCCTCATGAGGAGTCAAAATACCAGCGTGTGCTAAAAAAAGTGCACGGAATAATAGAACATAATGTTTGGTTCGCGAGTTTCATTGCTATCCTCGTCTTTTTTAATCTTTTCTTATTCGTTATCGAAGTAGAGCCCAATTTCTATGAGATGCATCGCGACCTGATAGATCTGCTTGAATTAGTGTCTGTAATAGTATTTTCCGTAGAATATGCTATCCGTCTGTGGGTCTGCGTTGTGGACGAGAATTATCGATCTCCGGTCAAGGGACGTCTCCGCTACATGGCGTCTCCAATGGCGCTGGCGGATTTACTCGCAGTTCTCCATTTCTACTTGCCTGCCTTGATCCCCCTCAATGTGATCATCTTTCGGGTGTTCCGGTTGTTCCGGTTAATTCACGTGTTGGGATTGAAACGTGAGAAAGAGACCTTTTTCGAAATTTTCGAGGGGGCGGAGAAGAATAAGTATCGCACGGGATTTACTCTCTTCATCGCTGTCCTCATCATCCTCAACGTCGTGTTAGTATTTTTCGAATTTGATCCGGTACTATTTGGTGCCTATGAAGTGGAATTTCGCATGTTCGAATATTTCTGCCTCTTTATTTTTACTATTGAATACATTCTCCGCCTGTGGGTCTGTACATTGAACCCCCGCTTCGCAGACCCTATCAAAGGGCGGCTTCGCTATATGGTGACGCCTCTGGCCTTAATCGATCTGATTACCATCGCACCGTTTTACTTACCAATTTTCATTCCCTTCGACTTCCTTGCGTTGCGCGCGTTCCGGTTGTTCCGGTTGTTCCGCGCACTTAAATTCGCCCGCTATCGCCAGCACCCCGAGGAGGAAAAGAAAGCGAAGACCTCAGTTGAGGGAATGCATTAGCTTAGAAAAAAAGGCATTAGCCGTTAAAAAGGACAGGGAGAATAATAACCTTGATCCTGAAAGAATTAATTTATTGAAATTTAAGGTAATTAAAAAGCAACCTGAATCCTGCTCTTGGAGTTAAATAAAAAGAAATTATGAAATAATAAAAAAGGGGTTGAAAAAAAGGGAAGACTTTAATTATTTTTGGATTATAAATTCACACCGATCAGCGCCTTGGCGCATCTGGGCGCCTGGGGAAAATTTAATATCAGGATTTAAGCGTTTAATTAGTTGCTCCATCAGAGAATAGCACAATCGATAGCAGAGGGGAGGTAGTTTGGCTTCCTTAAATTTATTCCATTCAAGGCAAGGCTTGACAACAAGGATAGCTTTCTCATCAGAAGCCTCTTTTACTGTAGATTCAAAGCATAATTTATCATTTAGAAAGTCACTTAACATCGTACTAATTTCTGGAATAGTCTTTTCTGTAAGACTGAATTTCTCTTCAAGGATCGGCGCGAGATACGTTCCCAAACGACCCCAAACTTTTGCCGCTACTTCTATTGCTCGTGCAAGTCCCAATTCTTCTCGTAGCACATCGAGGGTTGTTGTGGAAACGCCCACATATAAATCCGAACACAGTTTCATTTTATCTTCCATAATCTCTACCTTATGGAATCTTATAGCTGTTTATGGAATCCTACATCTATAAAAACCTTTTAGATAATTAAAAATGCTAGTTACAAAACAGTCAACTATTTTAATCACTTTTTAAGAGCCAATCGATGAGAAAACGATTAATTTCCTTGTATAATTATATTAAATCAAAAAATTCTTCGATTGTTATATCTAAATCTCGGATAATTTGATAAATTATTCCCTTTTTAGCAATTTTATGCCTTGGTACCGCTAATATGAAGTTATAATCAGGATGAAAATAAAATGACTTCCTGTTTGTCTATCTATTCTCCAGCCTAATTTATTTAGAATAGAACTCAGCTTTCTAAAGGATAGCGCTGTTAATTTTGTCAATATTTATCACATAACAATTTCGAAATGGTGCTTGTATTCCTTTTTCCTCATAATACTTTAAAGCAGTTTCAAGAGCCTCTTTAATACTTTTTAGGGCTTCATCTTTAGAATTACCTTGTCCATAAATACCTTTTAATTGAGGACAATAGGAAATGAAACCACCATCCTCATCTTCTTCTATAATAAAGGTAAGATTTTCTGGAGTGGTCATAAATTAAATTAACAGAATCAAATCTTAAAAATTTTTAGTATATAAATGAATTATTGACCTTAATTTTCTTGAAAAAAACGATGCGTTTAATCACTTTTTAATAGCCAATCGATGAGGGCGCGTTTAGTTCCCGTTTTATATTGTGAGATTATACCAGTCGTTTCATCGCAGAAGGCGCAAGAAGACCCTTTTTCAAAGAGTCCTTTCTGCAGCTCATAATTTGGGGAGAATTTTAGATGGTTAAAATCGATCACCCGGTTTTCTATGACATCCAGCAATAGGTCGATGGCAAGTCCTGCGATAACTTTTGGTGTGCCAAAAGTTGCCAAGGTGCAAGCCCCAATGTCTTGGGCGCGTTCAAAATAGACCCCACAAGCTAAACAGGGATCAAGATTAGGGCGTACCAGTTGAACCACGCCACCAATGAGGCCCGCTGCGGTGTTGATTAGAGTTTTCTCATTGGCTAACGCGAGGGTTTGAATGATCATTCGGGCACTAAAGGTATCCAAGGCAGTTATAACATAATCCGCTTGGATTATAGAGGATTCAAGAGTATCCAATGCATCTTCTATCTCTCGAGAATCATGGTATGTCGAAATGAAGCTAGGGATTTCAATTCGGAGGGGGATAACTTCTAATCCGCCATATTCCTCAAGATTACTACGAGCGACCTCGACTTTTGGTTGGAACACGTCTTTTTTATGATAGAGAGTCTGGCGATAAATATTATACCAATCAACGGAGCCGTAATCAATCACAAAAATTTTTTTAAAGCCAATGGTGGCGCAATGGAGGGCTAGCTCAGCACCAATGAGCCCAACGCCTGCAATCAAAACTGATTTTTGGTTGAGCTCAGATATTTTATATCCCGACATATCAAAGCGTTCAGTTCTTAACTTATAAATCATATCGGGATGTAATTCAGAGGACCTGAACCAAATAGGCGTTTTTTCATCGAGTTTTTTTTCAAGAATTGCACTTAAAAAAGTATCTTCTTCTAGAACTGTTTCATTAGTTGGGTTTTCCTTGTAAATCGTAAAGAAGATAGGAGGTTTTTCTATTTCATACTGTTGCATTACTTTATAGGCAATATCCCGAATACGTAAATCTGGCTCCATTGAATCAAATTCAAAATTATCGCCGGTATCGGCGTTTTGAACCAAAATTTTCACCTAAGCCGCCTCCGATTTAGCAATTTCAACTTCGATGAAAGAAATCCCTAAAAATTCAGTTATCAGTAAATCGTAAAATTTGATAGAGGAAGGGTCTGAAAGGATATAAAGAATTGAAGTCCCTAAGTTCTGCTCGATCTTTCGAAAGAAATTGGCAAAGAAAATTTCTTGGAGCTCGATATTGGGATCATTTATTGTAAAATGCCTCCAAAATCCAATTAATGTGCCGTCATCTTGAGAATCTACAATCAGATTTGGGCGATATTTAAAAAACTCAATTTTTTGGGCTTCATTCAAGGTAATTATTCCAAGGGTCTCGCCGCTTTTAACCGATGATTTTAATTGGTTTTCAATATTTTTCCTTTCTTTGTTCAGTACTATATTAATTTCTTGAAAATCCAAGATATTCTCAATATTATCGATCAAGTGATTTATGTCCTCACAAGTGTTTCCTAACTTGGAAAAACAATCTTCCAGTACTTCAACATTTTGCTTTTTTTTATATTTTTGGAATTTATCCTTAATATCCTGGAGCCTTTCTGTGATCTCATCAACTTGATCGATATCGCCATCGTTTATTGTTTTTTCCAGTTCCCAATAATCATTCAGTTCATAAGCCAATTCCACATGCATTGTATAGGCGGATATTTCTATTAAATCCTCACTGAAAATGAGGTGAATGCGGGGGCAATTATATTCTTCGGGATTATCGGTTTCTATTATTAATTTTTCCAAAAAGAGGGTGGATTGGTCTGTAACTGAATAGTTAGGTTTCTTTTTACCAGGATGCACGTGCCAAGTTCCGATATGTTGTAATTGCGGTTGTTCGGCAATGATTTCTTCGACGCGTTCATAACATTCAGAACTTATTTTTATTTGTGTGGTGGTTGAATCTCCAACTGTATCCAAGAGGAATTTCTCGACTCTGAAATCGCCATCGTAAGTGCCTAGTAAATACCCACCAAATTCCTTAAACTCAGAACCTTTTTTGATGAAGTTCTGAGCTTGTTCTCGACAATCCGTCAATACCGCATCTGAGATATAGATTTTCACAAGATTCACCTTAAATTGCCTTGTAATGCCCTGCTAATTCATCTGCCAAATACACTAACGGATTCGTATAACGCTTGTACCGTTGCCAAACAAAAAGTCCCTGTTTGGTCGCAAAATGCAGCACCCCTTTATTATCAAAACAGGCATCATGAATTGGGGGAGTGCTTACCACGAGTGGAGGCTCGTCCGGATAACTTTCATTGAATATAATTTTTATCACAATGACCCGCCCTAACCGGTCCATGAAATGCCCATAGACTCCGTTGATAGGTGCATCACCATCAAATAACTTCCAGGTGGCTTGATAATAGCCAGTCCTGGTACATAAATCATACGCGTGTTCTGCAAAAAGTCGTTTAGAAATGGTTCATTCCTCCAATTGGAAATGTATTAGTCCTCCAATTGGTTCAATTTCCCAAAATAATTTTGAAATTTTCTTTCGGAGTTCCTCTACTCTTGTGAATAATCCAATAGTTTCTCTGAGCCCCTGCCGATTAATATAATGTAATTTGATAGTTACTTCATCCAGAGTCAAGCCTTTCCGAATATTTTGGAAATTATCTTGAATATAGCCCAATACTTCAGTTCCATATTTTTCTTTTATTTGATTCACGATATCATTAAACGTGGTCGCGGAATCAAAGGAAAAATAATCGGTTGTTCCTAATTGGGAGCATTTCAAATCGATCGTATTTTCAGAGGATGTTTTTGGCATACAAACTTCCTTATTATCTATACCATGCAATACCCAAGATTCCTCTTAAGAATTATCCAACCAAAGCGAACGAACGAGCGCATAGGCGGGCGAGCATCTAAAACCCGCCGCCAACAGAATATATAAACGCCCTAATGAACGGGCTTATTTTCGATACTATACCATTCGTGGGATAACTTTTCTTAGTGACTTGGGTCAAACAACTCAAAATTTTCTATTAAGGCTTCACTAACGCCCAGAAGTCTTCGATGGTTGCCAGTGCCACGGTCCAACTGCCAATGCTGGTTAAGAGTTCATCGAGGATCTGGTGCTCACCTCCAAAACTTATGCGGGTCCGGCGCTCCCACGTGGTATAAAACCGAGGGTGCACCTTTGCCATCCCCTTCTGGGGGCACAACGCCCAAGTCCGGGCGTCGTCCTAGTAAATGATCTGAAACGGGCTCTCAGGACTGTTACTTTCGCATAAATAGAGGTCCCGTAATTTATATCCCTGTTTGAAATTGTAGTAGAGGGAACAGGTGAGGGGAATATGATATTTCAGAGAAGTATACGGGAATTCACGCGCCTCTGCAAAGAGATTGAGCAATTTAGAATTTCAGCCTACTCGATGTTAAGTAAAAAATCATTCGGTTTCTGTTATACCTTGTGGTACACTTATTTAATAAATCGCGATCCCTCTTAAAAAATTAGAATATTAACAAAGTTCAGAAGCTAGTTCATAAAAACCCGAGGAATCCCATTGAAAAAATTGAATGTTGGCTGCGGCGGGTGGAGCTATTGGCAAGTGGATCGAGAATATCGGTCGAGTGATGATCAGCTGGCTGATTATGCGACAGTATTTAACTTTGTGGAAGTAAATAATACTTATTACCAAGTTCCCCAGTTAGAGGAGGTGAGATCGTGGCGGGCGCGGGTTCCTCAGGATTTTCAGTTTGCAGTTAAATGTAATCGGCAGATTTCTCATCAGAATCCCTTAGTACCTACGGAGAATCATTTCCAATTAATGGAGAAAATGGAAAAAATTTGTAAAACCCTGAGTGCGGTGGCGCTTGTCATTCAAACTCCTCCAAGATTTACGCCTGAGAATTTACAAACAGTGGATGTCTTTTTTTCACATTATACCGATTTCTCCTGTGATTTGGTCTGGGAACCCCGCGGGCCCACTTGGAATGAAGGTCCTACAAAAGAAAAGTTACACACAATCCTGAATACCTATAATATCACGCACTGCACAGACATTTCCCGAGGAATGCCACTCCATTCGGCTAATGTATCGTATACACGGGTTTTTGGGTTGGGGGTAAAGAACCAATGGGAATTTGATGATTCGGAAATTAAAATATTACATGCACGCGCATCGGAGCTATCTACAAACAGGAATACCTACGTAACATTCCATACACAACGGCAAACGGCTGATGCAGCACGTTTGAAGGCCTTTGATGAAACCGGACGTTTGATCAATACCACGGGAAAATATGAGGTGAATTCGATGCTTGTCGCAATTGATGAATACCGCAAGTATCCCATCACGAAAAAAGAGTTGTTAGCGGCACACGGCTGGAAAATTATTGATTTGAAGAATGATAAACGAATTCGAGCCCAAGAACTCCTGAAGAAATTACCGGATATTGATTTTAAAACGAAAAAAGAGTTGAAACTCCAAATTGAGAAAATTTTTCGGGGTGGAGGGCAAAAGAAATTGGATGAATTAAAATCTTAAAAATATTATTCTTTGATATTGAAATAGGTGTAAATGGCCAGCCCTATAATCATTAGTATAACGGGAATAAAGCCGGGCACAAACCCGAACCAGTTTTTTAATAAGGTTTTCCCGAAAGTCGTATCTAGAATTACGCCGAGCCCGAACAGTATGAACCCATCAAGACTTAGGGCGGCTTTTTTCCGAATATCACCGTCACTCTTGAAAAAGAGGTAGGCATAGAGGCCTATCACTCCGCCCATAGCAATCGGCAGGGTAATATAGGTAACGAGGCGAGCAAATTCGACATCAGCAGAAAAAACCGAAATAATCAAACCGACAGAGGCAATGATCGAGAGGACGTAATGCGTTATTTTCACTAGATATAATTCAATCACTATTAACAAGAAGATGATGGCGAGAATGCCAATGAAGGTGGATATTTTCCATAACAGAAGATACAATTCAGGATCAACATAAAAAACTAAATCCGGAGGCGCATCTGGCGAAAAGTAATCGCCAATGAGAAAGAGAAGCCTTGTAATTCCAAAGCAAAGCACAAATAACCCTTGTCCGAGGAAAATAAATCTTGTCTCTTTCATCTCGGCTTTTCGACGCCGATTCCAGAACATTGCTGCAAAAATCACGCAAAAGGCCACAGCCATCAGTTTTGTGGCTACTTCAAACTCATGAAAAATGATTTCCACCGTAAGCGTCATTTTATTCCTCCAAATTTTTCACGCCAGAAGTTGATGTGAATTATAATTATATATTTTCATTATATTCTTTTCTATAGGATTTATATCGTTGTAAAATAGAGAGGAACAACGAATTTGAACCAAAATCGGATATTAGAAATTATTTTTTGGAATTTTTCAATCCTATCTGATCGTTGAGGGCTTTTATGTTTTTTTCACAAAGATAGGCACCGAGTTGGTCGCCAAAGCGCTTCTTTAAATTGAGCGCTTGTTTAAAATAAAAAATAGCTTCTTTTAATTGCGATAATTGGGAATAGAGGACCCCTAAGCGAAGCAGGATATTGGATTCCTGAATTGGATCTGGAATTATGCGAAAGAATCCAAGGCTTTTTTGATAGAGTTTTTCGGCACGTTCCAAATCACCTTGTTTTTCGCTGACTTCTGCGAGTCCCTTGTAACATTCGGCGGCGCCTTCAATGAAATCATTTTTTTCTGCTATTTCAATACCAGCATTATACTTTGACGAAGCCGTTTCAAGATCGCCTTTCAGAAGATACAAGCCCCCGATGTTTGTTAAAGTTATTACTTCAAGATCTTTATCTTTTAATTCTTCTTGAACAATCTTCAGACTTTTATTTAAGTGGTCCAAAGCGGGATCAAACAATCTTTGAAGCGATAAGGTTAATCCGATATCGAGATAGGCCTGTGCAACCCCAAAGCTATCCTGTAAGTCAGTAACTATTTTCAAAACTTCCTGAAATTGATTTAAAGCGTTTTCATAATGCTTCTCTGAACGATAAACTACGCCTAAATATGATCGGCAGAGGGCAATCCGCTCTTGATTTTCTGAAGCTAAAAAAATTTCTAACGCCTTCTCTAATTTGTGGATAGCCTCTGCGCCTTTTCCCGCCTCACTTAAGAAGATACCTTTTTTCAGTAGTTTCTGCCCTTGTTCCACGATCTCTCAGCTCATAAAAATATTCGTCTTTTTTCTATTATTTCACTAATGTAACACTTAAATAAGTTTAAAGAATGCGATTTTTTTGTTTGATCATTGAATAATTCGGATTATTTTATTCGACTTGAGAAATGGAAATAATTTATTTAGGGGAGTTTTATTTATAGTGTAGAAATCAAAATCAATGATTTACACTAATACAAAAATTAAATGTGGATGGAATGAGATGATGCGTCGTTTTTCATTCAAGATCGCAATAATCGGCGACACAGGGGTTGGTAAAACGAGTCTAATCAACCAGTTTGTCTCAAGGAGATTTGAGAAAGATTACATTTCGACCATTGGCGTTAATATCCTACTGAAGGATGTAGAATTGGTAATAGATGAAACGAGTTATTCAGTACAGCTGATGTTGTGGGATATAGGGGGACAAGAAAAGTATTCCACGGTGAGACATATGTTTTACCAAGGGGCAAATGCATGTATCATCGTTTTTGATATCACACGTCCTGCTACCTTTCTTGTAGTGCCTGATTTCTTGCAAGATCTTGAAGAATTTCTCCAGAGGAAAATTCCTCTTGTTATTTTGGGCAATAAATTAGATTTAATAGATATGAGGCGAGTCGAAACAGAGAATGGCGAAAAGCTTAAGGAAACAACGAATGCCTTAGCTTTTTTCGAAACTTCTGCAAAGACTGGAGAGAATGTAGAGCAGTCCTTTGAAATTATTGCGGAAGCTTGCTTGAAAGAATCGTTGCAATAATCTAATTTTTCAATTTTTTGGTAATTTCATCTATCTTCTCGGGCAAAGCCCTCTCCAAAATTAAACTTAGTATTAGCTTTTTTCTACCAATTTATTTATTACGCAGAAGACCTAACGAAATACATAGCAATTTAAATCAAGTTATAAATCTATTTAGGAGTATTAACCAATGTCAGAGACAGAAGAACGAAAAGCGCGCATTGAGTCCCTTTTAGAAGGGCAGGTTCCAGTAGAGCTTCCAAAAGCCAAACTCATCATTTTAGTGGGCTCGTGGATTATCTTTTTTGCCATAGGAGTTGGGTGCTTATATGATGTCGTTGGTCCGCAGGCGGTGTACATCGCTTCATTGCTTTCCTTAGTAGTACTTTCGGAACTCACGGTCCCCATCATCATAATGATTCTTATTGCAGGGGGTATAATCGTTTTAACCATTTGGCTCATGGTCCGGCTACTCAAAAATCATGGTTATGGCCTGCTCAAATTCTCAATTCTGCTTTCCACAATAATAATCTGGATTTTCTTTATCACTATCGTCGTTCTTTTCGGGTGGATGTGGGAATTAATCTTTCTACTGATTTTCTGCATCGCATCTACAGTTTTATTGATTCTATATTTCACTATATGGAAACAACGCCTTGAACTGGCTGGAAAAATCGTTCAATTGTGCGGTAAAGTGACCTATGAGGAGAAAGAACTTTTTGTGCCGGGTTTCTTAAAGGTGATTTTCGTTGGAATTATTACCGCATTTGGTGGTATTATTGCAACGGATATTTCAGCCCACACAATTCCTGCCAATCCACTCTGGTATAATTATATCCCGCTTGTCCTATACCTTTTTGTCCTGTTTTTCTATATCTACATTAATACATTCTTCTTTAACGCCATTATAACCTCGATTTCCTACATCTGGTATCGGAAAAAGGACCCAAAATTCAAGGATGGCTTAACCATTGCAGTGTACCAATTGCCCGATCTGGCTGTCTTTGCGGTCTTTTCAGCGATTATAAAACTCGTACGAATGCTTTTACAGTATTTACAATCCCGTTACCAGAAGAATAAAGGCGGCGCACCAATAGGGGGTACACCACTAGGAGGTGCGCCTTGGACTGGAGACGCATTTCGCTTAGCGGATGGACTAATAGCAAATATTTGGTATTATGTCAATTACTTCACGGTTCCCTCCATTGTCATTGAAGATGTCCCGGCAACCACCGCGATCAAAAGATCGGTGCATCGCCTATTTGATAATTGGGCTGATGTTCTGATAAAGGAGTGGGGTGTCGGCGCTGTCTTTACCACCTTGCAATTTCTGATTATCTTTATCTTTGCTATGTGTGGCGGTTTATTCGGTTTCGTCCTTGCAATCATTTATTCGATCGATATGCTAGTGATGGTCATATTAGGAGTCATTCTATTCTTGTTCATGTCGATGCTCGTCTCCAAACCATTCTTGAACCTGCTTAATGACATCTATTTGACTTTCCTATTTGGCTTTGTGATTGATAAAGAATCGAATTTTAAGTATGAAAATAACCTGCCAAATGAATTGAATGAAAAATTGAAAGACTTTTTCGAGGCGCACCCAGCGATCAAGAGATGTTCTAACTGCTTTGCACGCCTTCCAGAAGGGGTTCATTCCTGTCCAAAATGCGGGACAGCATATCCTTAATTTTTTCCTCTTTTTTTGTTAAAGATTCGAATAATATCTGGTATCATATTAGCTTTGAGATAGTTGATGCTATTCCATAAATTAGAACGAAAATAGTGATAGCACCAATGAGGAACATGTAGGTAGAAGGAATATAAAAGAGGGTCCAAAGGGTGGGGGACCAGGATAATTGGTCAATGCCGCTGAGACCTAGGAAAGTGAAAGCAGCTTGGGAATCAACAACAATTATGGTCGCTGGCACAAAATTGAGAAATAATCCCAGAATCAGCCAAACCAAAAATTGAACAGTAAATCCACGTGGGTCCGCGCTTGACAGTTGAGGGTCGGACATTTTCTTCATTGAGTCGGAGAATGGCAAGGGAGAAATGATACAGGTATCCAAGAACGTGAGTAAACCAAATATAAACACAAAATTGGAAAGTAAAAAAATGAAAGGGCTCTGGTTCAAAAGGGGACCAAAAATATAACAACTAATTCCAATGATCATTAGAATAAATGATTTGAATTTCGAGATGGAGACATTTTTTAATCGTAAAAGTTCGGAAAGGATTATCACAGCAAGGTAGGTTAATCCGATAGCAAATGCAATGGTTTGTTTTGTAGGGAAATTCTCCAATCCCCAAAAGATATGAAAGAAGAAGCGTTCGGAACCATAAGTAGGATTAAGCAAGAAATTTAACATTATTCCAGCCACCACGCCTTTAGGATACCAATAGCGAATATTTGACGAAAATCCGATGAAAAGGTGAAGATACGCGTTTTTGAAATTAACAATTATAATAATAGAGGCAGTAGTGAAAACAATAGCAATAATATAAATTAAAGAGGTATAATATTGGAAAGGAACAATGAGAATAATTATTGCTGCTATCAGAAAGAAGTACAGAAATGATTTTTTACCCAAAGAAGGAGATTTAAACAATAAATGATTGGATTGAAGCTGTTGAGAGAGGAGTATACCCAGAGGAAAACCCAAAAGTATGCTGAACTTCGTCGTAATGCTAAATAAGATTATCC
>Ga0315291_10006061_pt1 | contig 15065 bp, 7 predicted proteins | sample YL17G12_20_MG_FD_203070 | JGI IMG/M metagenome (GOLD analysis project Ga0315291, IMG submission 203070) | Sediment microbial communities from Yellowstone Lake, YNP, Wyoming, USA - YL17G12_20 | ecosystem: Environmental > Aquatic > Freshwater > Lake > Sediment | place: USA: Wyoming | collected...
CAATTGCAGGACGGCCTTGTGCACGCGGCGTTCGGACCGGACGGAACGCTCTACGCAATGGAGAGCGACGACCGAAACCAGGATGGTGTACGCATCGTCACAGTATCGCCGGAGGGCCGAGTGGCGCCGTTCCTGGACAACTACTTCATCTCCCCCTCGGCGCGACAGAGCGGCCCGCTCGCGGTGCATCCGAGAACAGGTGACGTCTACTTCGCCCACCGCGCGTCTGTCTACCGCGTGATCCGCAATACGGGCGCGGTGGAGCTGTTCGCCGTGGGGGGCGTGTCGGTGACTGACCTGGAGTTCACGGCAGACGGTTCGTCGCTCTTCGCAAGCGACGCCGGAGCAGGGCTGATCGCCAAGATCGGCACTCCCCACATTGACGGGCAGCTAGTGCTAACCACGCTGGACAAGTCCGGCTCTCATTCGAGCTACGTGATCAGTGGCAGTCTGGACAACATGACGACGACATCCAAGCTCTACTATCAGGCCGACACCTCCATTACCGGGCAGCTCCTGTACGGGGAGAACGTCTACTGGCACCCGCGCGATCTCTGGCGGATACGATCGGACATCTGGCGGGCCGACAGCGACGGAAGCAACCCCGTGAACCTGACGGGGCGTGCGCGGCTCGGCGGTATCAACTGCCCCGGCAAGTGGTCGCCTGATGGGTGCAGAGTTGTGTTCCAGCACTGCGATCCTGTGAAAGGGGTGATGCCTTGCCGCAGCGGCTTCGATGTGTGGGTCATGAATGCCGACGGCAGCGGGGCACAGCAACTCACCCATCGTGAGGCGGTGTCAACCCATGCCGCTTCCTGGTCGCCCCAAGGGGACGCGGTGCTGTGCGATCAGGTCCTTTCGCTGGACCCGCCCAAGCACCGCGCGATCCGCGTGAGCCTTGACACGGGTGTGATCGAGGCCTTGCCGAACGTAGGAGAGGGCCCTGTCTACTCGCCCGACGGCTCGAGAATTCTCTCCCACTGCACAGAGCCGACGAGCGTTGAGGGAGAAGAAGGGGTGTGGCGTGAGCTCCGTGTCACGAAGCCCGACGGAAGCGACCCGCAGCCGTTGGTGCAGCAGTTCGTCAGTAACGGGGACATGCAGCTCCACTTCAGGATGTTCGGCAAGAACCCACGGGATGACCGAGAGGTGCGTTCGTTCCGGTCATGGGTGGGGCCATACCTGGGGACATGGTCGCCGCGAGGAGATGCGATCGTCTTCGTTGCCGCTCTGCCCTTCCAGGCGGAAGGGCAGCTCTACAAGCTGCAGGACGAGGTCTGGATGTACGACCTTCGCACGCGCGTGCTGGCGAGGCTGACTAACAACGACCTGAGCGAGGAGATGCTTAGCTGGAGAGGTCCGAACACCTACACTGGCCAGCGCGAGGTCATGATCGGGAATGTGAAGGTGACCTTCGACGAAGTCACTGCAGATGGCGTTACGACCGTCACCCGCAGTCACGGGCCGACGGACACGCCAGGGGCGCTTCGGTTCGGAGACGATTACTACGTCATCAAGACGAGCGCCAAGCACTCAGGTCCGGTGACCGTCAGCATCGCCTACAGCGAACAGGACACCACGCCAGCCGAAGAGAGCTCCGCATATCTGCTCTGGCGCAACCCGGTGACTGGGCAGTGGGAGAACGTGACCACCTCGCGCGATCTCGAGGCGAACGTCGTCTCCGGGATGATGAGCTTGCTGTAGCGCGGGATCGCCACATCAATATGGTATGCTTACCGGGCGGGCTGCCACGCGAAGTCAGCGCGGATGGCGCGGGCCAAGATCGCCCAGGAAGGATCGGCTGATTCAGGACGATCCGACTTCCGCGCCCGGACCGAGGTCATCCGCTTCGGCAGAGGATGCCACTCCCGCCAGCCTCAGCACAGCGCTCCATGACGTGACCCGTGCAGAACCGAGCTGCTCTTCGAAGGGCTGTACCTCCGCATGGTCACGGAGAAGCTCGAGGGAGCGCCGCGGTACGTCCGCAGCCGGCGATCCGATTCTGCGAAGGACGTCGCCTGAAGCGGCGAAGAGCACCAGTGCGGTACGAGCGTCACCGGCGGTAGCCTCTATCTCACCGAGATTGTTCAGGGCAACGGCTGCGCCATAGAGATCGCCCATGTTGCTCCAGATAGTGAGGCACTCGCGGTAGTAGGAGCGGGCGGATTCGTGATCGCCGGCATCTTGGGCGAGCACACCCAGATTGCAGAGCGTCTCGGCAATGCCCTGGAGATCGCCCACCTCACGCCGCACGGCCAGGGCGCGGCGGTAGTAGTCTTGGGCGACCTCGGCGTCTCCGCGATGCTGGGCGATCAAGCCCAGGTCATGGAGCGAAATGGCCTGGGACAGACGGTCTAGGCCCGCCTCCCGCAGCGACAGGGCACTCTCGTGGCTTGTGACGGCCATCTCGTCGTCACCGAGAGCGTGCGCGGCGATGCCAACGAGGTTGAGCGCTCGTCCCTGCCCGACCACATCGCCCACAGCGCGAGCCAGGGCAAGGGCATCTTGGGCGGCGCCGCGGGCGGGGGCAAGCTGGCCACGATCGTAGTGCGAACTGGCCAGGTCGAGCAAGAGGTGCAGCTCGTTGTCCTTCGCGCCTGCGGCGCGGGCAGCGTCAAGGCCGCGCTCTATCCATAGGGCTGCTTCCTGCCAACACCCCCGGCGCTCCAGGAATGGCTGCACTGCTGAAGCCAAGCGCGCGCAGAGGGGGTTATCGTTGGCATACGCCCATTCCAGCGCGGCGCGGCAGTTGTCCAGCTCGCGCACCATGTCTCTGGTCGCGCGGGCATCATCCGGCGTCCTGATACGCCTGCGCCGGTCCTCTGCCAGCTCAGTGAACCATGTTGCGTGACGCTGCTGACTTCCGCGATAGCGCGCTGCGTCGAGTGACACTGCGCAGGCGGCTGAGAACTGCCTCACCGCTTCGAGCATGCTGTAGCGCATCCCGTCGCCAACCGGTCTGGCTGTGAGAAGCGAATGCGTGACAAGCTCGTCTATCGCCCCGGGGACGGAATCGTCCTCCGTCACGGCTTGCGCGCTGTCGGCGGAGAACCCACCGCGGAAAACCGAGAGCTGACAGAGCGCGTGTCGCTCCGGGTCCTGCAGCAGTTCGTAGGACCAGCCGATGGCGGCCTCCAGCGTGCGCTGGCGCGTGGGGATGTCAACGGCGCGTGACTGAAGCAGTCTGAGCCGATCGTCGAGGCCCGAGAGTATCCCTTCCAGCGACATGGTTCGGACTCGGGCCGCCGCCAACTCCACAGAGAGCGGGATGCCTTCGACGCGACGGCAAATGGAGGCTACCATAGCGGCAGCGTGCGAACCCCGCGCTATCGCCCCGCCCGCATCCTGGGCGCGGGCGAGGAAGAGCGCGCTGCTGTCATACTGCCAGAGGTCATCGGCGGGGGTGCCAGGCGGCGGCAGCGTCATCGGCGGGACCTCGAACAGGCGCTCGCCGCGAACGCGCAGCTCGGCGCGGGAGGTCACGATGCACCGCACTCCAGGGGCAGCTCTGAGGAGATGGCTGAGCACTTCCGCGGCGCCGGTTACCTGCTCGAAGTTGTCGCAGATCAGCAGGAACTGGCGCCCTGACAGCGATTGCGCTAGCTGGTCAACGACCGGGGGACCTGCTTCCAACCGCATGCCGATGGCGTTGGCCATCAGCGTCGGAACCGCTTCCGGGTCGCGGGTGCGTTCGAGTTCGACCAGGGCCACACCGTCGCGGAACATCGTCCGACAGTTACGCGCTGCTTCGAGAGCAAGACGCGTCTTGCCCACGCCCGGCGGGCCGGTGAGTGTGAGGAGCCGAACGCCCGGGTCGGAGAGCAACCTGGCGACTGCTGCGAGCTCCTCGTGCCGGCCGACGAAGGCCGTCAGTTCGGTTGGGAGTTGCGACGGACCCACAACAGGCAGACCGGCCGGAGCTGCCAGCACACTCGTGTGGCCCGCGTGCTGAGCTTGCAGCTCGGCGCGGAGAGAGGCAGTCACCTCGCGCGCGCTGGAGAACCGCTTGCTCCGATCGCGCGCAAGGCACTTCGCCAGCGTGCCCTGAATCGCTGACGGCAGGCCGGGAACAAGAGGGAACTCCTGAGTGCAGATACGGTGAATCACCTCGGCTGGGCTGTCGCCAGAGAACAGCTGGCGGCCGGTGATCATCTCGTAGAACGTGGCTCCCAGGGAGAAGAGGTCGGATCTGGCGTCTAGCTCTTCGCCCCGCGTCTGCTCGGGAGACATGTAACCGAGGGTCCCGAGAAGCAGACCCGGCTGGGTCAAGCGGGTATCGGCGGTGATGGCGGCGAGCCCAAAGTCGGTAACCTTGGCGCCGCCGTCCCGCGGTAACAGGATATTGTCCGGCTTGAGATCCCGGTGGATGACGCCACGGTCATGGGCGTAGGCGAGTGCGTCACATACCGCGATGACGATCGCCACTGCGCGAGCGCGCTCGATAGCGCCTCCGACCTGGATGAGCTCGCTCACGCTCTGCCCGTCCACGAACTCCATGACGATGTAGAAGGAATCCTGATCGAGACCGACGTCGAGGACGCGGACGATGCTCGGGTGATCGAGGGACTGCGCGGCACGCGCCTCGCGCTGGAAGCGCTCGACCGCCTCCCAGCGAGCACGGGGGCCCGACCTCTCCGGCAGGTTCATAAGCTTGATGGCTACGGTGTGCCCCTCCGGCGAGAGCCCCTCGAAGACCCGCCCCATACCACCGCGACCGACCTCGCGTGTCACCGTGTAGCCGCCGATTATCCGCAAGGTGCAGCTCCTTGCTGCAAAGCGAGAGGTTGGGTCTATGCCGGAAAGCAGAATCGCTCAACGCGCGCATTCGGCGCCCAACGAGGCAGACCTGCTTCGCGGTGACTGTGGCACTAGGGCAGAGCCGCGTATGCCGCCGCCACCGCAGCAGCTGCGTCCACCAATCCGTGACCAAAGCCAGGGTCCCAGCCGGCCGGGCCCAGGTCGCGGGCGGTGTTCGCCAGCAGGGAACGCACCTGCTCGTTCGTGAGATAGGGATTGGCCGAAATCACCAGGGCAGCCACCCCTGCCACGTGCGGGCAGGAGGCCGATGTGCCGCTGAACGTGACGTACTTGCCCTTCTTGTAGGTCGAGTAAACGGCTATCCCGGGCGCAGCTAGACTCAGGTAGGACCCGGTGTTGCTGAAGGATGCCAGCGCATCGGTCTGGCTTGTCGCGCCAACCGCGATCACACTCGGGAAGGCGGCCGGATAGGAAAGCTCATCTGTTTCCGGGTCTCCGTCCCCCTCGTTGCCGGCCGCGGCCACCAGGATGATCCCAGCATCCCACGCGCTCTGGCACGCGTCGGCGAGAGCGGTCGAATAGCCAGGGCCGCCCAGGCTCATCGAGATCACATCCATGCCGTTGGTGATCGCCCAATCTATCCCCTGGGCGATGTCGCTGTCCCAGCCCGACCCTGAATTACCCAGGACCTTGACCGCGTACAAGGAGGCGGCCGGCGCCACGCCGACTACGCCGATGCTGTTATCAGCCGCGGCCGCTATGCCGCTGACCCAGCTGCCGTGTCCGTTCGCGTCTTCCCAGTCCCGCTGCGCGCTCCTGCCGTCCTTACTCTTGCCCGCGAAGTTAACCCCGCCGGCGTAGGTCAGGTCTGGATGGTCGGAATCGCCTCCGCTGTCCAGAATAGCAACCTTCGCGCCCGCGCCCCGTGTCGTTGCCCAGGCGACCTCGGCGTCAATGTGGTCCACACCCCAGGGCAGTGTCTGCCCCACCGCATAGCGAATCTGGTCGGGCTCCACAAACCGGACGCGGGGGTTGCGCCGGAGATGCTGCACAGCCGGAGAAGGAAGCTCCGCAGCCAGCATCGGCAGGTGCTGGTAGGCAGCGACGACCACGCCCCCGAGACCGCGCACCGCGGCAACATCACCCGGGCCAGGCCTGTCCGCGAATCCGACCAGCACCCGTTCCCTGGCCACCTGGGCGACCGCGCTGCTCGCCAACAAGAACAGCAGGGCCAAGGCAAAGAGAACACTTACTACCCACCTACCTCGGATGACCCGTCTCATCTACCTCCCCCTTTCTCCCCGTTGAGGGTGTCTGCTCACGCCAACCGTAGCCCTCATCATCCTCTCGTTCGACCCTGTCTGGTTCTTCCCTGCCGGAGAGAGGCTCCGGGCGCCTTCCCTCGCATGGCCGCGTTAGGTAATGCAGGCGGAGGAGGCGTTCGCACCGAAGCCAGGACCGCGCTGGGATAGGGAGATGTGCCATGAGCACTCGTGACCCACAGAGGCGGGAGATGACGCGCCGGGAGTTCCTGCGGCAGGCGGGAAGGGCTGCCGCCGCGCTAGGCGTGGCCGCGGCCGCGGGGCAGGCCCCTGGGCTGAGCGCGCCTGGCGCGGGGAGGCAGATGCAGCGCCGTCCGCTGGGGAAGACCGGCCACAACAGCTCACTGCTGTGTTTCGGCGGCGCGATGCTGGCCGAAGCGACGCAGAAGGAGGCCGACTGGGCAGTCGGCTACGCGGTGGATCACGGCGTGAACCACTTCGACGTGGCGCCCGCCTACGGGGAGGCAGAGCTTCGGCTGGGGCCGGCGCTGGAGCATCACAGGGACAAGGTGTTCCTTGCCTGCAAGACCGGCAAGCGCACCCGCACGGAGGCGGAGGCAGAGCTGCACGAATCCTTGAAGCGGCTGCGTACAGACCACCTCGACCTCTACCAGTTCCATGCCCTGGACACACTGGAGGAGCTGAACACAGTGACGGGCGCGGGTGGCGCCTGGGAGCTGTTCCGGGAGGCGAAAAGCAAGGGATTGGTTAGGTTCCTGGGGATCACCGGTCATCGCCCCGCCACTCAACTGGAGGCCCTGCGCCGGATGCCGCTCGACACGGTGATGTGTCCCGTCAACTTCATCGAATGGCAGCATACAGATGCGGCCATGCCGTTGCTGGAGCACGCGGCGCAGCAGGGACTGGGCGCGATAGGGATCAAGGCCATCTCCGCCGGGCCGTGGCCGCAGGAGGAGCACAGCTACAGCACCTGGTACCGCCCCTTCGATGAGCCGGCAAGCATCGCGAAAGCGCTGCGCTTCACGCTCTCGCAGCCGGTCGCCACGGCCGCGGCGGCCGGAGACGTACGGCTGCTGAAGATGCTGATCGCCGCCGCCGAGGGGTTCACCCCGTTGTCGGCGGAAGAGCAGAAAGAGCTGCTCGCTTCCGCGAAGCAGTACAAACCGCTGTTCGAGGACGCCTGAGCGTCGCGGCGATCATCCCAGCGGGCTTGTCGCCCGCGAGATCATTGTCGCTGGCGTGCCGACGGTCTACACGAAGCCGCTCAGGAAGAAGTCGTGCTGGCGGGCGCGCTCGTCGGCGAACTCCTTGCTAGCGCGCAGTGTGTTGAGCAAGGCCGCGTCGTCATCGGTGAGCTCGGGCTCGCGTGCCGCCTCCAGATTTGCGGCAAGGTGCTCAGGCTTCGCCACGCCGAGGACCACGACGGTGCCGACCTCCTGCGCGAGCACCCATCGGAGAGCTGCTCGCGCCAGCGCGGAGCGGTCGGACAACCGCGCGGCCTCGCCGAGCGCGAACAGCCGGCCCTTGAGAAACACCTCCCTCAGGAGGATGGCCATGCCACGGGCTTTCGCGGCCGGGATAACGCGACTGAGGGGGGCGTCGTTGACGACGCTGAGGTTTGTGAAGATGGCGTCGAAGCTTCCGGTCTCTATCATCTCCAAGGAGATGTCCTCGCCGGAGAGCGTGTCGGCACAGGCGAGGCGGATCAGGCCGTCCTGCTTTAGGCGCTCGACATTCTTGGCGAGCTTCTCCACGTAGCCCGGCTGCCGGCGGACCGCCGGTGGAAAGAGGCCGAAGTTGTAGCAGTCTATCCGTTCCCGGTGGAGCAGCCCACAGGCCCGCTCGGCCTCCGCCCGTAGCAACCCGTAGTCCAGAAGCTTCGCCTTCTCCTTGTCGTCTGGGTCGTTGTTGTAGACCATCCCTTCCGGGCGCGTCTGAATGTGGATGGGATAGGGGGGCGGCAGCTCCCTGAGGTTCCGCCCGAAGGCCTCCTTCTCCGAGTCCATGGTGAGATCGAAGAAGTTGATGCCCGCCTCATAAGCGATGCGGAGTATCTGGCGCCGCTGGTCGCCGCCGAATCCGTCCCAGATCGCGCCGGGCTTCACCGCCCGGTAGAAGTCCTCCCCCATCGCCTTGACCCGGCCATCCGGCAGGAACTCGTGGCCTCCGAGGCCGATAACCGAGAGCCGCAGGCCGGATCTACCGACTTCGTTGTACCTCATGGATTCCGCCCTTCCGCCCTTCCCGCGCGAATGCCGACAACCGCCGCGCCCGGTAGCCTCCCAGAACTCACCAGAGGTGTCAAGACGGAGCGGCACGAATCCAGGCGCACTTGCTGCGGCTCCGACGAGGGAGGTTCTAAAGTGTCACGAGTTACGGTCTCGGTGCGATCGGTGAAGCTGGTCGCTTTGCTGCTCCTGGCGATCTCGCTCATGGCTGTTGGTCCGACCGGCGAGGCCGGTGAGAGGATGACGCCAGCGAAGGCCTCGATCCCTGCTTACCAATGGGAGCCGGTCGGGCTGGCGGGGGGCGGGGGCATGTTCGCGCCCGCGATCAGCCCAGTGGACCCGAACCTGATGATGATCAACTGCGACATGTCCGGCGCTTACATCTCCGAGGACGGGGGCAGACACTGGCGTATGATCCATCACGAGCAGTTGCAGGGGAACACCCAGTGCCGGCCCGGCTTCCACCCCACTGATGCCGACATCATCTATGCCGCCGATGGCTGGGGCGGAGGGATGAAGGTCACCCGCGACCGCGGCGTTCACTGGAACGCCATAGGGGATCTGCCTGGTACGCCGACCGGCCGGATCTACGTCAGCCCCGAGGACCCATCGGTTGTGTTCACTGGCGTGGATGACGCAGTCTACATCTCGCGTAACGCCGGCAACCGCTGGGAGAAGTGCGATGGGCCGACAGGAGAGGCGGTCGGGTTCTTCGCATGTCTTTCACCCAGCGGCGCCGGAAGCCTTCACCTCTTCGCGGCCACTACCCAGGGTGTCTGGCGTTCCGACGACGGTGGCAAGGCCTGGATGAGCAGGACATCCGGCCTCCCGGACTCAGCAGTCCACTACCGGTCAGTGACCGAGGTTCGCGCCTTCGCCGGCGGCGCCGCGGCCGCAGAAGTCATGCTGTACTGCGCTGTCCCAAGTGGGCGGGCCGATTATTACCACGACGATCAGCTCTTGGGTTCTGAGTTCACCGGGGGCGTCTACCGCTCCCGCGACCTTGGCGACCACTGGGAATCGGCGATGGGCAATGGCATCAACAAGGAGACTAAGGCCTACGACGAGTACGCCGAAGGCGAGATCGCCCAGTATCACCACGTCCTGACGACGAACGCGAAGCCGCTGACCGTGTATGCCTTCAACAGCAGCACGGGCTTCTGGCCGCCGCACTTCACCACTGTCTATCGGAGCGATGACGGCGGCGACAACTGGCGCCCCACTTTCTTCGTTGACCCTCGCGGGAAGGAATGCAACGTCTCCCCCAACTGGTTCACCGTCTCGACCGGTCGCGCCGAGCCATCGGTTCCCTTCGGCGCGGCGATCTGCGACTCGGACCCGAATCGCATACTACAGGTGAGTTCATTCGCCTACACGACCCACGATGGCGGACGATCGTGGTTCTGCGCCAACACGCTGCTCGCGCAGGGCCAGGAACCCAAGCCCGAATGCGAGTGGGTCTGCAACGGCCTGGTCGTCACCACTACCTGGCACTACTACGTTGACCCCTTCGAGCCGAACCGCCACTACATCTGCTACACAGACATCGGGTTCGCGCGCTCCGTGGACGCGGGGAAGACGTGGATCTGGTGGACCCAGGACCAGTGGGCGCCCTGGAGCAACACCTGCTACGAGCTGGCCTTCGATCCGGCGGTGCCGGGAAGGATCTGGGGAGCGTTCTCCAACGTCCACGACATCCCCAACGACAACATCATCTCTGGGCGACATGGCTCCAGAGGTCCCGGAGGTATCTGTCTATCCACAGACTTCGGGAAGAGCTGGCAACCATTCGGATCGGGATTACCGCCGGCTCCGGCCACCTCCATCGTCCTCGACCCCAAGTGCCCAAAGGGACAGCGCACCCTTTACGCCGCGGTCTTCGACGAAGGTGTCTTCAAGTCAGTTGATGACGGCAAGACCTGGGCGAAGAAGAGCTCGGGGCTTGGCGCGCTGGACAACATGCGGGTGTACCGTCTCATCCTCCACAACGACGGGACACTCTTCGCGCTGATCACCGCGAAGCGACAGAATCGCGCCTTTCTCAAGGAGGGCGCTGGGCTGTATCGTTCAGGCGATGGCGGCGAGAGTTGGGATTGCATCACTGAGTCGGTTGGGCTGCTTTGGCCAAAGGACTTCGCCGTCCACCCCGAGTCAAGCAGCATCATCCTCATCGGCGCCGCTGACGCCGGCGGCGAGAAACAGGGCGGGCTCTACCGCACCACCGATGGCGGCAATAGCTGGAAGCGCATCGCGCGCGAGGGGTCGGAGCACTTCGGCGCCTACTTCGATCCCCGGCGGCCGGAGTGGATCTACATGACTCTCACCGAGGGCGCGCCCGGGCCATCGCTGTGGCTGAGCGCCGATCTGGGCGATACCTGGCAGCCGCTCGATAGCTTTCCATTCGCTAACGCGCAGCGCGTCGAGTTCGATCCCGACGATCCGGAGACGATCTGCGTCACGACGTTCGGCGGCAGCGTGTTCCGCGGGCGCGCACCGTCGCCGTGATGATCGGCGGACCGTTCTTTCCCCGGAGACAAGGCCGCTGCGCACCGACACCTCACCCGAGTCACAGCAGCTTCTCGGCCTGGGTTGCCACCTTGCGGTAGGCAGCGACGAACTGGTCTATCTGCTCGGGCCGGTAGCGCTTGAACCACGGCACCCCCAGGCAGCGGCCGGCGAGGGCCTCCGACACCGGCAGTGAGCCAGGGCCCTGTCGCAGATCGCGATCGGCGAAGGCGATGCGTGTCGGGCGACCATCGCGGTAGATGTCGGCGGTGTTGAATACTGGATGCAGGTGAAGAGGGAAGTTCCCGCCCCGCCAGGTCCGCCCGCCTTCCGCGTTCACCGCCTCGATGAACCGATCTATCGGTAGGCCGCCCAGTTCCTCGGGCCGGTAGTGGCCCAGCGGGTTGTACCAGCCGCCCATGGTCGAGCCGGATCCCTTTGGCGGGCGATGAGCGCGCAGCCCGGGCACCCCCTCAAGCCCGTCCCAGAAGTAGTTCATCGCCCGCTGGATCTCCCACATTCGCTCCGGGTAGTGGCGAAGCTGCACCCTCGCCATGGCTGAACAGGTCTGGTTGATGCGGTGCTTATAGCCGCCCAGAGGAAGCCCGGCGAATGGCTTCAGGTCGGGGAGTGTCAGCTCCTCGGAGGTTCGCTCGTAGTGGCCCAGAGCAAGCGCTCGCTCATATATCCCGCGGTCATTGGTGCAGAGGATGCCGGCCTCGCCGGCTGGCAGAGACTTGCCGGACATGAGCGACATCGCCGCGACGTCGCCAATGGCACCGGTCAGCCGTCCCTTGCAGAGTGTGCCGTGCGCGTGTGAGACGTCCTCAATCACCTTGGTGCCATGTCGGCGGGCGATGGCCATGATCGGGTCTATGTCAGCCGGATGGCCGCAGTAGTGGACCACGACGATCGCCCTGGTGCGTGCAGTGATGCGGTGCTCAATGTCGGCCGGGGCGATGCAGAGAGAGTCCGGCTCGATGTCGGCGAAGACCACGGTCGCGCCAAGGCTGAAGGCCGGCAGAGCTGAAGCCCAATAGGTCAGGCTCGGAGCGATGATCTCATCACCCCTGCCGACACCGCAGCCGAACATAGCGGCGAGGACGGCGGCCGTTCCATTGCAGCAGGCCAATGCATGGCGCGTCCCCTGGTAGGCGGCGTACTCGGCCTCGAACTGGCTGGTAACGTCGTCCTCGGACATCGAGCCGGCGCGGATTACTGACAGCACCGCTTCCTCGTCTTCGGCGGTGACGACCGGCCAGCGGAACAGATCGTCGGTCACCGCGGTGACCGCCTTGGGGCCGCCTAGGAGCGCGAGCTCCTGGTCTGCTGTGTCACTCATCGGTTATCCATCTCCCGGGCGTTGCCTGCGCGCCGCCTTGCGTCCCTGGGGCGGGTCGGCAACAGGTGGCCTCGGGCTACTAGGCGCGGGTCCCGAGCAGCGCTGACACCACTTCGCGGAGCAGGGACACGGTGGCATCTCCCACGAGGAGGCCGAGGAAAAGCGGCAGGGCGGTCCGGTGTGCGCGCAGGCCTCCGTACCGGAGGAGCAGCCCTTTGACCAGCCACGTTGTGAACAGCGCCGGTGTGATGGCGGCGATTGTGTTGGACATGGCGATGGGGAAAGCGACCGGGTGCAGTGGCCACCAGATGAAACGGAGCTTGAGGTAGTATAGGAGCGATGTCACGCACACCGAGACCAGTATTGCCAGCGAGCCGGACCAGTCGGTGTGTGAGGGATTCTCGAGAACGGAGCGAAGCTCATCCGTGCTCCAGGTCCCGATGAGGATATTGTAGACATGGGTTTGCCCTGACGCCATGCCCATGCGGTAGCCGACGTGCAGGGTGGACCAGAAGTAGGCGAGCAGGGCCACCACGGGCACCACGGCCATGGCCGCGGCGAGGCGCCGGCGCTCCATGCGCCCGCCTTCGGCCATCTTGAACCCTTCGAGCTGCTGGGGCGCAGGATGATTGCGCTGTTCCTGAAGCAGCGGGCGGAGCAGGTAGAATGCCCCCATCGTGCGCGGGCCGAGGGCGCGCGAGCCGATGAGCGTGGGCAGGACCCAGTTCGGCATTGCCCCGTAGAGCTGGTGACTCGGCGCGCCGAGCTGGGCGCGGACGCGGCAGATCACCACGCACATCAAGAAGTAGTTCGCCAGGAAAGCCGCCACCGCCCAGTATGGCATCCCCGCCCGGTCGAGCAGCCACCACAGGAAGCCCAGCCCACCCACAAGCCCGAGCACGGCGGTCCGATAGGTGAGCCCCTCTTGTTCTTCATCTGGGATCCTCTCCCCCACCCCGAAGGCGTGCCTCACTACCCCTGCGAGGAACCTGCGGTCGAGCCAGATCGCGACGAGCGCCAGAGCCAGAAAGCCACCTGCTGTCTGCTGCTCTCCGTAGGGGAAGCCAGACCACTTGTTGATGCACCAGCCGAGCTGGCCTGACACCACGTACTCGGCGCTCCAGAGCATGCCGAATACGAAGAGCGAGAAGGCGAGATCCAAAGGGATGAGGTAGGTCAGACCCAGGTACCATGGCCCCCACATGATGTCGTAGAACCGGAGGAAGTTCCAGGGACGGTTGTTCTCGACATAGGTGGCGAAGTTCCAATGGGTTGGCACCGAGGGAACGGCCGGCACGAACGTGGCGAGCGTGTTCCAGCTAGCGATACCGCCGGCAACCGCAAGACCGAGCCAGAAGAGCCTGCTGTGGAAGAGCGCGAAGCGATCATCTGCAAGCTGAACGGGGAGAACGGTCATGGGGAAGGCAAGCTTCTCCTCGTCGGACCACCGCCGACGCAGGATGGAGTTGATACACAAGCACACCCACATGATGGCGCCGATCAGACAGATCCACCAGAAGGCGGGCACAGCCCAGGCCTTTAGTATCCAGCCCGCGTACGGCGACGAGTCGCCCTGGTAGAAGCCGGCAAGCACATCTCGGTCCTGGACCGTAAGCCAGCTCGGGAGGTTTGGCCAGAGAAGCTCGCGCCAGCGATTCTGGTCGGTAGCAGCCCAGAAGGCGTGGGTCATGTAGATCGGGATGGCGCCGCCGACATCCCAGAGGCTGCATGTCAAACCGGTGCTGATGGCCAGGACCAGGTAGATGGTGAGCATCTCGCCCGCGTTGAACGCCCACGCCGGGCGGCGCCGTCGCAACCACGAGTTCAGCAGGGCGAGCAGGAAAAGCGATCCCACGGTGTTGGTGAAGAGGGAATCGGCGCCGGTGACGCCGGCCCAGAGCCATAGGCCCTTCACGAGGAACAGGACGTTAAGGGGAACAAGGAGGAATGCGATGAGCAGGGCGCGCGCGCTGACACCTGCGCGGCGGCGCGTCGGTGCGGCCTCGGTGCGAGGTCTTTTCCCTGCGGTCATAACGGTCTGACTAGGACGTACGGCAGTGTTGTACTGAGGTGATTCGGCACGGTCGTTCAGTGTTCCTCACACCGTGCGCCAGTGGTAGCGAAGCGCCTCGTGGGCTAGCCACAGGTTGGCGGCCGGCTTACGGAGGCATTCCGGACAAGCCCACGCGGCAAACCCGAAGTGGTGAAACGCGCTGTCGGGGCGGAAGCTTCGCCCGCAGAACCGACATGGCGCTTGCTCCGAAGTCTCCTGCCGGCGCGCTTCGTAGCCGCTGATCGCGTACCGAGGATAGGTGGACGAGCCTCGCCGGTACCGGCGTCGCAGGTCGGCAGGAATGGATTGCCTGCAGTCGGCACAGAGCGAGATGACCAGCGAGTCGTCGGCCTCCTCCGTGGCCTCGCCGCCGCACAAGAAGCATTGGTGCGCTTGCCCGGGCTTGCGTGTCACCAGCAGGCAGGTGCTTGCGACCGCGGTGAAAGGCGTTCTCTCCGCCATGCGTAGCAGCGGGAAAGCGCATCGGTTCACTGCTTCGACCAGCTTGGCGAGGCGCGGCAGGCGCAGGCAGACGAGGTAGGTCAGGTCGTAGCACGCGCCAGTGAACGAAACGTGTCGCATCTCAACAACTTCAAAACCCACACCCGCGGCGTGCCGGGCAAGCTCGCCCAGAGAGCAGGCGTCGTACTGCGGTCGGGGGGTTCGCCTGTTCACTATCCTTTTCAAAGCGACGTACGCCTTCCGCAGCCCCCGACTCCAGCAGTACGGGTTCGGCGTCGTGACCACCGCGAATCCGCCCGGCCTCAGCACCCGATAGGCTTCACCCATCACCCGCCTCGGGGCCGCGGAATGCTCAACGACCCCAAGTGAGATGTAGCCCGCGCACGAGCCATCCGCGATCGGGAGCGCGCTCACCTCGCCTTGGAGCAAGCCTG
>Ga0315291_10006062_pt1 | contig 15064 bp, 8 predicted proteins | sample YL17G12_20_MG_FD_203070 | JGI IMG/M metagenome (GOLD analysis project Ga0315291, IMG submission 203070) | Sediment microbial communities from Yellowstone Lake, YNP, Wyoming, USA - YL17G12_20 | ecosystem: Environmental > Aquatic > Freshwater > Lake > Sediment | place: USA: Wyoming | collected...
AACCCCCGGCCCTCCAAAGGCCGGCTTCGGTGCAGGCAATTCCGCAAACTCGCCTTTTTGCTTCGGCTTACTTACCTTTTCTGCAACAGGCATTGCGGCTTTCGGTGCAACCGGGCTAAGTTCGCCTTTAACGCCCTTGGCCTGTGCCTGTCGAACCGCTTCCATTGCACCCGCCACTGGCAGCCCCAGACCCTCCAAAAATTCCGTAAGCCCCAGCCGCTCTGCCTGCGTAACTGCCGTCTTCAACCGCCCGGAAACAACCTTCGTTTCTCCTGCTTCCGCCCCTTTGCCAACAACCGCCGGCTCGACCCTCGCGCTGCTCTGACCGCGTATGGCACCTTCGGTACGACCACCCTCCTGCAGACCGTCTGCCGGTATGACCAATCTGACCGCGCTGTGCCTGGACTGCGGCGCTGATTTTCCCTCCTGCGGCTCCTCAGGTTTGACTTTCTTCGTCTTGACCACATTGCCCAGCGCATACAGAACTGCCATAACCACGAACACCAACAACTGCATCCAGCCGGAACCTTCGGTATCCAGCCGCTGAACGCCGCAAATCAGTCCTGACAAAAAGCCATTCACCATTTTTTACAAACGCCCCCAAATTTCAAATTACAAGCGGTCCCCAGCTCTGCCGCCACCTACAACTCATTTACTCATCCGCCAGAACTGGCGGACTCATTCACTCCTTTACTCTTTCTTCTTCGGCTGGGCGATGGACTCCCGCATCGAAGTGTCCGCAACGATATTCTTCATCCGGTAATAGTCCATAATCCCGAGGTTCCCTTTCTTGAATGCCTCGGCCATTGCCAGCGGCACTTTCGCTTCATTTTCGACAACTATCGCCCGCATTTCCTGTTCCCGCGCAACCGCCATTGCCCGCCGCTTCTCCGCCTCCGCCTTTGCCTTTCGCAGATCCGCCTCGGCCTGATCCACCTGCAGCTTGGCCCCCACATTCTCGCCGACATCCACGTCCGCAATATCGATAGACAAAATCTCGAACGCCGTCCCCGCATCCAGCCCCTTATGAAGAACCGCCTTCGAGATACTGTCCGGGTTCTCCAGAACGCTCTTATACGACACGGCGCTGCCTATGGTGCTGACAATCCCTTCGCCGACACGCGCGATAATCGTCTCCTCGGTCGCACCGCCCACAAGTCTCTGGATATTGGCGCGCACCGTCACGCGTGCCTTTGCCTTCAACTGAATCCCATCCTGGGCGACCGCATCGATGGTGTCCTTTCCCTTCTTCGGGTCCGGGCAGTCAACCACCTTCGGATTGACGCTCGTCTGTACCGCCTCGAGGATGTCACGGCCCGCCAGGTCAATCGCGGTAGCCGTTCTCAGCGTCAGCTCGATATTTGCCCTGTCTGCCGCAATCAGCGCCCGCACAACGTTCGGCACCCTGCCGCCCGCAAGATAGTGACTTTCCAGGTCTCGCGTCGTCACCGACAGCCCCGCCTGCACCGCCGTAATCTTACTTAAAACTATCATTCTCGTATCGACCCTTCTAAGCCACATCCCGATAAGCTCTGAAAACTTGACATCCGCCCGCGACAATTTCGCCTGCAGCCACAGCCTGAAAAACTTCAAAAACATCAAAAAGAACACTAGAACTACGACTACCACAATCACCGTAAACGCCACCGCGATAGCCGGCCAGGGATTGCCTTGCGCCAGAATCATATTTGTTAAGTTAAGCATCTCTTTGCCCTTTCATTAGCCCCGTTCAATCCAAAACCTAAAAAAGGTAAAATCAAAAATTGACGAACTCCACAATTTTGTATTTTGATTCTTAATTTTCGATTTCTTACATAACACGGACCGTTACCTTTGTGCTCTCCACATTTATGACCTTGACCTTTCTGTCCTTCTCAACATACCCGCTCTCGGCCACACATTCAACCCTCTGCCCCGAAAAATCGCACATCCCCACCGGCCTCAGCGGCGTCAGCACCACACCCACCGCGCCAAGCAGCCCTTTCAATTCGGGCGTATCAGGTATGGCATCGCCCTGCTGCCGCTCCGACGGGATGAGAGTAACACTCTTGCCGAATCTGGTCTTCGGTAATATCTTGTAAGCGACAGCCAGAGTTGATGGTATCATAACGGCCGCAATGCCCACGCCCAACCATCCGGCAACAGCGCTGTGCCTGAAGAATATCGCCACTCCGCCGACCGCACACGCAATTGCGCAGATGCCGATTAGCCCCCCGCTCGGCACAAACACCTCAGCCAATATCAAAATAGCACACGCAAAATACAGAAAAATCGCAAATACTAACCACCAGCCCATAGAAACCTCAAAAATTGAAACGCAAAATCTTTGCTCCAATATTCGACATACGCGACGTTTCTCGATACTGGATACTCGATACTCGCCGAGAATCGAGCATCGAGAATCGAGTATCAGATTCAGGCCTCTTTGACCACCACCCTGCTGCCGTGAATCTCAATTATCCTCACCTTGGCGCCCTTTTCAAGAAACGCCCCTTCCGCAACCACATCCACAATTGCATCGCCGAACCTCGCCTTGCCCGCAGGCCGCAGCGTTGAAACCGTCTCGCCAATGTCGCCTGCACTTACGCCTTTGGCCTTGCTCTCAGGCAGGGTCGTCATACTCACCTGCACGTCGCCCCCCTGCTTTGCCGCGGTGGGGACCAGTATCAGTCCGCTCAGGAATTGCAGCTTCGGCAGATACCTTCCCAGCAGCCACACAAGAACAATAAATCCCACAAAACCCACCGACAGCCCCAATACATTGTATGTGAACAGCCGCCAGTCAAGGTCGCTCTGCGGCCAGGGCAGCCTGTTCGGCGGATTCCGCACTAACATCCCGAACATCCCTGCAAGCATGGCTATTATCCCCAGAACACCCGCCACTCCGAACCCAGGCAGCACAAATATCTCCACAACAAGCAGCAGTATCCCCACGACAAACAGCGCCACCTCCACCCAGTTCGCCAGCCCCACAAGATATTTGCTGCCGATGATTATCGCAAAGCATACAACCGCCGCCAGCCCCGGCAGCCCCACGCCCGGCGTATTGAATTCAACATAGACCCCAAGCAGCGCAAGCATCACCAGAACAGCCATTACCGCCGGCGAATTCAGCCACCGCACCATTTCCTCCGACCAGCTGGTCGGCAGTTCCATCGGCCCGCCAACAAAAATCACGCCATCTCGCTTGGCCAAAAATTCCAGCGCACCCGCCAGGTTCTTAACCTGCGCCCGCGCTATGCCATATTCGTGCGCCTTCGAAGCCGTCAGCGTCAATAGCTCATCGTTCCTTACAACCAATTCCTTTTTGGCAAGCTCATATTTATTGGGGTCGGTCGGGAGCTTGTCGCTTTCAAAAAATTCATACTGCCCCGTCTGCAAATTCTTTACCCTGTGCACCTCTGTCTGCATACTGACCATTGCCTTAAGCAGCACCGCCGGATAGCCGTTCGCCTCCGCCGCCCGCATAAACGCCGCACGCACAAAACTCTCCGCCTTCTCTCGCTCCACACCCTCCAGCTTTCCCCCAAGCACAATTGGAGCGCAGTCCCCTATCGTGGTATTCTCAAGCATTATTATATCCTGGCAGGAAACACTTATCATTGCGCCGGCTGATATCGCCTCGGTGGTTATGTAAGCCACCGTCCGGGCCTTCTTGCCCACCTCAAGTATCAGATACTTGGAAATGTCGTCAGCCGACTCTACAAGCCCGCCGTATGTCCCTATCTCGTAGATTAGATAATTTGCCCCTCCATCCAGAGCGCTTTGTGTCCGCCGCTTGATGGACTTAAACAGCCCATCGTCAATCATACCCTTACAGGTTATTACCGCCGCCTTTGTCTGCTGCTGGCTGACCTGTGGCTTATTCGGCTCAGTGCTCCTCGCGGACACCGCAAATAATAGCAGCAGGCCCGGCAGGATAGTTACCGCCATTCGTAACCCGGTCTTCATAACAATAGATTACCTCCCTCCAGCCCGCTCCGCAATACCCTGCTAAAATTCAGGCAAAACCATCGGCTCTATCCCCGTCCACTGCAGTCCGCCTATCACTGCCTGAGCGATGTTGGTCAGGTGGTCGCCAACCTTCTCGACATTGTCCACCAAATCGATAAATATAAGGCCCACCTCAGCGCCGCACATACCATCAGTCATCCGGTTCACGTGACTTCGCCTGAAATCTATCTGCATCCTGTTGAGCTTATTTTCAATCACCAGCGCCGCCTTGGCCGCGCCGGTATCGTTTTTCTCTAACGCCGTTATAACATTGTCAAACATCTCATCTGCGCTTTTTCTTAGCTCATCCGCTTCGGTTGTAGCAGAATTACTGAAAGAAAGTTTTTGCTCAAGCTTACGTTGCGCAATCTCGACAATATTGACTGCGTGGTCCCCAATACGCTCAAGGTCGTTTACCGCATGCAAAAAAACAGGCAACTTAACTGATACCCCATCAGACAACTCTCTGCTGGCCAATTCTGAAAGGTAAGATGTAATTTCATATTGGAGTGAATCGATAAAATCTTCTATCTCTTTTACCGACCCGAGCTTCTTTCTGTCGTCCTCTATAATTCCATCGATAGATTGTCTAAATGCCTTTTTTGCCGTCTTTGCCATACGTACGATTTCGCGCTTCGCCTGCTCCATCGCTATTTCCGGCGTGTCGAGCAGGTGTTTCTCCAGAACCACAGGTGCCATCGCTATCTCGCTCGGTATTCTCGGGACTATAGTATTCACCAATTTTTCCAGCAGACCTATGAATATTAAAAATATGCCGGAATTGACGATATTAAAGGCCGAGTGAGCTACGGCAATGGACGACGCAATAGTGGTTGGCCCAAGCTCCCACGGGCACAGCATATCAACAAAAGCTCTATACCAGCCCAGAATAAAAAATGGATAAGCAATCACTGAACCAAGAACGTTAAACATCGTATGTGACCACGCAGCTCGCTTGGAGTTTCGATTGGCTTGTATCGACGCTATCTGAGCGGTGATTGTCGTGCCTATATTGCTGCCTAAAATAAATGGTATCGAAACATTAAGCGCAGCTATCCAGTTGGTGCCAAACGCTCCCTGCATCGCCAGCAACTGCACTATTCCAATGAATGCCGAACTGCTTTGAAGCAGGATCGTAAATACTATTCCCAGAAGGATGGCTAACAACGGCCTGTCCGCAAGCGTCACAAAAAGCTCATGGACTCTCGGGCTGTCCTTAAATGGATAGAATGCATCCTTCATAAATCCGATGCCTAAAAACAATATGCCCAGACCAAGCAGCACTTCGCCGATTCCTTTTAATTTGCGAGTTCTACCTCCTATGTGAAGCAGAAATCCTACGCCAACAGCCGGCAGCGAATATAATGTGATATCCCCAAGACCGGCTATTGATACTAACCACGCCGTCGCTGTTGTGCCGACATTTGACCCGATTATCACGCCGATTGCCTGTCGCAGCGTGAGCATCCCGGCGTTGACAAGACCAATTGCCATTACCGTCGTGGCGCCGCTGGCCTGTATTATAGCGGTAACTACCGTCCCAACAAGAAATGCCTTAAACGGTGTGCTTGTCATCGATTCAAGTATTTTTTTGAGCTTCTGGCCCGCTATCCTTTTTAGGCCTTCAGTCATCGTAACCATACCAAAAAGAAACAGCCCCAGCCCCCCTATTATGCCGAAAACCATATCCCTTATTGGCATATCAACTCCTGATAAATGCGGCAGTTCAAAAATGCAAAGGACACCAGCCCCTGGTTACGCACCAACAGACCCAGGTCCCCATATAGTATCGACCTTCAGGTAGTTTTATCCGTTTTCACCCACCCCGTCAAGGACAAAACCCCAGCAGCGTTGGCAGCTCAAAAAACGATGAAACCTCTTAGTTTTACGCTTTAAGTTTTACGCTTTTGGTTTATCCTGCGAGTTTGTTCAAAATCTCCACCCCACGCCGAATCTTCTCGTCGCTGGTCGCGTAGCTTATCCTGAAGTGCGTGTCCTTTTCGCTGAAGACATTGCCCGGTATGACCAGCACCTTATTCCTAATCGCCTTTTCGACAAATTCTGTTGCGTTGTCTCGGCTTGGCGCCTTAACGAACGCATAAAACGCCCCGCTCGGCTTGACAAGCTCGAACTTGTCCTTCAATCCTGCATACAGCAGGTCCCGCTTTTTTCTATATGCAGCGACAAAATCGCTCGTATCATAATCCATCGCCGCAATCGCCGCCTTCTGAAAAGGCGTCGGCGCACATACAAAAGTATACTGCTGTATCTTCGTCATCTCCTCAATCACGTTTGCTAAACACTCATCAGCCGCAGCATATCCCAGCCGCCACCCCGTCATCGCATAACTCTTGCCGAAACCCCGCAGCAGCAGCGTCTTTTTGTAATAACTACCTATGCTCGTATATCCGCCGTCGTAGCAGAATTTCTCATATATTTGGTCGCTTATAACCACAATATCTTTCTCCGCCGCAACCTCCGCCAGCGCCTTTATTTCCCGCTGCGAATACACCGCACCGCTCGGATTGCAGGGCGAATTGACAATAATCATTTTGGTCTTCGCCGTTATCGCATCCGCAATTGTCTCAACCGGCAGCTGAAATTCCGGGTAACTGTCAACAAAGATGCATCTGCCGCCCAGCATATTGACCACGTGTTTGTAAATCACAAAGTATGGGTCAGGTATAATGACCTCATCGCCGGGATTGATAAGCGATAAAAACGCCAGGAGCAGCCCCCCACTCACGCCGCTCGTTACCAGGACCGCCGGCTTCGCCCAGCCGAACTCTTGCCTCACCTGCTCTCCTATCTTCTCCCGCAGCACACCATCCCCCGCCGTCTGCGAATACTTATTTTGCCCCGCCTTGATTGCCCTTATCGCCTCTTCTTTAAGCGCCTGCGGCGTATCGAAGTCCGGCTGCCCTATCGAAAAATCCACAGGGTCCTTCATCGCCGCTGCTAAGGAAAACACTTTTCTGATACCACTGGCATTTATCAGTTTTGCCCTGTTTGCGATAATCTCTTTCATTATCTCTTGTAGCCCGATTCGCCCAATAATCAATTATCATTAATCAATAATCAATTTCAAATGCCCTCCTTATTCCGCTGGCATCAATCGTGCTTGTCCTATCGGCAAGTATCTTCTTCATTGCAGCCATATTAACCCAACAACCCCCACAAACCAAGCAAAAAAACCAGGTTATGCCCTCTCGAGGACCTCCCGGTCCCGGCTCTGTGGGAAGGCTAAAATTGCCCCCAGGAACTGCTCAAAAAATGCAAAAAATATCCAAAATCCCGCGAATTTTGCTTGACAGAAAAGTTGCTTTGTGGTAGCATTATAATAGTGACAGGCAGACACAATATTATAATTTAAGCCGTCATCTTATGTGCTTTTCTCGTCATATCCAAACCTGCCTGCCCGAAAAGGTGCTTCTTTTACAATCAGGTTTGGGCTATTGGGCCGAACAGCGCTCCGTGTGCGCAGACTTCAAGCAGCCCCAGACAGCAGCCGGCTGGCGTCTAAGACTTATCATAAGATAGGCAGCCATCATACTTGCTTTCTACATTACACCATACCCCCCTGCCGGAAAGCTGCACTCCGTCTCATCCTGCGCCAACGAGCCGCCGGCCGCCCCGGACAAAACCAATCTCGCTGATATTTGCAAAACCGGTTTTGCAAATTTGCTTTAACCGGCCGTCTTGAGCGAACAAAGACATAACAATGGAGGTTCGCGCAAAAAGCGATTTACTGCTACCGGTTACCGAATTCGCGGCAGGTGCTCCTTGCCTTATGCAGGGCGCACCGAAGATTTGTCGTCCTAATTTATCCAAATTGCTAGAGTGTGTGCTTAAGAAGGCCGGACCGGCGAATCTCCGAAAAAGTAAGGAGAATCAAAATGAAAACGAAAGCATTCACACTGGTCGAGCTATTGGTTGTCATCGCCATCATAGCTCTGCTGATGGGCATCCTGATGCCTGCCCTCGCCAAGGTCAGGCAGCTCGCCTACCGGATGCACTGCGGCACAAACCTCTCCGGCATCGGTAAGGCAATGCTCGTCTATGCGCAAGACTACGATGATGAGCTGCCGCGTGCAGGCGGCCCAAAAAGCCCCTTAGGCCCCGTCAAGTGGGACGCGCCAGACCCACAGACCGCCTACGGCCTCACCGGCGGCGCCACCGGCACCGCAACCGTCACCTCCTGCTTCTATCTTCTCATAAAGTACGTTGACGTAACACCCAAGTCCTTTGTCTGCAAGGCCGACTCCGGCATCACAGAGTTCAGACTCAGCGAAGAGACCCTCCCTCGCCCCAATTTCGAACATATCGACGCCTGGGACTTCGGCAGCAATCCCACCAGGCATTGCAGCTACTCGTACCACTACCCGTATTATCCGGTCGGCCGCGGCTTCACCTCCGTCAATTACCCTCTGACAACCTCCAACGAGCCGGGTATGGCCGTCGCCGCAGACCGCAACCCCTGGATTGCTCCGCCCGGCGGCACAGCCGAAAACTTCGCAAAGTTCACTCTCACGGGGACCTCTGACCAGCAAAGAGCGGGAAACGCCGTCCCGCACCAGAAAGATGGACAGAACGTGCTCTTTCTGGATGGCCACGTTGGCTTTGAGAAACGCTCCTATTGCGCCGCTGAGGACGACAACATTTATACGTATTGGTCCGGCGCCTCGCCCAACTGGGAAAGGCGCAAAGGCATTCAGCCTCCCGGCGCGCCCCGGGATAGGCTCGACTCGCTCCTTATTAACGATACGCCGCCAACACAGTAACGCCTTTGTCCTATGTGCACTGATAGTGGTCGATTCAATAGGTGGGTTATGCTGAGGCGAAGGCAAAGTCCGCCGTCTTTTGGCGGATTATTACGAGCCATTGCGTGTCGAGTATCCAGTCGAATCTTCGCTGCGGGAGAGTCTTATGATAGGCCCCCAGCCGCACTCTTATGGTAAGCAGCCTTGCCGCCCCACCCGGCAAGGCTGCTTTCTCCGTCTCTAAGGCGAGGTGCCTGCGAGCCATTGTTCGGCAAGTTCGGCCAGGTCGCCAATGTCAACACGTCCGCTGTGGTCCAGATCCATCCCGCCACACCAGAGCGGCTGTGAACACAGCTTGTGCCAACTGCCGGCCAGTTGCGCCCCGTCAAGGAAGTCAACCTTTGAATCGTGATTGAAGTCGGACGTGCAGACAATTATCGGCAGCACGCCGTCCTGATGGCACTCTGTGACCTCACCGCACGGGGGTGTCACAATCACGTTCCACGTATCGGGTTCAGCGCCCGTCAGGTCAACCTGACAGTTGATGGTGTTCTCATTAGCGACCACAACGTTGGTCGCTTCAATCCTCGTGATGTTGTCTCGGAACACGACCAGCTCGGCATCTACGTTAATCAACCGCTGATTGCCGCCGGTGGAGTTGGTCTGGAATAACTCAATCTCTTCTCCCCCGCCATTCTCGAAGAAGTCGAGGACTACAAAGTAATTTCCCGCCTCCGGGAAGTCGAAGGTCATCGTGCCGGCAGTTCGGTTTTGCATACAATCGGTCGTCTCCGGGCCACGCGGTTCCGCGTGTTCCCCGACAAGCTCGCCGTCTATCCACAAACTGAATCCGTCGTCGCTATTCACGCCAAAGTACCGAATCCCGGGCGATGGGGCGTAGATATACCCGGTGAACCGAACGGCGAAGTTGCCCGGGTCGCCCGAGTTGAATGGTGGCGCAAACGCTGCACTGGGGGTGAAGACACCCTCATCACCAGTCTGGTAGAGATTGATTACTGTATGGACTGCATACACAGGGTCGCCAATCCCGCCCGTGGGGTCGTCCAGCAGCCCTGTCGCCGCATCAATAGCATCAAACGCCTGGTCGTACTGGACATAGAGGGCGTCAAAGCCGATTTCTGCCGAAGCGCTGGTCAGAGTAACCGAGGTTGCTGAACCCGGCTCAAAACCGCTTCCGTGAATCGTTAGTTGTGCCGTTCCGTTGCTACACGCCGTGCTCGGTGTTACCGACGTAATCGAGCAAACCGGCACTCGCGTTATCCTGATATAATCCACCGCTCCGGACACAGGATTGCCCCCGCTATTAAGCCCCTGAAGGACAAGCAAATTCTCGCCCAACGCCAGCGCAACTTCCACTTCGAAGACGTGGTTGCCGGAGAATTGAGTTGTTACCGGTGTGCCGTTGACTGAAATCTTCACCACAGTCAGTGGCGCAGTCCCATTGAGTTTTATTGTTGAAGCCGATGTGCAGAAATCGTCGCCGCTATTGGTGGTAATCTCGAAAGCTATCGGCGGAATCTGCGTTATGATATAGGCTCGACGGTCTCGGACGAACTGTTTGATTCCATCCCGCCGGCCCGCATCGCCCCCGTCGGCAATCAGGACATTGGCGGCATCGTCCAGAAAACGGTCAAAAGCCGTCGGTAGATCGCCCGTTCCGTATGATGTCTGCCACGGGCCACTCACCAATTTTGTGAACGCATCCAGGTACATCTGCCGGTATTTGGAATCGTTAAGAAACTTACTGACCTCAGGGTAGTAACCGCCCAGGTAGAACAGGTTCATAGTAGTTCCATCTCCTGAGCCGAGCGTAAAGTCGATGTCCCAGGGCAGAAGATACCACTTGCCCTCTGGTGCTGCGTAGTAGAAATAGTTGTTCTTCCCCCGCCGATAGCCATAGCTGTCCCAGTCGCCAACTGCGTGGCGAATCGCCAGCACCTTGGCGAAATGCACAGGGTCGATGACCGACTCAATAACCTGCTCGTATGCCGAGCCGCTTGCCGTCGTGTTCATAGCAACCGCAAAATCAAACAGATGCTGCCAGTTGTCGTCCTCGCGATGCGACCGCTTCTCGAAATGCCACCGATAGGTCTCTTTGAGCAGCGGGTGGCTGGAGTCGTATATTAGCCCTTCACCTGGATCATTGTAATTCCTGTACCCCGTGCCGTCGGCTGAATACTCGAAGTAGTCGTCGATTTTATGGAGGTAGCCGTCGTTATCTTCGGGGAACCACATATCGACATAGTCACCTTCGATATTCTGGACGTCCTCGTAGTTGCCGTAATTATTGCCGTTGCTAATCAGGCGTATGTACTCTTGCATCGAGTACTGAAGACCCATCTGTTTATAGAACCAGTATGAGGCCCGCTCCTGGAGTGGCCCGCGGCTGCCGCCTTCAGTGTTGTCGAGATTTATTTCCTCGCAGCCGCGGAAACTCTGGTCTGAATTGAAGTTGATGCGGTAGGCGTAGTTGCCAGTGGGGTTGCGGTTGCTGCCGCTGCGAATGAACGGGCTGCCGCGGAAACGAATCCCGCAGTTATAAAATACTTCTGTATTATTATAGACAAAAGTGCAATCCATCAGCTCATTAGAAAGATTAGCCCGCGACGTAAATACGTTAATCACATCATTGGAAATCCAGACTCGATAAGTTGCAAGCTGGGTGTTCGGCTTCGTATCGCCGACGCGAACTATACACGTTCGGTTAGGCACATCCGCAGATGGCTCCAGCGTAGTTGGAAACCGTGTCGAAACCGAGCCGTCCGAGGCCGTGATGTAGAACGCCCGCATTGTGCCGCCGGTTGCACCCGGGATAGTGGCTGTAAACAGACCATCACCGGCGACCAGGTCATCACCTGAACCGTTATCGACCATAGCCGTGCTGGTGAACGTGGTAGTTCCCTCGGAGCGATAATAGAGTGTAACTGTTGACACGCCGTCATTGTCGGTAACACGGGCGGTTATAACGATAGGCTCATTGCCGGCAGGCAAAACCGGTGCGTGTTGCACTTCAAGGATGTCAGGCCCACGGTTGGAAACAAAAGCGGTATTTTGCTTGCCCGGCGTGCCTAAGTTCAAAGGCACTTCGAGTTCAAAGGCATACGACGGCCGCGGCGGCTGAACAGGCGAAGTTGGCTGCGTTACCCGCAAAAGGAGGAATTTGGTTCCTCTCTTCCATCTGGCCCAGCCGCTGAACGTTACTGTGCTGGCAGTAACACTGGTAATCGACTGATTGACGCGATTGGCACCCGGGTCACCGTGACCGGTTGAGATTAAATCCAACGACCTGGAGCCGGAGTGAAAATCAGATGTTGTTACAAACGAGCGTGTATGGTTGCCGAGAAGCCGCCAGCTTGTCTCGCCGCTCTCAAAGCCATTGTTAGTGAGGCGGTTCGTTCCACCGATGACCAGCGTAAGGTCATCGAGGAGAACCTCGCCGCGGTTAAGCAGTATGACATCAAAGACTGTAACAGAGTCGTGAGTGTATTTGGTATCTGTGCTATTGATGATATATGAGAATTGCTTCCACGAAGTTTTGCTCGTCTCGTCACTGTCGGCCCAGGCATCAGGCGTGTTATTATTGCTTCGCGGGTCGCGCAGCTCTAAGCTGGCCCCCTGGCCGTCGGCCCACGTCGGCCATCGACCACCGTCGTAATAGGTCACCTCGTCTTCCGTAACCATTAACGTTTCGATCTGGTTGGTGTCCGGATTCAATTCCTGTATCGGATACGAAAATCGGACCCGCTCACTGTGGTCAGCCATATTCCCTGTATATGGCCCGACCAGATTCGACCCAACGACGAGATTGTTATACACAGTTTTGAGAAAATTCGGGTCCTTGGCCACCACTAAATACGAGCCAGGCGCCATCGAGATATTGCCAAACTGGTATTCAATGCCATCGGTAAAGACCCACCCGCTCAGCGGCACCGTGCTGGCGCCTTTGTTGTACAGCTCAACATACTCGTAGCGGTCATCGTTGGTAGGGTGGTGGTACATAATCTCGTTGATAACGATGTCGCGAATCAATGGCTTGGCGTTCGGTGCCCCATAAGTAGCCGATGTCAGAGCAACAAAACAGTCGGCCCCGTCGGGGAACCGGCCGAGGGTTCTGTCTGGCTCCACAGGTCCAAAACGCACAGCGTCCAGAACGCGGACCGGCTTTGGCGCCGGGTCGCTCGTGGCCGCTGTTAGAAAAATCGTCTCGCCGGCAACTGCCAGCCCGAAGGGAAACCCACCAGGTGGTGTGCCTTGCAGGCCGGCCCAGAACTGGCCCGGCTGCAACACAATCCCGCCCGGTATCTTGTACTGGAGCAGGTCGAACCGACCGTCGCTTAAATAAACGTTGTTTAAATCAACCGCAATCGGTCCCGGGTTGTATATCTCAAGCCAGTCCGTGCCAGGCGGCGCGTGGCTATTGGACAGAAGCTCATTGATGACCAGCCGGGCGCGGGGGTCTTCGCCGCTACCGGGCTCCTCTACGGCTGCCCGAAGGATCGGGCAGGAAACACAGTCCGAACCTCCGGGAAGAGTCGCATTGTGTGCCTGGATAGCCAGGACGTTTGTGCCGACAACCAGCAGGTTCATCCGACTGGTCAGGTCCACATTGGCAGCCAAAAAGTCGCTCGCCGTGCCTCCGCTCTGGTTATACGAGGGCGGATTGCCGACAATTTCAGCGGATCTGGCCACTTCTGTGCCGTTGAGATACAACACAAAGCCGTCGTCATAGTGGACTTCGGCCAGCAATTGGGAGAAGGAACTAATTTGCTCCGATGTCAGAGTGAACCGCAACCTGGCATATACTGAAATGTACTTTCCAGGCATATCGAGAGTCGTCCGAATCCACTGGAGCTCGTCGGCCTCATCGCTATATCCATAACCGCTGCGACCATTGAGCCAGGCAGTTGTGCTGGGGTCGTCGTTGAACCCTATTTTCGTCCAGTCTATTGTGGGAACTCCGCCGGCGCCGGGCGATGGTTCCTGGGTCCCTTTGAAATACCGGCCAGGATGGTTCACGTCCACAAGGGTTACCGTATTCGGTTCTGGTGGTCCGGTTTGGGCCTCGTCCGGCCCACCCGGTGTGCCGCCAATATAGGTGCTGGGCGCCCAGCTTGAGGCATTTTCCTGGTCACCGCCGAACTTTGTAAGAATCAGTGTGTGCCCCGTCCCATCAGGTGAGGATGGCCACGGCCTTGTGTCGTTGTATCGGAACGAGATGATAATCTCTCCGTTGCAGTTGGACAGCTCAATCCGCTCACCGTCGTTGTCGAGCCGACCTGTGAAAGGACCATACACAACGCTGATACCGTATGCCGCCTTCACGGCGTTCGGCTCGCGGGCAACCACCACGTACTTCTTTGGCCCAAGGATTGTTCCGGCAGCAAACGTGTACCCGATGCCATTGGTGAATTTGTATCCGGAGAGGTCATCAGAGGTGGCCTGGTCATTATATAGCTCAACAAACTCGAGCTTCTCATTCCCTGAGGGTGTATTTCCCTCCTCGACAGGGTGGTACATCAGTTCACTTACCACCAGTCCCATGCACGGTCGCGTAGCACATAAGGCAACCACGCAGGCCATCGCCAGCAGAATGCACTGATGCCGTTTCTGGTTTCTCACGATTGTCTCGTCCTTTCTCCAATGATGGTGGTCAGATACCCTCCCCTCCAAACTCCTGATATTATACCATATATGGCAATAATCTTTGAAATGCCAGGGATGTGGGTCATTCTCCTGACATGCAGCAGGAAAAACGGCAGAAAACTCAGAATCGCTGCCTCATTGTGGCTACAATCGTAACCATCACATGTACTATCGAAACAACATTGCCTGCATATATGCCTTAATAACACCGTTGCACCTTCTGATTGCCAATAATAACAAATCCATCCCAAAATTACAAGTATTTTCGGTCATTTTCCACAGTGATTACAGTCATAACCCGCCAAAACGCAGGAATTTCCGCCTTGCAAATGGGCTATTAGCCAACTATCTCTGCTGTTACGAGTATCGAGTCCGCCAAAATAACTGGGGCCTATACCGATTCGGTATAGGCCCCAAATATAAACCCCATTCCATTCACACAAAGCCAATAATGCTATCGGCCCTGCAGATACACTATGGCCACAGCAACATCTCAAGCCAGTGTTCCGCGAGGACCGCATAGTCCTTCAGGTCAACCTTGTCATCAGCATTAAGGTCTGCAGCAAGCGAGGTCTCTGGAGGAACCGTCGTGAGCCACTCACCGACCATCACGTCAAGGTCAATATAGTCAACCGCACAGTCATTGC
>Ga0315291_10006063_pt1 | contig 15062 bp, 10 predicted proteins | sample YL17G12_20_MG_FD_203070 | JGI IMG/M metagenome (GOLD analysis project Ga0315291, IMG submission 203070) | Sediment microbial communities from Yellowstone Lake, YNP, Wyoming, USA - YL17G12_20 | ecosystem: Environmental > Aquatic > Freshwater > Lake > Sediment | place: USA: Wyoming | collected...
GCCCGACAACAAGTCCCCGATGTCCTCTGTCACTGCCGATATGACGCGCAGCAGGATGGATCTAATCAAGGAGAACGCGTTCCTACGCCAGCAGATGATCATCCTCAGCCGCCAGCCGAAACGCCCTACTCTCTCCTGGCGCGACAGGGTGATCCTCGTCCTCCTGGCCAACAAGTTGCGTGCGTGGAAAGCATCGCTCCTCATCGTTCAGCCCGACACCCTGCTGCGCTGGCATCGAGAGATGTTCCGCCTCGTGTGGAAACGCAAGTCCAAAGCCAAGAACAAGGCCGATCAACCGCCGACATCCAGAACCATCGTCGCCCTCATTCAGCAGATGTACCTCGACAACATTGGCTGGGGCGCAGAACGCATTTCCGGCGAACTCCTCAAACTCGGCATCAAAGTCGGCCCAACCACCGTCCTCAAGTACATCCGCCTGGCCCCCGCTCCACGCACACCCAAGCAATCCTGGACCACTTTCCTGCGAAACCACGCCCACCAGATCTGGGCCTGTGACTTTCTCCAGACTTACGATGCTCTCTTTCGAGCCCTCTTCGTCTTTGTCATCATCGAACTCAAGTCCCGCCGCGTCGTGCACTTCGCCGTCACCCGCAACCCATCAGACCCTTGGGTCGCACAACAACTGCGCAATGCTACACCCTTTGGGGGAGCGCCGAGGTTCCTGATTCGAGACAATGACTGCAAGTACGGGACATCGTTTGCACAAGTCGCCAAGGGAACGCACATCGAGGTTCTGCGTACACCCATCGGGGCACCAAAAGCCAACGCCATCTGCGAACGATTCCTGGGGAGCCTACGCCGGGAGTGCTTGGACTACTTCCTCATCCTCAGCGAGCGTCATCTCCACCGCATCGTCAAGGAATACGTCGCCTACTTCAATCACGCACGCCCTCACCAGGGCATCAACCAGCGCATCCCCTGCCAACCGGAATCGCTGCCCAAAACGGGCCGCATTGTGTCTTACCCCGTCCTCGGCGGCCTACACCACGACTATCGCAGAAAGGCCGCCTGACAGCCGCCGCCTCCGAAGAGAATCACCCCTGCGAGACACCACACAAGCGTGTGGCTCGTTACGCGGCGTCCAACCTCAAGGAAACCGGCTGCCTTCGGGACCGCACCCACTGACTCTGACCACAGCACGACTCTCAACCGCCCTGCAAACCAAGCAGAACCCTCGATCACTTGAGCAGCTGAGGCCAATTGCCGTCATAGGGCAGTGGAAATTCAGAACGGATGTACTTATTGAGGAGCACACCTATCGTCTCGCTTCCAGTTCTCGGCGGACTGCACCACGACTACCAAAGAAGGGCTGCCTGAACAGGAACGATCACCCAAGAGAATCACCTCTGGGAGTACGCCACGCAAGATCGTGACTCGTCTCACGTCGTCCAACCCAGGGAATCCCGCTGCTCTCCTAACAGAATCGGATCCCTTTGCCAAGAAAACGGTGCTCTGGTAGACTGCAGACCGTCTACCACTCGTTCCTATTTGGGCGATCGTTGTTCCTCACGATCGCCCACAGTGTCAATTGCGAACGGATGTGCTTTTCAGCCATCACAGCCTTTTAGCGCGCAACTTGCAGGTGATACTTGTACCGGTCGGCCCGCCCAATGATCTGGTGAAACTCTATCGGCGTTCCGTCCCCCGCATAGACGACGCCCTCCACCAGCAACAAGGGGGACTTTTTCCGAACCTCCAGCAATCCAGATGCCCACTCGTCGGCCACGATGGCCTCTATAGTCTTGTCCGCGTGGGCCATGGTGACACCCTTCCGCGCCAGAAGTGTCCAAAGCGAGACCTCTTTCTGCAATTCGGACTCTGTGAGCGTCACGCCTACTGGAAGCCGCAGGTGTGACAGGTTGATCGCGAGCGGCTCGTCATCCGCCAAGCGAAGCCGCTCCACGAACCAAATCACCGCCCCCGACTCCACCTGCAATTCGCGCGCTACGCGCCCTGTGGCGGGCTCGCGCCGCAAGGCCAGCAGCCGCGAGCCGGGCTTCATGCCCTGAGCGGCGATTTCCTCCGAGAAGCTGGTCAGCCGGGCGACGCCGCGTTGAACGCCGGGCGAGGCCACGAAAGTTCCCTTTCCCTGCTCGCGGCGGACGTATCCCCGCTTCACCAGCTCCTCCACAGCGTTCCGCACGGTCATGCGGCTGACGCCGTACATCTCAATCAGCTCTCGTTCAGTAAGGATGGTGTCGCCGGCCTTAAGGCTTCCCCCGGTAATCTGATTGAGCAGGATTTCGCTCAGTTGATAGTAGAGCGGCATCGGAGAGTTGCGATCCAGCATAGGTCCCTCCCTACAACATAAAAACACTTCGCCTGCGCTTCGGATGCTTGTCCCCACGACCTTACAACAACCCTGTTCCAGGCCACTACACCCAAAAATCGTGCGGCCAGGCGTGCTCTTTGAGACGTGCTAGGTCCTTCGGCGGTAACGGGCCTTTGCCCGACGCCCACACGTTCGCCAGAATGTTCTCCAGTTTGCGCATCCCCACCGTCACGGTTGAAACCGCCTTGTGGCTCAGGCAGAAGCGCAGCGCCGCCTCGGCCAGCGATTCCACGTCGCCGTGCACCAACCATTGGAGCGCCTGAGCGCGCTCGTACACTTCCCGCTTGCGATCATCCCTGAAGTGCGAACGCCGCCAGTCATCTGCCGGGAACTTCGTGTCCGGCGTGATCTTGCCGGTGAGCGCGCCTTCGTCCAACGGACAGCGCACGATGATGCCGACGTTCTTTTCCAGAGCCAGTGGGAACAGCCGCTCTTCGGGAACCTGCTCGTAGATGTTGTACACGACCATACAGGCGTCAATGAGACCCATCTGAATCGCCAGCGCGCCGTAGTCGGGCTTCAACGAGAAGTTCAGCGACAGACCGGCGGAGCCGATTTTGCCCTGCTTCTTGAGCAAGGTGATGACTTCTTTCCATTCGTCCTGATCAGCCCACTCGTCCAGCCATACGTGGAACTGCCGCAGGTTAATCTGCTCCAGGTCCAGGTTCTTGAGGCTTTTTCGGTGCACTCAATGATCCATTCTTTAGGAAAAGCCTCTTTCAACGGCGTCCCAGGTTTGGCGGAGAAACCTTAGTTCTTCGGCGGCATCTTGCTGGCGACGTACACCCGCTCACAGCGGCCCCGGACGACTTGCCCCACCAATTGCTAATGGTTCCTTCATGGACTTCCTCCCCTTCCGTGAAGCGCCCTATCATCCACACCTCGTCGTCCAAAACCGCCTGGACAGGGTGACTGGTCATCTCGCCGAAGACGCCCAGATGAAGCAGGATGAAGTGCGCCCCGGAGACGGCAGCGAGAATCCCAGCCGCCGTCTTCTCGCACCCTGCTTGGAAGTCCATCGTCCTCGCGCTCACATAGCCTGGGCTTCCATTGGAGAAGAGCACCCGATAGTGCCGCCACATCTGATTGGAAATTACATTGCTGATGGAAGAATCCATCTGACCAAACGCAGGGGAGCCTGTGCTCATGTTCATCGGCATAGAGAAATGCCCGATAGAGATCCTGTGACCGGGGTTCAGGAGTTGCGCCAGGACAATCATCGCCAGGTGCGCCGTATTGCTGACAACGACTGCGCCTGCAATCGTAACGGGTGCGTTTCCCCCTGGCATGCAGCCATCCACAGTGGTCAGATGGAACCCCGCCTTCACCATTCTGCGAGCACCGTTGACTGCATCGTTTCCCCATGCCAAGGGTGGCGAAGAGCCCACGATGACTGTGATCTCCTGCCCCATGGCCTGGGCCATCTGGATTGTGAAAATCTCATTGTCGTTTGAGCACCCTTCCATCTGGTGCTTGGCGGAGTGTTTCATTTTGAGGGCTACACCTTCGGGAATGGACATGGCGGGAGAAACGCCTTGATACCCAAAGTAGGGATAGGCCCCCAGAAGATCAACAGTATCCAGCGCATCCAGAACCCGGACGCAATCCACGTACTCCTGTTTCGTCGCGACGCGCGGCTCAAAGGTATCCAGATCAACGATCTGCATCCCCGATGAATGGGTGAAGTACGTCGTGTTCCCGCCCAGAAGGAGGTCATTCTCCGGCTTCGGAGCCTTGACGTGAAAACTGCCGGGCGCGCGGCGCAGGCACTCCTCTACCAACGCCTCAGGAAACCGCACGCGCATAGCGTCGCGGTCCACGTTGCAGCCGTGCCTGGCAAAGAAATCCAGCGCCCACTCGCTTTCAAAGCGAACGCCCGTCTCGCGAAGCACCTCCAACGTCGCCCGGTGGAGGTCCTCCACCTGCTCTTCCGTCAGCAAGGTGAGGGGATTGATTTTCCGCGTGAATCCTTTTCTCGTCAAGGGAATTACTCCCACATGCAAACACAGAACCCTGTGTCACCTTGAGCGCAGCGAAGGGTCCCGTGTTCGCAAGACCGAGATTCTTCGCTTCGCTCAGAATGACGGGCTGGGTGGTCACTCTATTACTTGCCTTTGAGCAGCTCGCGCAGGTGATACTGGTGCTTGCCGAATTCGCCGCCGAAGTTCATGGCGCCGATCTGGCGCACGCCCGGAACCTGTGTCGCGGCCTCAATGGCAACCTTCATCGCTCGCCGCATGAGACCAGGTGTCGCCCCGAACATCAAGAGATTGAGAATGGAGCCGATGCCTTCCGGAACCCTACTCCCCTGAATCTGGTGGCACAGCGTGGGGACATAGTCCAGTTCGCGGAAGACCTGCTCCAGTCCGTAGCCCATAGGCGACACGCCATCTACGCCCTGGATGGCAGCCTTCGCCGCCTGGATGGCAAACACAGCCGATGCCGCGTTGTCTGCGTAGCACACAATGTGCCCGTCCGTCCCCTGCATGGAGACGACGTACTCCTTCTCGTACAGGAACTCGCCGGTAATCGTGGGCACGACGCACATCGTGTGCCCCGCGACGTTCCGTTCCGAATCGTACCCCTTCCACCACTCCGAGGTCAAGCCGTAGATGTCCGCCTTTTCCTTCTTGGTTACTTCGGGCACAGCGAAATCAAACACGGCGCAGGTCGGGATCAGCGTCGCAAGCACGGTGCGAAGCGCGAGTTCTTTCGCCATGTCGTCGCGCTTGCCGGGCGGCATGGTCAGCGAAACGATCGCGCCAGGCCGTCCGTCGGGCGTTTCCTGGGGCAGCGCAGCCCGCTCGATGCCGCCGTTGATGCGGGAGCCCAGCATGCTGGAGCCCGCCGCGCCCACGAACTGATGCGCCCCTTCCAGGGCCACGTCTTCCGAGATTGCCGTCAGCACCAGGCGCACCACTTCCAGGTCCCACGCTTCCGCGAAAGTGTCCTGGATGAGAACATCGTGAATCTTCATATACGCAATGCCTCCTGTGAAATAACCGCTTCACCGCAGAGATCGCAGAGTGCGCAGAGAAAACCCCGCAGTCTCCCCTATGCGCTACGAGTTAACGACCATCACTTTCATTCTGGTGCGCTCGCGAGCCACCTCAAACGCTTTCTGAATTTGTTCCAGCGGGTACCGATCCGAAATCAGCGGCGCCACGTTCACGATGCCCGCCTTCATCAGGGCCAGCGCCGTCTCATACTGGCCGATGGTGGAGTCATGGCTGCCCACTAGATTCAATTCCTTGTAGTGAATCACATCCAGTGCCAGCTCAAATCGCTCGTGCAGCACGGCGGCGAAGTACACCACCTGCCCGCGCTTGGCTGCCATCTCCAGGGCCTGATCCAGCACCGACGGGTCGTGTCCCGCCGCGCTCACCACCACATCCGCCCCGCGGCCATCGGTCAGGCGCATGACTTCTTTGACCACGTCCTTTTCCTTCGCGTTGATCGTAACCCCAACCCCCACCTGCTTCGGCACCAGGAGGCGGTTTGGCAGGATGTCCGCGACGACTGTCGCCAGTCCGCGGTGCCGCAGCAGTTGCGCGTGCATTAATCCAATAGGCCCCGCGCCGATGACGACGCCCACGCCGCCCAGCGGCACATCCTTCAACTTGCTGTTCCCGTTCACGCAGCAAGCCAGCGGTTCGGCGAAGGCGGCTTCGTCCAGCGGGACCCCATCCGGAACCCGCGCCAGGTTCTGATACGGGTACACGCTGTACTCTGCGAACCCGCCCGCGATGTACCCCTGGCTCAGGCACAGGTTGTACATCCCCAGACGGCAGTAGTGGCAGCGCCCGCAGACCACCCGCCCATCCGGCACGACGTGGTCGCCCACGCGCAGGCCCGGGAGGCTGGGGACCTCCGAGCCGACTTCCTCAATCACGCCCGAAAGTTCGTGCCCCATCTGGAATGGGAACACGATCTTCCAGCCTTTTGGCGTCTGGCCGTCGAATACGCCGATGTCGGTGCCGCAGATACCGCACGCCGCAACTTTTACCAGCACGTCCGTTGGTCTCAATTTGGGGCGCTCCCGCTCCCGCAGGATGAACTCCCCCGGCTTGTTCAGCAATGCGTTTCTCATGTCATTCTCCAAAATGAAGTCAAAACCACAAAGTCACAAAGACACGAAGAGAATGGCGGTTAGTTTCCGCTCCGCAGACAGTAGTACTCTGGCGTCGTAAGGCCCGCCCGCGCGAATCGCTTCAGCGCATACTCCTCCGCTTGAGCGATGGTCACCTCCTCATCCATCGTCAGCAACTCATGATCTTCCACCACCAGCCGGCCATCCACAATCACTGTTTCCACATCGCTGGCCGCGCTGGCCGAATAGACCAGGTTGTTCACGACGTTATTGATGGGCCGCATGTGCGCCTTGCTGAGGTCTACGAGGATGATATCCGCCTTCTTCCCGGCTTCCAGCGAACCGATCTCGCTCCCCACCTGCAAAGCCCTCGCCCCGCCGATGGTCGCCATTTCCAGCACTTGGTCGGCGGGAACCGCAGCGGGATTCATCTTGGACACTTTCTGCAAGAAGGCGGCGGTCCGCATCGCGCCGAACATATCCATGTCGTCATTCACAGCGCAACTGTCCGTGCCCAGCGAGACGACCACGCCCGCCGCCAGCATTTCGGCGATGGGCGCGATCCCGTCTGCGACCTTCATGTTGCACTCCGGATTGTGCGCGACCGATGTCCCTGTCTCTTTCAGGATATGGATGTCCTCATCGGAAAGCCAGATGCAATGCGCGCCGACCACGTCGGGGCCGAGTAGGCCGATGTCGTGCAAATACCGAACTGGCGTCTTGCCGTGCTGGGAATGGATGTTATCCCACTCAAACTTGGTCTCGGCGATGTGGACGTGCAAGCCGACGCGGTTCCGGTTCGCCAGCGCGCGCGCTTCCTTGAATAGATCCGCAGTGCACGAATTGGGGCACGCCAGCCCGTACCGGAAGGTGACTCGTCCCCCCTTGGATTGCCTGCACCGGGCGATCAACTGGTCGGCCAGCGCCATCGCCTTGTCCATCGGCAGAATCATGCCGGGCCGCTTCCACTGGTCAAAGTCGGTCAGCGTGAGGGTGTGCACGGCGCGGATGCCGGCTTCCTCGTAGGCTCCGATGACCTCCACCGGAGTGGCCCATTCCATGTTCAGGATGCACGTGATCCCCGACTTGAGTGCCTCCACGCATCCCAAGCGCGTGGCGTGGACTTCCAAATCAGGCTCGCCCGCCAGATAATCCTGCACGGCAAGTACGATTCGCGGCGCGGACACCTGGTCTATCCAGTCGGCGAGCGCCAGGTCATCGCGGCTGCCCTTGAGGAAGTTCTGCAAAAAGTGATGGTGCGTGTCTATGAGGCCGGGCAGGACGGCCTTGCGGCGGGCATCCAGCGTCTTTTTGCTGCTGTATCTGGCTGCCACCTCGCTCGTAGGCCCCACCGCCGCAATCCGCCCGCCCGCGATGGCGATCGCGCCGTCGTACAGAATCGTCCGGGCGCCGTCCATTGTGACAACGACGCCGTTTCGTATGAGAATATCGACTTCGCTTGGCCGCTCGCCCCAAACTGTCACCGAATCGCCTCATTCACTATTTCAACCAGATCTTTCACCTGGACATTCAATCCCGCCCGGCCAATCATCCGCTGGAGGTTGACGTAGCAGGCCGGGCACGAGGTCGCCAGCCATTGCGCGCCGGTCTCCACCATTTGTCTCAACCGCTGCTCCGAGACTTGACCCGCAATCTCGTCAAAGGCAGAGAACACGCCGCCCCCCGCGCCGCAGCACAGAGCGTTCTCGCGGTTGGAGTGCATCTCCACCAGTTGAAGGCCGGGAACCATTTGCAGGAGATCGCGGGGCGGATCGTACATCTTGAGGTGCCGTCCCAGCACGCAAGGGTCGTGCCAGGTGACCTTTGCCTCTAGTCCCGACATCTTCCCTGCCACCAGCGGCGGCAGAAACTCACTGACGTGCGCCACTTGCAGGCCATGCTCCACGCCCAATTCCTGTGGGTAGATATACTTGAACACCCGGTAGCACGAGGGGCATGTGGTCAGAATCACATCCGGGTTGTACTCCTGGATGCGCTTTATCGCCCAAGCGGCGGCCTGCTTCGCTTCGCCCACCAGCCCAGTCTCATAGAGCGGGTAGCCGCAGCAGGCATCCTCTTCCATCACGACGAAGTCCAGCCCCAACTTGCCCAGCAGCTCGCCCGTTGCTTTTGCCACCTTCCGAGCCTTGCGGATGGTCGTGCAGCCAGGAAAGTACAAAACGGAGGCCTTCCTTGGCGTGGCAGTCTCGCTCCCTTTGCGCCCTCCCCGCGGCCCGTAGAGGTTGTGGTGCGTCAAGACACTCTCCGCGACCTGCTTGTGAATCGGCAGAACGCGGCCCTCCGCAGCCAAATCCACGCGCCAGGCGTGGAAAATCTCCGAGAGCGGCACTCCCACTGGGCAGTGCGCCTGGCAATTCGCGCAGAGTGTGCACTGGAAAGCGTGCTGCAACATGGCGTCGGTGACTTCAATCTCGTTTTCCATCGTGGCGCGGGCCAGCCGCACCCTCCCACGCGCGTACTGGCTTTCCCAGCCTGGCGTATATGGATACGTCGGGCAGACGTTCTCCACGCCTTCCCATTCCCACACGCGGCAAAAGCCGCAGCGCGAACACTCGTAGATTTCGTGCTTGAGTCTCTCCAGCATAGACGATTCCTCCAACGCGAGCACGTCACAGCCCGACGACGCCGGGGTTCATGATGTGGTTCGGGTCCAACGCTTTCTTGATAGCCTTCAGTGTCCGCCAGTATCCGGTGTTTCCCAGGTGTTTTTCCAGATAAGGCGCCCATTGACGTCCTTTGGAGTAAGGCGACCCGCCCAGCACAAGAGCCTTGTCCATCATCTCGGCCAGCGCTTTCTGGATCTTGGCGTACTCTTCCTTGTCGCCGGGATGATGGAACATCAGGCTCACGTGCTCCGACCCCTGCGGTTCGGGAAACATCTGCTGGGCGTACTTCCGGATGCCGTGCCTGTCCATGATCTCTCGCATGGCATAGGTCGCCTCTTGCAGTTTCGCGAAGGGCAGGAAGTAGTTGACCGCGCCCGCGATGCCGTCCTTGAACTCCTCGCCCGTGTTGAACCAGCGGCGCTCCCAGAACTTGTTGGGCCCTTCAGGCCCCATGAAGCGGATACCGGGGTACTTGCCGACGATCGCGCGTATCCGCTGGAGGTGGTGCTCCACCTCCGCCTCGTCCCCTTCCACGTTGACATCAAACAGGATCATGTCTGGCTTGATGACAGGGACAGAGATGTAACAGACCAGATTGTGCAGCGCAATCTCGCGGAAAATGTTGACCGCATCGTTTAGGTCGCTCCCGATGTACCGTTCCAGATAGATCTTCTCCGGCCAGGGGTACATGCGCAGCGTGGCCTCGGTGATGACGCCATACGCGCCTTCTGACCCGATGAACAGTCCCGCCAGATCAGGCCCCAGGCAATAGCGGAAGAAACTGTCCGAGTTGGGGTTGCCTGCGCTGCCCGTGCTTGCGACGTCCCCGGTGGGAAGCACAACCTTCAGCCCAACGACCTGGTCTCCCTGTGTCGCATACTTGATGTTGCCCCAGCCTACGCCGGGGCGGGCGATGTGCGCGCCGGGCGTGCCCGCCATGGCCCCCGACGGTGCGATGCCGATCTTCCAGCCTCGCTGCTCCAAGGCGCTCATCAGCTTGACGAAGGTGATTCCCGACTCCACAGTAACCGTGCCCGTATCCTCGTCAATGTCCAGGATTCTGTCCATGCGGAGCGTTTCGAGCACGATGCCGCCATCCGACTGACAGCCGCCCTCCTGGGCCGAACCGCCGCCCCTGGGCGACACGGGTATCTTCAATTCGTTCGCCAGTTTGAGGACTTGGGACACTTCTTCCGTCGTCCCCGGCCGCACCACAAACGCAGGCCACACAGGCGGCTGGGTGCCAAAGTCCTGGGTGTACGTCAAGAGGATGAACTCCTCATCCGTAACGTACTCAGGCCCGACGATGTCGGCCAGCTGGTTCAGGACGCGCTTTTTGTCCATGCTTTCAGGCTCCCTAAGTTGTCCGCCTCTCAGACTCCCGAAGTGTCGGAGACTTCGGGAGTCTGAGAACTCATTACGATGAAAAGAGGATGGCGTTGATCTTGCGCACCAATGCATCCGGCGCAGAGGACTGCCACACTCTGCGGCCAAAGGCGATGCCGGCAGCTCCTGACTCGGCCACGTCCCGCACCATTTGGAGCGTGTGATCATCGCCTTCGTCGTTGCTTGGCCCCCCAGCCACCAGTATCGGTACAGGAACGGCCTTCACCACCTGTTTGAAGGAGTCCACGTGCCCGCAGTAGTTCGTCTTCACGATGTCCACGCCAACCTCAAATCCAATCCGGGCCGCATGGGCGATGGTCTCGGCGTCGTATGCCTTCTCTGCCGGCGGCATCATCTCGGCCACCACAGGCATCCCGAATCGGTCGCACTGCTCAATCACTTCGCCCAGGTAGCGCATCATCGCCAGTTCACCGCCGCGCCCAAACCAGATGGATACCGCGACCGCGTCCGCATCCATGCGCAAAGCCGTCTCCGCCGTCGCCAGCGGCGCTTCCTGAGTGATCTCCTGGGCAAGCCCCGGCGTCAGGCTCACCCGCAGCACGATGGCAGTGGAAGGCGTCAGGACGCTTTCCACCGCACGCGTGAACCCAGGCCCCATCAAGAGGGCGTTCGCGCCTCCGTCCAGCACCTTCTGGACGATGGACAACGGGCAGTCAATCCCCTTCACAGGGCCAAGCCATGCCGCATGATCCAGCGCAATGAGCAGACACCGTTGCTTGGGGCCCACCAGCAGCCGCTGCAAGCGTCTTCTCTTTCCGATCATCCTGCCCCCCTATTCACTCACATTATCTTAGGACTACACGCCTGTGCCTTTCCGGGCCTGTTTCTCTGCAAAAGCCGAGAACGCGCGATAACACAGGTACGCTTGATCATATGCCTCGGCTAGTTCCCGGCGGCAGCGAACCACATCCGGAGCATCAAACGTGCGCAACAGACTCTCCTGAAAGGGAGCGCGACCCAGGTGCGCCTGGCAGAGCGCGTACAGCACCCGCGTCACCGTTTCTTGCCCGGCATAGACCTGCACGTCGCGCTGGCATGCGTCCGCGATGATCTGCACCCATCCGGGCGTGGTCGTCCCGCCTGCTGCCAGAGCCAGTTCTTCCACGGGCACGCCCATCTCGGCGTAGATGTCCAGCAGATGCCGCAGACTGTGGGCCACGCCCTCCATGACCGCGCGCACCAGATGCCGCCAGTCGTGAGCCAGTTGCACGCCATAGAACCCGCCCCGGATCGCATCGCTCCAATAGGGGCTGCGCTCCCCCGCCAGGTACGGGATGAAGCACACGCCCCCCGCTCCAGGTTCCACATCCAGCGCCGCGCTCACGCAGTCCTCAAAAGACATGCCGCGCTCGCGCCCGCCGCACAGTTTCTCGTAGGCCCACCCCAGGCTGGCTCCGGTCGTGGACGAAACGCCGCCCATCAGAGAGTATGGCCCGAGCGGGTAGACGTACAGCCTGTGGGCCGGATCGCTGACCTGCTGGCCCTCTCGGAGGGCCGCAAAGACCATGGAAGAACTGCCCAGCGAACAGACCGCCCGCCCTGGCTTGAGGGGCGCGCCTCCGAATAGCGCCGCCACGTCCCCCATTCCGACAACCACACTGATCCGCGGGTTCAGCCCCAGCGAGCGGGCCGCGTCCGCGACGATGGAGCCGCCGTCGCCGTCAGCAGGACGAATGGCCGGCAGAACATCCGCGCTCAAGTTCGCCAGCGCCAGCCGGTCCACTGCCCAACGGCGGGTGTTCCAGTCCAGCAGGGCTGCGCCGCCTACCTCTGTCAGATCCGTGCAGACTTCGCCCGTCAGCCGAAATCGCAGGTAGTCTTTGGGCCACAGAATCTTGCGCACCTTTGCGATGATTTCTGGTCTGTGACGGTTGAGCCAGACCAGTTTCGGCAGGGTGTACGTGCTGTTCAGTTGGTAGGGCGGCAGATTTAGTTGCCGCTGCAAGTCTTCCGTTTCGCGGTCGGCCCGCCTGTCCAGCCACAGAATCGTGGGCGAGAGCACCTGTCCATCCTCATCCAGCAGCACGGCGGTGTGCATCTGCCCCGTGAACGAGACGGCCTCAACGGACTCTAGCGCAAACCCGCGTCCCCGAAGATCGGCCATAGCGTCGCAAAGGGCAGCCCACCATCGTTCCGGATCGCCCTCCGCCCAACCAGGCCGCTCGGAACGATAGGAATACCGCTGCGTGCTGGAGACGAGCACGCGCCCCTCCGGCCCGTACAGCACGGCCTTCAACGAAGACGTTCCCACGTCTATCGCCAGGATACTTGCCGAGGAGTCCGACATGCCTGGGTTCCCCTTTTTCATTCGGAGCCGTTTGTCATTCTGATTCGCGTCTAGACATAATCTAGGTCGGTCTGCCACTTGAGCAAAACCGGACTTGGGTGGAAACGTGGGGTATGAATAGCCAAGAGATCGCCCAAGAGCACCTTAACAGTATCATCGAGTTTCATCAAGCGGTCTACCACAATGGATTCAAGGCCCGCCTGGATGTCATGTTTGAGCTTCTGGATGCTCTGCTCGTTGAGGGACCTGTAGACTCGTTCACAATGTTGAGCAACTCCCCAGTGTTTAGCCGCCGGTGGCATAGTGCGTATTCGGCCCTTGAGGATGGGCGATTAGACAGCACTTAGATCACAGGACATCTAGCTCAAGGTGTCCCGCCCTACAGAAATCATTTGGCGAGGGTTCCATCACCGATGGGGTGTGGAACCGGGCATCCGCTTTCGCAAACAGCGGCTGAACTGGACCAAGCCACAGTTGCAGAGCAAAGAGGTCGCAGACCGATGGAGCGAGCTGGTTGGCCTCTATTACATCGATTGGCAGCCCATCTCGTGCACCGAAAACGCGCGGGAAACCGTCTGGGTGGCCCAAGGGCAAGGCGAGAATGCCGAAAAAGCGGCATCCGGCCGTCAAAAAGAAGCACTCTGTGCCCAAAACCGCTTGACCACTCGATTGTTAAGGTAGTGATGTGACTCCTGACTCAAGGTCAGGGTATCTCAGTTTGTCTAAACGCGAAATTCTAAGCCGAAGGCGAAGAATCTCGGTTCGCAGCAAGGCGACGCAATGCGTAGCAAGGAGATTCTTCGTCACTGCCCCTTCGCTGCACTCAGGGCTTCGGCTCCCCAGAATGACAATACCATGCTAGTCCAGCGGGATTCCTGCCTGGATGACCTCGTTCTTGACTTCATCATAGACCCGCCGCCACTCATCCATGGGCTTCAGCGTCTTCACATCGTAGCACTCCGGGAAACTCTTGCCCTTCGGGGCTTTGCCCAGATCGGATTCGTACAGCGGCAGCAGTTTGTTGGCAATCTCGTTCGCCTTCGCGCGGCTCATCCCCGCGCACTTCTTGAACACCTCCCCGGCAAACTTGGTTTCAAGCGGCGTGATGTAGTTCGTGTACTTCCCGCCCGCCGCTCTAGGCCCTGTGCAGGACGAGGCCCCCGACACGGCCAGGTTCATCATCCCCACCGCCGACTCGTACAGGAGCATCTTGGTCACCGGCCCCGCCGTCTGATTGAGCACCGAGTTGGCGCAGATGTGGGTGTTGCGGCTGAGCGCCTGGAAGACGACGCCGAGCGCCCACTGCGCCTTGCGCCCGCAGTTGCCCATGTACTTCATGTCATACGGGAAGGACGCGCCGTTGGACGCTTGATAAGCCGTGTACAACAGCAGCGTGCAGGCGATGCAGGAAACGACAGCGCCCTCAGGGCCTCCCGCATACCCGCCGATCATGGACCACGAGCCGCCGTAGGTGATCCCGCCGCAGTTGTAGGTCTGGCACAGTTTGTGGAGCACCTCGTAGGTGGTCTTCATCTCCACCGGCGTGAGCAGCAGGACGATGTCTCGCTCCGGCTTGTAGCCACCCGGAATTCCATAGCCTCCAAGGACGCCATAGTGCGTGGGAGCCGTCCCGACTGCATACAGCCCCAGCCCTTCGCGCCCGGCGCGCCGAATGGCCTCATGACTCAGGTCGGCTTGCAGTTTGCCCGCCAGGAGTTCGTAGGGCGAACCAGCGCGGAGCTTGCTGCCCCAGATAGTTTGCAGCGACGGCCCTTCCAGGCAGTCTACCTCCGGCTCGCGGACAATTCCCTCCGCGATGGGGATAAACAGTTCTTCTGTCACAGCGATGCTCAGGGGAGCGACCCAAACGGGCGGGAAGGGGTCCTCAAAGCCTCTGTGGCGGAATGTGACGACCTCTCTGCCTTCCCCCAGTTTGAACTCGGAGGGGGCAGCATCCAGCCCGTGCTGGATCTCCTCGCGGCTGAACTGGATGACCCGCTGCGTGTCCAGACATAGTATACCGACCTCAACCGCCGTGTCAAAGGCCGCCTGAAAGAACTGGTCGGCCAGACCATCATTCTGGCTAATGGGGTTATCCGGGTCGCACGTCTTCAGGAGGTCATATTTCTTGAGGTTCGCCGCGATGGTCTGCGGAATCACCTCGGTGTCCCACTTGAAGGTTTCACAGATAGGGCCAGAGTGCGCCCTGTCCAGAACTTGCATCAGTCTGTTGCGATCCAAAGTCATTCTTTTGCTCCTCTCGTAAGGCGCTCTGACGCGCGACGCATCTGCGAAATG
>Ga0315291_10006064_pt1 | contig 15062 bp, 11 predicted proteins | sample YL17G12_20_MG_FD_203070 | JGI IMG/M metagenome (GOLD analysis project Ga0315291, IMG submission 203070) | Sediment microbial communities from Yellowstone Lake, YNP, Wyoming, USA - YL17G12_20 | ecosystem: Environmental > Aquatic > Freshwater > Lake > Sediment | place: USA: Wyoming | collected...
AGCCGGTTGGCTTTGCGCCGTCCAGGAACGCCTTTCTGCTGGAAAGCGTGGTGGGGGTCGAACGGATTGCCCGGTTCTCCTTCGTGGCGGCCGACCCGGAGGCAACCTTCACTGCGCGGGGCAACGAGATTACCATTCGCCGCCCCGGGCATGAGGGGCAGATCGTTCAGAGCAGCGATCCGCTGAGCGAGCTGAGCAGGATGATGGCGCCTTACCGTGCGGTGCACATGGGCGAGCTGCCGCGATTCACCGGCGGCGTCGTCGGCTACGCCGCCTATGACATGATCCGCTACTACGAGAAGCTTGGCGAAGGACCGGGCGACGACCGCAACCTGCCGGACCTGTCCTTCGGACTCTACCGCACAACGGTGATCTTCGATCACGTCTTCCAGGTTATCAACGTGGTCTCAAATGCCTACGTCACTGGCGATCCGGGCAGCGCATACGACCGAGCAACGACTTCCATCGAGCAGGCGATCGCGCGGCTGCGCGAGGGCGGGGGCGAGCCGGTGGTCGAGGTTAACCTGGTCGGCCTGCCGCAGAAGCCGTTCCAGAGCAACTTCACCCGCGAGAAGTACATGCAGATGGTGGAGGCCTGCAAAGAGTACATCCGCGCCGGGGACATCTTCCAGGTGGTGCCTTCCCAGCGGTTGACCGTCCAGACCTCGGCCAGGCCCTTCGACGTCTACCGGGCGCTGCGGGTGGTCAACCCGTCGCCGTTCATGTTCCTTCTGGTCACCCCGGAGGTGACGCTGGTGGGAAGCTCCCCCGAGATCCTCTGCCGCGTGGAGGACGGCGTGGTGACCAGTCGGCCGCTTGCAGGCACCCGCCGGCGCGGGGCAAGCGACGCCGAGGACAAGGCCCTGGAGGCGGAGTTGCTTTCCGATCCCAAGGAGCGGGCGGAGCACATAATGCTGGTGGACCTGGCCCGCAACGACGTCGGGAGGGTTGCGGAACCAACGACCGTGGAGCTTGCCGACGTCATGAGCGTCGAGCGCTACAGCCACGTGATGCACATCGTCTCGGAGGTTCGGGGGAAGCTCGCCAAGGGGATGACCGCGTTTGACGCCCTGCGCGCGGCGCTCCCGGTGGGTACGGTCAGCGGCGCGCCCAAGATCCGCGCCATGCAGATCATCGACGAATTCGAACCGACCCGCCGCGGACCTTACGCCGGGGCCGTGGGATACGTGGACTTCTCGGGCAACATGGACACCTGCATAGCGCTGCGGACGATGGTCATCGCCGGGGGCAGGGTCTACCTCCAGGCCGGGGGAGGCGTCGTCGCCGATTCCGTCCCGGCCGAGGAATACCAGGAGACCATCAACAAGGCAAAGGCGCTCCTGCGGGCCATTGAAGTCGCCGAAGCCGGCTTCTCCGAGTAAGAGTGGTTTCAAAGCCGGCAGTGGGGTGGCGGGGTCCCTGTCCCGCCACCCACAAGGACAGTTATGGAGAATGATTACGCCGCAAGACTGAGCTTCGCCGCGCGGGTGGAATCCGAGATGCCCGGCTCGAAGTCCGAAGCGGCAGCTCCGCCCGCAATGGGTAGTGCCTCAGTTACGGGGGGCTGTAATGGCAGGATTCCGATGGCGTTTGGCCTCTAGGTAGGCTCTAATCTGTCTTCGGACGCACCTCTTGCTGCCTTGGTGTCCTGTCACTGAAAAGGAGCAGACAATGGCTGACAAAAGGAAGGTGATGGACCGGCGGGAGTTTCTTGGCTCGTTGGCGGCCGGGGCGGCCGCGCTGGGCTTGTCCAGGTACGCCTCACTGGCCGCCCAGACGTCCACCATCGCGGCTACAGCCGGCGCCGGAGGCAAGGAACGACTCAACGTACTCTTCATCGTCAGCGACGATCTCAACGACTGGGTCGGGGCCTTCGGCGGCCACCCGCAGACCCAGACTCCCAACATCGACCGTCTCTGCCGGCGCGGGGTGACCTTCGAGCGGGCCTACACCTGCTCGCCGCTGTGCAACCCCTCGCGGGCGGCGCTGCTGACGGGCAAGATGCCGTCCTCCACCGGCGTGTATGACAACCGCCAACCGTTCCGCCAAGCCCCCGCCGTCAAGGACGCCGTTACCTTGCCCCAGTACATGATGCGGCACGGCTACTACTCCGCCGGAGCAGGGAAGATATACCACGGGCATTTCCCCGATCCCCCGTCCTGGAACGATTATGCCTCTCCTGGAGGCGCAAAGCCCAAGGATGAGAACATCACTACCGTCGCCAAGGTCACCTGGGGTCCGATTGACGAGCCGGAAAGCCAGACCAGCGACGCCAGGATTGCCGACTATTGCATCCAGCAGCTTGGCAAGGCGCACGACAAGCCTTTCTTTCTGGCCTGCGGATTCCGCAAGCCGCACCTGCCATGGTTTGCGCCGCGCAAGTATTTCGAGAAGTTCCCCCCCGACAAGATCGTGCTTCCCAAGGTCAAGGACGACGACCTGGACGACGTGCCTCCCATTGGCAGGAAGTGGGCGGCGCCCAAGACCCACGAGATTATCAAGGAATCCGGCAAGTGGCCCGAGGCCGTGGCGGCCTACCTCGCCACCATCAACTTTGTCGACGCGCAGGTCGGACGCCTTCTGGACGCCCTCGACGCAAGCCCCTACGCCGACAACACCGTCATCGTCTTCTGGGGCGACCACGGCTGGCACCTGGGCGAAAAGCTCCGCTGGGGCAAGAGCACGCTGTGGGAGGAAGCGGACCGCGCCCCGCTGGCGATCGTCGTGCCCGGAATGGCGGGCATGGGAGGCCGCTGTCCGCGGACGGTCAGCTTCCTGGACATCTACCCGGCGCTGGTCGACGCTTGCGGCCTGCCGCCAAAGGACGATCTGGAGGGCCTGAGCCTGCGGCCGCTTCTGGAGAACCCCGCAGCCGAATGGGAGCGTCCGGCGAGGACCGACTTTCATTTCGGCAATCATTCCATCCGCGGCGAGCGGTGGCGTTACACCCGTTACGTCGATGGCGGCGAGGAGCTTTACGACCACGACGCCGACGAGATGGAATGGACCAACCTCGCCGACGACCCGGCCCACGCGGATGTCAAGCGCGACCTGGCCCGGTGGCTGCCCAAGACCCAGACCCCCGATGCGCCGCACCAGTACTTCCCGGGCGACAAGGAGCTGGGCCAGGCCGCAATCGATCGCGAGTGAGGCCTCAACGGGCTTCCGCAATTGCCGTTATCTCGAGCGGGAATGCAGCGGACTTGCGCCTGAGTGCACTGTGCGCGCACCATTGGGGACCGGTTGCCGCAGCCGCGAGGGGTATCGTAGGTTTCCATTGGAAGCCATGCTGCTAGAAGCGATGCCTCTTTGAGAGGAGGTAGGCTCATGTCCGCCGCACATCATCCGGTGCCTCGACCCAAGACGCTGACCCTGAGCGTCATCGCGCTGGTGGCCAACCTGGCCGCCGCGGGGACGGGGCAGATGATCCAGCCAGGCGCTCACCGTGGCGACGGCAGCGGCCTCTCAAGGCAGGCAGCATCGGTCAGGGCGGCTCCGGTGGCATGGCAACAGCATGAGGGGGGCATGCCGGCTGCTACACAGGGCCAACCCCCTCGCGGGGGTGATTGGCACCCTGGCGTATCGCCACGGGTTAATCGGAACCTGGAACTCGGAACCCGGAACCCGGATGGAGCTACCTTTGCCCCGTGTTCGTCATTCCGTGTTTACGGTTCCGATGGAAACTGAACGCCGATGGGCAGAGCCTGCTGATCTTGCAGGCCTGACAGTTGGGATTCCTCGCCGTGCAGACGGCCCGGCCGTGGAAGATCAGCAGGTGCGTGAAGACCGTCCAGTCCCGCCGCGGCACGATCGGCATCAGGTCCTGCTCGATCTTGACGGGGTCCTGGTGCCTGCTTAATCCCAGGCGACCGGCCAGGCGGATGACGTGCGTGTCGACGGCGATGCCCTCGTTCTTGCCGAAGGCATTCCCCAGGACGATGTTAGCTGTCTTTCGCGCCACACCTGGCAACGTCAGCAGGCCCTCCATCGTGTCGGGCACGTTGCCGCCGTACTCATTGACGATCCTGGCGGCTGCGGCGCGGATGTTCCTGGCCTTGTTGCGGAAGAAGCCCGTCGTGCGGATTTCCTCCTGCAACTGTTCCTGACCGGCGGCGGCGAAATCCGCAGCGGTGCGGTACCTGCCGAATAAGTCCCCGGTGACGATGTTCACGCGGTCGTCGGTGCACTGGGCCGCAAGGATCGTTGCTATCAGCAACTGGAGCGGATTGGCATGCTCCAGCCGCGTCCTGGCCTCAGGATATTCCTTCTTGAGGATCGCCAGGATCCTCCCGCAACGTTGCTTACGGGCCGTTTGGGATTCCCGCGCCATTGTGGCTAGCCCCGTAAATATCCGTTGATCTTCTCCGCCGCTCGTCGGCCGGAATTGATGGCCGAGACGACGTACGACGGACCGGTGGCCAGGTCCCCGGCGACGAAGACTCCCTCTGCCCCCCCGTGGCCGTCGAGAATGATCCGGCCTTTCTCGTCGGTGGCCAAGCCGAACTCCGCGGCCAGCGATGGGTCGAGGTTTGACTCATACCCCATCGCCAGCAGGGCCATGTCCACCTTGACGCCGAAGGCGCTTTCCGGCAGCTCCTGCATGACCAGGCCCCTGGAGGAATTCAGCCAGCGGACGCGGACGGCCTTGACCTCCCTGATGTGCCTGCCGTCGCCGGGGAAGTCCTTGGCCGCGACGCACCACTGGCGTGAGACCTCCCCGCCGCGCGGAACGGGGGCGTAGCCCTCCACGGCCGATTCGGGCAGGATTTCAAACTGATGCACTTTCTTGGCGCCCTGAAGCAGGGCCATCTGGACGCAGTCCTCACCGGTAAGTCCGCCGCCGATGACGGCAACGACCTTGCCCTTGGCCGATAGGGCGGGTGAGTCGCTGACGTAGAGGCCTTCGCCGCGCCCGTTCCCCTGGCGGAGATAATCCAGGGCGAAATACACACCCTCCTGCCGTCTTCCGGGCACGTCCAGGTCGCGCGGCTGGCTGGCGCCGGTGGCCAGACAGACGGCGTCGAACTGGCCGCGGATCCCGGCCGGGGTGATGTCCCCGCCCACTTGCACGCCGGTCCTGAAGACCACGCTCTCCTCCTCCAATTGCGCGATGCGCCGGTCGATCAGCCGCTTGTCCATGCGGAAGGCGGGGATGCCGTAGCGCAACAGGCCGCCGGGCCTGGCATCCTTCTCGAAAACGGTCACATCGTGGCCGGCACGGGCGAGTTGCTGAGCGGCGGCAAGCCCCGCAGGCCCGCCGCCGATGACGGCCACCTTCTTGCCGGTCCGCCTCGGCGCCTTCTGCGCCTGGACCCAACCCTCGGCGAACGCCCGCTCGATGATCTGGCGCTCCAGCTCCTTGATCTGCACGGCAAAGCCGCTGAAGCACTTTTTGCATGCCTGCTGGCATGGCGCCGGGCAGACGGCGGCGGTGAACTCCGGGAAATTGTTGGCGGCGCAAAGTTCCTGGAAGGCCTGCTGCCACTGCCGGTGGCAGGCCAGTTCCACCCATCTCGGAATATGGCTGCCCAGAAGGCAGCCGGGGTCCTCGCAGCGCGGGCTTAGGCACTGCATGCATTGCGGCGACGACAGGACCGGCAGGAGCCGGCGGTATTCATCCCCCGGAGCGGCCAGGAATTCCTTCACCGCTTGCCGGTAGTCGGCCAGGAAGCGGCGGGCCCCGGCGGACCAACCGGGCAGCTTCCGCAGGAAGCGCATCCGCTTCAGGCCAGACAGCGCCCAGCTCGGTGCGGCAAGCTCGGCGCGGAACTTCCGCCTGCCCAGCGGCAGCTCCGCGGCGATCAGGTGGCGGTAAGTGATGCGGTCGCCGTTGGCGGGATTGACGTTATACTTCTCGCGGTCGCGGGCGAGTTTCTCCGGACCGGTGGCCAGCTCGGCGACGAAGACGGGGTCCTTGATCAGCATCGCCGAGGCAAGGTTGTGGACCACCGCTCGGCTGGCGGCAAAGCCCTCCTCGGCCGAATCGCGGGAATAGACCGCCGCGACGGCGTCGGCGTATTGGCGGGCGTAGTCGATGCCGCCCCAGCGGATGCAGTCGTACAGGCGGACGACGAGAGCGGACTTCGTTTCCTCGTCCAGTTGGCCCACGGCGTCGATCAGGCCCGCGGCCAGGTCCCGCAGGGACTCGGCCAGTTCGCGCCCTCTCCGGAAGCGGCGAATGGTCCATCCGCAGCGGCGCTCCAGCAGGTGCCGCCAGCCGCTGCGCCGGGGCGGCCCGCTGAAGAGGTCTTCCCGCATCACCAGCTTGCGGCCCATGTTGAAGGCGTAGAGGTTCTTGCGGAACTCCGCGCGGATGGTGTCCTTGATGGCCCAGGCCATCGAGTGCATTGAGACGGGGATCAGCCCCTTCTGGAAGGCAAAGCCCAACATCATCGTGTTGGCGAACTGCTTGCTGCCCAGGTACTTCTCGCAGATCCGGGAGATGTCGCGGGCGAGGTAGTCTTCACTGCGCGTATGCCGGCGGATGAAGCGCTCCAGCTTCGCCGGGTCGTAATCCTCCTGGCCCATCAGGCCGCGGATGGTCGAGAGCTTGTCAGTGTTTATCACTGCGGCGGTGTGCTGGGGCGAGCCGACGCAAACCTTGCCGCCGGGCTGGAGCGCCTTGGCCGCTTCGAGGATGTCAATGCCCAGCAGCATGTCCGCCTTGTGGCGGGGAATGACTGCGGTGATAGGCTCCTTGGAGATGTTGAAGACCACCTGGCTCAGGACCGCCCCGTTGCGGATGGCCAGGCCCTTCTTGTCCAGGAATATGACGTCGTAACCTTCCTTGTGCCCGGCGCGGACGAGGATGCTGGTGGCCGTGCCGACGCCCTGGCTGCCCACCCCCACCAGGCAACAGCGCCATAAGTCTCCGGCGGCGCGCTTCTGCGGTTCGGGGATGTCATCCAGCCCCAGTTCCGGCACCTTCGACCGCGGGGGGCGCTTCCGCTTGATGGTCACCCGCTCGAAGCTGGAACAGGCCCCGATCCGCTGGCAGGCGCCGTCGTTGACGCACCAGGTCAGATCCGTGTCCATCTTGGTCCCGTAATCGGTGGCGACGTGCTTCAGCCCCGGGCAGCCGGTCATCTCCGCGCAGGCCAGGCAGAAGCGGCAGATCTCCGGGTTGATGTTCATGTGTTGCCACCGGGGCAGATACCCCAACCGCCGCGCGATCTCCCAGTCGGTCCTGCGCTTCCGACGCATCCGCGTGATGCCGCACTCCTTGTCGGCGATGACGACCTTGACCCCCGCGGCCAGGAACATCCGCTCCAGCAGCCGGGCGTAATCCCTGCGCCTTTCCGGATCGGCGCGAACCACGGCAACCTCGCCCCCGCCGGCGGCCATCCCGTTGACTACGTCCTCGATATCCTGCACGGCCGTGGGATTGCCGACGATGTCGTAGTCCACCCCCGGGGTGGGCTGGTGACCCGTCATGCCGGTGGTGGAGTTGTCCAGGATGATGAAGGTGATGTCCTGGGCGAACTTGATGGCCTGGCCGATGGCGATCTGCCCGGAATGGAAGAACGTCCCGTCCCCCATGAAGACGACCTCCTTGTTGGTGATGAACGGGTCGGTCCCTGCGCCGGTGCCCCCGCCCAGGCCCATGCCGGAATAGTCGTGCATCAGGGGCGTGTTTGGCGGATACATCAGCATGGTGTAGCAGCCGGTGTCGCCGTGGAAGACCAGGTCCACCGCCCCGCACCCGTGGACGCGCCGCATGTACTGCTCGTCCATGAACCGCTTCTTGATCTCCAGGCACAGGCTGGCCGAGTCCCGGTGCGGGCAGCCCGGACAGAAGCTCGGCACGCGCTCGGGCATAGGTCCGAGGTCCACGTCCTCGGCTATGTACGTGCCTTCGGCGTCCGCCTCGGCTGAGCCGACGGGCGGAACGGCCGCCGAGACGCGCGCAGCGTCGAGGGTCTTCAGCAGCGGCCTCAACAAGTCCATCAGGATCGACGGATGCAGACCCCTGGTGGACGGGACACCATTCAATCCGGCAGGAAACTGCTTGCCCCATACCTCCGTCCTGCCCGCTGCTCGTGCGTGCTGGCGGTCCTTGAGAATCACCTCGCCGATCTGCTCTTCCAGGAAGCCGCGGCGCTCCTCTATCACCACGATGCGCTCGCACTGTGCGGCGAACTGGCGGACCATTTCCGCATCGACCGGGTAGGTCATGCCGAACTTCAGGATCGGGTATTCCCCAAGCAGCCCAAGCTCCCACAGGACCTGGACCAGGTACCCGTGGGCCATGCCGCTTGTTGCAAAGCCCAGAGGTCTTCGCTTCTCCGAGGCATAGCTGATGCGGTTTATTCCAAGCCGCCGCGCGACAGCCACCGCGGTGGCCAATCGCGGGGCGAGCTTCTCCTCCTGCCACCATGTCTTGGGGGGCAGAAGGACCCGCTGGTCAAGGTTGATCGAGGCCGTGTCCAGCGTGATCTTCTGATTGGTGTTAAAGCTGGGGTACTGGTTAGGCCGGCACTGCACCGTCCCGCCTCCGTCGGCGAGGTTGGTCGTCAGCACCAGACCGGCGTACAGCTCCGACTCGCGCGACAGCTTAAGCGACAGATCGACGAAGTCCTTGACCTCCTGGGGATTGGCCGGCTCGATGACGGGTATGAACAGGTGCCTGGAGATATACCGGCTGTCGGCGGGGACCTGGGTGGAGTCCGACCAGGGGTCGTCGCCGTAGACGACGACCGCCCCGCCATCGCGGTGTGCCCCCGCAAGGTTGCCCAAGGCCAGGGCGTCGGCGGCCACGTGCACCCCGACGGACTTCATCACGATCATCCCCCGGCAGCCTATCGTCTGCGAGCCGTTGAGCATCGCGGCGGCCAGGGCCTCATTATTGTTCATCACCGCCCGGATGCCGTTTTCGCCCAGCAGGTCCCCCACCAGCATCAGCGCGTCAAAAAACCCCGCAACCGGGCTGCCGGGGTAGCCTCCGAGCAGGTGAACGCCGCCTTGAGCTTCAAGGGCGCCCTTCAACAGCAGTTCGTTGCCGGTGAATATCTCCGGGCCGCTGGAAGTCAGGAATCTGGGATCGACCTTCATTCCGGGAATTGTACGCAAATCGGCTGCGGCGACTCAAAGCTTTTCGCCCGCCCGGCGGCCCGGCCCGTGCATCGAAGGCGCGGCCAGACAATGAGTAACGACGGGCCGCAGGCGAACCTACGCATGCCCGTCCAGCGGGGAGCGTCCCCATTGGAGCTTGCTGGTGAGGGTGTCGAAGAAGGGCCTGCCGGGGTGGGGTATCAGCCGCATCGGTTTTTCCGCGCGGCGGATCTCCGCTGTGTCGCCCTCGCAGAGGGGGGTGCTGATCTGTCCGTCGACGATCACGGCTGAGCCGGCATTCACCCGCACGGCCGTGACGCGGATGACCTCGTCGCTGCGGACGACAATGGGCCTCATGGACAGGCTGTGCGGGGCGATGGGCGTGATGGCGATGGCGTCCAAGGTCGGCTCCATGATCGGCCCTCCGGCGGACATGTTGTACGCCGTCGAGCCGGTGGGGGTGGAGACCACCAGCCCGTCGCCAGGATAGCGTGCTATCTCCTCGGCGCCGCGGGCGACGTCGAGGTTAATCATTCGGAAAGGCGCCCCTGCGGCGAAGGTGACGTCATTGGCGACCGGCGAGCCGAACTGCCCCCGACCGCCGCGGTCCAGGCGAACCTCCATCATCATCCGCTCGGTAGGGGCAACCCTGCCGGCCAGCACGTCGTCCAGGTGCCTGGTCATGTGCTCGACGTCGAATTCCGCCAGGAACCCCAGCTTGCCCATGTTGACCCCCAGCAGCGGCACGGCAGAACCGGCCAGGGCGCGTGCCGCCGCCAGCAGCGTCCCGTCGCCGCCGAAGACCACGCACAGGTCCGCCGACACCGCCTGTGGTGGAGGGGATTCGTGCGCTGAGAGCACCCCGATGATCTCCACACGCTTGCAGAACCAAGCGCGCAACGCCTCGACCTGCTCCGCCACCCCGGGCTTGGACATGTTGCCTATGATCAGCAGCTTCTTGCCAGCCATGGACGACATGGTATCGCACCAGCGCCATCAAGGGAACGGGCAGTTCAAAACCCGTAGCACGCAGAAGCATGGCAAACGGAATGCAGTGTCCCGACATGCCAAAAGGTGAGAGGGAAGAGGTTAGAGGCGAGGGTCCCGCTGGAACTGTTTGCTCTAACCTCTTACCTCTAACCTCTGAGCCGATACCCCCACCGTGTTGCCAGCCACGAGTTGCGAGCTGCCAGTGGCGGCCTGAACGCACGCGGGAGGCTCACTCGCCCAGGTAGAGGTTCTGTCCGCCGGTGATGGTGATCTTCTTGGGATCGATCCGCTCGGCCAGGGCCTCGGCGCTGTCGGCGAACAGCGGGGATATCTCGATGGCGGCCGCGACCTGCCCGTCGGCGTCGCGCGGCACTGCCACCCCGGCCTGTTCCAGCCAGGCGGCGGCGCGGCGGACCTGGTCGTGCAGGCTGCTGGAAAGGCTGTCCTCGCCGGTTGCGTTCTTTATCGGGCTGAACTCCTCGTTGCGCTCGGTCTGGAGGATCGCCGTCTGGCGGGCAAGCGGCAGGGCGTCGAAGACGAACATCTCCAGTCTGACGGCGTTCGGCCGCTCGGGTCTGACCAAGTCCCCCGAGCCATCGACGTAGGGCACGACCTTATCGGCGCGGTGGAACGGAAGCGCCGCACCCCTCCCGGCCGTGAGGCGCTCGACGAACGAACGCGAAAGGACGTGTATGGCGATGCTTCCGGAACTGAACCGCAAGTGCCCGTCCTGCGTGGTGGCGCGGGCAAGGTCCTCGGGCATGTCCGAGTATTCGATCACCGTTATCCTGCCGTCGATGAGGCAGAAGTTGCCCAGGCGCTCCATCGGGTCGCGCTTTGGCAGGGCCTTGGCGCTCATCTCCGCCCCGCGGAGGTCGTGCAGGCCCAGGAAAAGCGGATCGATGCACCGGACCAGGGGGTTGTCCACCTGGAAGTAGCTGATCAGTTCGATCCCGCGCCTGGTCATCTCGGCAAGCACACCGCTATTTCTCATCGCAGCCAGGCACCCGCCGTGGCCGTCAGGACTGAGGGCAAGAGAGCCTTTCTCCGATAGCAGCAGCTTGCCGTCAAAGCCGATGGCCGGGGTGGTCCCCTGGACCAGGAAAAAGACGTCTTCCTGCCTGAGACCGAAGTTGCGGTTCTGCCGGAAGAAGGCCCGCGTGGCGACGTCGTTGCCGAGGGAGGTCATGACGTACCAGGGGATAGGCACGCCCGCCCGCTCGGAGGCGGCCTGGATCTGCTCGGCAAAGATCCTGAACAGCGGCTTGCGCGTGACGGGGGTGGCCTCCAGGCAGCCCTTGGGGCCTTCATAGCCCAGGCGCGTGCCTTGGCCGCCCGCAACCACGAAGGCGGCGACCTTTCCGGCTCGGATCAGTTCGTTGCCTCGCTTGATGGCGTCCTGGCGCTCCGCCTGGGCGGCTGCGTCGGCGGGCTTGACCGGGACGACGGGGGCCGGCTTGATGTCCCCGGTGGGACGCACCAACGGGCGCTTCTTGACGTACCGGGAGATCCAATCGTCCAACTGCTCGAAATCGATCGCCCTGATTTGCTCCAGCAGCACGGCCCGCTGAGGTCCTGTCAGCTCGTCATTGAAACGCGACAGATGTGATTGCCCATGCTTGTCCAGCGTCTTTCGCAACGAGGCGATGTCTGGCATTCGAGCTTCTCCGTTCACCTGCGCCGGCCGATCCCGCAACCCGCCACCGGCCGGGCGGATGGAAGATTAGTTGATGCGCGGGCTTGATGTCAATGACTGACGGGAGCGCCAGGTGCCGTGGGTTGCGTAGCGACCTGTCCGGCGTAGCCGAAGGCGAAGACGGAAGCCACGCAACCACGCGATGGCTCGCGCAATCTCATCGTTACCCATCGCGCGTGCAACCCGGGTTCGTCCCTGGGGGACTGCGCCGGGCGTTCGCGTAGTTAGGCGCCCTACTTCGTCCCTTCCACCGGGCGGGTGGTGTATTTCTGGATGGCCTTTTCCAGGTCCACGTCGTTGATGTTGGCCAGGGTGCACAGCCAGGCGAGCACGTCGGCGAATTCCTCCTCCTTGTTGCCCGGATCCGTCCCCCCAAGCGCCGAGGCCAGTTCGCCGACCTCCTCCACGAACCACATGAACGTCCCCGCCGTGCCGCGCTTGGAGTCGGTGGGGTAGTACCTCCGGCGGATCAGGTCCTGGAATTCCTTGATGGTCATGGGCGGCCTCCCGAAGCGACGCTGGTTTGGTCTTCCCGGATAAGCCGGATCGTCGGCGCAAGCAATAGGCCGCCGCGCGGCCGGTTCCGGCGGCGGCCCGTGGTCCGTCTCGCAAGCGTCTATCCCTCGACAATTGCCTTGGCCTGGCAGGCGTCCACGCAACTGCCGCAGTCGATGCACAGCTCCGGATCGATGGTGTACTTCTTTTCCCCTTCCTTGATGGCCTCGGCGGGGCAGGATTCCTTGCACGATCCGCAGGCCGTGCACTCGTCGGTGATCTTGTACGCCATGTCGAACTCCTTGGTCCGTCCGAGCGCCGCGCCGGAACCGTCGGCGGAGTTCCGCGACCGGACCGCCACATAATAGTGAACTCGACGTTGCGGGTTCAAGGGGCGTATTGAACGACGCGCGGCAAGCGGCTTGTCTAGGCCGGATCCAGCGGCGTACACTGGTCGAACTGATGACCACTGGAGAGAAGCCCAGTCTGGACCGGTACCAAAGGCAGACGGCCTTCGCCCCGCTAGGCGTCAAGGGGCAGGCCGCTCTCTCAGCGGGGCGGGCGCTGGTCGTCGGGGTTGGGGGCTTGGGCACCTGGACGGCGGAGCTGCTGGCCCGCGCGGGAGTGGGCTTCCTGCGGCTGGTGGACGCTGACAAGGTCGATCTGACCAACATCCACCGCCAGGGGCTATACGACGAGGCCGATGCGGGCGCGGGGGCATTCAAGGTTCACGCGGCCGCGGCGAGGATCAAGCGGATCAACGGCACTGTCGCCGTCGAGACGGTTGCCGCGCGGCTGGGGGCGGACAACATCGAAACTCTTGCCGGCGACGTGGGCGTCATCCTCGACGGGACCGACAACTTCCAGACGCGGTTTGTGATCAACGATTACGCGGTGAAGACCGCGCGGCCATGGATATTCGCCGGCGTCGTCGGCGCCGAGGCGCAGACGATGACGATCGTCCCCGGCCGCACGCCGTGCCTGCGATGCATCCATGAGTCCCCCGCACCGCTGTGCGTCGAGCCGACCTGCCGCGGGGCGGGCGTGCTCGGTACGGTTGTGGCAGCCATCGCCGCCATCCAGGCGATGGAGGCGATTAAGGTGCTTTCCGGCAGGATCGAGACCATCAGCCCGTATCTGACGAAGCTCGACCTGTGGACGAACACGATTCAGCGCATAGACGTGTCGGTTGCCGCCGCCAACGTGGCCTGCCCGTGCTGCAAAGGCCGGCGCTTCGAATTCCTCCAGGACGCGAAAAACTCCGACTGAGGCGATAGGATTCAGCGACGCCGGCGGGCGGATTCACGCGCAGCGGCGCCGGCGTGCAAAGGATGCCAGCGATGCCGATCAACGACGACATAACGGCAACCATAGGCAACACGCCGCTGGTGAGGATACGCAAGCTGATCAGCTCCAAGGCGGCGGTGGTCGCCAAGATGGAGTCCGCCAACCCGATGTCGTCGGTGAAGGACCGCATCGGGCTGGCGATGATCCAGGCGGGCGAGCGCTGCGGCGACATCCGGCGTGGAACGACGATCATCGAGCCTACCAGCGGCAACACCGGCATCGCCCTGGCCTTCGTCTGCGCCATCCGCGGGTATCGATGCATGCTGACCATGCCGGAGTCGATGAGCATCGAGCGCCGCAAGGTGCTGAAGGCCCTCGGGGCCGAAGTGGTGCTCACCCCTGCCGCCAAGGGCATGAGCGGAGCGATCGCCAGGGCCGAGGAACTGATGAAGGAAGTCCCCGACGCCTTCATGCCGCAGCAGTTCAACAATCCGGCCAATCCGGAGGTCCACCGCCGCACCACGGCAGAGGAGATCTGGCGCGACACGAACGGAAAGGCCGACGTGCTGGTCACCGGGGTGGGCACCGGCGGGACGATCACCGGCGTGGCGGAGGCGCTCAAGTCGCGCCGGCCAATCTTCAAGGCCGTGGCGGTCGAGCCGGCCCAAAGCCCCGTGCTGACGCAAACCCGCGCGGGTCTGCCGCCTGCTCCGGGGCCGCACAAGATTCAGGGCATAGGCGCTGGTTTTGTTCCCAAGGTGCTTCGGCTGGACCTGATCGACGAGGTCATCCAGGTCGATCAGGACCAGGCCATCGACTGGGCCCGCCGCGCAGCCAGGGAGGAAGGGTTGTTTGTGGGCATCTCTTCCGGAGCGGCGCTGGCGGCGGCGGATGTCGTCGCCCGGAGAGAAGAGAACGCCGGCAAGCTGATCGTCGTCATCCTGCCCAGCTTCGGTGAACGGTATCTATCCTCGCCGTTGTTCGAGAACCTCGGCTGAGTGTCTGCCTGGCACGGTGAAGGACCACATGCGTCGCTTCGTTGACCTCCACACGCACAGCACGGCCTCCGACGGCTCGTTGACGCCCGCCGAGCTGGTGCGGTTGGCCGAGAGGAAGCGTCTGGCCGCCATCGCGCTGACCGATCACGAGACGACGCAAGGCCTGGCAGAGGCAGCCGCCGCGGCGCGGAAGTTCCCGCTCTTGCGCCTGGTGGCGGGGATGGAGGTATCGGCGGCCTGGCCGACGGGCGTAATGCACATACTGGCGCTGGGGATCGATGAGGATGCGCCGGCGCTGCGCGAACTGGCGGGGGACCTCCGCTCCGCGCGGCGCGAGCGTAACCCCAGGATCATCGCACGGCTGCAATCGCTGGGATTGGCCATCGACATGGACGACGTCCGCGCCGAGCTTGGGTGCAACCACGCCGCCCGGCGCCACGCCGTCATCGGGCGGCTGCACATCGCCCGGGCACTTATCCGCAAGGGCTACGCCCGCAACATCGCGGAGGCCTTTGACCGCTACATCGGCCAGAACGCCCCGGCGT
>Ga0315291_10006070_pt1 | contig 15058 bp, 13 predicted proteins | sample YL17G12_20_MG_FD_203070 | JGI IMG/M metagenome (GOLD analysis project Ga0315291, IMG submission 203070) | Sediment microbial communities from Yellowstone Lake, YNP, Wyoming, USA - YL17G12_20 | ecosystem: Environmental > Aquatic > Freshwater > Lake > Sediment | place: USA: Wyoming | collected...
AAGCCCTCCGCCCTTCCGCTACTTGTCGTGCGCTGCAGGAAGGCCGGCATAAGGATCGTGGAGGACGCGGGCGAGCCGGCCGTCCGCTTCGGGGACGGGGGCTTCGAGGTCCAGACCCGCAAGGGAACCTACCGCGCCGACCGGCTCCTGGCAAGCATCGGCAAGACGGCCCGGCCGCCGGCGCTGCCGCGCCCGCTTGAGGGCCTGGCGCCGGCCTTCCCCGACGGGCGCACCAGGCTGCCGGGGCTCTACCTCGTGGGCGACCTCGTCTCCGGCCGGAACCGCTACCTGTCCATCGCCACCGGCATGGGCATCGCGGCGGCGATGGCCATCGGGGAATGGTTCATAAAGGAAAACGGCATTGGGGCCGGGAGGGCAGCCACTTGGAAGTGATGCACGAAAGCGGCCGATATAGCCTCGCCACGGTGCACGTCGCCCGCTTCCGGGGCGACGACCGGTACCTCGCCGAGTTCGTCGGCTCGCTGTCCGGGAGCCCTTCCCCGGACGAGAAATGGGTGGCCATCCTGTCCTCGCAGTACGGCTGCCCGGTGGGCTGCCCGTTCTGCGACGCCGGGGACCATTTCAACGGCAACCTGACCAAGGAAGAGCTCCTGGCCCAGCTGGACTACCTCGTGGATGCACGTTTTCCGGGGCGGAAGGTCCCCACCCGCAAGTTCAAGGTCCAGTTCGCCCGGATGGGCGAGCCGGCGCTGAACCCGGCCGTGGTGGACGCCATCAGGGAAATGCGCACCAGGTACGACGCACCCGGCCTCATGCCCTGCGTTTCAACCGTGGCGCCCGAATTATCCGGCGATTTCTTCGAAAGGCTCCTTGCGGTAAAGCGAGAGCTCTACGACGAGAGCTTCCAGCTCCAGTTCTCCATCCACACGACCGACCCGGCGCTACGTGAGAAGCTCGTGCCCTGCCGGAAATGGAGCCTGGAACGGATGGCCGATTACGGCGCCCGGTTCCACGGCGGCCGCGGTCGCAAGGTGGCGCTCAACTTCGCGCTGTCACCGAACGCGCCTGTGGACGCCCGACTCCTCTTGCGGCATTTCGACCCGAAGCATTTCATGGTCAAGCTCACGCCCGTCAACCCGACGGAGAACGCACGCCTGCGGGGCCTGGTCTCCCCGCTGGAGCCCGGCTTCGAGGAAGGCACCCACCCGGTGGTCCGGGCGCTGCATGATGCAGGCTTCGAGGTAGTGATCAGCATCGGCGAGCCCGAGGAGAACGAGCTGGGCTCGAACTGCGGGCAGGTGCTGGCGCTGTGGAAAAGGGTGAAAGGGTGAAAGGGTGGAAGGGTGGAAGGGTGGAAGGGTGGAATGGTGGAAGGGGACGGGAATGACCCATTCCTTGTCCCATTGAACCCTTCCACCCTTTCGCCCTTCCCCTTTACCCTTTCACCCTTCCACCCTTTCACCCCGCGTCAATTTCAACAACATTATAATATCCCCAAACGCATATAATACGCGAAGAGGCAAACTGCGCGAAACGGAGGTATGTGATGGCCGAGGGCGACGCCGACGGGGACGCAGGCAAGAAACCGATAAACGAGCATGTCGAAGAGCTGGAAAAACAGCTCGAGGAGCTCCGCCAGAGGCTGTACCTGAGCCAGGAGAAGGCCCGGGAGCTCGAGATGCTCCAGTCCAGGTACGAGGACCTCTCGGCCGTCTTCAACAAGATAAAGAAGCCCCCGCTCATCTACGCCTATGTCGTGCGAAAGAGCGGGCCGGACCTGGAACAGGGCCAGCTCGTGGTGGCGCGCGGAAACGACCTCCTGAAGGTGGAATCCGGCGGTGTTCCCACGGAGGCACTGGTCCTCGGCCAGTACGTCTGGGTGCACCCGACGACCTATGCCGTACTACAGGCAAGCCAGCAGAGGAACGAGGGCATCCTGGGAAAGATCACCGAGATACTCGAGGACGGGAAGAAGCTGGTCATAAGCACCGAGGGGGACATGAGCAAGCGCATCATCCCCTGCCCGCCGGAGTTCCGTTCTCAGGCCAAGATAGGCTACCAGGTTACCATCCTTCCGCCCACCATGGAAATACTGGACGTCATGCCCAACTGGGACGTGAAGCTTTTGCTCCTGGGCGAGCGGCCCGACGTTTATTACGGGAGCATCGGGGGGCTGGGCCACGCCATTGAACGCATTCGCGACGTCATCGAGCTGCCGTACAAGGAAAAGGAGCTCTTCGAAAAGGTCCACCTGGTGGCGCCCCGGGGCATACTGCTCCACGGGCCGCCCGGCTGCGGAAAGACGCTTCTGGTCAAGGCGGTGGCCTCCGAGAACAAGATGACCTTTTTCAACGTGAGCATCGCCGACGTCCTCAGCAAGTGGGTCGGCGAGAGCGAGCGCATAGTCAAGGAGCTCTTCAAGCAGGCCAAGGAGCGGCGGCCTTCGATAATCTTCTTCGACGAGATCGAGGCGCTCTTCACCGTGCGCGGCCAGTTGGACACCTCCGGGGTGCACAAGAACATCATCGCCCAGATTCTTTCGGAAATGGACGGCATAGTCGATTTGAAGGATGTCTATGTCATCGGCGCCACCAACCGGCCGGACCTCGTGGACCCCGCACTGCTCCGGCCCCGCCGTTTCGACGAGATCATCGAGATAGCCCGGCCCGACCGCAGGGCGGCCGAGGAGATACTGGCGGTGTACGTCAACGAGGAGCTGCCCATCGACGAATCGCTCGTCCGCAAGTACAAGGGAAAGGCGGGCGCCGTCAAGCACCTCCGGGGCTATATCCTCGACGAGATCTACGGCAAGGACAAGTGGATAAGCGTCAAGCTCAGCCCCGACGCCAAGGAGGGCGTCAAGACGGTGCTTCGCCGAGACATCATCTCGGGCGCGATACTGGAGGCCATCATCACCTCCGCCAAGAAGAACTTCGTCAAGCGGGCGATGGGCAAGCCCAGGAAGGAGCGCGATGCCGACGGGCTGTGCGAATCCGACTTCATCGACGCTGTCGAAGAGGAGTGCAAGGAGCACGCCATCACCGAGGTGCAGACGTTCGAGCGGCGCCAGAGGGAGCTGCGCAAGGCGGTCGGAGGGGACCCGATGGTGGGATGAGGGCGCCAGCATGAAGCGACGGATCCAGGGCACCGAGCACGAGTACACTCTGTATTGCCAACGGATGTACGACAGCGGGTTCGATCCGCACGTCCTGGCGCTGCAAGCGGTCCATTCCAGCGACCTGCACGCCGCGGGTGAATTCCTCATTAACGGCTCCCGGGCGTACCTGGACGTCGGCCACTTCGAGCTGTCCACCTGCGAGACGTCCAACCCCCACGACCTGCTACTGTGGGAGAAGGCCGGGGAAAAGATCGTCGACTGGGCCAGAAAGAGCGTGGAGGAGCGGCAGGTCGGCGAGGGCACCCGAATCTGGGCCTACAAGAACAACACCTCCCCCGACGGAACATCCTACGGGAGCCACGAGAACTATCTTCTGGACCGCGCCGTCGATTTCCCCATGCGGCTTCTGGACGAGCTGGTGCCTCACCTGGCCTCGCGAATGATATACACCGGCGCCGGCGACATCCTCGAGGGCAAGTACGTGCTTTCGCCCAGCGCCTACCTCACGAGCGCGGTCATCTCCGGCAACACGATGCATGGGACGGGCATCCTCAACACGCGGGACGAGACCCACGGCGATTCCAGCCGCTGGAGGCGCCTGCACCTTCTCGTAGGGGACGCCCTGATGAACGAGAACGCCATCCTCCTGCGAAACTGGACCACGACCGGCATACTCCAGCTTATCGAGGAAGGAAAGCTCAAGGATGTGCCCAGGCTCGAGGACCCCCTCCGCGACATGTGGCGCAACATCGAGCAGACCAACCCCGGAAAATGGAGCTTCACCCGGAAGGACGGAAAGAAGGTCTCGCCCATTGAGATCCAGCGATACTACCTTGCCAAACTGGAGACCGTCGCCGAGGGCAAGCAGGACCGGGCGGCCCTCAAGCTCCTCGAAAAGGTCCTCGACCTTCTGGAGAAGCGCAGAACGAAGGAGGCGGCGCGCAATGTGGAGTGGCTGGACCGCTATCTAGCCATCCAGGAGCACGCCGAGAGGGACGAAAAGGGCGGTCCGGAATCGGAGATGACGGCCTGCAAGCGCTACTCCGAGCTTTCTGAGGGGCGGTCGCTCTACCACGACCGGGTGCGACGTGGGCTCGTCGACCGGCTGCTCTCCGACGGGGACATACTGAAGGCCATCACAACTCCGCCTCAGGACACGCGGGCCGCGTTGAGGTTCAAGATCCTGAAGGGGTTCGAGGTGCGGACCATGGACTGGAGCCGCGTCGCCGTACAGGACGGCGAGTATTCCCGCGAGGTATGGCTCAATGATCCTTTCGAGAGCGACCGGGAGGCCATCTGATGGGGGACCAGGAGGAGGCCCAGAAGAAGAAGAAGAAGAAGGACGAGGAAAAGCTGGAGTTCGACGCAGGAAAGGTCTTCGGGCCGGAGGAGGGTAAGGCGGACGACTTCAAGCTCGAGACCGACCGGGAAAGCTCCCGCTACAAGGCCCAGAAGGGCCAGGGCGGGGACCGGAAGAAGGAAAGCGGACAGTGAGGAGGGATTCTGCTGGCGCAAATGTACGACCGACCCGACCCGAAAAAGAAAAAGGACCCCGAAGGCATGCCGGGCGCGTTCGCCATCGGAGCGATATTCGGACCCGACAAGGCCCACTCCGATGATTTCAAGGACACTGCTGACCGGGACAGTTCCCGGTACAAGGCTGCCAAGGGCAATGCCGGCGACCGCCGAGCGGCCGATGCTCTGGAACGCTAGAAAATGCCCGGATCCCAAAAGGCGCGGCCCGCTGGGCCGTTGATGCTCCTGCTTCTTGGTTACGCGGGCTGGACCGTAGTCGTACTCTCATTCACCGCATCGGCCCCCCCGGCCCAGAGGGTCCTGCTGGCGGGCTCGCTCCTGGCCGTCGGCGGCCTCGTATGCGGCATGGGGTACCTCTCCGCCCTCCGCCGGAGGGCCCTCCGGCAAAGGCAGGATTCCCTTCAAAGGATGCTGGAGAAGCGCCGGCGGGAGCGAGAGGACCGGTAGTAATGATGCCCGCCCCATTGTCCGCGTTTGCTTTTCCACCCTTCCATCCACCCCCCGTGTACCCTATCCTCTATAAGAAACATTTATAACCAACGATATGTTTCATGGATACCGGTGTATTGAAATGGCCATCGGGTTTGTTCTCATTAGCACCGCACCTGCGAAGGAGCACGACGTGTACAGCGAGCTCTCCAAGGTCAAGGAGATAGTCGAGCTCCACCCGCTGTTCGGCGAGTACGACCTGATAGCCAAGGTCGAGGCGGAGGACTTCAACCGCCTGGGCCAGATCGTCGTCGACAAGATACGCTCCATACCGGGCGTGATCGACACCAAGACATTGACCGGAATAAAGTTCTGAAAGGGTGTGCACCATGGCAGTTGACATCAACCTGTTGGACATGTTCCTGAGCATACTGGTCCTGGCCTTCGGCATATTCTCCATCATCGCTGGCGCATTCACGGCCTACTTCGGCACCGGCCGCAGCCGCTCCATCGGAGGCGCGCTCATCATCCTGGGCATCATCGGGTTCATCATCCTGATGTGGTTCACCGGCATGTTCGGTTCGTCCGTTAGCCAGCCCCTCAAGTGGGACACGAGCATGGTGATAGCCGGCTTCGTGGCCGTGATAGGCGCCCTCGTCGGCGCCCTGGTGGCGCTGGGGATATTCCTGGTCGCCATCATGAAATCATGAGGCCACTTTTGCTTTCCAAGCCCGCAAGACCGGGCCTGAGAGGGGGGAAGCTCGCATGACCGTAGCCATCGTGCTGGGCAGCAAATCCGACCTTCCGGTCGCCAAGGCCGCCACCGAGCTTCTCAAGGAGCTGGGCATCGCTTACTCGGTCCACATAGCCTCGGCCCACCGCACCCCGCGCCTTTTGCAGGAGCTCGTGGAGAAAAGCGAGGCCCAGGTCTTCATCGGCATCGCCGGGCTCAGCGCCGCCCTCCCGGGCGCCATCGCCTCGCACACGACGAGGCCGGTCATAGGCGTCCCGGTCAGCGGCAAGGTCAACCTGGACGCCATCCTCTCCATAGTGCAGATGCCTCCGGGCATCCCGGTGGCCGCGGTGGGCTTGGACGGCGGGGCCAACGCCGCGATGCTTGCGGCCGAGATACTCGCCTTGGGCGACCGGGCCCTGGCCGGAAAGCTCCGGGAGCGGCGCCGGGCGATGCACGACAAGATAGTCGCCGATTCGTTGGAGCTCAGGGATATTTGAGCAAAGGGAAACGGGCCATACGGGCAATATGGGCAATACGGGCAATATGGGGACGGAAAATGCGTCACCCGTATTGCCCGTTTCCACTATTGCATGAATTGCCCGTATTGCCCCGATTGCCCGTTCGTTCCTCTCACTGCGCCCTTGGCGGGGGAGCCGTCGCCGAAAGACCGGTCTGCTGGGCCGACACGCCCGGGACGTAGACCTGGGCGCCCGGCATCGGCGGGCCCGTGGGCGCCGCCTTCACGGGCGCCTTGCGGGAGGCGAAATCGCCCCTGCCGAAGCCCAATACCATGGAGAGGATTACCGCCAGTATGACGAACAGCAGCCCCTCGGCCACTGCCAGTCCGTAGACTGAGTTCATCTCGGCGCTCTGGCCGAGCTGGGCCGGCAAGAACGACACGAGGGCCAGCTGGATGCCCACCACCGCCAGCGTGAGCACCACGATCACTATGAGCCATACGAACCCCATGACGATGTACTGGCGCAGCACATGGCCGAAGTCGAACTCCTTGAGGTTCTTCTCGATGGCCATCTCGCCTATCTCCCAGAACCGGCGAACGCCGTGGGTGTACTCCATGAACAAGAGGAAGAATATGGCAAAGAGCAGGGCCAGTATGAAGTCGGCCGAGCCCAGCGAGAGCTTGCCCATCGTGAGCATCGCCGGGCGGGTAGTCGCGCCGGCTATTATCAGGGCCACGGAGCCGATGGTGGTGTAGTTGTTGAGCTTGCGGTTCTTCTGGTTGATGATCGCTAGGAAGCCGCAGACTACGCCTCCGGCGGTCAGGCCGATGCCCGCCCCCGACAGGGCGTTTATCCCGCCCACGCCGATGAACGAGTGCAGTATGCTCAGCGAGGCGGCGATGAACATGAATATCATCGCCAGTATCCGGATGGTCCCTATCTCGCGGTAGCGCGCCGCCACGTTTATCGCCGGGCGGGCCGGGGGAGCCGGGGGCTCAAAGGACGCCGGGGCGGCCGGCCTGGGAGCCGACGGAGGGGGTGCCATTGGCGCCGCCGGCGCAGGCGGCGCGGCCATGGGCGCGGGCGGTGCCGCAGGGGGCTGTGCCGGTTGTGCCGCGGGAGGCGCTTCGACCCTTCCGGCCATTGGTGGTTGAGACTGTGCCATCTTCTCTCACCTTCGCATCATCGTCAGATTCTCTTGGTCTCCCGGAGCACCGCCAGAAGCGGGGTCTTGGGGTCCCAGTCTATCACGTTGGCGCCGTAGCCGCGCAGGTCCGAAAGCAGTATCTCCCGCTCCAGCTTGAGTATCTCGTAGGGGAGCGGGTCGCTGATGCCCTGGCGGGTCTTCTGGCGCGCTTGCATCTCGAACTCTATGGACGAGGGGCATATGATTATGACGGGGTACTCGAGCACCCGCAGGGTGCTGACGCCCTCGGCTATGGTCTCGTCGCCGTCGAGGCTGGAGATCAACATTATCGGGGAGCGCTTGGGCAGGAAGGGCGACGTGTAGTCGACCACGCCCTTGAAAGGCAGGTTCCCGTCGGATTTTGCCCCGGCCAGCGCCGTGAGCACCTCGAAGAGCTGCTTCTGGCCGCTGCCCTGCTTGATGGTGAGCAGCTTGTCGCCGTAGACTATCAGGCCGACGCTGTCGCGCCGCTTGAGGAAGAAGTTGGTCATGGTGGCGGCGGCCCGGGCGCCGTACATTATCGGGTTGTTGGCCTCTGTGCCGTAGCGGCTGAACTCCCGGGCGTCGAGGATGATGACGACATCGGAGACGGCCTCGACCTCGTGCTCGTTGACCAGGAGCTTGCCCTTGCTCGCGTACTGCTTCCAGTTGATGTTCTTGAACGGGTCCCCCGGCAGGTAATCGCGAACGAGGAAAAATTCGGAGCCCGGGCCGGGCCGCTTGACGGGCGTGGCGCCGGGGTAGAGCTTGAGCGAGCGCGCCTTGATGGTGATGTCCTTGACGTCCTCGACCCTGGGGAAGACTGTTACCGTGTTGAGGTCCTCCACGCCCGCCTCCTCGTAGAACAGGGCGTAGACATCCTGCGAGCGCATGGACACCGGGCCGATGGTGTATATCCCGCGGAGCGGCGCCACGAAGCGGTAGTTGATTATGGTCTTCTCGCCGCCGCGCATGTCGAGTATGAGATAGTTCGAGCCCTCGCGGACGTCCAGCTGCTTGGGGAGCTTGTCCCTTATCTCGAGGAAGCCGGTCCGGGTAAGCCTCTTGTTGTGCAAAGACAGCTGCACGGAGACGTCCCCGTCCTCGAAAAGCTTCTCGCTGGAGATCCTGCGGGAGGGGATCACCCGGGAGACCCTGACCAGGAATATGCTGATCACCAGGTACGAAAGGAGCACCACGCTGGTCAGCATGAGGGGGAGGCTCCGAAACACCAGCCCCAGGAACGACAGCGAGGCTCCCAGGCCCAGCACCAGCACGCTCTTCTTGGTCCACATCGAACTTCACATCCGTTTGATTTTTACGACCTTGCGGTCCCTGTACTGGCGAACGGGCGCGGCCTCGCGAGGCTACCGGCGCGATGCCGGCCCGTTCGCGGCTGACGTTTGCCGGATTACACCGCCGGCACGGGCACTTCGGCGAGGATCTTCTTCAGGATATCCTCGGGCAGCACGCCCCTGATGCGGGGCTCCGGCTTCAGTATCAGCCGGTGCTGCAGCGAGACCACCGAGATGAACTTGACGTCATCCGGGGTGATGTAGTCCCGCCCGTTTATGACCGCATGCGCCCTGCCCATCTTGAACAACGCCAGCGAGCCACGGGGGCTGGCGCCGACAAGGACGCGGGGGTCCTCTCGGGTCCTGGTCACGATCTCGACGATGTAGGTCAGCAGGGCCGGGTCCACATGGACCTTCTCTACCACCTGCTGCATCTCGATGACCTTCTTGGGGTTCGTGATGACCTCGAGGTCGACATCGTCCTTGCGCCTCAGTTCACGTCGTATCAGGATCTCCTTCTCCTCTTCGCGGTTGGGGTATCCGACCGACATCTTGATCATGAACCGGTCGATCTGAGCCTCGGGGAGAGGGTAGGTTCCTTCCTGCTCGATGGGGTTCTGGGTCGCCATGACGATGAAGGGCCGGGGCAGCTTGTGCGTGACGCCTTCTATGGTGACCTGCTTTTCCTGCATGGCCTCGAGCAGAGCGGCCTGGGTCTTGGGGGGCGCCCTGTTGATCTCGTCCGCGAGCAGGATGTTCGTGAATATCGGGCCGGGCCGGAACTTGAACTCGTTGTCCTTCTCGTCGTAGACGTAGGTCCCGGTGATATCCGCAGGCAGAAGGTCAGGCGTGAACTGGATGCGCTTGAACGTGCACCCGAGCGCCTGGGCGAAGCAGTTCGCCATGAGCGTCTTGGCCAGACCGGGGAAGTCCTCGAAGAGCATGTGGCCGTTGGCGAGTATGGTGACCGCCACCTTGAGCAGCACCTCGTGCTTGCCGATGATCGCCTTTGCGACCTCGCCCATCAGGGCGCGGGAGGTGTTGGCGACCTCCTGTATCTCCGCCATCGTCGCACCGCCGCGGGCGGGGCCGGGAGCCATCCTGCCTGGCATGGGTGCGGGCGGTCGCGGAGCGCCGGGTGGCGCCGGGGCGGCTGGCCTCGGCGGAGGGGCGCCCGGGGCGGGCATCGGTCTGGGTGCTCCTGGAGCCGGTCCTGGGACCGGCGCAGGGCCCTGCGCGGTAGCCGGATTCTGGCCTTGCGGGTTCATCATTTTTCTCACATCCTACTTTCTTTCTTCCGTCAGCAATCCCTTGTTTTGGGACATGGATTAGTGATATATCTACCTTATGCCTTCCCCCACGCCCGGAGCTTGAGGGCCGCGGCCCGTATCTCCTCGGGCGTGTAGATCTTCTGCTCGTTCAGCAGGAGCTCGTTCAGATCGTGGTCCTTTATCAGGTTGGCCTTCTGCGCCGGCGTCAGCGCGTTGAGCTCCTCGTGGGACAGGCTGTTGAGCATCCGAAGCTTTTGCAGGAGGGCCCGCCGCAGGTGGTCCACCTGGACAGTGCGCGTGTCGGGAAGTATCGCCCGACGGTGCACCGAGGAGATGTCGAAGCGGTGTATCCAGCTCTCCTTGTCCTTGGCGCGCAGAACTATCACGGCCAGGATGAGCAGTATCCCAAGCGAGAGCAGGCCGGCCTCGAGCGGATTGGATGTCACGATGGTGAGCGTGGTGAGCGTGTCGTAGACAGCCGCAATGTACCTCGTCTGCGGGTGGCGGCTCTCGTCGAATATGACCTTCCCGCCGGTGGGGAGCATGTAGGTCACGAGCGCCGTGACGAAGTTTTTGTTGCTTCCGCCCCGGGCCTCGGTCAGGTTGACGTCCTTATTGTTGGGCAGCAAGGGATTGAAGCCCATCGTCTTTATCTGGTCTATGGAGATGAGCATGTCGTTGGTGAACAATGACGTGTCCGAGATGAAGACGATCTTTCCGCCGACGACGATGTTCTTGTTGTCGGGGTGCTTGGGGTTGTAGCGGACCTCCAGCGCCACGGGTATGTTGTCGTGGGCGTCGGAGGGGTCGATCTTCTCGTTGCCGTTGCGGTCGACGTAGCTCTTCTCGCTCCCGTTGGCTATCATAGTGTAGAGGAACTCGCCCTTGGCCGAATCTTCGTAGGACTGGTTGGCCAGCCCGGTGGGCTTGTCGAGCACGAGCCAGTACTTGTTGAGGAAGAGCGTCGCCGGGACCATCGGGAAGGCGTTGGTGTTCAGGAAGTTCTGGTCCCACATCGTTCCGCCGTAGAACGTCACGCCGAACTTGTTGGAGAGGTCGTCGGCGTAGCCCTTGTCGTCGGCGATGATGACCCTGCCGCCCTTCTTCACGAAGTCCTGGATGATGTTTATCTCGGCCGCGCGGTATTTCTTCTCCACGCCCACCGCTATGTAGAGGTTCTTGGCCGGGTCCTTTACGTCACGCAGTATGGCCGGGCTCCCGACAATGCTGAGCACCTCGATGTTGGGCTGCCCGGCGACCAGCTCCTCGAGCTTGTCGACCTGCTCCCAGTTCCGGTCGTTGGTGCCGGGGAAGGCGTTGAGGCGCGTCGTCGGCTCCTTGCCGAACGTGACCAGGGGTGCCACCAGGTATCCGAGCACGATGCCTAAAAGCAGGACCAGCGCCACTATCCTCTGTACCTTCATCTTCTCACCCCTAAAGCACTTTCCATATTTAACCTTTTAAAGCTGGCCATCTCACTGCCCCTCTTTTCTCTCGGGCATGTTCGGCGGTTCGGACGGTGCTTTTACCTCGGTCGGCGCGACCTGCGTCGCCTCCGCCATCGGGACGTCCACGTTCACGGCGCGCTTCTGCCCGTCGGCGGTGGTCACGTATATTTCGGGTTCGGCCTCGTCCGGCAGGGCGCCGGCCTTGTCGGCGAGTATCGCCAGCTGCTCCTGCGTGAGGATGACCTTCTCGAGGGAGTACTGCACTGCGCGCAGGGCATTTATCGCCCGGCCGCGGTCTGCTTCTCCCATCTCGTGCTGGCTGTATCGGGCCTCTTCCAGCACCGTCAGGAAATCGTTCATGGCCTTCTGGTCGATGGGCAGCGCGATGCGTATGGCTTTTTCGAACTCGCGGAAGGTCTCGCTGTCGCGCCTCATGTAGCCGTAGCGCTTCATGTTGGCCGCCAGGCGGCGGTAGGCCTTGAATATGACCGCGGCGTACTCGTTGCCGGCGACGAGCTGGTCGGCGGCGCGCCGAATAATGGTCTGCATCCCGCGCAGGGCGCGGCGCTTGTTTATCTCGTACATCGCGTAACCGCCGACGATGACGATGACCATTATGATTATCAGGGTGAAGACCCACAGATAGCTGGGGACGACCAGCTTGGGCGGGATGAGGTAGTTCACCGCCTTCTCCCCGGTGGAGTTGATGTACTTGAGCTTCATCTCGCCGTCGGGCATGAGCTCGTAGGAGCCCTTGTACATCGACCACATGTGTATCTTCCACTTCTGCTCGGTGTCCTGGTTCTCGCCCATCGTGAAGGTCACGTTGAAGCTGAAGTAGCCCTGCAGGTCGGTGTTGCCGATGGCCACCTGCTTGTCTTTCTTGTCCTTCTCGATCTCGGGGTTCTCGATGTCTATGGCGCTCTTTTCGAGCGTGTAGAATATGATGACCGTCTGGTTCTGCAAGGGCGTGAAGGCGTCGTCCACGAGGCGCACGCGGCCGCTGAGGCGGTGCTTCTGCTTGAGCGTGTCGTTGGGGAAGACGTCCTCGAAGCCGATGAGGGTTCGGCCCTTGACGAATATGGAGGTCATGTTCGAGGTCGGCAGGTAGAATGCGCTGCCGTTGTAGTCCAGGGATATCTCGCGGATGCCGACCTGGGTCTTGGAGCTGATGATGGAGTGGAACGAGACCTGGCCGCCGTTGTCGGTCATGTTGTTGGTGATGGGCTGGCCGTCGAGGTTGATGGTCATGATCTCGTACTTTATCTCGTAGCCGGGGGCGCCGTTCCAGTCCTCGTAGAGGAGCGCCTGGATGTCCAATGCGCCGCCGCGCGTGACCTCGTTTTGCAAATCTATGCGCTCGATGGTGGTGCGGACCCTCACCGTGTAATTCGTTATGTTCTGCGAGGGCGTGTAGCGGTCGTCGCCGGCGTAGGAGGCGATGAGCGTGAGGCTCCCGACCTGGTCCTCGAAGCGGACCGTGTAGGGGAAGACGAACACGCCGTCCGAACCCGTCATCAGGTTGCTCTTGAGCGTCTCCTCGGTGCCCAGGCGTTGCCGTTTGAGCGAGATGGGCACGCCGCCTATGCGGTCGCCCTTGTCGTCGCGGAGCACGCCGGCGATGCCGAGGCGCTTGACGCCGTCGATGAAGACGTCGATGGGGACGCCCTTCATGACGGTCTGGTTCTCGAAGAAGACGAACGTCTGCGACTTGACCGAGTAGTTGAGGTCCACCAGCGTCGGTTGGTAGGTGTCCGAGCCGTCGAAGCGGAACTGGACCGGCACCGCGCCCAGGGCGTGGGTGCTGGCGACGTGGTACTTCGTGCTGAACGTTCCGTCGAGCTCGGTTAGCACTTTCTTCGTTTCCGAGGTTTCCTCAGTTCCGGCCCAGAACACGCGCACGTCCTTGAGCACGACGGGGTCGCCGTCCTGCGTGTCGAACCGGCTCTCCTCGGCCTTTATCTTGAGCGTCCCGTAGAGCGTGATGTCAATGCCCCTGAAGACCGTGCGCTCCTCGATGGGCGGAGGCTCGATGAAGGTGTGGGCCATGACGTTGTACTGGTCGACCTCTTCGCTGGCGGCGTAGTAGCGCGTCCCTTCGAAGCGGAAGATGACGTTGACCGGGCCGAGCTCCTGCTCGTTGGGGACGCGGTAGGCTATCGTCAGGGAGCCGTCCCAGCGGTCCTCGCTCATGTTGACCGGGCGCGCCGTGCCGACGGTTATCGGCTGGTCGCGCGGGTCCAACGGCGTCGAGTCCCAGTAGACGCGCACGATGTACTCCTGGCGGATGGATTCGCCCTTTTCGTCCTTTATCTGCATTAGCGGCGGCTCGCCTTTTTCGTCGACCATCTTCGCTTTGAGCTCGATGAACTTCTGTATCGAGTTGTCGGCCGAGGAGCGGTAGGCGATGTGGGCGACGGGGCTGGCGAGGTACTGGTAGTGGACGCCGCGACGGACGGGGAACACGGCCGAGGCGCTGCCGCTGGCGTAGAGCACCGAGGCCGGGTGGGCGACGGTGATGTTGTGCTCGCCGGGGGCCGTTTCCAGCGGGATCTCCCAGCGGAACGAGTACTCTCCGCCCTTGGTGTAGACCGAATAGGTGCGGCTGGTCAGCCGGTACTTGAGGTGGACCTTCTCGGAGCCCACGGCAGGGAAGGGTTTTCCCTGGTAGGTGAACTGGGTGAAATCGACGGTCCGCTGGGCCCAGTAGGTCTGGGAGCCGTTTATCTCGACGGGGTTGCTCTCGATGAACACGCCGGCGACCAACGCCTCGAGCGAGAGGTACAAAGAATCTTCCTTGGCGATGTCGAACCACTCGTAGTAAGAGAGCGAGGCGCTGAAGGCGAGGCTCAGGTTGAAGTCGGGCGACTGGAGGACGCAGTCTGCGAGCTGCTGGTACGAGCCCCGGATGTTGGTTGCGGCGCATCTCGTGCCGCTGTTGGCGGCCGAGGGCCCGATGGGGCTTGAAGGGGTTCCGAACTCCCAGTCGTCGCCCAGGCCGCCGTGGGCCCAGCCCGTGCCGGTCGTTTCGAAGTTCTCCTTCAGGACGGTGTGGAGCGTGTCGGCCGTGACCACGACGTCGTCGATGTACCAGCCCGCCGGCAGCGGGGCGCCGATGCGCTGGCCGTCGAAGGTGACGAGCAGGCCCTCGTTGTCGAGCGCCACGGCGTCCTTGCCCTTGGCGGTGCCCGAGATGGTGATGTTGGTCCCGGCCAGGGCCGGCTGGGGCTGGACGTCGACGGTCATGTCGACGCCGAACTGGACCGCCACCCAGAACTCCTTGCGGCAGGCGGGGTAGATGGCGTAGCTGGTGCCGCCGATGGGGAGCGAGGCCCCGTCGAACCAGAAGGCCATCTTGTAGAGGGCGGCCTTGGGGACCTCCGGGGCCCAGTTGGTGATGAAGAAGGTGCCGTTGATGTCGGTGTCGTTGGGGTCGGCCGGGTTTCGCCAGGCCAGGTTGAGCGGCGGCTGGGGCTCGCCGTTGAACTCCCAGTTGACGACCTCGATGATATTGGCGATGCCGTGGTTCTTCATTGCGGCGCCGGAGCCGCCCTGGGCGAGCTCGGTGTAGTTGCCGTCGACGAGCTGGCCGGCGATGTCCAGGGCCACTCCTTTCTGGAGAGTGCCGATGCCGCTGC
>Ga0315291_10006073_pt1 | contig 15054 bp, 10 predicted proteins | sample YL17G12_20_MG_FD_203070 | JGI IMG/M metagenome (GOLD analysis project Ga0315291, IMG submission 203070) | Sediment microbial communities from Yellowstone Lake, YNP, Wyoming, USA - YL17G12_20 | ecosystem: Environmental > Aquatic > Freshwater > Lake > Sediment | place: USA: Wyoming | collected...
CGATTGTCCCGAAGCCAAGTCGTATTTCGTGGCCGATCCGGAGTCCTGCAAGGGGGGCAAGGGCTACTGCTACGTGAAGTCGGAGGACATACCCCTCAACGTCTATATCGGTGACACCAAGGCCGTCAAAGATATCGGTCAGTACATCGCCACGGCGTATCAGTTCGGCATCGGGGTCGCCATGATCTTGGCCGTGGTCATGATGATGATCGGCGGCGTCCGTTATTTGGTGGCCGGCGGCGACGCCGGCGCGGTCACTAAGGCGAAAGCCAACATTTCGGACGCCATCATGGGTTTGGCGCTCGCGCTCGGCTCATACCTCATCTTAAACACGGTCAATCCGCGGATACTCAGATTGAACGTGGGCACCGGCGTCAGGTACATCATCCCCAAGCCGGTCAGCAACTGCGAGCCATTCGAACCAAGCGTGAAGTGCGGTGAAGTTTTTTGGCTTTCTCAGAAGCAAGGCGCGACGGCGACCACGCCGGACAAGGACAGGTATGAGGTTAAAACCGGGGAGAAGCCCGCTGACGCAGCCGGGGATTGTAACGGCAAGAGCTGTCAGTTGGCCGGGAAGAACGACGTGGATTATCGATGCGTGCCGGGCGGCGATTCCTTTAGCTGCGTCCTGTGCATGCAGACGGGCCAAGCCTGCTCCCACATTGGTCCGAGTGACGAGTGCTGTTCGGGCATCTGCGCGGCTAACGCGATCAGCGGCGGCGGAACTTGCCGTACCGGCGGAGTCGGTGAGGATTGCCAGGATGTCAATCAGTGTAAGAGCGGTTTGCTCTGTCAGACGCGCCTGGGCAACAGCTGCTCTGCCGGATTGGCCGGGTCCCCCTGCGACACCGATGACGAATGCCGAAACGGGAATATTTGCGTCGAGACGGATGGTTTGTACGTCTGTGAGCCCATGGTCAAGGGCGGATTTTGCGACGCGGACTCCGACTGCCCCGGCGGCACCAAATGCACCCAATTTTCAGCGTTAGCGAATGCGTTCCTGGGGCCGGCCTTCAGCAGCACCTACAGGTACTGTGCGCCAGGCGGAGAACTTCCTCACTGTCTGACCAATTCCGATTGCAACGGCGGTGCCTGCTTGAAGACCCAAGGTTTCATGTGCACTCCTGGAGACGCGGGGACTCCTTGCCTTGAGGCTTCCGACTGCAAAAGTGGCAAGTGCGCCGGTGATGCCGTCACCGGCTCGCTAGGCATGTGCGTGAGCGGCAATGTGAGCGAACGGTGCGATGATGCCTCCGACTGCGCGGCCGGGCACTGCTATAAGGGCGGCGACTTCGGCGCCTGCCAGGACGGAGCAGAGTGGTCGCCTTGCAGCGACGAGACAAACGGCTGTAACGCCGGCTTGACTTGTGATCTGCAGAACCATCGTTGCGTAAAGCCCGCCACTTCATGACCCGTTGTTCCGTGCGCCGATGACGCCCGCACCCATTTAACATATTTGCCGCTTCGCAGAGACAGTCCTTCAGCGCGTTTATACATGAGCAGTTTTGCTGGTATAATCAAAACATGACTGGTGATGCCGAAAAAACGACCTCCAGGCCGATAAGGCGGCTCCTGGCGGGCACGGCGCTCGTGACCTTATTTTTGCTGCTGTCGTGGCCGGTCGCGTCCCAGGCCATCGAATACGCCAAGGATTGCGTGACGGAGAGCGACTGCCCGACCGACAAGACGACTTTTCGTACCGAACCCAGCCTTTGTCCGGCCGGTAAGGGTTACTGCTACGCGAAAGCCGAGATGATACCGCTCAACGTGCATGTCGGACGCATGACGGAAGTGCAGAACATCGGCGCATACATAAGTAACTTCTACACTTTCGGCATCGGGGTCGCCATGCTCCTGGCCGTGGTCATGATGATGATCGGCGGCGTCCGCTATTTGGTGGCCGGCGGCGATGCCAGCGCGGTCACTAAGGCGAAAGGCAACATTTCGGACGCCATCATGGGCTTGGTGCTCGCGCTCGGTTCGTATCTCATCCTGAACACGATTAATCCGCAGATACTGAAACTCACCGTCGGCGACATCAGGTACATCAAGCCGGTCGTAATCCAGCAGCCGGCGAGGGCGTCCAGCTGCATGGGCTATCAGAACCGTGACGCCTGCATCGCCGATGCCGACCACGTGGGCGGCGCGACCAGCTGCTTCTGGGCGGCGGACATCGGGGGTCCGCACATGTGCGCCACGCTGGACACGACCGGGACCAACGAAAAATTGTGCAGTCCGGGAAAAGTCTGCAATGAGGGTTTGGCTTGCATCAACACCTATTACAGCGGCGGCGGCGGGCTGATGGACGTCTGCACGGACGGAAAATCCGGGTCTCCTTGTAAGAGCTCCAGCGATTGCAAGGAAGAAAACATGAAATGTTCGGAGGGTTATCACTGCACGAAAGCCAGCGGCAAGGCCGTGGGTGAAAATTGCATGACCAGTTCGGAGTGCGACAGCCACATCTGCGATACCCGTTCCTATTCAAGCGAGGGCGCGAAGTGCGTGTCCGGCACCGAGGATACCGAGTGTTACGACAAGCTCCATAGTAAATATGTTGACGCGGTTTGCGCAGACGGCTATTTTTGCGACCCCGACGGGGGTAGCTGCTCGAACGCCACCAAGGATCTGGGCGAGTCATGTACCTCCGATCGGCAGTGCAAGAGCGGCAATTGCGGCTTCTTCGCCAGTAAATGCAAATAGGGCCCGGGAAGGCCGCAACCTAAATTCCGTACGGAATCTTAAACCGGCGCTGAAAAGCGCCGGTTTTTTGCTCGTTTTTTGCCGGTTTACCCCTCACTCTTGCCATAATTGGAATCATCGAGTATCATAGCAACCAATTGCGTTCGGTCGCGTCCGCGCGGCTGAGGACAAGCGGCCGCCGATCGTATTTGGCGGAAGCCGCCGATGAAAATAGGATTATTTTTTGCGCAGCATGTCTAATCACATCGTCATCAAGGGCGCGCGCGTCCACAACCTCAAGAACATCGACGCCAAGATTCCCAAGGGCAAATTCACCGTCATCACCGGGCTCTCCGGTTCCGGCAAGTCTTCGCTCGCCTTCGACACCATTTATGCCGAAGGCCAGCGGCGCTACGTCGAATCCCTGTCTTCTTACGCCCGGCAGTTCCTCGAATTACAGGACAAGCCCGACGTCGACGAGATCAACGGCCTTTCGCCGACCATCGCCATCGAACAGCGCACCGTTTCGGCGAACCCGCGTTCGACCGTCGGCACGGTAACGGAAATCTACGATTACCTTCGTTTGCTTTTCGCCCGCGCCGGCCGCGTCCATTGCCCCAAGTGCGGAAAGCCGGTGACCCGCGAGTCGTCGCACGAGATCGCCCGTCGCGTCCGTGACCTGATCGACGAGTCCGCCACGGTCATCCTTTCGCCCGTCGTCCGCGACGAGAAGGGGGTGCACAAGCACCTCCTGGATTGGGCGTTGAAGTCCGGCTACAAGGAAGTGCGCTACAACGGCATCATTTCGTCCATCGAGGAAATCAAGAACTTGCGGCGCGACAAGGAACAGCGCTCGAGCATCGACGTGGTCATCGCCAAGTACGGCCAGCACGATGAATCGCCCAAATTGGAAGAAGAAATCTCCAAGGCCTTCGATCTGGCCGACGGCTTCCTGACCGTGTATCGCGATGATTCGAAGGAAGACGTGAGGTTCAGCCAGCGCCTGACCTGCTCCGATTGCGGCATCCATCTGCCCGAGCTCGAGCCGCGCATTTTCTCCTTCAACAGCCCGCACGGCGCCTGCCCGGCCTGCACCGGCCTCGGCACCAAGCTCATCGTCGAGCCCGAGCTGGTCATCCCGAACTTGCGCTTGACCTTGGCCCAAGGCGCCATCAAGCCGTGGACGCGCATTGCCGGTAACCAGACCTGGTACATGAAGCTCTTGGCCGCTGTCGCCACGACTCACGGCTTCTCCGTCGACCAGCCGGTCGACCGCCTGGAGAAGAAGGCACTGGACATCATCCTGTACGGCACGGGGGAGGAGACTTATCTCGTCGACGGGCAGAAGTCCGCTTTCGAGGGCGTGGTCCCGAACCTGGAAAAGCGCTACAAGGAAACCGATTCCGACTACGTCCGCAAGGAAATCGAGACCTACATGAACACGGTCATCTGTCCGGAATGCCACGGCAAGCGCCTGCGTCCGGAAGTCTTGGGCGTCACCTTCGGCGGCCGGACCATTGCCGACGTCGTCGGCCTGTCCATCGACAAGGCCTGCGATTTCTTCGCCTCGCTCGTGACGCCGGCCAAGCCGGCCAAGAAGGGCGGCAAAGAAGTCGAACACCCGCTTTCCGAGCGCGAACAGAAGATTGCCGGCCAGGCCCTCCGCGAGATCGTCCTGCGCCTCAAGAACCTGGTGGAAGTCGGCTTGGGATACCTCCAGCTCGACCGCGCCGCCATCTCGTTGTCCGGCGGGGAACTCCAGCGCGTCCGTCTGGCCACCCAGCTGTGTACCGGCCTGTCGGGAGTCATCTACATCCTGGACGAGCCGTCCATCGGCTTGCACCCGCGCGATAATGACAAGCTCATCGAGGCCCTAAAGAAGCTGCGCGACCTCGGCAACACGGTCATCGTCGTCGAGCACGACGAGGCGACCATGCTGGCGGCCGATTACCTGATTGACATGGGTCCGGGAGCCGGCGAATACGGCGGCAAGATCATCTCCGAAGGCACCCCATTGGAAGTGAAGCGCGACAAGGATTCGCTCACCGGCCGTTACCTGTCCGGACGCGAAAGCATCCAGCCGCCTAAGAAGTACCGCCGCGGCACCGGGCGGGCCATCAAGGTGGTCGGCGCCACGGAATTCAACCTGAAGAATCTGACTGTCAAATTCCCGCTCGGGACGTTGACCTGCGTCACTGGCGTCTCCGGCTCCGGCAAGTCCACGCTGGTCATCGACATCCTTTCCAAGGCGCTGGAGCGCAAGCTTTATCGTGCCAAGGCCACTCCGGGAGCGCACAAGGAAATCGTCGGCCTGAACGAGATCGACAAGGTCATCAGCATCGACCAGTCGCCGATCGGCCGCACGCCCCGCTCCAATCCGGCCACCTACACTGGCGTCTTCACCGTCATCCGCGATTTGTTCACCGAAGTGCCGGAAGCCAAACTGAAGGGCTATGATGCCGGCAAGTTCAGCTTCAACGTGAAGGGCGGCGGGCGCTGCGAGGCCTGCAGCGGCGAAGGCATGGTGCGCATCGAGATGCAATTCCTGCCCGACGTTTACATCGACTGCGGCGAGTGCCACGGCAAGCGCTACAACGCCGAAGCGCTGGAGATACACTTCAAGGACAAGACCATCGCCGACATCCTGGAGATGTCCGTCGAGGAATCGGCCAATTTCTTTAGCGACCACCCGCTCATCAGCGAGAAATTGACTGTGCTCAAGGAAGTCGGCCTCGGTTACCTGAAGCTCGGCCAGCCGGCCACGACGCTCTCCGGCGGCGAAGCCCAACGCGTGAAGCTGGCCACGGAACTGTCCCGTCGCGCCACCGGCCGCACGCTTTACATCCTGGATGAGCCGACCACCGGCCTGCACATCGACGACATCACGCGACTCTTGGCCGTGCTCGATCAGCTGGTCCAGAAGGGGAACACGGTGCTGGTCATCGAGCACAATTTGGAAGTCATCAAGTCCGCTGACTGGGTCATTGACCTCGGTCCGAACGGCGGAGACGATGGCGGCCGCATTATCGCCGAGGGTACGCCGCGGGACGTGATGAAAGTGAAGGCCTCCGCGACCGGCCAGTACCTGAAGACCGTGTTGAAGGAAACGGTGAGGGCGTAGGAATAAGGATGGAATCGAAAACTCGCGGGCTCAGGCCCGCGAGTTTTGTTACTTGTAACTGGGCCAGCTTCCTCGTATTCTTAATGCATATGCCGCGTAAGAGCCCCGAAGGACAAAACGAATTCCCGCACATCGACCGACTGGTCGGTGCCAGCTCGCCGGAAGATAAGGCAAAAGTCGAACGCCTGGCCGAATCCGGCTTAGACGCCTCCACCGTCGAAGCGGAAACCGGCAACAAGGAACTTCGGGAATATGAGAAGACCGAGCGGGATTTGGCCATCATCAGCCTGGCGGAGGAGGCCGTCGAGGACGTGATGCGCCGCTACGGACGTGAAAAGTCCGTCGAGTTACCTGCCGAGAACATCCATCTGATCGAGCCGCTCAAGAAGAACGTCGCCGGTTTCTATGACTCGTTACGGCGTCAGCTGGCCGTCGCCAAGACGCCGGGGCAGGACATCGCCCTGGCCACCGTCCTCTTCCACGAACTGACGCATGCCAAGTCGTACAACGCCCTCAAGGTCCGGGACGAGGCGGCTAAGGGACGCGAAGTCACCTATTTCCGCACCGGCCTGGAGACTCGACCGTCCGACGGGCGGACGCGGTTCCGTCCGCTGAATGAGGCCATCGTGCAGAGATTAACGCTGCGTTTCTACGATCAGAATATTTCCGGCAACCGGATGTTCGGCAAGGAAATTCTTGAGGCCGGACGCCGCGGCGACGATCCTCGCGAACGCGAGGAAGCCTCGTATTACGTCGAACAGCAGATTCTCTCCGACATGGTGAACGCCCTAGTCGAGGCGCGTGGCGGCAATGACGATTATCTGAAGTCCCTCGCCGAGGTCGAGGACGTTTTCTTCAGGGCGTCCGTGACCGGCGACGTCGCCGAATTACGGAAAACGGTGGACGAAATGTGGGGCAAGGGCAGTTTCCGCCTCCTCGGCGAATCTTTGGGAGATTTTTGGAACCAGAAGCTGCGTAAGCCGAAGGGACCCGGCCTTTTCGACAAGCTGGTCAAGAGACCGATCGCGTCCATCGAGCGCCATTGCTCCAGTTTTTTGCGCGATAAGATGGCCGATGACGATTCGCTGACCGGGAAGTTATTCAGGGGAATGAAGAAAATCGCCAAATAAGAGAATGCCGCCGACGTCATCGGCGGTTTTTCATATGAAAAACGCCCCTCGTCAGTGAGGGGCGCGAGCGTTCGCGTCATTTGTAGAATATGTCCGTCTTGTCCCGGTCGTCGCGTTCGCGCATGCGCGCGTACCAGCGGCGATACGAAGGCGCTACGACATGCAGCAGCGCGGTGTATAGGACGAAACCGGCCAAGAGCTTCAAGTGACAAAGGAACGGAGCGGTCGAACCGGCGAGCCAGGCGCCGCCAGCCGCGAAGCCGAGCGACACGGCCAGCCCGACAAGGTAATCGAACGGGAACAGTCCGAATACCCAGCGGCTCTTCGCATACCACCAGACGTATTCGCGCTTGAACTTGCCGGCATAGGCCGGGTTGAGCACGAACCAATGGTAGTCCCAGAGCGGGCACCAGATGAAGTACAGCGCCCAAGTCTGGAGCTCGGCCGCGCCGGACCATAGCACGCCCATGAAGAAGTGGGCGTGGAAGATCAACGCGGGCAGCACGGTCATGAAGACGTGATAGCCGGTGAGCGGACGGCCTCCGCAGAACAGCCCGAAGGCTCGGGCCCAGAATCCGGTGGTGCGGTACCAGGTCGGGGCTTTGTGCGCCCAGCCGTATGGACCTTCAATCTCGATTTCGATACAGGCGACAACGGTCGCCAGCACCGACCAAAACAAGACGCTAGCGACCAATGAAGCCATGCGGACTCCTTTTTGTTGTCGAAAGGACAGTGATGAGCTTGGCGTACTCAAAGCTGTCCTAATCTAGGCCTGACAGCCGTTTTTCTGTCAACCATAAGGTTCCAAGGCATTTATTTTCGTGTGTCCGCCATTTTTTGCCGAAAAATCTTTGGTGTTATTTTTTGGCTAAATTATGCAAAAATATTGTATTTACTCTCTAGCTCAGCCCATTGACAAACTCGAAAAAATGTGCTACTATGAGCCGTTATCATAAAACCAGCTTATTATGAGCATTCTCAAGAAAACTTTTATTATCGTTACGTCCCTCGCCTTACTCAGCGGCCTTTTCGTCTTGCCGACCTTCGCCGCCACGACCGAGTCGCCGCCTATCAGCATGACGCGGGTTGGACCTTGGACGGTCGCGACTATCGCTCAGGAGAACGACGGTTGGATCATCGAGTCTTATAAGGTGGACCGTGATCTGGTCGCCTGGACTGAATTGAACAGCGCCGCCAGTCAGCGCCGACTGAAGGTTTTCGACGGCGTGACCGTTCGAACGCTCGCGGTCATGAACGCTTCCGACTGGAATGATGCCGATAAGGCTTTCGTCGAACCGGTTGCCGGCGACTATGACGCCGCTGACGGTATCGTCGTCTGGATTCAGAAAGACGGCAACGGCCGCAAGGTTTTCGTCTTCGACGGCGTGAACACCACCAAGATCGAGGACAACTCCACGGACGCCAAGCATCCCGTCACCTCGCGCGGCCGCGTCGCCTGGACCATCGTTCAGGGCGGCTCCTACGGCCTGATGATCAAGGATCGCAAGGGCATGCGCCGACTGGCCACCTGGAACGTCATGAACTACGCCTTCTCGGGTCAGAACATCTTCTGGCTGAACCGGCTGCCGAACGAGAACTGGTTCCGCGTGTTCCGCGAGAACGGCAACGACATCCTGCCCGTCCAACAGGGCGATGATCGGCCGATCGTCAAATACTTCTATACCGACGGCAAGGGTTCCGCCGCCTGGGAATATTCGACCAAGAACTGGTCTTACGACAAGCGCATCGTTTATCTCTCCGATAGCGGCAACCTGGCCATTCCGGTACTGCAACGTGACGTGCCTCCGAACCTCATCAACATCGAGGACGTCGACGGCGGCCGCGTGCTCATGAATGCCACGGACCTCCTGACTTCGCTGGTGAACGACACGATTCTCATACGGACGAGCGGCTTCGTGCAGAAATACCTCAACCGCCAGACCGTCATGGCCAAGGCCCGGTTCATGGACGGCGGCATCGTCCGGCACGTCGTGCCGGAGAACGCCACGGCCATAGTCTTCGAGGGCAACGAGCAGGGTCGTGATTGGATCACTCTCGACACCGTCATCTATAACCGTTTCGAGGCTGACGGCGACACCGCCGCCGGCGCCCTCCTCAAGGGAGGCCTCGTCACCTACTACCAGAGCAAGACTTATGTCATCCCGAGCCCGCTGCAGGCCAACAATCTGTCCGTGAAGGGCAGCACCATCGCCTGGACCGAAGGCACGAACGGTACGTCGGCCCTCAAAGTCGCCGCGCACCAGGTGCTCGTCAAGTCCGGCGCCGGTACCAAGTACGTTTCCGGCCGGCTGGTGAAGGGCGTCAATTCCTCATCGGTCTATCTGGCCGCTCTCGACGGCAAACGCTACCGCATCCCCTCGGAAGGGGAGTTCCGCGGCTGGTATCCGGACTTTAACTCGGTCCGCACCGTCCCGAACACGGTCCTGTCGGCCCTGCCGCTCGCCGGCAAGGTCCTCTACCGGCCAGGCTATAAGCTCGTGAAGTCTTCTAGCTCGCCCCGCGTCTACTCGGTCGCGCCGAACGGCACGCTGCACTGGATTACCGATTCCTACGTGCTGAGCGCCTTCTACGGTTCGTCCTGGCAGAACCGCATCGCCACCCTGCCGGACTCCGAATTCGCGGAATACGCCGTCGGCGATAGCATCAACGACATCCAGCACTATCAGGTCGCGCTGAAGTAAGGCGCCGCCGTAGTGATAGGCAAATCAGACCCCGGGCCAGAAGCCCGGGGTTTTGGTTTTATGCGGATGATTATTTTGCCTGGGCCCCTGCCTTCGCAGGGGACAATGCTAATTGGAAATAGGATAATATTGTTCCCCGCGAAGGGGAGCCGCGAGCCAGCGAGCGGCGACCGACCGCATGGGCGGTCGCGGACTCGGCCGAGGCACTCAAACGATTGCCGAGGCCGAGGGACCCAGAAATACAAACAATAATATGTCTTGTTCCCACCTCCCTGCCAGCGGCTGTTTAATTCAAAAGGACGGCATCGAGTGCCGTCCTTTTTTCGTTCAGTTATTTCTGTTCCTTCAGCTTCTTGCCGCCGTGCTTCCGGAGGAAATACAGCTTGGCGCGGCGGACCTTCATCTGCTTGACGACCTCGATCTTGTCGATGGTCGGCAGACGCAGGGGGAAGATGCGTTCCACGCCGACGCCGCTGGCGATCTTACGGACGGTGATGGTCGCGCTCTTCGCGTCCTTGCCTTTCTTGGCGATGACCGTGCCTTCGAAGATTTGGATGCGCTCGCGCTCATCGCCTTTCGGCGTGATTTCCTTGATCTTCTGGTGGACGCGGACGACCATACCGGGGACGATGGCGTTGGAGTCCTCGATTTTTTGCGCCGGAGCGCTCGAAGTTTCGGGAGCCGTCAACGGTTCGACCGCGGTTTCTTCGGTAGCGACGACGTCATTTTTTGCCTTATCTTCAGCCATATTTTGGGAATCCTTCTGGATAATATATTGACAACCTGCTCGAGCGAGCGGTTGTCAGTAGGAACGACGATATCATAGATGCTCAAATCGTTCAAGTCAAGGCTGTAAACCTTCTTGTAGCGGATGACGTTGTCCGAGTCGCGGCGCATGAGGGTCCGGAGGGAATCGCGGTAGGAAACGCATTCCCGGCCGCAGATGCGCTTGGCGCGCGTTCGGGCGGTAGCGGCCAACCAGACGCGGACGGCGGGCAGGCCGCGCTGTTTGGTCATCCAGCCGGTCAGGCGGCCGAGCAAGATGAGTCGGGGCGTCTTTTCGGCGATATGGACCATTTCGTCGTCCAGGTTGCGATCGATTTCCGGGTGCGATTCGACGAAATGCCCGAATTCCACGACGTCCATGCCGTGCTTCTTGGCCATGGCGCGGAAGATGGTGCCCGTATCCACGACTTTGGCGCGCAGCTTCTTGGCGAGCAGATCGGCGGTGGAATTCTTGCCACAGCCGGAATGTCCGGAGATGGTGACGAGCATAGGTTGGGTACAGATGCTGAGGTGCTTAGACGCGAAGATGCTAAGTATATATTTTGACTCGGCATCTCAGCACCTTAGCATCTCAGCATCTCATGTTCTTAGTTTACGAAGAGTCGTTTCCAACTCCGCCGGCAGGGGAGCGGTGAACTCCATTCTCTGCCCGGTGGTCGGATGCGTAAAGGCCAGCCGTTTGGCGTGCAGGAACAGATGGGGCGCCGGGACAGACGGCCCCTTGCGGACGTGGTAGAGCGTGTCGCCCACGACGGGGCAGCCGAGCGACTGGAAGGAAGCGCGGATCTGGTGGGTCCTGCCGGTTTCGGTACGCACGGAAAGCAGGGCCGCGTCCCTGAAAAGTTCCTCGATGCGGTAGTGCGTGACCGTCGGCTTGTCGCCCTCTTCCGCCTCCGCGCGCGCGGCCATTCTCGTGCCGCTGGCCGCGCGTCCGATGGACGGGGTGATGGTGGCGCTGTCCTTGGGCGGCCGTCCATTCACGAGCACGGCGTACTCCTTTTCGATGGAATGAGTTTGGAATTGCTCCTTGAGCGCCTCGAACGCCTTTTTCGTCTTGGCGACGACCAATAGTCCGGAGGCGTCCTTGTCCAACCGATGCACGATTCCGGGCCGCTGGTCGGGCGCGTCCCCGACTTTGGCGATTTTCGGCCAGTAACCGACTAGGGCATGGGCCAGCGTGTCCTTTTCGTTCTGCACGGTCGGGTGGACCAGCAGACCTGAGGGTTTGTTGATGACGGCCAGGTCGTCATCTTCAAAGACGACGTTCAATTCTCGGCCCGATGATTCCAGCGTCTTGGCTTTCTTTTCCGGCTTGCTGTCGCCGGTCGCCATGGTCACCACGTCGTTCTCGCGCAGGAAGGCATGGGGCTTGGCTTCCTTGCCGTTCAACAGTATGCGCCCCTCCCTGATATAGTTCTGGATTTTGGACCGCGTCATGCCCGGTAATTGGCTAGCCAAAAAGACATCCAGACGTTTGTCGGCATCAGCGGCGGTGACGGTGATGGTCTTTTGGGTGGGCATGGGGGAATTATACGGCTGAAGGCCGCGTTAGGGAATGCTTCCGAGAAAAATATTCGGCCCCACCTGAAAGTCAGGTGGGGCCGAAAGAGAACGGTCAGCGGTTAGAGACGAGCCGGACGATTCTCGGCGCTTTCTTCTGCTGGTTGTGGCGGAAGAAGCTGGCCTTGATCTTAGCCTCGCGGAGGCGTTGCTCGCGGGCTTGGGCGACGCGGGAAGCCATGCTGCTACCGCAGACTTGGCAGACGCCTTGCTGAACCGCGCAACAGCCGCAGAAAGCGGCATCGATGATCCAGGTGGCATGGCCGCATTTCTTCGCCCGGCCGGGCTGATTCCTGTCCGCGACACGCGCGTGCGCCTGGTGGCTGCAGCTGATGCAGTACCAGCCCTGGAGTTGCTTCTGGGCTTCGGGCGATGGCGACGTCTCGTTCATGGCGGGCCTTCTTTTTGCGTTGAAAATGGGTACTACAGGGGCCAGTTCGTGGCTCATGCACTACTCCTTTTTAAAGTTTTAGCGCCCGGTTGGGGGCGCCACTGTTTTGTGAGCGAACTACGTTGGGAAAATGTTAACAGAATTTGCCCGATATGTCAATACCCCGACGTTCAATTTTTGGCAAAAATAAGCGCTATTTAAAAAATGATGCTAGCATCCGGGCGGAAATGCTGCCGGAAAATAAAAAAGAGGTGGTGCTCGTTGAGTCACCACCTAATGTCGGACGAACTTCTTGCCGCAGTGCTTCTCCACCATATGCCGAATCGTCGCCATTTCCTCCTTGCTCAACTCGTCGAACTGATCGCACGGCCAAAGATACTCGTACCCCTTGGACGTCCATCTTAACGAATCGATGCACAACCCATGCTCTTCCAGATCTTTGTTGATCCGAGTCAGAAGTGTGCGCGTGGCGGTCCCGGGCTTCTTAACGATGACGTTCAGTCGGCCTGCGGATGCCATTGTTCTGCCTTTACTCATGATCTGTCTCCCTGCGCCTCACTGCGCGTTTGTATAAAGAACAAAGAAATATAGCATAAAAACGCTTCTTTGTCAATAATTCCGCCGAATAATTAAGACGCCAAAACCCCCTCCTCCGTCCGCCGTGGCGGAGTCCGGAGGGGGTTATTCGGCGAGGGCCACGCGAAGTCCTCTGACTTGTCTATTCTAGCTACCAATTCCCCCAGTCAATGTTCGCATAGGGGAAGAAGGCGGGATCCGTGAGGTCATGATACGGCGCCCGACAGACTGCCTGCTCGAAGGTGGTCTGGTCGCGGTCGTCCTTGACCGGCTTGTCCGCGCGCACGACCTCGTTGACGAAACTGATCATCTCTTTGCTCGTCGCGTCGGCGTAGGGTCCCATGAGCGGGTCCCAGTGTTGCCCCATGACCGTCACTATCTTCTTGATGCCCCGAACTTGGTTGTAAACGTCTACGTCGTAATTGACCCCGCAATTGTCATAGATGCCCTTGAACCCGATCCAAGCGGGCCAATCCTTGGCGGTGGCCATTTCGACGCTGGTCAATAAGTTCCAGGGATTGCCCCCCCGGAAGTTGTCGCCTAGGCCGGCGTATGACAGCACGCCGAACCGCTCGCCAAAATGTTTAAGGTCCGATCCACCCACCTCGATGACGCCCCTGAGGTCGAACTGGGAGTAGTCGAGAGGGGGGGTGGCGTTCGGGAAATCGGACTTCGTCGGATGCTTCTTGTCGTAGCCGACGTACATCGCCATCTCGCGCCCTGCTAAGAAGGCCCCATTCGACCAGCCCCCGATGATGACGGGGTCTTTCCTGTTGATGAGGCGGATGCCGGAGGTGGGGACGGATGCGTGCGCGTCATGGGGGTTGTAAATCGTGGCCGTGCCGTTGGAAAGCTGCTTCAGGATGTAGAAGAGGTTGACGGCGTCGCCATTGTCCGTAGGCTCCTGTACGGTCTTGCCGCTGTCCGCGTAGGTGTAGTTCATGCCGGCCAAGTCGCCAGCAAGGGGGCCGGGGCGGGGCACGAATTTGTAGATGTGGTTCACGGTGCCTCCATGGGAGAAGTTATACATCTGGTCATAGCCTTCCGAATAGCCCATGCTCATGACGTCGTAGAGCAGGACATCGTAGCCTTTCTTCGCCAGGGCGTAGGCCTGCGTACGGAATTGGAATGCATCGGCGTTGCCAGGATCGTTGAGGAGCGCCGAAGAGTATGTTCCCTGCTGCCAGACGACGAGCGCGTGCTGTTTGCCGCAGCTGGCGCCCTTACTGACCGGGGTGTCGCCAGCCTCGATTTGGCACGGGTCAGCACCGTCGCCTTGACCTTTAATGAACCAGCCGCGGAGCTTGATCTCGGCGGCCGGGGCCGGGTAGCGGTAGCCGTAGGGGCAGTTCGCCCCGTCTGTTGAGTCGCATTGCTCGAGCCAATTGGGTTCGAACAGGGCAATCCTATGAAGCGGGGAGAGCTTCTCGCCCTGATATATTTCCTGGGCCTTGACGACGCAGTGCAAGCTGTCAGCGTTCGTCGGGTTTCCAGCGGCATCGGTGTAGGGTGTACCGACGCAAGTGCCGTCTGGTGTTTTGGCGGCGCAGATGCAGGAGTCCATGAAGGCGTCCATGTCGTTCGGCGGGGGGCTGACCTGGGCGACGCACTTGAGTACTGCTTGGTCGAATTCCATGCCGAGACCCGTAGTTGCCTGGGCCAAGCAGGCATCGAAATCCGGGGCAAGTTCCCCATAACGCGTAGGCATCATTTCATTGTAGATCTGGGCGGCGATGGTCTGCGCTTTCATCACCTCCGAGGTCGGGCTGGCCGGCACCGTGAATTCCACGTTGTAGGTGTCGGGCTCGAGCGAGGCGAAGTCCATTCCGGAGAAATAGGCGGGCCGCCTCATGTCCTTGAGGCTGCCGAGTTTAACGACATATTCGCCGTCAAAATCAGGTCTCAATGGTGTTCCACTTATTTGGTCGCCAATGTAGCGCTGGATATCTTCGTAAAGCCAGTCCACGAAGGCACGGGCTTGCTCGGCCGAGGTGGCGCCGTATGCGACGCCGAAAGTGTCCATGACGGCCTCCAAGCCAGGGCCGACGCTGCTCCAGTTCGCGGCCAGGGCATCGACCCAAGGCTGAAGGCGGGCGTCGAAGGTAGGGT
>Ga0315291_10006075_pt1 | contig 15040 bp, 10 predicted proteins | sample YL17G12_20_MG_FD_203070 | JGI IMG/M metagenome (GOLD analysis project Ga0315291, IMG submission 203070) | Sediment microbial communities from Yellowstone Lake, YNP, Wyoming, USA - YL17G12_20 | ecosystem: Environmental > Aquatic > Freshwater > Lake > Sediment | place: USA: Wyoming | collected...
AGAATCTCGGCCACCCAAGGCAAGCGAGTGTTCCCGGGGAGACGGTGGCATCGCGGCGGGGTGCGGCAAGTCAGAAGAGGGGGATCGGCGGAGGCGGCGAGCCAGCGGCTGCCCCCGGACAGCAAGGCCGGGCATGCAGTATGGCTCGGATTGACCGGCCACGGAGTCGGCCGGGCGACAGGCACTTATTAGAGGATTATCTCTTGCTCTTCCGGCAGGTATACCGGCTGCGGCTGTGCCGGCGGCTGCGGCACGGGCGCCGGTGCCGAATACTCGAGACGGTTGGAAGAGACGGGCACTTCGGCCGGCGCCGGGGACCAGCGGCTCTTGGCCTTCCTGGCAATGTCGATCAGGCGACCGATGACGATCTCCGGCGTATCATCGAACGGATCGACAATGAAACCCTTCAACTGCTCGTACAGCTCATCAGATATTTTGAGCGTCCTCATGCCTTCTCCTCCTGTAACAAGTGCCCCAATGTCTCCCGGAATACTGACAGAATGTACTCCCCCTCCCCTACAAAATGTAAGAATCAGCCCGCGCCCTGCCAAATCCGAACCGGAGGAGTGGGTCTTATTTGGACACGGGCCGTGGCATTGGCATACTTTGGATAGGAGGCTCGCCGCTAAGAAGTAGGCAAAGGCGGATGGCCATGAGAATGTCGTTAACCACGATCAACCAGTGCGTGTGAACCTCCTGAATTGAGATTGGAGAGAAAAATGTCTACTCTATCGCACGATAAGAAACCACCAACGAGAAGTCTGGCTCTGGTTTTCCTGGCCTGGGTGTTTATCAGCGGCCAAGCCTTGCTGACGGCGGGGAGCGTATACAACTACAACAATAGCAGCAAGAGCGCGAACAAGCGAACCGAGGATAATAAGAAGATCGTGCCCTGGGCGCTCCTGGGCCAGGGCGCCAACAAGATGCGCGTGTTGGCCATGCAGGCGCGGCCGGACGTCGTCGGGAACGTGGCGATCTTCCTCGCCGTGGCCAATGCCCTCGGCCTGACCGCCCTGATGTGCGGCCTGCTCGCGTGGTCGAGATCGAAACACGTCAGCGGCAAGCTGACCATTACGGCCGCCACGGTCGTCATTCTCGTCAACTCGCTTCTGAACCTGCCTTACGCATAAGGGTTCCGTATGGGGGTGGGAGCGGTGAGCCGGCTGGAGAATGGCGCCTGCCGGCGCTCGCGGCCTGCCTGGGTTTCCAGGATAACCTCGGCAAGCGGTCCGCTGGCGCGGGTCAGGCCGGCCGGATCCGGTCGGCTCACAGGATGCACGGGCCGTCGGAGAGGATCGACTCCCGCTCTTCCGGAGGACTGCCTGTTGCTGCTGTTGGCTTGCCGGGGGCTGCCGAAGGATTCTGGACGCCGCTGAGGAATTCCTGCACCTTCTCCACGTCCCGCGCGATGTACTGCACCAAGTCGGTCACCTGCCTCACCAACGCGCCGCGCTGCGACTCCACGGCCTCAAACGCGGTCCGAATGGCCCTCAGGATATCTGTTTGCGTGACGATCCCACAGACCCGCTCGGCGTCCATCACGACAAGGCGGTGCACGTGCATGGTCTCCATTTTTTTGTTGGCGCCGAGGATGGAATAGCTGGGCGGTATGGCCACGACCGGAAAGGACATGATCTCGGCCACCCGGGTCTGGGCCGGGGTCCTGTGGAGAGCGACGACACGTCGCAGGAGGTCCTTCTCCGTGAGGATGCCGGCGGCCTCCTCCCGGTGCAGAATGACGAGGCAGGAGATGTTGCGGCCGGACATGAGGCGCGCCGCTTCGTCGGCCGTGGCCTCGGCATCCACGGTGGCGACCTGCCTGGTCATGATGTCGCTCACGTACCGCAGCACGCTGAGGGAAATCAACCCGCGCGTGATATCCATCTGGGTCACGATCCCGACGAGCTGCCCATTCTCGACGACCGGCAGGCGTTTGATGCCCTGGGCGTCCATGCGTTTGGCGGCTTCGAGGATGGAGGAATCCGCCGGGATCACTTCCACCGGACTGGACATCTGCTCCGACACCCTGACCCGACGAAAATCCGTGTCGCATTGGGCCACACCTTGAAGCACATCCCTCTCGGTAAGGATACCCGTAACCCGACGGTCGTCGGTAATCACCAGACACGAGACGCCGTGTTCGGACATCCTGGTGACGGCCGAGAAGACGGTCTCGTCCGGCGCGGCGGTGATCACTTCTTTGCTCATGATGTCACCCACGCGCAAGCGGCGCTGTTCTGCACGGTGCCCGTCACCGGCAGCGGTGCCGGGGCTCGCCTGCCCATCACGCGTTTGTGCCGTCTGTTCCATGGTCAGCCTCCACGATGAAACCCCCCTCAATCCTGCCTCCATGCCACACCTTGCCAGCCGATGATTTCGCCGGCATCGTTCTTCGTGACGGCCAAGAGCAGGAGGATCCGCTTCACGGCGTCCGGGCCCGTCCTCACCACCAGCCTGAGCAGACCGGACTGTCCCTTTCGCAGCATCTGGCGTAGCCGTTTTTCGTCCTGGGGCCTGCTCCGGAAACCTTCGTTCAGAAACAGGGTGCCTACCACTTCGTCGCTTGCCTCGCGGCCAAGCAGTCGCAGGAAGGCCGTGTTGGCGTACGTTACCATCCCCTGGGCATCCAGCGTGAACATGGGAATCTCCGACCCTGCCTGGAACTGCCGTTGTTTCTCTTCTTCCTGGAGTCGCCGCTCGACGGCACGCAGAATGTCTGTTTGGGAGACAATCCCGCGGATTTGCTTGTCCCCTTGAACGACCAGCCTGTGGATGTGCATCCTGTCCATGATTCGGCTGGCCGTGAACACCGAGTAGCTCGGCGGTATGGGCAGAACGGGAACGGACATGACATCGCTCACGCGCGTTCGCGCAGGATTCTTTTGCGGGGCGATGATTCTCCGGAGGATGTCTTTCTGCGTAAGGATGCCTGCCGGCTCCATGTGGTGGGTGACCACGACGCAGGAGATGCGGCGCGACCACATCACGCGGGCCGCCTCTTCGACGGTCGCCTCTACGTCGACCATGGCGATGTCCGGGCTCATGATCTCCGAGACACGCTGGAGGGGCGTGAGATAGATCAAGCCTCGTGTAATGTCCGTTTGGGTTACAATTCCAATGAGCCGCTGGTCGGCGACCACCGGCAAATGCTTGATGTGTTTGGACTTGATGATCCGGCCCGCCTCCAAAACCGGGAGATTCGGCGAGGCCACGATCACCGGGCTCGACATGCGCTCGGCCACCGGGAGTTGGCAGAAACCGTTTTGTTCCTGGGTAATTCCTTTCAGCAAATCCTTCTCTGTAAACAGGCCGACGACGGCATGATCATCGACCACGACGACGCAGGACACGCTGTTGATGGACATTTTCTTGGCCGCCGACAAGATACTTTCCCCCGGTGAGGCCGTAACGACGTCCTGGTTCATGACGTCCTTGACCTTCAGGTGTGTCTGCGTGCCGCTCATCGCAATCCCGGCTTCTGCATCATCGTTGCACTTCTGCCTGGCCGGACAGCAGCTCTTGGTTGCCGCGTTCATTCTCTCGACCCCTTGTGTTAGCCTGCGAATTCCTGCCTCGGTCTGCTGCCCCTGTGAATGGTCCGCAGACAAACGGAACCACGGCGATCAGAATCTTCGCCACCGAAGGCGATCCTCCTCGTGTCGAAGACTCGAGGGCCCTGCCGAATGGAAGGGAGCTCACCCGGCATTGCCTGCGCCGTCCGCTCACCTTCCCCACACAGTCTCCCATATCTGTTATCAAGGAAACAGGGCTCAGGGTCGCGGTCGTCCGCCGACCCATCTTCCACATAAACCTGAATCCCGAGAGTGTATTCGCCCTTTCCAGGGGACCTATCGACCTCGCAGACTCAACACATGAGAAAAACACCATAGAACTCCGCTCCGGTGCCCAAAATACGTATTTTTCCGTAGATTGACATGAGCATTCAGAGAGGACGGATTAGGCAAACTTCGGTCCGCAGTTCCTCACCCCAAGTGCGTACCCTGTTGGTCTGTTGTTCGGATTACCTGAAAGCACAAGCACGGTCAGCGGAGCCGTCGCTGACAATGGGAGACGGGATGATAAAAACGCGGCGGTCAGGGATGCTGGGCGCATCGTCCATCCTGCTCACGCTGGCGGCGCTTCCGCCGGCTACTCTGGTTCTGCCGGGCGGGGGTCTCGTGCTGCTCAGGAGGCGCTGCAGGGGAACATAGTCCGTCGGCAATTTATTGATGGGATCGGCGTGCGGTGAAAACCGGCACTCGCATGTCGCGAATTCTCGCACGCCGATTTCCCCACTCGCTCCGGTGCTGCTCCTCGTGGTTTCAGCGGCGGGCGCGGGGGGCGAGGGAATCATAGAGGCCCCGGATCTCCTGGGCGCTCAGGGCTCGCCTGTAGAGACGGACCTCGTCAATCAGCCCGTTAAAAAAAGTTACTTCACCCAAGGCACCTCGAGCCCCGATGAGAAAGGGATGCGTTGTGTCATCCTGCGGCTCGCCGGTGCCGATCTCCTGGGTGCTGTAATTGACTTCCGCGCCGTTGCGATAGAGTCGGGTAGTATTGGTCACACGGCTCCAGACCAGTGCCACGTGCTGCCACGCGTTGAGTTCGGTGGTGTTGCTTGCGCTCTTGGAGTAGGCGTGTGCGCCGCCGTAGCAATGGTAAGAGAGCTCGCGGAGGACAGGCAGAACGCCCGAAACCTGGATCATCGGGTCGAAGTACTGCACGGCGTTGCCCATGTTCGTATTGGAAGGGGCGACGAAGGCCGGCTCGAAGCCCGCCTCGCGCAACCGCTTGGCGGCGGCCACAATTGCTTCGCCAATCAATCTTCCGTTCCACTGCGATACATTATCCGGCTCGAGAATGACCTCCCACAAATCCGGGACCCAGCCGTACTTTTCCTGGAGGTGCAGGTACGTCGCCAGCACGAACTCGGCATATTCCGCCGGGTTGTTGTGCACGTAGAGGCCGTCCTTGATTTGACTGGTGAAGGCGACGTAATTGACGTTCACGAGGAGTTTCCCGCCTTTGGCGGCGAGGACTTCCCGCAGCGGATTGACGATGCGGTCAATCGTGTTATCAAACTGCGAGAACTGGAACCCGGACCCGTCGATGGCGCACGGGTCCGCATTGTCGTTGATGGTCGCATAGCGCCGGTTTTGCCAGGTCTGGTAATCGATTCGGCCCGCCTGGTAGTCGGACCAGTGATCGCTGCTGTTCTCGATACCGCTGCGAATCTCCAGCCGGACCCGGTTGATGCCGAGGTCGTTGGCGGCCTGATCGAACAGGGTGTCCTTGAAGTTCGCAAAGGCGGGATTGCCGGGCTCCAGGGCGTACGCGACGACCTCCCAGCCGCGGATGGTCTGGTACGTCCGGCTCGAGTCCACCGTGATCGTGCCAGCCGGGACGAGCTTCGCCAGGATGCAGTCCCCGTTGCCATAGCTTCCGCCTCCGCCGGCAAAGGTGCTCTGGTACGCGTTCCACGCGGGCCAGCCTGAGCCGTCCGAGGCCCCGACTACATAGAGGCTGCCGTCGCTGCCGAGAAATCCCGAGCGGCCGTTGTCATTGGCGCCGCCGCCGAGGTACGTGGAGTAGAGTAACTGGCGAAAGTCGGCCGAGAGAATCACAAGGGCCGCATCCGAGCTGCCGTTGTTTTTCGCCTGGTAGGCGCCGGCTGTCACGGGAAAGTCGGTCGATTGTGTCTCGCCGGTGACAAAGACGTTGCCTTGCGCATCCACATGGACGCCGTCGGCGTTCTCGCTGCCGTTGCCGCCGATGAATGTGCTTGCCAGCAGGGCGCCGGTCGGCGAGAGCTTCGTGACGGCCCAGTCGGTGTCACCGCCGGCGTGCGTCCTCTGGAATGCCCCGCGCGTGATAGGATAATTCGCCGAGCTGGTCGGAATGGCGGCGTAGGCATTGCCGAGGTCATCAACGGCGAGATTATGCGTGCTGAGCCACTCGTTGCCGGCGCCGCCGAGATAGGTGCCATAGACCAGGCCGGAGCCGTCGGGCGTCAGGCAGGCGACGCAGAAGTCGGCCTCACCGTTGTACGTCCTGTCGTGGGCGCCGGGCGTCGTCGGGAAATCCGTCGAGAACGTCGAGGTCCCGAGGTACACTCTGCCGTCGCGGCCGACGCGAATGGAGGCGGCACTCAGGTCTTTGCCGGAGCCGCCGAGCCACGTGGCCCAGAGGACCTTCGATCCGTCGCCCTTGATCTTGATCGCGCCGCAATCCTCCTCGCCGCCCGGCGGGCCTTTCTGAAAGGCGTTGGCGAACCACTCGGTCGGGGGCGTTTTCGTCGTGTTCCAGCGCCCGCCGGGGACATATACGTCGCCGTTGGGATCGATGGCAATATCGCGGCACAGCGTCGACACGCCGACGTAGCTGGCCCAGACCAGGTCCGAGCCGTCCGGCATCAGCTTCAGAACGAACGCGTTCTGCATGCCGTACGAGCCGTTGTCCACGCCGTTGAAGTCGGGTTGAAATGCATTCTTGACGGGGAAACCGGGCCCGGCCCGACCGGCGATGTAGAGAAACCCATTCTCATCCACCTCCACCCCGTACGCGCGGTCGTAGCCGGGCCCGCCAATCAACGTGGACCAGAGCAGGCGGCCATCGGGCGCGAACTTCACCACGAAGACATCACACGGTCCGAAATCCTGCGAATGATCCGCGTGGAACGTGCGGCCATACACCCCCGGCGTCGTAGGGAAATCCGGCGACGCGGTCCCGCCGACAACATAGATATTGCCGTGCTTGTCCGCCGTCACGTCCCGGGCGTGCTCCCAATCGCTGCCGCCGAAGTACGTCGAGAACGCCAGGTCGTACGAATCCCCGGCGAATACCGGGGAAATATACGCCGGCAGCAGGAAAACCAGCAGCAGAAATATGAGCGGGCGGTGTGTGCCAGGCGGGGATACGTGTCTCATGCGAACCAACCTCCAAAACCGCTGCGACCGGATGCAACAAGGCAACCTCTCCGTTGTGGAGATTCTTCTGGCAGCAGGATACCCAAAGGGGCCTCCCTGTTCCCTGTGGATATTGTACCCGACGGCGACCACCTCCTCAAACGGCAACCGCGGTCTATTTGGATTTGCCGGCCCCAATCTGCAAAAAAAATGTGTAACACAACGGGCGCATTCCGGACTGAATGTGAAGCAAGCAGAATCGTGAGATCCTGCGGAAATCAGTAGTGCCAGGAGTGCACTTGTGTGGTTCTTCGCAATGGACAGCGTAGCGGAGGTAAATCTATGAAGAGGATACTTCTCATTCTGGTTTGCTGCTGTCTTGTCTCGGACTGCCTGGCGGCGGAGCTTCAGGTGCCGGGCCAATACCCGAGCATCCAGCAGGCGATTGACGCCGCACACGATGGCGATGTGGTCATGGTCCAGCCCGGTACCTACTCTGAAAGCATCCGATTCCGAGGCAAGGCCATCACCGTGCGCGCCAGCGATTTGAGCGGCTGGCAGGCGATGCGGAGGACGACCATCAGAGGATCGAGCAACAGGGGCAGTTGCGCCGTTTTTGACCAGGGCGAGACCCCGGAAAGCATTCTGGAGGGGTTTACCCTTTCCGAGGGGCGGGGCAGCCCCGTACCCTCGGAAACCGGCTCGTTTGGGGCCGGGGGAGGCGTTCTGTGCATCAACAGCTCGCCCACCATAAGACGCTGCTGGATCTCCAAGGGCGCTGCCGGCTACGGCGGCGGCATCGCGATGTTGGGCGCCTGTCGGGCACGCATCGTGAGCTGTTTGATCACCGATAACCAGGCCTACGTTCTGGGAGGGGCCGTTCTCATCCGCAAGGAGGTTGCGCTGCCGGCGGGGACGCCCTTCATACCTCGCCAGACGAGGTCCTCTGGCACGATGCTATCATCCGCCCGCGGGCCTTCGAGGGGTGCTTTCGAAGCAGAGAGTGGTCCGGCGCTCATCAACTGCACGATCGCAGACAATACGACAGACGGATGGGGAGGGCCATGGCCGGACGGGTACGATGTAGATTGCTGGGATGCCCGGCCCCTGATCATGAACACCATCATCTATGGTTCCGATCCCAGCCTGTTGATCGCGGACCTGTCTCTCGTCTCACACTGCTGCATCAGAGAGACGCACCTGTTTCAGGGCGACTATAAAAATTCCTCGGCCATTGTCGATGTCGCGGGCATGGTGAATACTTTTGGCGGGTTCCCCGGCTTTGCCAAGATACCCTGTGGTCCCATGACGTGGGAGAATTTCGATGTGGAATACCGACTGGATGCGGCCTCGCCCTGTGTCAATGCCGGCGATCCCGCCGCCTTGGAATACGGCCGGTTCGACATCGAGGGGCAGGCCAGGGTCATGGGGGCCGGGATCGATATCGGAGCGGATGAGGTGAGGCCGGAGTTGGCCGTCACGAGTCCCGCGCCGGGTGACGTCTGGACGGCGGGAAGTGCCCGCCAAGTCCGCTGGAACGGATTGCTCTGCGAGGGGATGGTCGATCTCTTCTTCAGTGCGGATGGTGGTGCGATTCGGCTTGCCCTCGCGCAGGCGCTGCCCAATACCGGGAGCTATCTGTGGGAACTGCCGGCGGCCGTGGATTCCAACGCCTGCGTCGTCTCCGTCGTGCCGCATGTCGCGGACGCCAATGTATTGCTGGTCGATAGCGGCCGGTTCACGATTCACCCGGATTCGGCGGGGCCCGCGGTTGCATCGAAATGGCTATCGCTGGGCGGTAGTTTCCGGCGGACCGGCTTGAGCGAATACCAAGGGCCGGATGCGGCACGTGTCCAATGGAAATTCGAGACCGCGGGAGCGGTCGTGGCGAGCGTCACGGTGGGCTTCGAGGGGAGGGTGCACATCGCGTGCGAAGACGGCAGGCTCCACACACTCGACGCCGAGGGCCGGCCGCTGTGGACCTGTGCGCTGGATGCGGCGGCCGTCAGCTCCCCGACCCTGGGTCCCGACGGCAGCCTGTTCGTCGGCTCCGAGCGCGGGACACTCTACGCCATCGATACCAACGGCAAGACCCGCTGGACGTACCGCACGGGCGGGCCGATCCATTCCTTGCCTGCCGTGGCCTCGAATGGCAGCGTCTACGTCGGGTCCGCTGATGGCACCGTCTACGCACTGACTGATAGCGGAAGTGAACGGTGGCGTTTCCAAACGAAAGGGCCGGGGATTCGCCCGCAGGGCGCCGTATTTGCCTCGCCGACCATCGGAACCGACGGCAGCATCTATGTCGCGGGTTTGTACGATCCGAATCTCTATGCCCTCGACGCCGACAGTGGGCGCGCGAAGTGGGTATGCAGGCTCGGACCATCCGCCCAACCAAATGCGGAGGGGCGGGGACTTACACCGTGTCTCTTTGCCTCTCCGGTCGTTGCCGAAAATGGCACGATCTATCAGGGCCTGCTCCGCGACCCGCACCTGTATGCTATTGAACCCCAGGCGGGCCGGATCGTCTGGTCGGTGGACCTTGCCGATCCGAGTTCGGCCGGGCTGGGCGGCCAGGGCGTCCGGCTCGACGGCGAGGTATGGTCCGAGCCGGTCCTGGGGCCTGATGGGACCTTCTACGTGAGCACGGGCGACCCGTACCTGCGCGCCATCCATCCGGATGGATACATCAAATGGACGAAACGTCTGGGTGAGGTCGGCGGGTTCACGTTGATGGTGGACAGACACGGCTTTGTCTACGCCGCCGGCGAAGACGGATACATCTACCGTGTCAGCCCCGACGGCGTGGAGACCGGCCGACTGGCCTTGAGCGGCTTACCGGGCTTCCCGGTCGTCGCCGCGGACGACCTCTTGATCGTTGCGGATTCGCAGGACTACTCCCTGCTGGTCACCAATGAGCAGAACACAATTTGGGCCATTTCCTCAAAGGCCCTGGAGGACGAGCCATGAGACGACATGCATCGGTGGGCCGATACGACATCGGGATTCTTGTTCTGTGTGTGGCGTTCACGCTGGTCAGCCTGGGAGCGGTCGGCAGCCGCGGCCGCACCCGAGCCAAAGAGGCCGTCTGCCGCGCGCATTTGGGACAGTGGGCGTCGGTATTCGACTCTTTCACACAGGATCATGACAATCTCTTTTTCAGGAGCGAGGCGGGCATCAAGGGTACCTGGTGGATCGACGCCTTGTGGTCCTATCATGAGGATGCGGGCCTGCTCCTCTGCCCGTCCGTCCCTGAGTTCTCCCCTGACTCTCCACCTGCCTATCGCGCCTGGTGGACGGGGAGGTATACAGGGAGCTACGGTCTCAATGGGTGGGTAAGTGAATCATGGCCGGATACGTCTGAGAATCGGTATACGCCGTTTTGGCGAACACCCCGAGTTTGGGACGCGGAGCGGGTGCCCGTGCTCGCAGACATGTCCTGGGTAAGCGCCTGGCCGTATCCTACGGATGTGCCTCCGGCAACCGAACAACAGTTCCCTGCCGGAGGCGGGCTCAACGAGATGCAGCGGGTATGTATCAATCGCCACGACGCCTCGGTGAACGTCCTGTTCATGGACGGGTCCGTGCGCAAGGTCGGGCTCAAAGAACTCTGGGCCTTGAAATGGTACCCGGCCTATGACACCGCCGGCCCCTGGACCCTCGCCGGTGGCGTCACTGCCACGGACTGGCCCGAGTGGATGCGGCCGTTCAAAGACTCTCCGGGCTTCCAAGACGACTAAGCGCCTCACTCCCGATGGAGAGTCGGTATTCCGGCCCGGCGGTGGCCCACGCGCGTGGGCCTTCGCCTCTTCTCATGCCTTCAGGCCGGTGAGGTTGGGTTCGAGACGGCGGTTCTCGCGGAGGACTTCGTCCCAGGTGAGCTTGGTGCGGCGGCGGGCGGCTTCGCGGCCTAAAATGGTGGTCAGGGTCGCGGTGATGCTCGGCTCGATGGTCGGGTTCGTATAGTCGCCGCTCGTGACGGCTTTGTGGAAAGTGTCGATGTTGCGCTCGGCGCCACGCGGGTAGAGCTCGACGACGTCGCCGCCGCGCCAGCCGGTGCGGTTGCCGAGGAGGCGGACGCGCGAGGTGTAGCCGGTTTCGAGCCAGCCGTCTTGGCCCTGGGCGAAGCAGTCGCTGCGGAACTCGCAGCGGTTCTTGAGGTGCTCGCCGCGATGATTCAGGATCAGGCCGTTCGGGAATTCGTACGTGACGGAAAAGACATCGTGCGAGTCGCCGTGCGGGTCCGCCCGGGCGATGCGCGAGGCGCCCATCGCGCTGACCGGTTTGGCGCCCGCGATCCACAGGGCCACGTCGATGGCGTGGATGCCCGCATTGACGAGATAGCTGCCGCCGAGGTCGTCGTCGTTGACCCAGATCAATTCCTGCAGGCGGCTCTCGGCGTTGGCGGTCTTCGGCGGGTCGCGGAAACTCTCGTCGTTGTACTCCGAGCTGAGCATGCCGACCGGCCCGATGGCCCCGTCATGCACGCGCTTAACACCCTCGATGAAGAACGGGTCCGTCCGGGTCTGAAAGTCGCATAAAAAGACCTTCTTATTGGCAGTTGCCTTTTGGGCCGCCTTTTGGATGCGCAGGCAGCCCGGGACATCGCAGCCGAGCGGCTTGGCGATGTAGACGTGCCGGCCGGCCTCGACCGCCGCCTCGACGTGCTCGGGGAAGCAGTAGGGCGGCGTCTCCATAAAGACCGCCTCGACGCCCGAGGCTATCAGAGCTTTGTAGCACGACAAGCCCGAGAACCGGTTCGCCTTGGGCACGCCGAGTTGCTCACCGGCGGCGTCGGCGACCTGCGGGAAGTAATCCGCCACGGCCGTGATCTCATAGCCGCCGTGCTTTTGCACCATGCCGGCGATCATCTTGCCGCGGCCACCAAGGCCGATGACACCGGCCTTGATCCGGCTGTTCGCTGATGTCCCCGCGATGGCCTCCGGCCGGACAACGGCAAAGGACAGTGCCGCCGCCCCGGCACCGGAGATCAAGCCACGACGTGTGATATGCTGTGTGTGTTTGCCATTCGCCCCGGTCATAATTCGATCTCCATCAATCCAGAATTGCTTCGCCATGCACGACGACGCTGTCACGTCGTTGGGTATCCAGGTTACCTGATCCGCAGGGGAAATGCAGCTTTTTTGTGCGCCTATTGTGTCATAGGGTGGACGGCGGAATTGTGGCAGGGCCGGCACCTTGCCGGCTGTAATAGCAGTTCGGAAGGAATCCTGGCCTTTTTGTCATTTCGACCAAGGCCAAAGGCCGCGCGGAGAAATCTGGCCTCGAATGAGCGCCACGTCAGATTCGCGGCCAGATGTCTCGACTTCGCTACGCTTCGCTCGACATGACAAACGGAGCCAGGCCTCTGCCGAATCGAGGTGAGGCCCAACGGCGACACGTGCTCAACTGCCACCTTTTTAGCATGCACCCGTGTCATCCTGAGCGGCAGCGAAGGATCTCTGGTCTTGGCAGGTACGTGGATTAGATGTGGCGGGGACTCCTCCTACGCTGCCCAGATGCTTCGCTCAGCATGACAAATGCACATGGGCCCGTCACAGAATGTAGTCGCGCACACCGAGTTGTTCCCGCTAAAAATCTTCTTGGCTTTTGGGCGGCGATTGGGTAAAATAGGTAAGCAGTAGAACTTGGCGTATCCGGATGTCCAATGGGTTCTCTGGAGAGCGGGTTTGCGATGAAGAGTCACCTACTTTATGGGACGGTCCTGGCGGCGGTCGTGGTCAGCTTATCGATAGCGGCCCCGCGGCCGGCGATTGTGCAGCGGCCGGGACAGTGGACCCTCGAGGTCCGATACGAGCATCCGCAGCAGATCGTACTGCCGGGCGGCCCCAACGGCGAGAGCCGCTTCTGGTATATGATCCTGACGGTGACGAACCGGACGGGGCAGGATGTCGAATTCTACCCGAAATGCGACCTGATGACCGACACGTTCCAGATTGTGCCGGCCGGCAGGGGTGTGCCGCCGGTCGTCTTCGAGCAGATCCGCCAGCGGCACCGGAGCGTGTATCCGTTCCTGGAATCCCTCCAGAAGGTCGGAAACCGCATATTGGAGGGCGAGGACAACGCCAGGGACATCGTCGTGATCTGGCAAGACTTCGATCCGCAAGCCACAGGCTTCAAGGTTTTCATAGGTGGCCTGAGCAACGAGACGGCCGTCGTGAATCATCCGGTTGCTGTGGACGAGACCGGCCGGCCCGTGCCGGTGTACCTGCGCAAGACCCTCGAACTGGCCTACGGCTTCCGGGGCGACCCGACCCTGAGACCGTCCGTGGAAGTGGTGTACAAAGACCACGAATGGGTAATGCGCTGACGAGCTCTGATTTATCAGCGATTCGTCAGTCGTATCTTGTACCTCTGGGCGCTCCACCAAAGCGGGGGCAAATAGCCTTCTTTCCGTACAGCTACCGCATCTGGTCTATCAAGCTGAGGGTGTCCTGGGCGCTGGCGGTGAGGGCAGCACGGTCGCCGGTTGCCAGGGCCGCTTGTTGGGCGGCAATACTGTCCTCCAAGGCCCGGACCACCTCGGCGTCGGTGCGGTCCTCCACGCTCGGCCGGACGCGCTGCCACATCTGATCCAGACTGCCCAACGTCCTGGAGGCGCCGTTGAGGTCGCCCGCCGCCGAGTCGATCAGAACCCGCCTCTGCAACACGGCCAGCCTTCGCATGTCGGGCCCGTCGGTCGGGTGGTAGTATTCGAACAGGTCGAGCGCGGCCGCACTGATGTCGTTGGCCGCTCTCATCGTTCGTGTCGGGTCGCGTGCCGCTTCCGCGTCGTACAGAGCGGCCACCGCCGCATCGAGCTCCTGTACGAAAATCGCGCCCGGAGGCCGGAACCGTGCGGACCACGTCGAGACCGTCGGATGCTTATAGTCGAGCCACGCATCTTTGATATCCCGGCTGTAGGCGTAAATGCGGGGCCAGTCACCGGTGGGAGCGATGGCGATAATGGCCTCCGCTCTCTGAGCGATCTTCTGCAACGTCGGCGGGATATCGGTCTGCGCCGCCCGGGCAGCACGCGCCCTTTCCGACTGTTTACCGCAGGACGCCACGAGAACCGCCATCACGCACGTCAGCAACACGTTTCTATAGAATCGACCTGGCATTGGAAAGCCTCCATGTCAACGTCTCGGCCCGTGGCAAAGACCCCACAGGCTTAGTCTCTTTTGCTTCCATTCTTGGCCGCGTTCTGATTTCTCCCAAGCGCTGCTTCTCGTGGCGATATCTCGCCTCGGCAGTCGAGGCCATTGACCGTACTCTTGTATGCAAGGCTATGGATGACGGTGCGGAGGCGAAATGAGAGACTTACGGAATCCGACCTTCGGAAATGCTCATCCCCCTGTGCAACGGTTGATTGATGAATGATGATTGATGATTGGCGTGTACGGTGGATGCCCTGTGGCTGTAGAATGTTTCGTGTTCGAGGGCCGGATGCCTGCTGCCCTGCAAAAGCAACTCGCAGCGCAGCATGAGCCGCGTGCGCTGAGCACGATCACATGTGCCATGGCAGACGAGGTACGAGCGGCGAAGCGCCGTCTTGCGGATGGTGCATCTGAGGGGCGAATAGAGGAGCCGTTCACGGGCCATCGCCAAGACCTTCGGCCTTGACGATGCCACCCGACTCGTAATAGCGCATTTTCAGAGGAGCACACAGTTCGGAACCGTGGTGGGGATAGTTGGCAGGGGTGTCTTGAGGGTTGGTTATGGAACTTGATGGCGAGCTTGGGCGGGTGTTTCGGTATTGCCCGAAGTGCGGGGCGGCGGCGCTGCACGGCGTGGGACAGAAGCTGTTGCGGTGCCAGGCTTGCGGGTTCGAGCTATACCTGAACCCGGCGGCGGCCGTGGCGGGCGTCATTACGGATGAGCAGGGTCGGATTGTCGTCCTGGTGCGCGGCAAGGAGCCGGGGCGGGGCAAGTGGGACCTGCCGGGCGGGTTCGCGGACCCGGGCGACACGGTGGAGAATGCCCTTCGGCGGGAGGTGCGGGAGGAGATCGGGCTGGAGGTCCAAGCCCTGCGGTACCTGTGCTCATATCCGAACATCTACGAGTATATGGGTGTGCGATATCGGACGCTGGATATCGGATTCGCCTGCGCGGCGGCGGGGGCGTCCGAGGCC
>Ga0315291_10006076_pt1 | contig 15040 bp, 7 predicted proteins | sample YL17G12_20_MG_FD_203070 | JGI IMG/M metagenome (GOLD analysis project Ga0315291, IMG submission 203070) | Sediment microbial communities from Yellowstone Lake, YNP, Wyoming, USA - YL17G12_20 | ecosystem: Environmental > Aquatic > Freshwater > Lake > Sediment | place: USA: Wyoming | collected...
TCTTCTTTCGTCCGGGCGTCATCGACTTTCACAGGTTGGCTCGCCTACTTGGCCGCATGGGGAGCTTTTATGCTGGGTATGCCCCAGCAGATACCACCGCCTACGAACTCTTCTTAAGCAAGTGTGCCCCAGGCAGCCGCGGCCTCAACTGGAACGCTATTGCAGCATCTCCCGCTGGTGGCAGCACTTGCGGTGAACTTTTTAGCAATCTCGTCACTCATTTCAATCAAACCTTGCTGACAAGTGAGCCGGCCTATCCGTCCCGTATCGATGACGTGGTTGGCAAATTTGGCCGGCCTCTTGTCGCTACCGCAATTCTCGAGGGAGCAGAGGCGACAGCCCAGTACCGGAAGTCGCTTGGTCGCTATCAAGCAGGCCAAACTCCGGATTATCCGTCCAACTTCGCGCAGGTTAAATTCGGCTATTGGGGGCGTAAATCTGATCTCGTTACCGTAGCCGCCAATCATCAATCCTACACGGATCCTAAATCAGTCATGTTTCGCTCCCTCGGTGAGACAACGTGGGCCATGGCTCTGGGAATGTCCCCGGCGGAGCCTGGCTTATCGCGTCTGCAAGACTTTAACGACCAGACCGTCTCTATGGCTGGCTGGGCTGACGTGTCGCCAACCCACGTGCTGAAAAACCTCGGTTGTCAGGACACGATCTTCGTCACTAGGCAAGCGCCGACCGATACGCCACTTGCTTTAGGCGTCGCGAAATTACTCGGGGCAAAGCAGGCGGAGAGTGATGCTCTTTACTCGCAGGATGTTCCACCTAATGGCGCAGCGATCAGCTCTTCTCTCCAAGCTTTGCGCGATGCTGATGGCGTCTTATGCACCAACTGGAATGCCTACTCAGCGCTTAAAGTGAAGGAGATGTCCGAGGATGCTTATCAAGCACCGATGGAGGTACATAAGGCGACTCTGGCCTATTTCCATGCGAAGCCAAATCTAAACCTACGCGGCTGCAGCGTCGGCGCGACACAACCATCAGGCACAAAGTGATCTGCCTTGACTTGAAACTCAGATAAGTCTACCTAAGCTAAGCGGTCGCACTACACTGAAAGAAGTCATTATGAACTTTGGCCAAATGATCCTTGTCCTCGCCACACTTCCCATGATGGCTTCGTGCCGTACAGCCCAAGCTAGCAGCACCGCTAGCAGCACCGCTAGCAGCACCGCTAGCAGCACCGAGGCTATGAATCACATCACCTTGCACGGCAGCGAAGCCGAGCAACTTCGCCACGTCTTGACCGACGCCGGTGTTCAATCCCAGCCAGGTGCCAAGGGCGTGGAATCTGTCAGCGCGAGCGCCATTGAGTGCCACAACGATCACACGTCGAGCGGCCCTGTCGAGTGCGTCGTCAGCAGCAGCCAAGGCCATCTGCCGGCCAACGGCGACCTGGCGGTGACCTTGTTCAAGATCCTATCGGCGCACACCAGCGGCCACCCGCATAGCGTGACGGCCGCCGATGTTAGCTGCCGCCTCACGACGGGCGATGGTGCGGATGCAACCGACTGTACATTGACCTTGTAGGTCAATTGCCAACGGCTTCGATGAGCCCGACGACGCGCGAGTGCGATCCACGGCTATCAAAGGCATCGAGAACCACCTCATAACTTAAGGTCGACTCCAAACTCAAGTTGATGGCCGGCAAGCGAAAGGAGTACTGGCTCAAGCGGTCGCGCACATCCGCTGAATGCCATCCCTCGACATTCGTTGGCCGGTAGCGCAGTTCAACCTTGCTGAGCCGGTTCAACGACAAATCGGCGAGGGCGTCGGCTAGCTTGCTGGCCTCGGCGACCTTACGAAACAATGGTTGGCCTTGCGCATCGCGACTGGCGATCTGATCCCGTAACACGCTTTCATCACCGATCAACATGATCGATGCAATGATCGCTCCGGAGTCACGCAGCGCCTTAGCTTCTCGAACACCGTTGCTGATATTCGGGAACCCATCAGAAATGAAGTAGATCTCCTTCTGAGTGCCTGGGCGCCCCTGTGCGGTAAACATTTGCCGCGCCCCGCGCAGCGCCACGCCGTAGTCCGTCTCGCCGCCTGCGGCGCAAATGACCGCATCGATGGGCTCACCGGTGCTGCGCTCCAAATCGGCGAACAGCGACTGACCACTTGCGTAGAACTGATTAGCTTTAGCCGCAACACGGGAATTAAACGTCAGCAAGCTGACCCTGGCGCTATCATCTTTGGGCATCATCGCGATCACTTGACGAATGGCCTCTAGGCGACCACAGCTGCCATTGACGTGCGGATCGTGATTCCAGTCGCTACCACTCCCCTCACCCATCGATCCTGTCACATCGACGACAAACATCACGTCGCGAGGACTAGTCGCTGGTGGGCACACCGAGCCCATAAAGGTCACGCTCAGGCTCTTGGCACCGTTCACTTGCACCTGGTGTTTGCCGCCACCGATCAGCGTACCAGCATCGTCCTTAGAGGCACTGCTACAAGGTAAATCCCAGGTCAAGGCCATGGCCTCCTTCGCCACAGGCTCTCGCGGTGAGTTTGGCGTGCCAGGGTTTCCCGGGTTTCCTGGGTTTCCGGCATTTCCTGGGTTTCCAGCATTTCCTGGATTTCCGCCATTTCCTGGATTTCCAGCATTTCCTGGACCGCCTGCATGTCCTGGATTTGCAGCATTAGCAGGATCCCCGGGACCTCCAGGATTTGCCGCTTGCGGTACCCACCCCGCATGGTCGCCCTCGCTACCGAGTCGGCCATGCTGATCGCCTGGCATGGAATCTCCACCCGCAGCGTCAGGATCATGGTGCGCAGTGCGTGCGTCGGCATCCTCAGTGCCAGGCATCGGACCGACCACATCTTTGGACCCTGGTCTTGCGCCTTGACCCTGCGCATGAATTTTAAACGACACTGGTTCGCGATCACAGGCTTGGCCGGCCATGGCACCAACTAGAATAAGCATTCTCACCACCAACGACGACTGATTTTCGCAAGGCCACGCCATCATTCACCTCTTAAAATTTTGGGGCCATATCGGCAGCGGAGCGACAGGGCACGTCACAACCTTACGTGACCACATGCTCCCATTGATATTTAGCCCGTCGTAACATTTGCCGAGCAGCTTTAGCCCTTTTTCGACCCGTCCGGCTATGCTGCAGCGATTGCTGTTTATTTTTAGTGCGCATCGCTTGATGATGAAAGTATCTTACGAACTACGACAGAAAAATGGTTTAAGAGGTAAAGAGTGCATCATTTTTGCTTGATTCCAGATCTTTAGTGGTCTCTCTGCACTGCCACAAGCACCGATTCATTTAGCGCAGAGGCTGTGTTAACATGTCATTCACTCAAAGATGTCTCGCTTAGTGATCAAGATCCAACATTTTCGGGAGCACCAAGCTATGCAACTTATAAAAGCAAATCTGCAGGGTTCAAGGCGGCCAAGCCGAAGTACTCTGAGGTATGTTACCAGCTTGGGTTGGATGACTATGGTCGGCGCTTTTGCCTGCATCGGCAGTGAAGCATTGGCCTATGAATTCACCGTCACCAACACCGACAGCCAAGCCATCGAGGTCGCGACCGCCTACGGCACCGATCTATCTGGTCGACCATTGGTGACCTCTGGACAACGCTTTATGAACGGTCCCTACGTACTTAAACCAGGCGAGACGAAGCTGCTCTTTACTTATTGGCACACGCTGGAGGCCGCCTGGCTGTCGGTACGCATCGGTAACGATGCGCTGGTCTGGCAACCTACCGATCATGAGACTTTTGATGTCACTGCCGAATCGGTTCAGTGCACCCCCTTTTGCGGCGTGCCAAACTTTCCCGGATTCTCTAGCCCGGTGATGCTGACACAGTCCATCTACGACCACGTCAGTAAAAGGAAGGTGCCACAGCATTTTGCCAAGGTTTCAAGTCAGATCCATGACCAAAATACCCACTTTAACTGGGCCCCTCAAGACCACCCAGTGCCACCGACGCCAGTGCCACCGACGCCAGTGCCACCGACGCCAGTGCCACCTACACCAATACCGCCTCCACCTACACCAGTCCCTAATGAGGGCATCAGCATCTGTAACCAATCAGGCCAGATCATTAACGCCGCCTTCGGCTATTTTGATACCGCTAGTAAGGCTTGGGTCTCTGCAGGGTGGTACGTGATCGACGACGTCTCCTGCAGTCAACCGCTGGGCAAAATCAACGGACCGATCTACGGTTATGCAACCAATGACACGCACAGCGCTGGCACCTTTTGGCTGCCAAGTGACCAAGAGGCGTCGTTTTGCTTGGATTCACTCAACACCTACCTATTGCCTTATGCTGCGTGCCTTGATGGCAATCACGCCAACTACCGCATCCAAACCTTTGGCCTGATCAAAACCAACAGCCAAGGAAGGGCCATCTGGATGATCAATCCATAGGGGACTTGCTTAATCGTCAAGGCCTCCCGGCAGCGGGGGGCCTTTTTTTTGTCTTAGGAACAAACCTGATTGACGGACAGAACTCCTCGATTGTTCTCCTCCTTTAGGTCTATGACCAAGCGCTACCTGCTAAAGGCCTCGGCGTCACTTCCGATTAGTTCAAATGTTCCTTTGGATCACTCCTAGTTCTGGAGTTCTCATGTCTGCCCTGAAATCTCGGCTATTCCTTTTAATGACTGGATTTTTGTACTTTTTTATTCCTTACGTGGCGAGTCGGATTCGCTGGGCTGGAACCAGTGATCCCCAGACGCCTCCATGGTGCCAAAGTCGTTGGCTTCCCGTCTGAGCTTGAAGACAGTGAAGTCAATCCTTAGTCTAGGCACACAACATGGCAGGAGATCCAAAGCACTTTCATGATCAGGTCCGCCTCTACGAAGCGGCGGATCACATCATGTTCCGCGCTGTAGATCCGCACGGAAACGTTCCAAGGATCATCAAGACCCCAAGGACCTCGCGCCCGAGCCCATGGGAGCGAGCGTCCTTGGCGAAGGAATTCGAGGTCACGCGTAAGCTTAGCTTATCCGTCCCAGGCGTCCTCCGTCCTCTGGTATTATCCGAGTATGACGAGTCGCTTTGCCTCGTCTTCAATGATTTCCCAGGACGTCCGCTCAGCAGCGTGCTCGAAGGTCGACCGCTCCCGGACTTGCACCTGTTCTTCACCATGGCCACGGAGCTGGCGGGTCTTCTCGCAAACATCCACGCACATCATGTCATCCACCGCGACCTGCGGCCAAGCAACCTGCTCTACTCAGGGATGGATGGCGGCGACTCACTCCGCCTGTATAACTTTTCCAAAGCCTCTACTCTACAAACGGAACGCCCAGAGGTCATGGAACACCGCCCAGAGTTCGGCGCCCTCGCCTATATATCTCCGGAATTGACCGGACGCATGAACCGTACGGTCGACCACCGTAGCGACCTTTATTCTCTCGGGGTGATCTTTTACCAACTACTGAGTGGTCGTGTGCCGTTTACCTCCGACGATCCGATGGAGCTTGTTCATTGCCACATCGCCAAAGCCCCGCCGCCGATAGGTCCCATTCGACGCGCACTATGGCCCGCCAACACACCACAAGGCGCCGATATCCCAGAGCCACTCGCCCAGTTAGTGACTAAGCTGCTGGCAAAAGGACAAGAAGACCGCTACCAAACCGCCGAAGGGCTCGTCTGCGACCTGCAGCGCTGCCAAAGCGACTACGATCAGTCGGGTACCATCACACCCTTTGATCTTGGTAGTCTAGACAGCTCCGGCCAACTGACCATTCCGCAAAAACTCTACGGTCGCGATCAAGAAATCGCGACGCTGACCACCCTCGTGCAAGGCATCAGCACCAGCAAGACTCGCTTAGTACTCGTACATGGTGCGGCTGGCATCGGCAAAACATCCCTCGTCAACGAACTTCATCGCCACATCTTCGTCCAACAGGGCCTGCTGGTTTCGGGCAAATATGAGCAGTTTCAGAGCGATGTGCCGTATCTGGGACTTCGTCGTGCCTTTGCCGACTACAGCCACCAGCTGCTCAAGCTTGATCCGACTGCACTAGAAACATGGCGTGATCTGGTTTGGCAAAAGTTGGGGCCTAACGTTGCACTCATGACTGAAGTGTTCCCCGACCTCAGACCGTGCCTTGGTGACCCGTCACCGTTAGCTGCCCTCAACAACGCCGAGGAGCAGAATCGCTTCCATATGACTCTGGTGAATTTTATTAGCGAAATAACCAAGGAACAGCCCCTCGTCATGTTCCTTGATGATCTCCAATGGGCGGACGGCGCGAGTATCCGGATCCTGGAGACCCTACTCGACAACAAGCATCTTGATCATCTACTCATCATTGGGTCCTATCGAAGCAACGAGGTAACCGCTGCGCATTCGCTACAAATGAGTCTGAACGGCTTGCGCCAACGGGGAGTCGAAATCCTAGAGATCACCCTTGGTCCGTTCGATCTAGCTACGACCAATCAATTCATCGCTGAAATAGTCGCCAGTGACCCAGAGCGCACGGCCGCGCTGGCGGCCTTGGTCTTTCGCAAGACGGCAGGCAACCAGTTCTTCACCACTGAGTTGATCAGGGATTTAGCCCGCAGTGGCATGCTTGCCTTTGACCCGTCCAAACGCTGCTGGACTTGGAACCTAGCCGCCATCGAGCAAGTACAGGTTGCCCCCAATATTGCTCAGCTCATGGTCGAGCGCCTCGAACGCTTGAGTCCCGAGGCCTTGCGCCTAATCAAAGTGTCCGCCTGCGTTGGCGCCAAGTTCGATCTCAAGACGATCTCCATGGCTACAGAGCAGTCGCCTGAAGTGCTCGCCGAGGTGATGTGGGAAATCATGGAAAGCGGCGTGGTCGTCCCACTAAACAGCAACTATCGTATGATCGATAAGATTTCCAGCCATGCCTCAGGTCCTATTGATGATGTTAATATCTTTTACCAATTTCAACACGATCGGGTACGCGCCGCGGCCTACTCCATGCTCCGCGATGTGGACCGCGTGGCGGCGCATCACCGCATCGCTCGCCTGCTGCTGAGCCGCCTTTCTGCTGCGGATCTCCAAGAGCGGATCATCGAGATCGTTAGCCACCTGAACCTCGGCAAGGATTTGATTACAGATGTACAAGACCGAACGGACGCTTGCCGACTGAACCATCTAGCGAGTACTAAAGCAACATCCTCTCATGCATTTGCTCCGGCTCTAGAATACGCACGCATCGCTCACTCGATGCTTCCAGAACATGCCTGGACAACCACCTATGAGCTAGCCAAAGAGGTGACGAGCCAGCTAAGCCTCTGCGCCTACCTAGCAAACCAAGTTCAGGAAGGGGAAAGCGCTGCCACGGTCCTACTGCTCCAAGTCAAGACGCCCTTGGAGCGAGCGAAGGTTTTTCAGATGCAGGCGACCAACTACAATTTTCTCTGGGACATTGATAAATCCATCAGGTCGAGCGTCGCGGGCCTCAAAGAACTCGGCATCCGTATCTCGACTCACCCCAGCATGTTCAGGATCTTAGGTGAGTTGACCTCCGTCAAGCTTGCACTACGCGGCAGGAGCATCCAATCCATCGAAGAACAAAGCGAGATTTTCGATCCTAAGGTCAAGCTTGCACTGCGCCTGCTTATTAGTTTCGTCCCACCCGCCTATATGTCGGGAAATAGCAATCTGTTTGCCGTTGCAGTTCTGATCAAGACCAAGCTTGCTATCAAGTATGGCCACAGTGAGGAGACCGCTGCTGCATTCTCCGGCTACGCCGCGTTACTTGCCGGAATGGGGGACTTCGGCGGAGCACACGAGTTTGGTGAGATGGCGGTGCGACTTATGGAACGACAAAATTCACTGGCGTGGAAGAGCATGACTTTGAACCTTTATGCCCTATTCAGCTTGAGCTGGAATCGGAGCTGGTCGGAACTGTACCCCTGGTTCAAAAGGGCACTTGATACGGGTCTGGAGTCGGGCGACCTGCTTTATACCGCCTTTGCCGGCGGATTCATGAACCTATGGAACCCGCAGCTACCGCTCAGTGACTACATCGAGCGCCAGCAAAAGATTCTCGAACTCATTCGTGAGACGCGGGTAGGACCTGGCATCATGGCGGCGGATCTGCAATTTGTTCGTGCCTTATGCATCGCAGGAAAAACCGAGGCTCCAGCTTCGTTTTCCACGACCGATATCGCAGAGGATCAACGCTTGGAGCGCATGCATGCCGCCAACTATGCCTCCGGTCAGGCGATTTTCCACTCTTACAAAATGCAAGTGCTGTTTCTGGTAGGACGTTACGATGAGGCGGCCAACCACATGCGCCTCGCCGATAAAAACATGATGTCGCTCGCGGGCTCCCCGTATATCGTCGAGCATTGTCTGTTCTCCTTCTTGACTCAGGCCTCGCGAGTTCCCACCTTACGCGGGTGGGCAAAAGCCGCCGCTTGGCTGCGGATTTACTACGAGCGCTACCGCATGACGAAATGGAGCCAGCGATGCCCCGAAAATTTTTCTCACCATGCAGAGCTTATGACTGCCGAGATCCATCGTCTGCAGGGTAAAGACCGCAAAGCATCTCTTCACTATGGTCGGGCGCTCGAGAGTCTCAAACGAAACAAAACACTGCCATATAGGGGGCTGATTTGGGAACGTGCTGGCGCCTTTTATACGACGTGGGGTGACCCGAATGTCGCGTCCCACTATCTGCGACAGGCCGAATATTTCTATCAGACCTGGGCAGCAACTATCTGTGTTGATCGGTTGCGTGTCAAGTATGCGGATTTGTTGGGTGATAGTAAGCAGTCCAGGGTCGGTGAACCGCTGGACCCATTGCCTACGTCAAGCGCACGCGCTGGCGAACGACTAGACCTGACCACGGTCATCAAGGCCTCGAACGCCATATCTCGCGAGATTAACGTCGACTACTTGCTGGAGAAAATCCTCTCGCTGGTCGTGGAAAACACCGGAGCGGAATACGGGAGCCTACTTATTCGCCGCAGTGATCAGTGGTTTTTAGCCGCCCATGGTAGCGTTGATACGGTAACCGTGTCCGAGACTCCGATCAGTCAAACGCCGGACCTGATCCTTACCTCCTTGGTAAACTATGTCCTAAAAACTGGCACTTGGACGGTGATCGACGACGCCCTCGAACATCCTGACTACCAATTTGACCCCTTAGTTAAAAGGCATCGGCTCCGTTCCGTCTTTTGTGCTCCGATCGTCCATCAAGGACACACGGTTGGTCTTTGGTTCCTGGAAAATCGCCTCACCCCCGGTGCATTTACGGTCGCCAGGATCGAACTCGTCAAAATGCTTTCGTCGCAGTTTGCCATCTCGCTGGAGAATGCAACGCTGTACCAAAACCTAGAGCGCAAGGTCAAGGAGCGAACAAAGGAACTGTCGGAGGCATTGCACGAGCTAAAAGCCACTCAAGTTCAGCTCGTCGAATCTGAAAAGTATGCGGCTCTAGGCGGCCTCGTCAAGGGGCTGGCACATGCAATGAACACACCGATTGGCGTCACCCTGACCGGCGCTTCGACCATTAAGGCACTCGCCGCTGAGTTCCATGTCCTGGTCGAGAAGGGACTCAAAAAGTCCAACCTGACCGAGTTTGTCCAGTCGGTTGATGAAACAGCCGATCTGGTCGAACGCAGCGCGATTAAGGCGAAATCGCTGGTCGAGACCTTTCAGCAGATCGCCGTCAGTGAATCAACCGAAGATGCCCAGGACATTAACATTGCTGCCGTGGCCAAAGTGGTCAGCGAGAGCTTCAGCTCTCGGCTTAAGAAAGCGAGCGTCCGGGTCGTGATCGACGACAGTAGCGAGGTGATGATTCACAGCCACTTCTCCGCGCTGACACAGGTGCTATCGCAGTTGATGACCAACGCCCTCGATCATGCGTTCCGAGGTCGCAGCGAAGGACTCGTGCGGATCAGCGCGAAGAGTTCTGAGCAGGAAGATATCATCACCTTCGAGGATGATGGCGTGGGGATCCAGGTAGCCGACCAAGACCATCTCTTCGATCCATTCTTTACCACCGACAGATTCGGTGGTCATTCCGGACTCGGACTGCACATTGTTTACAATCTTGTGACCCAGAGGCTGGGCGGTCAAATCGCCTGTGAAAGCCTAGAAGGAACCTTTTCAAGGTTCATCATCAGGCTACCGAAGCACATCGCTACCGACACCAAACATCGCACCGCGTAGTCCGACGAGGCAACCCTTTGCTCAACAACATTCACACCCAGCGTCACTGACGATATGGTCATGATTAATCCGGACCCAGGAGAGGAATACGGCACGTCAACACGCAGCTCTACGGGCAAGTCATCCCGCAGGAGAACCAGCAAACACCGTTTGACCGATCAACTTACAACGGATCGGCGCGGCCATCGAGGCAGAATGGAACGTCGCCAAAGTCTTCACGGTCGCTGAAGCGGTCGACCTACTGCAGCGGGTGCTGGCAAAAAAGTATGCCTGACGCCGCCCTTAGCCGCTATAGAGGACATTGATTTAGGCGGCTTGTTTGACCATCACCGAAAAGGTCGTCCCCCAGTCGGTAGCGCCGGGAGTCTTTTCCTTACTGTGAACCTCGATCGATCCCGACATCTTTTCGAGTAGGGATTTAACAATGGGCATGCCGAAGCCCGTTCCCTTTTCGCCCTTCGTGCCGGGACGTGAGGTCTTTTTGTCGATGGCAAAAAGATTTTGGATGATCTCGTCAGGCATGCCCATACCCGAATCCTTGACCTCGATCACGACCATCCCGTCGCTGGTTGTTCGCAGCCGGATCAAGACCTCGCTACCAGAATCAGAGAACTTCACCGCGTTCGACACCAGGTTGTTGAGAACCGAGTGAATAAAGCAGATCTTATCGACCATCGCGCATACCGAGCTAGCGCACAGCCAATCGACCCGCAGCTTGACGCCCTTCGTGCTCGCGCTTTCGTCGAAGGTCATGAGTACCTGATCGACCATCTCTACCAGAGGCGCCGGAGCTATTACGATCGACTTTTTCCCAGAGCGCATCGCCTCAAACTCGGTAACTCGCTGAATGAGCTCTATCTGGCGCTGCATAGCCCACATGACGCGAGAGATCCGTGTTTCTAATTCCGATCGCTCTTTAGATTTGAGGGCTAAGATGGCGTTGCCCGTGACGATCGTGACGTAGTTGACGAGGTCGTGGGCCAGGATCCGCATCAGACTGCGGTTGTTATCCAAGGCTTCTTCAAGGCCCAATGATTTTTCCAGCAGTTCCTTGGTCCGCTCGTTGACCTTCGTTTCAAGAGATGCATTGAGGCGCTCGAGCGAGGCGTTGGACTTGCGCACGCACTCGGCTAGGTCCAAGAGTGACTGCGCTTGCGCATAGGAACGAAGCGACAAGGTGACGACCGTGAACAACTTCTCCCGTGTTAGCTCCGTCTTGATCTTGTAGTCATTGATGGCAAAGTTCTTTATAATGTCTTCTTCCGGATGTTCCCCAGGCTGCCCCGTGCGCATGATGATCTGCATGACGTCGTTTCGCAGCTCTTCCCGGATAAACTTCACAACATTTAGACCAGCGTCCGAGGTCTCCATAACGACATCAAGAAATAGCAACGAGAAACCTTGTTCCCTATTAAGCAGATCCTTAGCTTCACGCTCGCTATGCGCGCTGACAAATTCCAGAGGGCGGTCTAGGTAACGGTAGCCAGCTAAGGCAAATCGGGTCACTTGGTGGACCGTCGCCTCGTCATCGACGATCAAAATGCGCCAAGGGTTGGCGGACGGGCCGACCTTCTGACCTTCGTCCTCCTCGACAAAGACTAGGTCTTGTTCTGTGTTTTGTTCATCGTCGTGAGTCGTCATGCCGCCCCCTAAAAGCGCCCCTGAGACATGTCCTCAGCAAGCTCCGGCTTTAGGTGATTCGGCAAATGACCCTTTTAGTTGAGTAAAGAATTTGTTGGCGACCAAACAAGCCCGTAATGACAGGACTTATTTGGCCGCCTAAGGACAAAGGACCCCGGTCCTACCGGCCGCCGCGAAACAGGTACTGGTTGACCAGATTCTCCAGCAACTCCTGCTTACCGCTGACCGCTGCCACCGGCGGCAGGTCAGCGGCGTAATCGCGAAGCTGCCGCAGGGTCAGAGCCCCCTGTTCAAAGTCCTTGCCACGGCCGCTGTCAAAGGACTTGTAACGCTCACTGCGGATCTTGCCTAACGGCGACTTCTCGCGCAAAGCCATCGCGATCTCCAGCCCATGCGCGAAGGCATCGATCGCCCCGATATGACCGATAAACAAATCCTCGGGATCAGTGGATGTGCGACGAACCTTTGCGTCAAAATTGATCCCACCGTGAGCAAAGCCACCCGCCCCCAAGATCACCACTAAGGCCTCGACGATATCATAGAGATTGGTCGGGAATTGATCGGTATCCCAGCCGTTTTGACCGTCGCCGCGATTGGCGTCGATGCTCCCAAGCATGCCGGCATCAGCAGCGACTTGAAGCTCGTGGCCAAAGGTGTGACTGGCCAGGGTGGCGTGGTTGGCTTCGATATTCAGTTTAAAATCCTTCTCCAGTCCATGCTGGCGAAGGAACCCAATCGAGGTGGCAGCGTCGAAATCGTACTGGTGTTTCGATGGTTCCATCGGCTTTGGTTCGATCAGAAAGTCGCCGCGAAAGCCAATTTTGCGGCCATAGTCACGCGCCATGGTTAAAAAACGCCCGAGATGCTCGAGCTCGCGCTTCATATCGGTGTTGAGTAGTGTCGTATAACCCTCGCGGCCGCCCCAAAAGACATAACTTGTGCCGCCCAAGGCAACGGTCGCGTCCAAGGCTGCTTGCACTTGAGCGGCGGCATGGGCGACGACGCGAAAGTCTGGGTTGGTCGCAGCTCCATTCATATAACGCGGGTGGCTGAATAGATTTGCCGTACCCCAGAGCAGACGAACACCGGTTGCCTCTTGGCGTTCTTTGGCCATAGCGACGAGGGTATGCAGGTTCTCCTCGCTTTTGCCGACACTGCTACCCTCGGGGGCGAGGTCGCGGTCATGAAAGCAGTAGTAGGGCACACCCAGTTTGCTAAAGAATTCAAATGCCGCATCGATGCGGCATTTTGCCTGCTCCATCGGATCAGATGGTGCATCCCAAGCGTGCTGCAGCGTGCCAGGTCCAAAGGGATCGGCGCCAGTGCCACAAAAGGAGTGCCAGTAGCACACCGCAAGGCGCAGGTGATCCTTAAGTGACTTACCGCCGATGATACGCTTTTCATCATAGTATTTAAACGCGAGTGGGTTATCCGACCCGGCACCTTCGTAGCTGATGCGGCTGATACCTGGAAAGTAGCTCTTCGCAGCCATAAGAAATCCTCCTGGGTTCAATTCAGAAATCGGCAGCTCACCAACTCACTGGTAGAGAGCCTGCACGACGCGCGCATGTTTCAGATAGTCGGCAAAGAAAAGGTCATAGGCCGCCGCCACAGAAGGCCGTGGCCTGGCTCCCTTCGTCGCCGTGCATGCCACGTGGTCCGTCACCAAGCGACTGATCGCCACCGCCTCACCCTGGCTGTGCTGATGGCACCACAAGGCCTGCAAGGCGGCACCAAAGGCGGCTGATTCACTTTGTTCGGGGACCGCGACGTCAACCTTCAGAACGTCGGCGACGATCTGCCGCCACTCCTGGCTGTGCGATCCGCCGCCGATGACCCGAACCGCGGTGGTGGTCAAACCGGCATCTTGCATGGCGGCGAGTCCAGTGCGTAAACCAAAGATTGTGGACTCAACGACCGCACGCAGCAGATTCCCTGCAGTGCTGTTGCCTGCGCTTAGACCAAAAAAGCAGCCCTTGCCGCTCGGGCAATCCGGCGTGCGTTCACCGTTAAAAAACGGCACTGCACTGACGCCTCCCGCACCTGGCGCAGCACTGGCCAAGAGGTGCTCAAAGTCGCTGAGCTGCAGCTGCAGCATCGACCGCATGATCTCCGTGGATGCCGTGCAGTTCATGGTACACACCAGTGGCAGGTAGCCGCCTGTGGAGTCGCAAAAGGCGGCAAATTCCTGCTGCTGCGAGACCACGGGCGCCGCCGAGTATCCGTACAGTGTCCCCGAAGTGCCAAGGCTAAGCGTCAGGACCCCAGGAACGACGGCCCCGGTCCCGATCGCGCCCATCATATTGTCCCCGCCTCCGACCGCAACCTGCACTGAGCTGGGCAGGCCTAGCACCGCCGCAACGCTTGGCAGCAGCGTCCCGACGACCTGCGTCGGCGCCAGCAGCGGCGGCAGCAGCGAACGCAGGTCACGCTCGGGATCGATGGCCCGAAGCACCGCGTCTGACCACCGGCGCTTTCTGACGTCAAAAAAGCCGGTGCCCGATGCATCGCCACATTCGGCACCGTAGGCTCCGGTCAGGTAGAAATTAAGATAATCATGGGGCAGCAAGATATGGCGCAAGCGAGCATAGGCTTGCGGTTTATGCCGCAGCAACCAAAGCACCTTGGATGCTGTGTAGCCCGGTAGAATCGGATTACCCGCAATGGCCACCGCCTGCTCAGCCCCACCGAGAGCCGCCTCAATCGCCGCGCACTCGTCCTGGGTCGAGGTATCGTTCCACAGTTTAACTGGAGCTAAGACCTCGCCAGATGCTCCCACAGGGACAAATCCGTGCTGCTGCCCCGACACTCCCACAGCAACCGCTCTGGCCCGCACCGCCGGGTCGACCTGCTGCATACAAGTCTGCAACGCCGCCACCCACCACGCCGCGTCTTGTTCGCGACTGCCGCCCGCCCTAGCATCCAGGTCCAGCGGTGCCTGGGCCGCAGCCAACACCGCGCGTTCGCTTGGGCTGTAGGCAAGCACCTTAAGCCCCTGCGTACCCAAATCCACCCCGATCACCACCGGTCCACCAAGTTTAGCCATGGGATCCCGCCGCTTGGAAAAATCCATTACATAGTAACACGAACATGGGGTCAGTCACCCTCGCTAACTTGCTGCGAACATGGGGTCAGTCACCCTCGCTAACTTGCTGATCTGTTTGCAACATGGTGCAACATGGGGTCAGTCACCCTCGCCAACTTGCTGATCTGTTTGCAACATGGGGGCAGTGCAACATGGGGTCAGTCACCCTCGCCAACA
>Ga0315291_10006077_pt1 | contig 15036 bp, 16 predicted proteins | sample YL17G12_20_MG_FD_203070 | JGI IMG/M metagenome (GOLD analysis project Ga0315291, IMG submission 203070) | Sediment microbial communities from Yellowstone Lake, YNP, Wyoming, USA - YL17G12_20 | ecosystem: Environmental > Aquatic > Freshwater > Lake > Sediment | place: USA: Wyoming | collected...
TTTTTATCCTGGCTTTTTTCTGGGGTTCGCTCTGGGGAATCTGGGAGGCGACCGCGGGACATGTCGTTCATCTCCTTCGCGTCCCGGGGCTGGCCGGAATCGTTATGGCCCCGGCCGCGCTCTTCTTCCTGGGCCGCGGCTTCTCCGCAACCGGAAAATACGAGGCCGTTTTCTTGACGGGCTGCGTCGCGGCCGGAATGAAACTCCTCGACCTTTTCATCCCCGGCCGGGATATCATGGCCGTCGTCAATCCCGCCCAGTTCATTCTTCTCGAAGCCCTGGCCGTCTCCGGTTTCTACGCGTTCCGGAAAAGCGGACAAACCGCCATCGGGCGACCCATCGCCGGCCCCGCCCGGAAAAATCGAGGGTAGCGGCCGCGGGAATTTATTTTGACGGAACCGAAATTGATCAAGAATAAGCTCGATTCGCAGCCGATGAAGCGGCGCAATTTTCTCGGCTGGAGCACGGCCGTCGGCGGGTCCGCGCTCGCCAAAGTCAAACTCGGAACAAGGCGTTCGTCCGCCAAAATACAACCGGCCGGGCTGCTTCACCCGCAAACGGACGACGAGGTCAAAATGGTCCGGACCGGGTGCCCATCGCACAACTGCGGCGGGCGCTGCCTGCTCAAGGTCTACGTTTATAACGGCAAGATCGTCCGGATCGAGGGCGACGACCGGCCGAACGACGGCATCGAGGATCCGCAGCTCCGTCCCTGCATCCGCGGGCGCTCCTACCGCCGGCGCCAGGACCATCCCGACCGGCTGCTCTATCCCATGAAGCGCACCGGAAAGCGCGGCGAGGGAAAGTTCGTCCGCGTCTCGTGGGAGGAAGCCGTCGACAAGGTCGCTGCTGAGCTCGAACGCGTCCGGAAAACGTACGGCAATACCGCCATTTACGTTCCCTACGGGACGGGAAGCTACAACCAGCTCAACGGCCGGCAGACGGCCCAGCGGCTGATGAACTGCATCGGCGGCTCGCTCGGTTTTTACAACAGCTACTCGTGGGCCGCGATCTCGTGTGCCACACCCTACGTCTACGGGACGAACGTCACGGGAAACCAGCGCCAGGATTGGGTCAACTCGAAATACATCCTGATGTGGAGCTGGAACCCGTGCGAGATGCGCGACGGGACGAATACCGAGTACATTCTGCGCAAGGCCAAGGAGAAAGGCGCCAAGCTCGTCTGCATCGACCCTCGCATGACCCTCAGCGCCGTCGCCCTCGCCGACGAATGGGTCCCCATCCGCCCCGGCACGGACACGGCCATGATGTCGGCCATGGCCCACGTCATGATCACGGAGAACCTTTACGATGCCGAGTTTGTGAAAACGCACTGCGTCGGATTTGACGCGACCCAGATGCCCCCCGGCGCCGAAAACGCGGAAACATACAAAGATTACGTCCTCGGGACGCGCGACGGCACACCCAAGTCGCCGGCTTGGGCCGAAGCGATCTGCGGCGTCCCCAAAGAGACGATCACCCGCATCGCCCGCGAATTCGCGACAACCAAGCCGGCCATGCTCTATCAGGGCTACGGCATGCAGCGCCGCGCTTATGGCGAGCAGGTCGTCCGCGCCGGATGCGTCCTGGCCGCGATCACGGGCAACATCGGCGTCCCCGGCGGCTGGGCGGGCGGTATCGCCCTCCAGGCGCCCGACGGCGGCCCGGCCTGGACCGTGTTCCCGACCGGCCGGAATCCCGTCCAGGCCCTGATCCCGTCCTTCCTCTGGTCCGAGGCCGTCCTGCGCGGAAAAGAGATGACGGCGGCCGACGGCGTCGTCGGCGCGGAGAAGCTCGGGACGGACATCAAGCTCATTTACGCCGTGGCCTGCAACGCCCTCATCAACCAGCACGCGAACATCAACCGGACGGCCAAGATCCTCCGGGATGAAAAGCTCGTCGAGTTTCTCGTGGTCCAGGACAATTTCCTGACGTCGACCGGCCGTTTCGCCGACCTGCTCCTTCCCGCCTGCACTCAGTTCGAGACCTGGGGCCTGGCCGACGGCTGGAAATACGGCGACGAAGTCATCCTCATGCCCAAGGTCGTCGAACCGCCCGGCGAATGCAAAAGCGACTACGCGATCTGCGCGGAGATCGCCCGCAAACTCGGCGTTTACGAGGCCTATACCGAAGGTCGCGACGAGCGCGGCTGGGTGGCTTGGTCGGTCGAATATTTCCGGAAGACCCGGTTCCCCGACATCCCGCCCCTTGACGAATTCGAGAAATCGAATATCGGCGTGTACTCGGTCCCCGTGACAAAGCCGGCCGTGGCGTTTGTCGATTTTAGGCGCGACCCCGTGAAATATCCGCTTTCGACGCCGTCCGGTAAGGTCGAGATCTTTTCCAAGCGGTTGCATGATATGGGCAAGCCCGATACGATCCCGGCCGTGCCGAAATACATCCGGGAATGGGAGAGCCCGTTCGGCCCCGAAGCCGCCAAGTATCCTCTTCAGGTCGTCGGGCCGCACTACCTCGCTACCGTCCACTCGACGATGGACAATGTGGACTGGCTGCGCGAAGCCTGGCCGCAGCGCGTCTTCATCAACCCGGTGGACGCCGAAGCGCGCGGTCTGCGGGACGGCGACCCCGTCCGGGTATTCAACGACCGCGGCGCGCTAGCGTCCCGCTGCCGTTTGACGAAGCGGATCATGCCCGGCGTCATCGCGATTCCCCAAGGGGCGTGGTGGACGCCCGACGCGAAGGGCGTGGACCAGCGCGGCTCGATTAACGTCTTGACGAGCGAGCGCTGGACGCCGCTGGCCTTCGGCAACACCCAGCACACGATCATGGCCCAGGTGGAGAAAGTCCGGTGAACGCCCAGACCATCGTCAAGCAATACGCGTTCTATTTCGATTCGAGCCGGTGCTCGGGCTGCAAGGCCTGCCAGGGCGCGTGCAAGGACAACAACAACCTCGACGTCGGCCTCCTCTGGCGCCGGGTTTACGAGGTCACCGGCGGGCGTTGGAAAAAATCCGGCAACCTCTGGATTCCCGACGTCTTCAGCTACTACCTTTCCCAGGCCTGTCATCACTGCGAGAACCCGATCTGCATGCCGACGTGCCCGACCAAGGCCATCTTCAAGCGCCTCGACGGCATCGTCCTTATCGACACGACGGCCTGCATCGGCTGTCGCTACTGCGAATGGGCTTGTCCCTACGGCGCGATACAGTTCAACCCGGCCAATAACATTGTGACGAAGTGCGATTTTTGCGCCGACGACCTCGACGCCGGCAGCCCGCCGGCCTGCGTAATGGCGTGCCCCATGCGAGCCTTGGACTTCGGCGACCTCGAAATGCTACGCAAAAAATACGGCGGGACGAGCGAAGTCTTTCCCCTGCCCGAAGCCAAGGTGACACAGCCGGCCGTCGTCATCACGCCGCACAAGGACGCGGCGCGGGCGAACAAGGACACGGCCGAAGTCGCAAACTGGGAAGAGATTTAGGGGGAATGGGGATGTGGCGCCTCGCGGCCCGGGAGTGGCCGCTCATCGGCTTCACGCTTTTATCACAGGCGGCCGTGGGCGCGTTCTGGATGATCGCCGCGGGCGAGCTTTTCATTGCCCGGAAGAGCGTTTGGGCGGCCGAACGCGTCGCAACCGTTCCCGTGTTTCTCACTGTCGCCGGAATGCTGGCCGGAGCGGCTTTACTTTCGTTCTTCCATCTCGGCCGCCCGCTGCGGGCGCCGCTCGTGTTGAACAACGTCCGCCGATCCTGGCTGAGCCGCGAAATCTTGATCGAACTCGTTTTCGGCGGCCTTGTCGTTCTCAACACGCTCCTTGTCCCGCACAGCCCCGGATCGGGGACGGTCCAGGGCGCTCTGATCGCGCTTACCGCGGTCGCAGGGGTCTTTTTTCTCTTCAGCATGGCCAAAATTTACATGCTCGAGACCGTCCCGGCCTGGCGGGGCGTCTATACGCCGTTGTCGTTTTTTCTGTCGGCCGTCCTCCTCGGACCGCTGACTCTAGTCGTGGCCCATCGGCGGCTTCTCGACCTGGGCCGAAGCCTGGAGGCGTTCTTGAATGTCGCGATCATTTCGGCGCTCGCCGCAGTCCTTCTTTCCGTCATGACGATGCTTTTTTTCACGCCGTCGGTCGGCTTCTTCGGGACCAGGTCGCACACGCTCCTCGCCTTCCCTACCCGGAAGACGTACCCTGTTCTCTTCGTCCGGATGGCGTTCCTCGCCGCGGCCGTCGTCTGTCTCATGCTCGCCGGGCGGGACGTTTCCTTCGGGCGCGAAACGGTCCGCTGGCCGGCGCTCGCCCTGGTTTGCGTCGGCGCGGCCGAGATCATCGGCCGGGCTTTTTTCTATGCGATTTACAGCCGCATCGGCGTTTAAGCGGAGACGGGGTCTGGCGTCCGTATTTAGAGGCCTGACCCCATCCTCACTTTTTCTTGAGCGACCGAAGGTATCCCGCGTAGTCCTCCGGCGTGTTGAGGTTTCGGAGCCAGCTCGGGTCCGGCACCTCCACGTATTTCGTCCGGCATAAATCAAACAGGGCGAGGACGCTCCGCTCGGACGAGGCCAGGAGCTTTGTGATCCGAGGAATGACGGATTTTTTATAGACGGCCAGAAGCGGCTCGAGGCCTTTAGGCGTGCGCGGCACAACGACCTCGTAACGGTCGGACATTTCGATCATTTTTTTCAGAAAATCTAAATCCAACTGCGGTATATCGCAAGCCACGACCAGGGCCGTTTTGTTTCGGGCCGCCCGTAGGCCGCTCAGGATTCCGGCCAGGGGGCCTTGCCCCTCGATGGCATCCTCGACCTGGCGATACGGCAGAAAATCGTACGGCCGGCCTTTCGCGATGCTGATAACGATTTCTTCGAAGGCCCCCTCGACCTGGTTCAAAATTCTTCGGATCAGGGGCTCTATCGGCGCCGGAAGGACGGCCTTGTCCCGTTTCATCCGGCGGCTCGGTCCACCCGCCAGGAGGATCAGGGTCGCGGGAAAGGGAGGCTGTTTCCGCGGCTTTTTCACGCGTCCATCATATCAAAATTCGCAAGAAATCGGGGTCAGATCTGAGATCTGACCCCGATTTATGTATAATGGGGATGATTCCATGATCGACCGCGCCGCCGGCTTTACCGAAATCATCGAATCGCGCTATTCAGGCCTCATCGCCCGCATCAAATCGCTGATCGAAGAATCCGAAGCCGCATATAACGAAACTTCGGGGGGCGGCGAGAGCTATCTCTGGGAGCATACGACGCACGTCGCGGCGCTAGCCGCCCGGCTCGCGCGCAAAGAAAAAAAGGACGTCGCGCCTCCCGTCCTCGCGGCCCTTTTTCATGACGCCGGGAAATTCGCCGCAGGCCGCTACCACGCCGGAGAACGCGCTGAAGAAGACGAAGCCGCGCGTCTCGCCGAAAATGTCCTGCGCGAGGCCGGCGCGGGCGGCCGGGACGTCCGGCGCGTCGCGGCCGGTCTGCGGTCCCTTTATCGCCAGGGGGCGCGCCGAAACGAGGTCGCGGACGTCGTCCACGACGCGGATTTTCTGGCGAAATTCGGGACGCTCGGCGCGGCCCAGTTCTTCGTCAAATCCACTCTGCGCGGCCGGACGCTGAGGTCGGCGGTCATGACGTCGCTATCCAAGGAGCTGACGTACGCCGCCCGGCTCCCGGAGAACATGCGGACGCGGGCCGGGCGGACGCTGGCCCTCGCCAAATCGCGCTCGTCCATGAGGTTTTTCCGGTCGCTTCTCCGCGAACTCGCCGAGGCCGGTGCCGGCGAGTTCCTCATTCGGACGTTCAACGTCCGGCCGACGGGACGGAAGCGCGGCCCCGTCGAAATCCGCCTCGTCATCCCCCGGGCGTGCCCCGCCTGCGGAGGCCGGTGGACATTTTCTTTTCGGACGAGCCGCGGTCTCAAATGCGAAAAACTCGAAGCCGACGTCGTCTGCGAACGATGTCGCGACGCTTCGAGCATCGCGTTCTGCCTTCCGGAAATCCGCGGGAGGGCCGGGACGTGATCCGGAGAGCGTTCTGCAAATGCCTGCCCGGCGCGGTCCTATGCGCGAATGCCGTCGTAGCTGGCTACGGGGCAGATTCGCCGATCGTCAAGGAGGTTGCTATGGATAAGAAAGTTACAGCCGTCAAGGCCAAGGTCCTCAGTGTCAAGGGAACGTGCAACCTTGGTCACAAGGTCGGTGATGTCGTTACGTTCACCGAGACCGGCGTCCAGGGCAAAATCTGCGTCCACGCCCTCTACAGCATGCTCCCGGCAGTGTTCGCCATGCTCTTCGACGTGAAATTCCCTTGGCTCGCGAATCCCGACGTCAAAACCCATCCTTGCACCGACGCCGCCAATCCCGTCGTTTTCGAGCTCGCCAAGGTCCGGGAATCCTAGGGCGCGACACTCATGCGGGGCGAAGCGCCCTCCGCTTCGGCTTGTGAACCGTCCCCGTTCTCATTATAATTTTCAGGCGACATCTTTCGATAAGGAGACCGCCCGCATGCTCAACGCCGACGAAAAAATCCTGAAGCTGTTCCAGGAGTCGGACGCCCTGCTGCAGGGACATTTCAAGCTGACCTCGGGCAAACATTCCGAGTGGTATTTTGAAAAGATCCGGCTGATCGAAAAACCCGCCGCGATCGAAAAGATCATCGACCTCCTGGTGGCCAAGGTCAAAGCCGACGGCCGGGATTTCGATTATGTCGTCTCCCCCGCCTATGGCGCGATCGCCATCGGCTTTCTGGCCGCGCTCAAGCTCGGGACGAAGTTCGCCTTCACCCAGCGCGTCGACGAGAAAATGTCCGTCCGGGCGGGGTTCGGCGGACTGGACGGGTCGAAAGCGATCATCGTCGAGGACATCCTGACGACCGGCGGCTCAATCAACGAGGTCATCGAGTGCCTGAAACGGCTCAACGTCGAGGTCGTCGGGACGTACGTTCTCGTCGACCGGACCGCGGGCGAGGTCCTGATCGAAGGCCAACCGGTCGGAAGCCTGCTCGCCCTGAAAGTCTCGGCCTTCGAGATCGACGCCTGCCCCTTCTGCCGGCAAGGACGACCGCTCGTCAAGCCGGGGGCATCGGACAAAAAAGCTTAGGTCCGCAATCGGACCTGGGAGGATCGGCCATGCGTCACACATCATCCCGGATCGCAAAAGGAATCGCCATCGTGGCGGCCGTCTTGCTGTGCGGCGGGTCCGCCCTCCGGGCCCAGCTCCTCGAGGACGAGCGAAACACAATCGACGTCGTCAAGCGGACGAAGAATTCGGTCGTGTTCATCACGAACATCGGTTTGGTCCGCGATTGGTTCTTCAATGAAGAGAAAGTCGCCCGCGGCAGCGGGTCGGGCTTCGTCTGGGACGACCAGGGCCACATCGTGACCAATTTCCACGTCATCGAGGACGGGGTCGAGTTCAGCGTCATGCTTCCCAACCAGGAACAGCGGCAGGCCAAGCTGGTCGGCAAGGAAGAGAGCAAGGACATCGCCGTGCTCCGCATCCAGGGCGACCTCAAAGGGCTCTCTCCGGTCAAGGCCGGCTCGTCGACCGACCTCCAGGTCGGCCAGAAGGTCGTCGCGATCGGAAATCCGTTCGGGTTCGACTACACGGTTACCACCGGCATCGTCAGCGCCTTGGGCCGTAAGATGCTCGGCGCCGGCGGCGTGACCATCCGCGACATCGTCCAGACCGACGCCTCGATCAACCCGGGCAATTCGGGCGGGCCGCTGCTCAATTCGAGCGCCGAGTTGATCGGCATGAACACGATGATCTTCTCTCCGTCGGGCGCTTCGAGCGGCCTCGGCTTCGCCATCCCCGTGGACACAATCAAGAAGATCGTCCCGCAGCTTATCCTTTTCGGCCGGGTCACTAAACCCGGACTCCCCGTGACGCTATTATCGGACGATTACGCCCAACGCTTCGGCATCCAGGGCCGGGGCGTAGCCATCGTCGAAGTCCCCGCAAGCGGCGAGGCCAACCGGGCCGGTCTGACGGGGATCGGCCGCGACCGACGCGGGTACTACGTTCTGGGCGACGTCATCACAGCCATCGACGAGGCCAAAGTCACGTCCTATGACGACCTGTTCGGCGCTCTCGAAAATCGTAAAATCGGCGACGTGGTTACCCTGACCCTCTTGCGGGACGGGAAGACGAGGAAGGTCAAGCTCACGCTCGTCCGGAGCGAATGACCGGGAGCGGCGATCATGAAAGAACAGCTCACGGCCGGCGTTCGCTGGACCGACAAAATGCATTTCTGGGGCAGCGGCGAGTACGGCCACGACGTCCCGGTCGATTATTCTCCGCCCCTCGGAGACGGCCAGGGGTATGGAGGATTGGACCTCTTGTTGATGAGCCTCGCGGCCTGCAGCGCTCAGACCGTCATGCCGCTTCTCCAAAAAATGAAACAGGACGTCCGCGGCTTCACGGTCACGGCGACGGGCCGGCGCCGGACCGAACACCCGACCGTCCTGACCGCGATCGCCTTGACGTTCGCCCTCGAAGGAGAAGCCCTATCCCCCGAGCTCGTGGAAAAGGCCGTTCGTCTGTCCGAGGAAAAATATTGCCCCGTCTGGGCCATGCTGAAGCCGTCCGTTTCGATCTCGCGGACGATCACGATCGGCGGACGTCCGATCGTTCCGGCTTAAAAATTACCGGACTGACCCTTGCCTCTTTGGAGAAATTCGTATATATTTTTTACAGAGGCACGCATGAAAAAAACACTCACCCTATCCATGGTGCTTGTCCTAGCGACGACGGCCTCGGCCCAGACCTGGTTCAAGGGAACGCTCGACCAGGCCACGGCCAAGGCCAAGACCGAGAACAAGCTGGTCCTCGTCGATTTTTACTCAGCGGGCTGAGGGGCCTGTAGACTGCTGGGTCAGCAGTTTTACAGCAATCCGAAATTCCAGGACTTTCTGAACAAGAATTTCGTCCTCTTCCGCGCCGACAGCGCCGAAGACATCGGCGATCAAACCTTCAAGAAATTCGCGATCCGCGCCACGCCGACGGTGATGTTCCTCGGCGGCGACAACGCCGAGGTCGATTGGGTCGTCGGCTACGGCCCGCCCCCCGAAAAATTCCAGGCCAAGCTCGAAAAAATCCTCAAGGGCGACGAGACATTCAAGGCCCTGAGCGAGGCCAAGGCCAAGAACCCGAAGGACGCGGCCGCGACCTTTAAGCTTGCCCGAAAATGGGCCGACCGTTATAACGACGCCAAGACGCTTCCTCTCTATAAAGAAGTCGTCCAACTCGACCCTCAGGGCAAATCCGGGACGTACACGAACGAGTACACGAAGGTGACCGTTTCATACACCGAATACGCCGAGTTCGCGATCGCCGCGACGAACCTGAGCGGAGCCAAAATCGACGTGACGCCGATGCGCGACTTCATGGCGAAATACCCGAAGACCAAACTCCTTAAGGACGCCTACGGCCGGATGAGCTACTACTACGGCCTTCAGGCGCCTAAGGACGAGGCGGCCAAATTTTTCGAGGAATACACCGGTAAATTCCCGGAGGACGCAGCCGTCCTCATCTCATGGCTGGCCCGCATTGTGAGAGACAAAGAGCCTCTCGACAAAGGCGTCGAGCTGGCCGAAAAAATCCAAACGTTGGCCCGCAGCACTCCGTCCTCGACGTACCAGGGAATCGCCGACCTCTATCTACTCAAGGGCGATAAAGAAAAAGCCGAAGATGCCTTCGGTAAAAACTTTATGGAAAACCGCGTGGCCGGGCTCGCCTACGACCTGATTTCCTACGCCAACTTCTGGCTCGGGAAAGGCGAGAACAAGGACAGCGCGCTGGCCATGGCCGAGACCGCTTTGAAGCTCGAGCCGGACAACTCCTACATCATCCAGCAGACGGCCGGGGCGTATCTCAAGATGAACAAAGAGGACAAGGCCCTGGCTCTGTTCGGCCCGGCCTACATGCAGAAGAACATCAACGATGCGTCCACCCTCAACGGCTATGCCTGGTTCTGGGCAGGTCAAGGGAAAAACCTCAACAGCGCCCTGGCCGCCGCCAAGAAGGCCGTCGAGCTCAAGCCTAAACAGTATAATATTTGGGATACGCTCGGCGCCGTTTACGCCAAGATGAAAAACACGGCCGAGGCGATTAAGGCCATGGAAAAGGCGATCGAGCTGGCGCCCGACAACGTCAAAGAAGCCTACAAGAAGAACCTGGACAAGATCAAAGCGGAGGCTGCCAAAAAGTAATGCCCCCGAATCCCCCTCTCCTTCGCCCCGGACGGCGAAGGGAGGGGGATTTTTCTTGGTCGGCCGGCGCCCCTCTTGTCTCGTGGCGATGTTTGGTATATAGTCCCGCGTGGAGGTGCATATGAAAAAAGCCGTTCTCGTCACCGCGCTTCTTATTCTCGCCTCCGCGGCCTTCGCCGAAAACAATTTTTTCAAGGGCACCCTTGACCAAGCCCTGGCCAAGGCCAAAGCCGAGAACAAGAAGCTTCTCCTCGACTTCAACTCCTACACCTGAGGGAGCTGCAAACTGCTCGGTGAGCAGTTCCTCGAAAACGCCAAGTATCAGGATTACCTGACAAAGAATTTCGTCCTGTTCCAGGCCACGTCCCAGGAACCCGACGGAAAGATCATTTTCGACAAATTCGCCATCCGGGCGACTCCGACGATTTTGTTTATCGACCCGGACGGGTCCGAGGTCGACTGGATCGTCGGCTACGGTCCTCCGGCCGATGATTTCCAGAAGCAGGTCGACAAGGTCCTCCAGGGCGTAGATACGTTCAAGAGCTATCAAGCGCTCTATAACAAGGACCCCAAAAGCCTCGAGGCCGTTTTCAAGCTGGCCGAAAAATACGGCGACCGCTACAACACGGAAAAAGCGAACGAGATGTACAAGCAGGTCATCGCCCTAGACCCCGACGGGAAAAAGGGTATGACGGACTACGGCCGGGACAAGGTCAAGGTTTCCTACACGCAATACGCCGAGTTCAACATCGCCCAGGGGGCCTTCTCCGCCCGTCCGCCCGACGCGGCGCCGCTCCTGGCGTTCGTGAAGAAGTATCCGGACAGTCAGATCGTCAAGGACGCGTACAGCCGGATAGGCTCGTTCTACGGACGCCAGGGCTCGAAGGATGACGCGACGAAGTTCTTCGAGGAATACACGGGCCGTTTCCCGCAAGAAGCTGCGGCTTACAGCGGTTGGGTCACCCGGATTCTGTTTGATAAGGACCCGGTCGACAAAGGCATCACGCTCGCCCGGAAAGCCATCGACCTCTCCCAGGGCCGGCAGGCGATAACGGGTTACCAGAATCTCGCCCGATTGTATTTGCTAAAAGGCGACAAAGACAAGGCCGTGGAAGCCGCGGACCAGATCATGAAGCTCGCGATGGTGCCTCCACCCGCTAAACCGGGGGCCGCCCCTTCCGCTCCGTTCGACCCGGCCGCGATGGCCGCGCCCATGGCCGCCCCGCTCTACATCGACGCCGGTCATCCGGAAAAAGCCTTGGCCATCTACGGACCCGAGTTTCTAAAAAAGAATATGGACAACGCGGGCAACCTCGGCCGGTACGCCCAGTTCTGGTCCACCCAAGGCCAGAACTTGGACAGCGCCTTGACGGCGGCCAAGAAAATCATCGAACTGACGCCGGAGGGCTATAGCGGTTTCAACACGCTAAGCTCGGTCTATCTGAAAATGAAGAACTACGGCGACGCTCTTAAAGCCGCCGAAAAAGCCCTAACGCGCGCTCCCGCTCAGCCGCCCCGGATCAAGGAAGGGATCCAGAAAACGATCGACAACATCAAAGCCCAAGCCGCCGAGAAAAAGTAAATTCGGAATTCGGGGTCGCGTCTACACTTTACACTTTTTTTTTATTCAACGAGATCGATGATCCGGCCGGCCCTCGCCCTAGAGCGGCTGTCGTTCTTGGAGCCCGAGGGAATGGTCGGTTGCCGGTATAGCCAGGACGCGCGCGACCAGGAGACGATGGATTATCTGGAGTTTCAATAGTCAGATTAAGCTAGTCCGCCGCCGTCCACCACCAGCGCCGCGCCCGTGATGAAACCGGCCGCCTCGCTGGCCAGAAAGAGGACAGCCGCAGCGATTTCTTCCGGTTTGCCGTAACGTCTTAACGGCCGAGCGGCGGATTCAGCCAGGAACGCTTTTTCGGGTTGACCGAGTTGTTGGGCCTCGATACGCAACATGGGCGTATCCGTGTCGCCGGGGCAGACCGCGTTGACGCGGATGTTCTGCTTGCCGTGGTCAATGGCCATGGCGCGCGTCATGTTGGTCACCGCGCCTTTGGAAGCGCAGTACGAAACGGCTTGGCCGCCGCCCTTCAGCCCCCAGCCGGAACTAGTGTTGATGATAGAGCCGCCGCCGCGCCTTTCCATGTGCGGGATGGCATGTTTGCTCATGAGGAAGATGGATTTGACGTTCACATCCATCACCCGGTCCCACTCGGCCTCGGTGGTCGTGAGAACGTCGGCGCGGCGAACGATGCCGGCGTTGTTGAACAGGATGTCCAGCCCGCCGAAGGCGACCACCGTTGTCTCGACCGCGTGCCGGCAGTCTTCCGCTTTGGCCACATCGCCGGCGATGAAAATGGCCTTGCCGCCGGCGGCTTCGATTTTTTTAACGGTGATTAGCCCCCCTTCCTTGTTGATGTCCACGATGGCCACCGCCGCGCCTTCCTGAGCGAACAGGATGGCTGTTGCGCGGCCGATGCCCGACGCGCCGCCGGTGATGAGGGCGACTTTGTTTTTAAGTATGTCCATGTTGGCTTCCTTAATTTTTCTTCGTGTCTCTTCGTCTTCTTCGCAGACAAATTCGCCCGCTATACCTGGCTGGCCAGGCCCCCGGCAATCTCACCGCCATCTATGACGAAATCATGTCCAGAGATGAAAGCCGCCTCGTCCGAAGCCAGGAAGGCGAACAGCGCGGCCACGTCTTCCGGCTTGCCCAGTTTGCCCAGCGGGACCTTGTTCTCGAATGCCCGGCGCATCTCCGGCGTGTACTCGGCTTCTTGCATGGGGGTCATGATAAAGCCGGGGCAGACGGCATTGACGCGGATCTTTGGCCCCAGTTCGAGCGCCATCGAGCGGCTGAGTTCGATCACGCCGGCTTTGGTGGCATTGTAATCGGCGTAATAATGATAGCCCGTCAGGCCGTTGGTGGAACCCATGTTCAGGATCACGCCGCCGTTCCCGGCCAGCATGCGCCGGGCGGCCTGCTGGGCCACGTAAAAGACGCCGTTCAGGTTGACGCTCACCACCGTGCGCCATTGTTCCGGGGTGATTTCCATGAATGGGTGGCGGATGCTGATCCCGGCGTTGTTGATGAGCACGTCCAGCCCGCCAAACAAGGCATCCAATTCGTCGAAGGCGCGTGCCACCAAGCGGTCATCCGACACATCGGCCAGGAGCGTGCCGCTCAGACCGGGCAGTTCCTTCCGGGCGCGCCGGCAGGCGGCTTCGTCCCGGTCCAGGATGGCGACGCGTGAACCTTCCTCCAGTAAACGTTTCGCCGTGGCGAAGCCGATCCCGCCTGCCCCGCCGGTAATCAAAACACGTTTGCCTTTCAAGCCGCGCATAAAAACCTCCTGTGTGAACCTTCCTGTGTGTCGGCAGTTCAACTCCCAGCCATCACTTTGTAGATGATTTTTTCATGATACCCCGTGACCACTTCGACATACCCTGTCAGCAGGCGGTCGGTCTCAGGGTCGCCGGTGTCTACCCACAGCGGACGCCCCCGCAGGGCGGCGATCTTGGAGGCCAGGCAGATGACCCGGATGTTCTCCCGGCTCACCCGGCGGATCACCTCCGGACTGATTTGCTGGTTGCCGCGCCCGAGCAGGAATCCCTGCCCGCCGGTGGGTGTGACGACCAGTCCCAGCGGACGGCGTTCCAGCATTTCCAAAATCTGCCGCTCGCCGACATCGGCGGCCAGGAGTTCGTCGCGGGTGATGATGTCCACGCCAACCAGGGTCTTAGGCAGACCCGCGCGTTCGGCCAACGCCCGCGTGGTCGTGCCCGGTCCCAGCAGGTAGGCCATGTCCGGATTCATCCATTCGATCACATCGGCGGCGATGGCCTGGGCCTGGACGGCTTCGCTGGCAGGAGTGGGCACCTTCTGGTTCTGGACGAGCTCGCGCCGATAGGGGATTTTCAGATAGCCGTCCAGGCGGGTAATGATCTGTCCCTTTCGGTAGGCCTCTTCGTCCAGGTCGAGCACTTCGGCCTCTAGCAAGCGAACTCGTCCGCCGCGCAGGAATTCTACCGCCAGGTCACCCGCCATGCGCGGCGTGACCGCATAGACGGCCGAATAAATCTTGACTCCTGCCGGGATGCCTAAAACGGGGAAGTCGTTCCCGATGGCCGCGGACATATCGCGGGCGGTCCCGTCGCCGCCGGCGAACAGGATCAGGGCGACGCCAGCATCCGTCATAGCGCGAGCGGCGCAGCGGGTATCTTCAGGGGTGGTTTCTCCACTCTTCCGCTGGGACAGGGACAGGGGGTGAGGGTCAAATCCGCAGCGGCGAGCAACCGTCTCGCCCATCTCGCCTGGAGCGGTCAGCAGTTCGATGTCACCCGCCAGCGGGCGGAGAGACTCCAATGCGGCCGCGGCGCGTTCCTGGGCTTGCGGCACGGCGCCTAAGGCGCGGGCGCGCTGCTGCACATCCAGGCCGTCGCTGCCTTTCAGTCCAACCCGCCCGCCGATTCCGGCGACGGGGTTGACGATCAAGCCCAGCCGCTTCACCGATTACTCCCCTCTTTCCTCGGGAGTGGGGCCGGGGGCGAGGGACTGACCCGTCTTGCGCTGATACGCCCGCCAAGTGACCGCCCACTCGTCCGGGTTGTCGAACGGCTCGTGATGGGTGCGATGGACGGTGCTGTTGTGCGGGGCGGTCTTGATGATCTCCGGGTTGGAGTAGGCTTCCTCGGCAATGTGTCTGAGCATGGCGGCATATTCGTCCAGGTCAGCCTTGGAGTAGGACTCAGTCGGCTCCAGGGTCATCGGTTCGGGGACGACGTAGGGGTGATGGCTCGTCCAGTAGTGCATGCCAAAATCGGCCACCCGCGTCTCGATCTCTTCGGAGCGGACGCCGGTTTCTTGGGTCAACTGC
>Ga0315291_10006078_pt1 | contig 15035 bp, 9 predicted proteins | sample YL17G12_20_MG_FD_203070 | JGI IMG/M metagenome (GOLD analysis project Ga0315291, IMG submission 203070) | Sediment microbial communities from Yellowstone Lake, YNP, Wyoming, USA - YL17G12_20 | ecosystem: Environmental > Aquatic > Freshwater > Lake > Sediment | place: USA: Wyoming | collected...
TCACCATGCCTCCCTGTGCGCTGTTCATGAAGATGCCCATGCCCGCCCCTCGTTCTTTGATCCGGTCGTACAGCGGTCCAACAAAGTCCGGACACAGAATCCCCTGGTCCGGCCCGATGACCTCCGGATGACAGGCGTAATTGACGAGGGTCGCCGTCGGCTCGCCCGCGGCGTTCAGAATCTGTATGACGTGGCAGCGCGGGTCATACAGCTTCTCGGCATAGTAGTTGTACGCGATTTTGCTCTGGGCCTTGCCGGTCGCGATTTTCACGCGGGCCGGCTGCAGGTGGTCCACGGCCTCGTTGATCGCATCGGCCAGCTTCACGCAGACGCTGTCGATATACTCCATATCGGCGGCCGTCTTGCCGGTCTGGTCGGGAAAGCCGTAACAGTCGGGGGCGCTGTGGGTGTGTGTGGCGCCGATGAGGATATTCTGCGGCGGAATGCCCGGGACCCGGCGGCGGACCTTGTTGCACAGGACGCCCGGAAATCCCAGGAAATCCGTGCTGCAAATCGCCACGCGGGTACCCTCGTTTTCGAGCACCAGCGCGCGGACGGTCAACTGACCGATCTTATACGTGACCGGCTCCGAGGGCCCGACGCCGCCGGAGACGGGCAGAAGCTTCTCCGGCGTCACGTCCCGTACGGCGCTGGCCGCCCGAAACGCCCCGAAGGCAGGGCCTCCCAGCAGAAGGCTCGGCAATACGAGGGAGATCAACGTTCTCGTCGGATTCGGTTTCATATTCATGCTTTGCCCTCTCAACAGGTGTTCAACCTCGCTTGTACTGATTGGGGGTCATCCCCATGGCGCTACGGAAATGTCGAATGAAATGACTGTGGTCGTAGAACCCGTTTCGGATGGCGATCTGGGTGATGGTCTGGTCCGTGTGCAGCAGGTCATAGCAGGCGCGATGCACGCGGTAGCCGGTGAGGAACTTCATCGGAGAGATCTGAAAGACCTGTTTGAATTTCCTCTCGAATTGATTGACGGAGAGGTACATGAGAGAGGCCAGTTCCTCGACCTGGATGGGGCGGTCGTAGTACTGGTTGATATGCTCGATGACGGCGGCAAACTGCCGATGCGGACGCCAGTGTTCCCCCGCCTTGCGAAAATCGCGCGTCACGCCGGCGATGCCGAGGGCGAAATTGTTGCGGGAGACCAGCGGCACCTTGCTGGTGATGTGCCAGTCGATGCTGCCGTCGCTGTTGGAGACCAGCTCCACGCGGTCGATCAGCGGCTCGCGCGTTTTCATGACGCGCTGATCGTCACGGAGAAAGATTTCCACCAGCCGCGCGGGAAAGAAATCGAAGTCGTCTTTGCCGATCAGGTCGTCCTCGCGATCCAGACCCAGCTTTTCCAGAAACGCGCGATTGCCCATGATGAACCGGCCGCGGCGGTCTTTAGCAAAGAAACAGACGTCCGCCAGCGAATCAAACAGCCGAAACAGGTCCGAATTGGCTGCCAATCGCCGCAACAGCCGAGTTTTGAGGCTCGAGTCGCGCATATCCGACACCGGCGTTCCAGGCAACTCACTCACGGGACCCCGAGGGTCATGGTGAAATTGTACACAAAGAAGGTGGACTTGTGCAAGGATGCGCCACCGATTTTCTAATAGGATATTGAGTGTGAAGGATTGGACATGCTGGCGGATGCAGCGTATATCGCGCGGCATGTGCGGTGAAATCAACGGATGAATCGAAGAGGTGAGACCATGAACGAGGGCAAGGGATTCACTTTGATCGAGTTGTTGGTTGTCATCGCCATTATCGCCCTTCTGATGGCCATTCTGCTCCCTGCCCTGCATCGGGCCCGCGAGCAGGGACAGCGTGCGGCGTGCCTGAGCAATCTCAAGCAATTGACCGTGGCGTGGATAATGTACGCCGACGAGAACGACGGCAAAATCGTCCATGGCTGCACGGGCAAGCCCGGTGAATACCAGGTGCCGACGAACGAGGATGGCTGGGTCCATTGGGCGGGCTACTCGAACGAGACCACCGAAGAGGCACAAATCCAAGCCATCGAGGAGGGCGCCCTGTTTCGGTATTGCCAGACGGCCAAACTATATAAATGTCCCAGCGGGCTGCGCGGCGAAATGCGAACCTACTCCATCGTGGATTCGATGAACGGCTGGCCCAGCGCGGGTCCCCATATCAAGAACCGCACCCAGATCACCCGGTCTGGCGAGAGAATGGTCTTTCTCGACGAAGGCTGGACCACGCTCGCCAGTTGGAGTATCCCGTACGACCGCGAGTCGTGGTGGGGCTCCACGGTCGTCCCGGGCGGGATTACGTCGTCGACCAATCGCAATTTCGACCCGCCCCCTGTTCGGCACGGCAAGGGGACTACTTTTTCGTTTGCCGACGGGCACAGCGAATATTGGAAATGGAGAGACCAGCGCACGATCGACTACGGCACGCTGAAACCCGGCGCGAATTCTGTCCAACCGGGCAATCCCGACCTGCATCGTGTGCAGCAGGCCGTCTGGGGCAAACTGGGATACACTCCCGTTCCCGAAACCCCCTGACAGAATGAGCCGCGCGTGTGGCGCGTAGTGTCTTTGTCCTGCAACCGTTGGAGGCTGCAAGATCGTCATGGATTGCCGGAGCGCCGTGTGGGATGAATCATCATTCCCGTCGGAATGGAAGGAGATTGGCATCGTCAGAGTGACCAGATACCACTGTGTGGAGCGTTGCAGGTTACCATCCATATCTTTCGAGGAGGAACAGCAATGAGAACGAACATCGTATTGCTTGTGTTACTGGTCTGTTTGGCTATCGTGCCGGCTGCAGGTGTGGCGAATGCCGATCTTAGGAGCGGCCTGGTGGGATACTACCCTCTTGATGAAGGGACGGGTAATGTCGCTCACGATATGTCGGGCAATGGACACGACGGGACCCTTTATAATGGCATAACATGGATTGCGCAGGCATACCAGGGCGCCGGAGTCCACTCTGACGGCACGACAGACACCAGGATTCAAATTGGCAACTGGAATCCGGCGGAGGGAACGGGGCAGCTTTCTCTGGCGTTATGGATCAGGTGGGCCGGCGGAGGCGGCACCTATCAAGGTCTGATCGGCAAGAGAAATACCTGGCCCGACACGACGATGTTTCAGTTCCAGGTCAGACCGGAAAATGGGGGTACTTTTCGCCTGGAAACAGGAACCTATGCGATCGTCTCGCCCAATAACACGCTGACTCCGCTCGTCCAGACCTGGGCGCACGTAGCAGCCACCTTTGACGGAACCACAGCCAGGCTCTATCTCAATGGTCAACAGGTAATGTCCGGCGCTTTTGCCTTCAATATGGCAGGCACGGGATCCATCATGGGCATAGGCTGTGTTACGGGTGGTGGTGCAGGTTACAGCGGGAACGGCGAAGTTTTCTTAGGGGATATGGACGAAGTCGGCATCTACAACCGGGTACTGTCCGAGGAGGAGGTTGCGCTCGTCATGGCCGGCTACGGCGGAGACAGGGCCTCCAATCCCCGCCCGAAAGATAAGGCGACCGATGTACCCCGGGACGTGGTTTTGGGTTGGGACCCGCTGGCGACGGCGGCGACGCGCGACGTGTACTTCGGGACGGCCTATGACGATGTCAACGATGCCAGTCGGCTCGACCCGAGGGAGGTCCTGGCCGGTCAGGGCCAGACGGTCACGACATTCGGTCCGGCCGATCTCGAATACGGCACGAAGTACTACTGGCGGATCGATGAGGTCAATGCGCCGCCCGACGGTACCATCTTCAAAGGCGACGTCTGGAATTTCACGACGGAGCCATATGCTTATCCGATTGGGAATATCACGGCTCGCGCCTCCAGTGCGCAGGGCAGCATGAAGGCCGAAAAGACCATTGACGGATTCGGACTCAATGCGAACGACGAACACTCCACCGACTTAATGCAGATGTGGGTGAGCACCGGGGCCCAGCCGAACTGGATTCAATACGAATTTGACAAGGCCTACAGACTGCACGAACTGTGGGTGTGGAACTCGAACTCGCTGCTCGAATCGGCCATGGGCTTTGGCGCCAAGACCGTCAAAATCGAGTACTCGCTGGACGGAAACGCTTGGACCGAACTGGCGGGAGTTCCTGAGTTTGCCCAGGCCACAAGCCTGCCGACCTACACGCACAACACCACCGTTTCCTTTGGCGGTGTCCTGGCCCAGTATGTCAAGCTGACGATCCAGAACAGTTGGGGCCCCATGATGCCGCAGGCGAGTCTGAGCGAGGTACGGTTCTTCCACGTGCCCGTGCAGGCCCGTGAGCCCCAGCCGGCCGACGGTGCGACGGACGTCAGCGTGGCAACCGACCTGACTTGGCGGCCCGGCCGCGAGGCCCAGTCGCATGAAGTGTACTTCGGCGCCGACGCCGATGCTGTGGCCGCGGGAACCGCCCCGGCCGCCACGCAGACCGAGTGCAGCTACACGCCTGCATCCCTGGAGTTTGGGACCACCTACTACTGGAAAGTGGATGAAGTCGGCGCCACCGAGACCTGCGCGGGCAACGTCTGGAGCTTCACGACCCAGGAGTATGCGCTCATCGAGGGCTTCGAGAGCTACAACGACGAGGAGAACCAGGGCACGCGCATCTACGAGAGCTGGATCGACGGTTGGACCAACGGCAACGGCGCCACAGTCGGCTATACGGCCCCGCCGTTTGCCGAGCGCAAAATCGTGCACGGCGGCCAGCAGGCCATGCCGCTGCAGTACGACAACACGGCCACGCCGTTCTACTCCGAGGCCGAGCGCGAGTTCGAGACCGCTCAGAATTGGATGGACAAGGGGGCTAACTCCCTGGTGTTGTACGTCTGCGGCAGCGCGGGGAACTTCACGGAGACCGCCGACGGTCAGATGATCATGAGCGCCATCGGCGTCGACATCTGGGACACCGCTGACCAGTTCCGCTATGCCTACAAGAACCTGAGCGGAAACGGCTCGATGGTGGTCCGCGTCGACAGCCTGATTCGCAGCGACGGCTGGGCCAAGGCGGGCGTGATGATCCGCGAGAGCCTCCATCCCGGCTCGAGGCACGCGTTCGTCTGTGTCACGCCGGACTATGGCGTTTCGTTCCAGCAGCGTCCGGAGACCGGCAACGTGATGAGCCAGGTATCAGAGGCCGGGACGGTGGCCCCGCGCTGGGTGAAGTTGACCCGGACGGGCAACGTCTTCACCGCTCAGCAATCGGCGGACGGCGTCACGTGGGTCGATGTTACGTTCACGGCGCCAGTGAATATCCCGATGGCCAACGATGTCCTCATTGGTCTGGCCCTGACGAGCCACAATGCGTCCACCTTGACCGCGTCCGAGTTCTCCAACCTTTCGACGACCGGCAACGTGACCGGCTCGTGGCAGACCGCCGAGATCGGGGCCGCCCAACCTAAGGGCAACTCGGCCGAGCCGATGTACGTGCGGATCGAGGACAGTGCCGGCGCGAGCGTGACGGTCGTGAACGCCGATGAGGCCATCACGATACGTCCCTCGTGGCAGGAGTGGACGATCCCCTACAGTGATCTGGCCGGGGTGAACCTGAGCCGGGTCAAGACGATATGTATCGGCGTCGGCAATCGCGACACACCAACCGCCGGCGGGACCGGCACTCTCTATATTGACGATATCGCTTTGGGCCGACCGCTTGCCCCGTAGTTGCACGGCTATAGATCGCCGCGCTCGAGCTGATTGGCACCATTGCGGATGAGCGTTGTGTCCTGGCTGGTGTTGCCGGCGCTTCCTCGCGCCGGTATGAGGCAGGTTGCGCGTTCGCAATGGTGACGGGTCGCGGTACAGTCTCGGCTTGAGACAGTGCCTGGCCAAGGTGCAGGCTCGACCGGGGAGCGGTGCAACGCGCGGTCGGTTTAGGGAGGTGATACGGGATATAGGCAGGACTCGTTCGGAGTTCTGCAAGGGCGGGAAAAGTCGGTGAAGAGGATTGCGTAGGGGCACAAGGATAGGGGATACGAATGACTCCGAATTCGCCACGATGTCCCGGCCACGCTTTTTGGCGATATGTGTGGGCGGTAGCGTCTTTATCTCGGGCGGGTCGGAGGCTATAATACCGCCGTTGATTCCCCTGGTGGGGGATAGGCACGTTAAGCATGATGGAGTTGACTATGGTCGATCAGATGAGAGCGACACGAAGGGAGTTCCTCAAGGCGGCAGCCTCCACGGTTGCCCTGCCGTACGTGGTTGCGGGCTCGGCACTGGGCGGCAGCGGCCGGCCGGCGGCCAGTGAGCGACTGGTGATGGGCGCCATCGGCTGCGGCGGGCAGGGCATGCGGCACGTCGGCGGCGGCATCTGGGTGCAGGGCAGCGGGTACTTGAGCAAGCCGGGCGTGCAAGTCGTCGCCATCGCCGATGTCAATCGCAACAACCTCAACAACGCGAAGAAGACCATCGACAAGTACTACGGCAATCAGGACTGCGCCACATATAAGGACTTTCGCGAGCTGCTGGCCCGCCGCGACATCGACATCATTCTGTGTGCGACCGGCGACCGATGGCACACGCCGGTCTCGATTGCGGCGGCCAAGGCGGGCAAGGATATCTACTGCGAGAAGCCGATCTCGCTGACGGTCTACGAGGCGCGGGCCCTCGCCCGCGAGATCAAGCGTTACGGCCGGATCTTCCAGACCGGGACGCAGCAAAGAAGCTGGTACGAGTTCCGCTTCGCCTGCGAGCTGATTCGCAATGGGTACATCGGCGAAGTCAGGCGGATTAAGGTCAACGTGGGCGGTCCGCCGGAGGAGTGCAACTTGCCGGCAGGGGGGCCGCCACCCGAGTGGCTGGATTACGATGCGTGGCTGGGCCAGGCGCCGTGGCGGCCGTTCCATCCGGAGATTCTGGGCTGGATGCGGTGGAAGGACTACTCCGGCGGTGAGATGACCAATTGGGGCACCCACATGTTCGATATCGCCCAGTGGGCGATGGGCATGGACGAGTCCGGCCCGGTCGAGATTATTCCGCCGGATGGCAAGGACCACCCGGTGCTGACGTACCGTTACGCCAACGGCACCATCATGACCCACGAGGCCATCAGCCAGCCGACGCCGGGTGTCCGCTTCGAGGGCACCAAGGGCATGGTCGAGGTGACGCGCGAAGCTCTCCTCACCGAGCCGGATACGCTGCGCCGCCAGAAGATCGGGCCCAATGAGATTCATCTGTACGAAAGCAAAGAGCACCCGGACAACTTCCTGGAGTGCGTCCGAACGCGCAAGCGGCCGGCCAGCGACGCGGATGTCGGCTACCGTTCGATCACCGTGTGTCACCTCGGCAACATTGCATACTGGCTCAAGCGCCCGCTGCACTGGGACCCGGCCCGGGAGCAGTTTGTCAATGACCCCGAGGCCGACCGCATGCTCTGGCGCGAGATGCGCGCCCCCTGGCAGATATAGAATTGATGATGGATGAAGGATGATTGATGATTTGGGAGCGGATGATATGAAGGCTCTACGCGTTGCACTGATTGGAGCGCTCATTGCGATAGGCTGCTCGGGGACCGCACTGGCCATGTCTGTGGATGATGCGCTGGGGCGACTCAAGGCCTACAAGTTCGGCCAGGACGACGAGGTCATCAACACGATTCGCGATGCCGCGGTCGGCTCGTTTGGCGATGCGGCGACCCGTCAAAAGCTCGCGGCCGGACTGGCGGCCGTCCTCGAAGCAGATGCCACGAACGACGCGAAGCATTTTGCCTGCCGGCAGCTTGCCTTGATTGCTACCGACGAGCAGGTCCCTGCCCTCGCCAAGCTCCTGACGGATCCGCAGATGTCACAGATGGCGCGCTATGCCTTGGCCCGCATTCCCGGCGAAGGCGTAGACCGCGCGCTGATCGATGCGCTCGGACGAACGGAAGGGGCGAACAAGCTTGGCATCATCAATACGCTGGGAAACAGGCGAACGGTCGCCGCCGTGGGCCCTCTCGCGGCGCTGCTTCGCGCAGAGCAGAAAGAGATCGTCGGGGAGGCTGCCGCTGCGTTGGGTCGCATCGGCACGCCCGAGGCCGCCCGCGCTTTGGATGAGGCTATGGCCAAGGCTCCCGAAGCGAGTGGACCGGTGCTGGCGGACGCGTACCTGATGTGTGCGGACCGTCTGCGAGCGGAGGGGCAGCTTTCTGCGGCGGCGAGCATGTACGACAAGGTGCTGAAGTCAAGTCAGCCTTCTTATGTCCAGGCGGCTGCATTGCGGGGCATGGCTTCGGCGGTTCCACCTGCGGAGGCTGCGACACTCATCATCAAAGGACTATCCAGTCCCGACCCGGATTTGCGAAGCGTGGCAGCGCGATCCGCCCAGGAGATCGCCGGCGCGGAGGTGACGCGTGCCCTGGCAGAGCAATTGCCCAAGCTGTCGCCGGCCGCACAGATTCTACTGCTTCAGGCTCTGGGCGTGCGCGGCGATCGGGCGGCGATTGCCGCCGTGACGTCCGGCTATAACAGCCCGGAGACAAGTGTCCGGGTAGCTGCCATCGAAGCGATGGGGGCGGTCGGCGATGCTTCCTCTGTGCGTCTTCTGGCGGAATGGGCGGCGCGCGGAAACGAGCGTGAGCGCGCCGCGGGGGCGGCCAGTCTGATGGCTTTGCGTGGCACAGGCATTGACGCCGAGCTGCTGCGCCAACTGCGGGAGGTCCTGCCGAACGTGAAGGCCGAGATCATCAAGGCCCTGGCGGCCCGCAATGCCACGACGGCCGTCCTGGAGGTGCTCAACGAGGCCGCCAGTGGCGATGCGGCAGTCCGTACGGCCGCAATTCGGGCGCTGCGCGACCTGGCCCAGGCGGAGCATGTCGCCGCTCTCGTGGACCTGCTGACAGCCATGGATACTCCGCATCGCGAGGAAGTGCGCAAGACCCTGGTGGCCGTGACGCGGCGCTGCTCCAGCGAGGAGCAGGCGGCCCAATGCCTCGTCGCCAAATGCCAGGGCCTGCAGGACGTCGAGCGCAAGAGTGTTCTGCTGGCGGCCTTGGGCGACCTTGGGCATGGCGCTGGTTTGCCCGTGCTGCGGAGCGCTCTAAAGGATGACAACGCTCAAATCCGGCGGGCGGCGCTGGTGGCCTTGAGCAACTGGCCGAATGTCGATCCCATGCCCGATCTACTGGAGGTGGCCCGCCAGAGAGAGAACAGGACGCATCAGGTCCTCGCCCTGCGCGGGTACGTGGACCTCGTCGGGCGGTCCACTTCGATGGAGGCGAGCGGGAAGCTGCGGTGCTATGAGACGGCGCTGGGCTTGGCTCCGGACGCGGCGGAGAAACGGCGCGTTTTGGCCGCTCTGCCGACGGTCAAGACGGTCGGAGCGCTGCAACTGGCTGCCGCGCACGTGCAGGATAAAGAGGTCGGCGGGGAGGCCGCCCTGGCTGCGGTGACCATCGCGAACGACATCTACGGCGCCAACGCCGGGCCGGTGAAGGAGGCGTTGACGCGCGTGGCGGCCGCCGACGTACGACCCGATATCAAAGACAAGGCAAACCAGATTCTCGGTGACATCGAGACCGCCCAGAGTTATCTGACGGACTGGGAAGTCGCCGGGCCGTACATGGAGAAAGACAAGAACTATGCACAGTTGTTCGACATTGCCTTCGGGCCGGAAGTGGCGAACGCCCAGGTTCAGTGGCGAAAGATGCCGGTTTCCACGAGTGGCGAGCAGGCCGGCTATCTGGATTTGCTGAAGGAACTGAATGGCGGCGAGCAGCGTGTTGCATACTTGCGCACGCAGATTGAGTCGGCCCAACTGAAGCCCGTGACGCTGGAGGTTTTCAGCGATGACGGTGTGAAGGTCTGGCTCAACGGCAAAGTGGTCCACGCCCACAACGTGGCGAGGCCGATCAGCCCTGCACCGGACCGCGTGACTGCCACGCTCCAGCAGGGCGTCAACAAGCTGATGCTCAAGGTGACCCAGAATAACCTGCCGTGGGGCGCGATTGTCCGCGTGCGGGACGCGAAGCCCGTCGAGCCCAAAGTCGGCGAAGGGTTCAAGCTGCATATCATCAATGCCGATTCGCGTTTCGAGGCGGCGGGGGTCCTTGATGTGAACCGTGACGGCAAGCTCGATATCCTCTGCGGCGGGTTCTGGTACGAGGCTCCCAACTGGGAAAAGCACCTTGTCCGCGAGATTAAGGAGGAAGGCAATTACTTTTATGATTTTGCCAACCTGCCGATGGATGTGGACGGAGACGGCTGGACGGACACCGTCGGAGCGGCCTGGCACAACAAAATGGTGTACTGGGTCCGCAACCCTGGCAAGGCCGGCGGGGCGTGGCCCGTGTTCGAGATTGACACGCCGGGCAATATGGAAACCGCCCTGGCCTTCGACATCAACGGCGACGGCCAGATGGATATTCTGCCCAATATCATGACTGAGGCAGCCTGGTACGAGTTTCACCGGCACGCCTCGGCCCCGGGCGGGGCGCGGTGGGAGAAGCATCAACTGCCGAAGGAAGCGGCGGGACATGGGCTCGGCGCCGGCGACATCAATAAGGACGGCCGTTGTGATATCGTGGCGCCAAAAGGCTGGCTCGAACAAACTGCCACCGGCTGGCAATGGCGCCCGGAGTTCGACCTTGGCAGCACGAGCATTCCGATCCTTGTGCACGACGTGGATGGCGACGGCCAGCCGGACATCGTCTGGGGCCTGGGCCATGATTACGGTATCTACTGGCTGGAGCAGAAAAACGCGAACGGCCAACGGACGTGGGAAAAGCACCTGATCGACAAGTCCTGGTCGCAGCCGCATTTCATGCTGATGGCCGACCTCGATAACGATGGCAAAGCCGAGCTCGTTACGGGTAAACGCTACTACGCTCACAACGGCAACGACCCGGGCGAAAATGACCCCGAGTGTGTTTACTACTACAAGTTTGACGCCGCCACGAAGGACTGGACGCGGCACACGATCCACGAGGGCGGGCGCGTCGGGTTTGGGATCAACACCGCCGTGGTGGATATCGACGGTGACGGCGACCTCGACGTGGTCGCCCCCGGCAAAAGCGGGCTGTATCTGCTGGAGAACGTGAGAAAATCGAAATAGGACCGCATTTCGCCGGGTGCCATGTCTACGCTCGCGTAGACATGCTGAACTTGACGTCTTCATGCTCACACAAGCGTACGCATAGGACCCGGCTTGTAGGGGCAGGCCCCTGTGCCTGCCCGGGGGCAACCACAGGGGGTTGCCCCTACGAACGACCGAATCGAATGAGGAGATGCACACTATGCCGAAACCGAAGATCGCGATGATTGGAGCGGGAAGTCTGATCTTCTGCAAGACGCTGACGATGGACATTCTGGCCACGCCGGCCCTGCAGGACAGCGAAATCTGCCTGATGAACCGGACGAAGCCCAAGCTGGATAAGATGGAGGCCTTCGTCCGCGAGGTGGTCAAGAAGAACAAGCTGCCGACGAAGGTGACGGCGACCCTGGACCGCCGCAAGGCGCTCGAGGGAGCGAAGTACGTCATCAACACGATTCAGGTCGGCGGCGTCGAAGCGTTCCGCATGGACTACGAGATTCCGCTCAAGTACGGCGTCGATCAGTGCATCGCCGATTCCATCGGTCCCGGCGGCGTCTTTCGGGCCCTGCGCACGATCCCCGTCCTGGCGGAGATGTCGCAGGACATCAATGAGGTGTGTCCCGACGCGATTCTGTTGAACTATGCCAACCCGATGGGGGCCAATTGCTCTGCGCTGGGGCGGGTGGCGAACGTGCAGTTCATCGGTCTTTGCCACGGCGTCCAGACGACCCTCGATCTGATCAGCCGGTACGTCGAGGTGCCCAAGGACCGGGTCGATTTCATTTGTGCGGGCATCAATCACATGGCATGGTTCCTGTCTCTGCGGGATAAGCGGGACGGGCGCGATCTCTATCCGATTCTGCGTGCGAATGTCGAAAAGCCCGAGTACTACGTGAATGAGAAAGTCCGGGGCGAGGTCATGCGGCACTTTGGCTACTTCATGACCGAGAGCACCGGGCACTTGTCCGAGTACGTGCCGTGGTTCCGCAGCAGCAAGAGGGCCCTGGGATTGTACTGCGACCAGCAGGCCTTCGGCGGAGCCTCCGGGGCCTACTACAACTACTGCAACATGCTCGCCGAGAAATATAAGAGCGTGGATTACCTGGCGACGGAGTCGAGGAAGATCGAGCGGCGCAGCGTCGAGTATTGCTCCTACATTCTCGAAGCCGCCGAGACGGACCACATCTTCCGGCTCAATGGCAACGTCCGCAATGACGGCTACATCACGAATCTGCCGCAGGGCTGTTGCGTGGAAGTGCCGGTCTTCGTCGATGCGCGGGGGTTGCACCCGATGCGGATCGGCGCTTTGCCGCCGCAGTGTGCGGCCCTGAATCAGAGCAACGTCACCGTCCAGCAGCTTGCCGTCGAGGCGGCGCTAACGGGCAATCCGGAGCATGCCATGCAGGCCATCGCCCTGGACCCGCTGACGTCGGCGGTCTGCACGTTGAAGGAGGTCCGGGACATGACGCGCGAGATGCTGGAGGCGCAGCGGCAGTGGCTGCCGGAATTCAAGGGCAAGAGGCTGCCGGCCAAGCCGACCGTTGAGATCGCCGACGATGTGACGCCTGTCGATGTCCCGCTCGATCCGGCCCTGGCGATTGCGCATCGCTTCCAGGAGCTGGCGAAATAGCAGAGGGGTCGGTCCTGCGCTATGGAGTGGGCGTGTAGCCGAGCTTGCCCCAGACGGCTTCCTGCACCTGATACAGGTCGGGATTGCCGGGCTGGTGTGGGTCCGCGCCGACCGTCATCGTGGCGTATTCGACCATTCGAGGGTCCTTCCATTTCCAGTATTCGCTGTGGCCGTCGGCGAAGGAGAAGCTTGTGCCGTTGCCGTGGCGCACGGGCGGCGGGTCGAAATTGCGGTTACCTCCCGCCAGGATGCCGCCCGGCGTGGTGACCCTGGAGCCCCACCAGGATTCCCGGTCGTAGGGGACGCTCCAGCTTGCGAAGGTGACCCAGCCCTCGTCCAGGAAGACAAGCCGCTCGCCTGGCCGCGTGATCTTCATCCGGTTCTTGATGGTGGGGGCGCCGGCACTGGGCCAGCCGTTCATGGAATCCACGATGGAGTACGTGCGCATCTCGCCGCGCGGACCCGTGGGACACCGATAGAGCCTTTCGTTCTTGCAGTACGGGAACAGGGCCCCATCCTTGACAGCTTTTATCTGCACCGGCTCGCTGGTGGCATCGGAGTAGCCCGCCCAATGGACCCAGCCGTCTTCGTTCAGCGGGATCGGGGATTCGCCGGGCTTTCCCGTGCAGGCGTGCACGATTTTGCTGTCGTTGTCATCCGCGTACAGAATCCACGCCACGTCCAGTTGTTTGACGTTGCTCAGACACGCTGCTCGTCTGCCCTGCTCGCGGGCCCGGCCCAATGCGGGCATGAGGACGGCCATCAGGATGGCGATAATGGCAATGACCACCAGCAATTCGATCAGCGTGAAGCCTGCTCGTTTGTGCTTCATATGCCCTGTCTCCGAATAGGCATGTCGAGGCTCGTCGTTCCATAGGTAGGCCGGGCGGGATTCCGTGTCAACAGCGTCGTGGACGGATGAGGGACATGGGCCGGCCGTGACGCGAGTCCCCGGGTCGGAGCCCTCCCATCTCGCCGGGCGAGGAGAAGGCCGACGGCCGTGACATCTGGGGTCTCATAGCGGGAGCCCTTGTCGCCACGTCCGTTTCGAGCTTATCGGACAAAAAGCTTGACAGCCCTGGCTGCAATTGGCACAATAGGGAAGATACGTAAGAAGTGCTAAGCAAAAACCTGAAGTGCATGCGCCAATCACTTAAGTATTTGTTTATAGCAACCCTTGTATGGGGTGGGACTTGCTCGAAGTCCAGTTGCTCGCAGCCCAGGCAGGCGGTTCCGGCCGTGACCGTGCTCCGGAGTGACTCTACGGATTTGACAACGCTCAAAACGCTGCTGGGCCTGTCCGAGACGACCACGACCGAGCATTTTGTGCTCGTCCATGAGCCCGGCGCCGGCTATCCTGCGAAGGTCGGCAGGGCCCTGGAGTACGCATATCAGCAATTCTATGGGGTTTTCGCGCACGCCGGATTCGAATTGCCCCGGTCCCAGGGCCACCTGGTCTGGATATGCTTCCCGCATCAAAGCGACTTCAACAAGTATACCCTGCAGGTGGAAAGGATGGACCTGTCCTGGCTGGACAGCTACTACTCGACGCTGACGAACCGCGTCGCCATCGTCCAGGCGGACCCGAGAGTGCCGGAGGGTGAGGACCGTCCGCTGTTGGGAGACGAGGTTCGGGCGTCCCTTGCCTCCGACAGGCAGCCGGGCCAAGGGGTTCTGCCCATGGCCGCGGCGAAACCGCGGCTCGACATCGCAAGATTGACACACGAGCTGGCCCATCAGCTCTCATTCAACAGCGGCCTGCAAAAGCGAGGCGTGATGTATCCGGTGTGGGTCTCGGAGGGTCTGACCACGAATTTTGAGTTCGAGTGGCCGGCGGGGACGGGTCTGGATCGCTGCAACGCGGCGCGCTGTGACTGTGTGCTGGAGATGCGCGACGAGGGAGGCTTGATTCCTCTGCGGCAGTTTGTTGTCCAAACCAGGGTGCCGGCCGACACCTATGTGGGCCGCCGGCACTATGCCCAGGCCTGGGCGTTTTTTCAATTCATCGTGACACTGTATCCCGGGAACCTGCGCGTCTACTTGGAACAACTGGCGAGCAAGCATCCCGGAAACCGCGATCCACGTACGCTGCTGGCGGAATTCACACGAGCGTTCGGGCCGCCGGAGGACCTCGAAGACGCCTGGAACGTGTTTCTCGATCGCCAGGAACACGCTTTGACTGACGTCTCTCCAGCGCCCGCGCTGCCCGATCCGGGTGCATCGCAGTAGCCCTCGGTTCGGTTCCCTTCTTTCTTCGTTGCCTATCTTCGCCAGCCCCCAAATAGGCATTCCCCGCACGCAGAATGGGTCTCTTGCCTATGGGCAGGGCGGAACTTGCGCGTTTATCTGACATAGGGGTGTTGTTCGAGCCAGGCGATGATCGAAAGACCTGAGTTGGAATCGACGACCGATGC
>Ga0315291_10006081_pt1 | contig 15023 bp, 15 predicted proteins | sample YL17G12_20_MG_FD_203070 | JGI IMG/M metagenome (GOLD analysis project Ga0315291, IMG submission 203070) | Sediment microbial communities from Yellowstone Lake, YNP, Wyoming, USA - YL17G12_20 | ecosystem: Environmental > Aquatic > Freshwater > Lake > Sediment | place: USA: Wyoming | collected...
GGACGTGACTAGCACGGCGGCGGATATGGCGCTCTTCTTGGAGATGGTGGCCAGGAGAACGGCTGTCAGCAGCAAAGCCAGCGAGGAGATGCTCGACCTCATGCTAGCCCAACAGGTGAGCGACCGCTTGCCAGCGCTGCTGCCTCCTGACACGAAGGTCGCCCACAAGACGGGCGATCTGCTTGAGGTCACTCACGACGTGGGCATCGTCTACTCTCCCCAGGCCACCTATGTTATCGCCGTGCTGTCCGACAGAGGTGGGGAGTATGAACCCATTGCCCTTCTCTCCCGCTCTATCTACGATTACTTCAATCGTTGAGCGGCGACGGCCGTTGGTTGTAGAATGGGGCCGAATCTGAACAGGAAAGGCTTGTCTATGGTCGAAGAGTCACCACGTTGCCGCGGCATGCGCGACCTGCTGCCCGCCGATATGGCTCGCTTCCGGCGGGTGGAGGAGGTCTTCCGCATCGCCTGCCTGGCCTGGGGCTATCAGGAGGTGCGCACCCCCACCATCGAGCACCTCCACTTGTTCACCGCTGCTGGTACCCTCTCCCCCCAGATGCTGGGGCGCGTCTACTCATTCCTGGACTGGGACGGCTGGAGCGGCGAGCGGGTGGTGCTGCGCCCCGATGCCACCATACCGACCGCTCGCCTGTTCGTGGAGCACCTGCAGCAGGAGAAGCTGGCCAAGCTTTTCTACCTCCAGAACGTGTTTCGCTTCGCTGAGGGGGACGAGCCGCGGGAGGGCTGGCAGTGCGGCGTGGAGCTTATCGGCGATACGCAGCCGCGAGGCGAGGTGGAGCTTATCCTTCTCGGCCGTCAGACGCTTGAGCGGCTGGGCTTGGGGTCGGTCGAGGTGCGTCTCTTCCATCCCGGCATCGTGCGGTCGGTTCTCGCTCAGGCTGGCCTGGAGCGCGCTGACCAGGTGCGCGTCTACGATCGCATCCTGGACGGCGATCTGACAGCCCTGGCCGAGTTGGAGGAGCGACTGCCGTCCCTGGGAGCGCCTCTACGGCTGCTGTTCGAGGGCGAGGGAGCTGGCAGCGCTTGTCTGGCTAACATTGGCAGCGCCTTCCTGAAGGCGGTGCCCCAGATGGCCCGCCCGCTGGAGGAACTGGCGACGCTGGTGGATACGCTGTCGGCTCTGGCCTGCCGCTGCCAGGTGGCTACGGCGCTGGTGGGCAGCTTCGAGTACTATACGGGGCCCGTTTTCCAGTTCGTGGCCAACGGTGAGGGGGTGGGAGGAGGTGGCCGCTACGACGGCCTGATCGCCCTGGTGGGCGGCCCCGATGTGGCGGCCTCCGGCTTTGCCTTGGACGCGAGCAGGCTGGCCAGGCTGCTGCCCTCGCCGGAGGAGTCCGTTCCTCGGCAGGAAGCTGTCTGCGTGAGGCCTGCCTCCGACCGGGCAGATGTTGTGGCGGCAGCCTTCGCTGCCATCGGCCCCCTTCAGGAGCTGGGCCTGCGGACTCAGGCGGCCCTGGTTCGAGATGTGCCTTCTGCCTGCCGCTGGGAGATAACGGTGAAGCCGTCTGCCGAGGGTATCGGCTACTCTCTCTATGATCGCACCGCGAAGCGGCGGCGGGCCTTCGCCAAGCTCGACGATCTGTTGGCCGTCCTGGAGGCGACGGGCGGTGTCCTCCCTTAAGCTGGCCCTACCCGCTGGCCAGCTAGCTCGCCCCACCGATGAGCTTCTGAGGCAGGCTGGCCTGACCGTCCGCGGCTACACGGACGGCTCACGCTCCTACCGACCGCGGCTGGAAGGCCGTGAGGACGTAGTCCTGCGGGTCTTCCGCGAGAAAGACATCCCCATCCAGATCGCGCTGGGCAACTATGACCTGGGCATCTGTAGCATGGCCTGGCCGGAGGAGCTGCTCATACGCTATCCCAGCGAGGCGGTGGTGCAGCTGAGGGCCCTCCCCCTGAGCCCCTCGGTCTTGTACGTGGCGGCGGCGTCCAATAGCGGCCTGACCAGCCTGGACAGCCTGGCAGGGGTGCCTGGTCTGCGTCTGGTCAGCGAGTACCCCAACCTGACCGAGGCATTCGCCCTCAGCGCTCGCCTGGCCGCCTATCGGGTCTTCTCGGTGGCGGGGGCGGCGGAGGCCTATCCTCCGGAGGATGCTGACCTGGCGGTCGTTGCTGCCAGCAGTGAGAAGGAGGTGCGAGAGCAGGGGCTGAGGCCGCTGTATCGCCTGCTGGTGGGCTCGCCTTGGCTCATCGCTCACCGCCGCAGTCTTGAAGGAAAGGACCTGAGCGCTGTGCTGGGCCCGCTGATGTCCCTGGCGGCCGGTCGGCAGCCGGAAGCTGGCCTCGCGTTGCCCTCCGCCCTGCCTGCACCGCCGCGGCCGCCCTTGGCGACCGAGCGAGCGGCGAGCACTGTGCGGTTGGCACTGCCCGATGGGCACCAGCAGACCAGCGCCGCCGCTATCCTGCGAGCAGCCGGCATATCCTGCCAGGGCTATGACGAGCAGGGATGGGTGCGCCGGCCGCGGAGCCCGCAAGAGGGACTCGAGATGAAGGTCATTCGACCCCAGGACATGCTGCAGCAGGTGGCCTTGGGCAATTTCGACCTGGCCATCAGCGGCCGCGACTGTTTGCTGGAGCATCTTCTCCACTTTCCCAGCAGTCCAGTAGAGGAGGTGGTGGATCTTGGCGGCGGCCAGTTCGATCTTTCGGCGGTGGTCAGTGATGACCTGCCGGCTGCCAGCCTCGCCGAGGCCGTCGAGCTTTGGCGTCGCCAGGGCCTGAAGGCCATTCGAGTGGCCTCGGAGTTCCCCGGCATCGCCGACCACTATGCCCGCCAGAACCACTTCTGGCGCTATCAACTGATACCCATCAGCGGCGCGTCGGAGGGGTTTGTCCCCGAAGACGCTGAGCTGCTCATCGAGGGCATTCAGACGGGCAGAACGCTGGTCGAGAACAAGCTCAAGGCCATCGACCGCTTCCTGCGTTCCACCACCTGCCTCATCGCCAGCAAGCGGCGGCCTGAGGGGGCCAAGGCCGAGCTCCTCTCTCAGCTCACCGAGCGCTTCCGCCAGGCGGCCTCGTCCCTGCCGGCGGCGGGCAGGTGATAGAATGGCGGTAGGAGGTTGCCAGAGGAAAGATGCCAGCGCTGGCCCTGCATGCCGCCGTCGCCAAGCGCATTGCCGACGAGCTCAGTCGGTATGCCCTCGATGCGGACTCGGGGAGCCTCTATCTGGGCTCTACCGCTCCCGACATCCATATCCTGATGCGTTGGGAGAGGGGGCGCACTCACTTCTTCGATCTGCAAGACCTTGGGGAGCAGAGCGCGGTGGCTGCTATGTTCGAGGCCTATCCGGCCCTGGCCTGCCCGGCCGAGCTCAGTCCGCCAACGGTGGCCTTCGTTTGCGGCTACATCTCGCATCTGGTGATGGACGAGATCTGGATCAATGATGTCTATCGGCCCTTCTTCAGCCGGTCTTCGCCGCTGGCCGACGACCGGCGAGCGGACATCATGGACCGGGCTCTTCAGTACGAACTGGACCGTCAGGCTCGCGCTGACCGGCAGGCCATGTCCCACATCGTGAAGGAGCTAGCCCGCCCGGCCTTGGATTTGGAGGTGGGCTTCATCGACGGGGACGCTCTAGGGCAGTGGCGAGCGCTGATGGTGGAGGCGCTGAACCACCCGCCGGATTGGGAGCGGTTCCGTTTCTTCGGCGGTCGCGCTCTGAAGGCTACGGGCATCGATACGCCCGAAGCCTTCGCCGCGTTCGTGAAGATGCTCCCCGACCTGGTGGCCGAGGCCACCGATTACCTCAGCCGCGAGCGGCTCGAGGCTTTCCTGGAGAAGTCGATAGATCAGGGCCGGGGAGCCGTTAAGGAGTACCTGGATTGAAACTGGTTCAAGGCAGTGAAGAGGGCCGTCGCCTGCTGGCTCGCCTGCGGCGTCCTCTGGGAGAGGCCGAGTTGCCCGCAGCCGTCCGGCGGGAGATACGGCGCGTCTTTGGGGCAGACCTGGACGCCCAGGCGGTGGTGGACCGCATCCTGGCCGACGTGCGGGAGGGCGGCGATGCCGCGATCCGGCGCTACAACGAGGAGATCGACGGCGTCCGGCCAGGCGCTGGCCTCTCCCTGAAGGTGGCGCCGCAGGAGATAGAGGCCGCCTACGCTCAGGTGGACGAAGAGGTGGTGCGGGCGCTGCGCTTTGCCGCCGACCGGATCCGGGCCTACCACCAGAAGCAGCTCGACCACTCCCTGGCTGGCTTCGATGAGGGTGGTCTCAGCCAAGTAGTGCGGCCGCTGAAGCGGGTGGGCACGTACGTGCCCGGCACCGCGGCGGTCTATCCCTCGTCGGTGCTGATGGCTGCCATCCCGGCGCGGGTGGCCGGTGTTGGCGAGGTGTACATGGCCACGCCGACGGCTGCCGACGGCAGCGTCTCGCCCCTGAAGCTGGTGGCTGCCGACATCGCTGGCGTGGACGGCATCTTTCGGGCGGGCGGCGCTCAGGCCATCGCTGCCCTCGCCTTCGGCAGCGAGACCATCCCGCGCGTGGACAAGATCTGCGGCCCGGGGAACATCTTCGTCGCCCTGGCCAAGAAGACGGTGCACGGGCTGGTGGGCATCGACGGCATCTTCGGCCCTACGGAGACGCTGGTCGTGGCCGACGACGGCGCTGACCCCGCCCTGTGCGCTGCCGACCTCCTGGCCCAGGCCGAGCACGATGCCCTGGCCAGCCCCATTATCATCACCACCTCCGAGGCTCTGGCCCAGGCGGTGATGCGAGAAATCGAGCAGCAGCTAGGGTCGTTGGAGCGGCGGGACATCGCCGTCGCCGCCTTGGAGGGACAGGGACTGGCGATAGTGGTGGAGACGCTGGCGGAGGCGCTGGCCCTGGCCAACGAGTACGCCCCTGAGCACCTTTCCCTGGCGGTGAGCGACGGCGAGCGCTACCTGGGTCAGGTGGCCAACGCCGGCTCCGTATTCATCGGCGGCCTCTCGGCGGAGGCCGTGGGCGACTATACGGCCGGCCCCAGCCACGTCATGCCCACCGGCGGCAGCGCTCGCTTCTCCTCGCCTCTGGGGGTGTACGACTTCCTCAAGGTGACCAGCGTTATATCTTTGGACGCGGCGGCGCTGGCTGAACTGGGCCCCGCAGCGGCGGTCATCGCTCGCGCCGAGGGGTTCACTGCCCACGCCCGGGCCATCGAGCGGCGGCTGGAGGGCGGGCGCTGATGCCTGATCCCATGCCAACGAGGATGGACTCCCTGCGCCGGGTGCGGCCGGAGCTTCTGGCGATGCTTGGCTATGAGCCCATCGAGCCGGTGGACGTGCTGGCCGAGGAGCTAGGTGTCCCCATCGACCAGATCGTGAAGCTGGACGGCAACGAGAACCCCTACGGCCCTTCGCCGCGGGTCAAGGAGGCCCTGGCCGACTTCGACCTCTACCACATCTACCCCGACCCGGAGCAACGGCGCGTGTGTCAGGCTCTGGCTGGCTACCTGGGCGTGGACAGCGAGCACATCGTGGTGGGCAACGGCAGCGACGAGCTGCTGGAGCTCATCGCCTGCCTCTTCCTCTCGGCTGGCGACGCGACGATCAATTGCGTGCCCACCTTCGGCATGTATGCTTTCGTGAGCGAAATCCGGGGCGCTCGCGTCGTCGAGGTGCCTCGCCGTGAAGATTTCAGCCTGGACATGGCGGCCGTGCAGGAGGCAGCCAGGGCGGGCGCCAAGGTCATCTTCCTGGCCTCGCCCAACAACCCCAGCGGCAACACCATCTCGCCGGCCGAACTGGACGCCGTGCTCGCCACCGGCGTGCTGGCGGTGGTGGACGAGGCCTACGTGGAGTTCAGCGACCGAAGCTTCGTGAGCCTAGTGCCGCAGCGGGACAATCTCATCGTCCTGCGTACCTTCAGCAAGTGGGCAGGTCTGGCTGGCCTGCGGGCGGGCTACGGCGCTTTCCCCAAGGGCATCGCCGAGCTCATGCGCAAGGTCAAGATGCCCTATAACATGAACGTGGCCGCCCAGGTGGCCATCCTGGCCTCGCTGGCGGACGCCGAGACGCTGCGCGAGCGGGTGGAAGCCATCGTGCGCGAGCGGGAGCGGCTCGCGCAGGAATTGGCGGCCCTGCCCTTCCTGCGCACGTTTCCGTCGAAGGCTAACTTTATCCTCTGCCGCTGCCAGGGCATCGACGCCCGCGAGGTCTGGCGTCGCCTGCGCCAGCAGGGCATCTTCGTCCGCTACTTCGACACGCCTGGCGTGAAGGACTGCATCCGCATTACCGTGGGCAAGCCGGAGCACAGCGAGCGGCTCCTGGCGGCCCTAAGGGAGATAGGAGGGAGCCTTGCCCCCTGAACGAAGAGGCAACGTCCGCCGCGAGACGAAGGAGACGCAGGTGACGGTGGAGATGAGCCTGGACGGCAGCGGCCGCGCCGATATCGACACCGGCATCGGCATGCTGGACCATCTGCTGGAGCAATTACCCCGCCACAGCCTGTTCGACATAACTGTACGGGCCAGCGGGGACATTGAGCGCGACCCGCACCACCTGGTGGAGGACGTGGGCATCGGTCTGGGGCGTGCCCTGTCCGAGGCCCTGGGCGAGCGCCGGGGCATCGTGCGCATGGCCCACGCGATCGTGCCCCTGGACGAAGCGCTGGCGGTGGTGGCGGTGGACCTGAGCGGCAGGGGGCACGCGGCGTTGGAGCTGCCCTTCATTTCTGAGCGGATAGGGCAGCTACCGACCGAAATGATCGCTCATCACCTGGCCGCGTTTGCCCTGGAAGGGCGGTTCAACCTGCACGTGCGGGTGCCGGCCGGAACGAACGACCACCACAAGGCGGAGGCGGTGTTCAAGGCGCTGGCCCGTGCCCTGGGCGACGCCACTCGCATCGACCCGCGCATCAGCGATATCCCCAGCACGAAGGGGAAGCTGTAGGGCTAGGCGGCCGTGTCCTCCAGCCCGAAGCGGAAGTCCTCGATGACGGGGTTGGCCAGGAGGAGGCGGCACATCTCCGCCACCTGCTTCTCCGCCTGAGCCCTGTCGCTGGCCTGGAAGCGGATCTCCATGTACTTGCCCGCCCGCACGCTCTCCACCTCGGCGAAGCCCAGGGAGTGCAGGCCGCCCTTAATGGTCAGGCCTTGCGGGTCGTTCACCGTGGGCTTGAGGGTGACGTAGACGCGCGCTAGGTAGGTGCTCATGGCGGCCCCATTATCTCCCTTCCCGTCAGCCTGCGGAAGGCCTCGCGGTAGCGCTCGGCTGTGCTCGTGACCACCTCTGGCGCCAGGTTGGGGGGCGGCGGCTGCTTGTTCCAGCCGATGGATTCCAGCCAGTCGCGCACGGGTTGCTTGTCGAAGCTGGGCTGCGACCGCCCTGGCTGGTAGCCGTCGGCGGGCCAGAAGCGGCTGGAGTCGGGGGTCAGCAGCTCGTCGATGACGATCAGCGCGTCGCTCAGCCAGCCGAACTCTAGCTTGGTGTCGGCGATGATGATCCCCCGCCGGCGGGCGTAGTCGCGGGCGGAGGCATAGACGGCCAGGGTGCGGTCTCGGATGAGAATGGCCGTCCTCTCGCCCACTATCTCCACCACCTGGTCGAAGGAGATGTTGATATCGTGGCCGGTCTCGGCCTTGGTGGAGGGCGTGAAGATGGGCTCCGGCAGCTCGTCGCTCTCCCGCAAGCCGCCGGGCAGGCGAATGCCGCAGACCTTGCCCGAGTCGCGGTACTCCGCCCAGCCGGAGCCGGCCAGATAGCCTCGCGCCACGCACTCCACGTCTAGGCGCTTGGCCTTGCGAATGAGCATCGAGCGACCGACGAGCTCGGGCGGGATGGCGAAGGGCACATCCTTGGCCTCGCTGCTGTCGATGAGGCGAAGGAAGTGGTTGGGGGCGACGTCGCTGGTGAGGCCGAACCAGAAGGCGGAGAGCTGGGTGAGGACGCGGCCCTTATCGGGGATGCCGTTGGGCAGGACGACGTCGAAGGCGGAGATGCGGTCGGTGGCGACCATGAGCAGGCGGTCGCCGAGGTCGTAGGTATCGCGCACCTTGCCGCGATGGAAGAGGTTGGCCGCTGGCAGGTCGGTCTGGACAAGGACGGTCATGGCCTCATTCCCTCCTTCATTCGCGAACTTGCAGCCCCACACGACGGAAGCTCTCGTCCACGTAGCGCACAAAGTAGCCGTACTCGAACAGCGCCGCCAGCTCCTCGCGCGAGATGTGCGCCATGACCTCGGCGTCCTCGCACAGGACATCGAGGTACGGCCTGCGCTCGCGCCAGGCGCTCATGGCGTTGCGTTGAGCCAGCTTGTAGGCATCCTGGCGATTCATCCCCTTGTCGATGAGGGCGAGGAGCACCCGCTGGGAGAAGACCACGCCGTGGGTCGACTCCAGATTCTCCCGCATGCGCTCGGGGTAGACCTCCAGGCCGCGCATGATGAAGGCGAACAGGTCCAGCAGGTAGTCCAGGAGGATGCAGGCGTCGGGCAGGATGATGCGCTCGGGGGCGGAGTCGGTGAGGTCGCGCTCGTGCCAGAGGGCGACGTTCTCCAGGGCGACGGTGACGTAGCCGCGGAAGAGGCGGGCCAGGCCGGTGATGCGCTCGCACTTCTCGGGGTTGCGCTTGTGAGGCATGGCCGACGAGCCGGTCTGGCCGGCGGCGAAGGGCTCGGCTACCTCGGCTACCTCGGTGCGCTGAAGGTGGCGGATCTCGGTGGCGAACTTCTCCAGCGAGGCGGCGATGACGGCCAGGGTGGCGATGAAGTGGGCGTGGCGGTCGCGCTGAACGATCTGGGTGCTCACGGGCGCCACAGCCAGGCCGAGCTGGCCACACACCGCCTCCTCCAGCGCCGGCGGGACGGTGGCGTGGCTGCCCACGGCGCCGCTGATCTTGCCCACCGATACGTCGGCCTTGGCCGAGGCCAGGCGGCGGGCGTGGCGGCGCATCTCGTCCAGCCACAGGGCCAGCTTGAGGCCGAAGGTGATGGGCTCGGCGTGGATGCCGTGGGTGCGGCCCATCATGAGCGTGTCCTTGTGCTCGAGGGCGCGCTCCTGGAGGACGGCGATCAGCTCGGCGACGTCGCGCTCCAGCAGCTCGGCGGACTCCTTGAGCAGCAGGCCGAGGGCAGTGTCCTCCACGTCGTAGGAGGTGAGGCCGTGGTGGACGTAGCGCGACTCCTCGCCCAGGCTGTCGGCCACCGAGCGGAGGAAGGCGAGCAGGTCGTGGTGCATCTCCCGCTCGTACTCGGCCATGCGTTGGATGTCGTAGCGGGCGTGGCGGATCTTCTCCATCGCCTCGCGGGGGATGACGCCCTGGTCGGCCCAGGCCTGGCAGACGGCGATCTCCACCTGGAGCCACTTGTCCAGCTTGTTGTCCGGCGACCAGATGCGCCCCATCTCCGGGCGGGTGTAGCGCTCGATCATCTAGCGGTACTCCTCGTTATCCACACGCTCGTCCTGAGCATGTCGAAGGACGAGACAGAGCAAAAGCATCCTTCGACATGCTCAGGATGCACGGGATTATCACGAGCGGTACTCCTCTCGCGGCGGCGAGAAAACGTCGATGGCCACTGAAGGCTCGAGGGCAGTCACCTGGTGAAGGACGTTGGGAGGCACCAGCCAGCTATCGCCGGCGGCCAGCTCCCGCCGCTGGTCGCCCAGCTCGAACAGGAGGCGGCCGCTGGCCAGGTAGCCGATCTGCTCGTGAGGATGGCTGTGGGAGGGCACGACCGCACCCTTGGCGAGAGCCACCTCGATGAGCATCATGCCCTCGCTGCTGTTGAGGGTGCGGCGGGTGACCCCGGGCAGCATCTCGACGGGCGTGGCATCCGAACGATGGGTGAGCATAGCAACAACTCTCCTCTCCGGGCGGTCTTCGCCAAGATGTTACGGCACCAGGGCCGCGCGCTGCAACGGGTTTTTCAACCCTGGCTCAGCTCTTGCCGGCAGTTTTCCAGGGCCTGGCGCACGTCTTCGTTTCTGAGGGCGAGGATCTGGGCGGCGAAGAGAGCGGCGTTGCGGGCGCCGTTGACGGCCATGCAGGCCACTGGCACCCCCGGCGGCATCTGGGCGATGGCGAGGAGGGAGTCGAGGCCGCTCATGCTGCCGGCGGCGATGGGCACGCCGATGACGGGGATGGTGGGCGCGTAGGAGGCGAGGACGCCGGGCAGGGCGGCGGCCATGCCGGCGGCGGCGATGATCACCTCGATGCCACGCTCGCGGGCGGCGAGGGCGAAGTGGCGCGCCTTCTCGGGCGAGCGGTGGGCGGAGATGACCTGCGTCTCGTAGGGGATGCCCAGCGCCTCGAGGGTGCGCAGGCAGTCCGCCATGGCGGCGGCATCAGACTTTGAGCCGAGGACGACCGCGACGCCAGGCATTCTGCTATTCCCTCACTGCCCCTTGCGCCGGCGCGGCGATGTCTCGGCGGTAGTGGCACTTGCTGAAGTGGATGCGCTGCACGTTGCGATAGGCCTTGCCTCGCGCCTCGCTCAGGCTGGCGCCCAGGGCCGCCACCGTCAGCACGCGGCCGCCGCTGGTCACCACGCCGCCTTCTTCGTCCAGGCGGGTGCCGGCGTGGAAGACCAGCGCGTCCTCGTCGACGCTGCTCAGGCCGGCGATGGGGAAGCCGGTGTCGTACTCGTCGGGGTAGCCGCCGGAGGCCATCACCACGCCCACGCAGGCCTCGTCGCTCCACTCCACATCGGCCGCGTGCAGTTGGTCGGTGGCCACCGCCCACAGGATCACCGCCAGGTCCGACTCCAGGCGAGGCAGGGTGACCTGGGCCTCGGGGTCGCCGAAGCGGCAGTTGAACTCCAGCACCTTGGGCCCGTCGTTGGTGATCATCAGGCCACCGTAGAGCACGCCCCGATAGGGACGGCCCTCCGCCTCCATGCCGCGGACGGCCGGCTCCAGGATGGTGGTGCGCACGGTCTCGGCCAGGGTGGCGTCGTACCAGGCGGGCTGGCTGAAGGAGCCCATGCCGCCGGTGTTCGGCCCCGCGTCGCCGTCGAAGGCGCGCTTGTAGTCGCAGGCGGGCACCATGGGCACCACCGTGCGGCCGTCGGTGAAGGCGAAGACGCTGATCTCCGGCCCCGACAGGCGCTCCTCGATGACCACCGTGCGGCCGGCCTCGCCGAACACGCCCTCAACCAGCATGCGGTCGATGGCCTGAAGGGCCTCGTCCTGCGTCTCGCAGACGATGGCGCCCTTGCCGGCAGCCAGGCCGCTGGCCTTGACCACGGGCACGCGGTCGAACTCGCGCAGGTAGGCGCGGGCGTCTTCGCGGGAGGTGAAGGAGGCGCCGCGAGCGTGGGGGATGCCGTGGCGCTGGCAGAGCTCCTTGCAGAAGGCCTTGCTCCCCTCCAGCTGGGCGGCGGCCTTGCTCGGCCCGAAGGCGGCGATGCCCTCCGCCGTCAGGCGGTCGACGAGGCCGAGGGTGAGCGGCTCCTCCGGCCCGACGACCACCAGGTGGACCTTGTGCTCGCGGGCGGCGCGGACGATGCCCTCGATGTCGTTGGCCTTTGTCTGCGGCAGGTTGCGGGCGATCTGAGCGGTGCCGGCGTTGCCTGGGGCGACCAGCAGCTCTTCGACGCGCGGGCTCTGGCGCAGCTTCCAGGCAATCGTGTGCTCGCGGGCACCGGAACCGACGAGAAGGATGTTCATGGTCATGGGTCTAGTTGTTTGGCCTCCTGTAGCAGCCGGTCGAGTTCATTGCGTAGCGCTTGAACGTGGTCCCACGTCAGGTGAAGTTCGGCTCCATGTGCCTTTCGGTCTACGCTGATTGTAACACCAGGAGGATACCCGCGCTGCTGATCGTGGGCGGTAGTGGGCCACACTCTCAACTCCGCGGTGAATATGGCTTCAATGTCGCGAAGATCGAGATGAAAGGCGCTAATCATCGCCTCTTGGTTGGTCAGGCTGGTGGCCTTCGCCAGCGAAAGAGGCTTGAGGAGAATTGCCACAAGCCCCAGCGAGGCCTCCTCGACGAACCACTGGCCGCCGATGCGCTGGCCCTTGAGCTTGCCCTCGCGCAGGTAGCGACGCACCTGCTCGAGGGAGCGGCCGAGGCGGCGGGCGGCCTCGGCGACGGTGATCATGCCATCGAGGGAGACCATAGCAGGTCAATGATAGCAGTGCGCGTTGTTGTTGTCAACAACGACATGCCCTGCCTTCTACGGCTCGTCGCTTTCGATGGGCGGCAGGGTCTTCCCGCCCACGTCCCACAGGACTTTCTGTGGCAGCTCCTTGCGGGCGATGGGCCAACGGTGCAGCTCCGTGCGGTTGCGGCCTCGCCAGTGGAACCGAATCTCAAAGCCCATCTCGTTCGAGCCGACCGCCTCATCTGGACGGGGTGCCTGAGAGAGATCGAATGCGTTCACGAAGTGAGTCCGGTCGAGTGCGCCTCCACTTGCTGACCGCCACTCCATAGAGAATCGCTGTCCTCGAATTCGCCAGTGGAGGTCTCGAACAGGGTCTCCTGAGAATTGGCGAACCTTGAAGTGCGGAGCGAAGGCAGTTTCGAGGCGCGTGACGCCGTCCACGATCACGTCGAAACGTGGGCGGTCCCTTTCTTCCGACCAGTCAGCTTCTCCCTGAATAACGCTAGCCGGGCGCTTCTCAAGTACCTCCTCCGCTGGATAGGATGGTGCTCCTGACCGAAGGCTCCGTAGTCGGCCCTTGTACATGTACAGAGACTTCCTGTCGATCTCCCCTTTGTGCGCGCGGCCATGGCAATTCGCGCAGACAACGATCATGTGATCTGGGTCGTGGCGCTTGTGTTCCGACCATGGAAGTATGTGGTGAGCCTCCAGCGGCGTAACGGTGTGACACGTGAAGATCGCACATCTGTGGCCGGCTTCCACAAGCAGATCGCGTTTGATGTCCGTGGGGATGCTCCGACAGGCGTTTCTTGCGTCGTCCCCACTATCTGAGGCTGCCGCATTGGCCTCCGATGCCTCGAATTGCAGCGGGGAGTCCCTAACAACCAGTCGTCCGTCCCTGCCGAGTTGTATGTGCATGTGGATCAGAGCCTCGTTGAGCGAGGTCGTGAGCCTCAGGCGGGAGTCCTCTGCACCTATGTGCTGCTTGGGGTCGGCGATCTTCTCAATGATCTTGGCGACGTGGTACTGCCCGTCCCGCCCGGAATTCAGTTCGTGCAGTTTCGCGTAGACAAATCTCCACTTCGTGCTGCCACCGTGACGTATGTCAGGATAACCTGCTACGCGGAAGAATTCGGTTATCTCGGAGCCTGACTTGCAGTTGGCTATCGTCTTGGCCACATGTTCGAGGATTTCTTCGGGGAATTTCTCCAGCCGGTTCAAAGCATCTCACTCCCACTCTATCGTCCCCGGTGGCTTGGAGGTGATGTCGTAGACCACGCGGTTCACCCCCGGCACCTCGTTCACGATGCGGCTGGAGATGTGGGCTAGCAGCTCGTAGGGCAGGCGGGCCCAGTCGGCGGTCATGGCGTCCTCGGCCGTCACCGCCCGCAGGCAGACCACGTGGCCGTAGGTGCGGGAGTCGCCCATCACCCCCACGCTGTGGCTGTCGGTGAGGATGGCGAACACCTGCCATAGCTGTCCATAGAGGTCCGCCTTCTTGATCTCGTCCATCACGATCCAGTCGGCGGCGCGCAGGCTCTCCAGCCTCTCGCGCGTTAGCTCGCCGATGACGCGGATGGCCAGTCCCGGCCCGGGGAACGGCTGGCGATAGACCATCGTCTCAGGCAGGCCCAGGGCCAGGCCCACCTGGCGCACCTCGTCCTTGAACAGATAGCGCAGGGGCTCGACGAGGGTGAAGGCCATCTCGCGCGGCAGGCCGCCCACGTTGTGATGGCTCTTGATCTTGGCGGCGGCGTTGGAGCCGACGGCGCTCTCGATGACGTCGGGGTAGGTCGTGCCCTGGGCGATGAAGTCCACTCGCCCCAGCTTGCGGGCCTCGGCCTCGAACACGCGGATGAACTCCTCGCCCACCATCTTCCGCTTGGCCTCGGGGCCGACGACGCCGTCCAGGCAGGCCATGAAGCGATCGATGGCGTCCACATACACCAGGTTGATCTTCATGTGGCGGCGGAAGGTCTCGACCACCCGCTCAGGCTCCTCGCGGCGGAGGAGGCCGTTGTTCACGAAGATGCAGACGAGCTGGTCGCCTATCGCGCGGTGGACGAGGGCGGCGGTCACGGCCGAATCGACGCCGCCGGAGAGGGCGCAGATGACGCGGCCGTCGCCCACCTGCTGGCGAATGCTGCGGATGCTCTCCTCGATGAAGCTGGCGGCTGTCCAGTCGCCGTGGCAGCCGCAGATGTTGTACAGGAAGTTGCGCAGGATGGCTTTGCCGTGGGGGGTGTGCACCACCTCCGGGTGGAACTGGAGGCCGATGACACCGCGGTCGTTGCCCATCACGGCCACCGGCGAGTTGTCGGAGTAGGCGAGGGAGCGAAAGCCGGGCGGCAGCTCCACCACCCGATCGGTGTGGCTCATCCAGACGGCCATGCTGGGGGGAAGGCCTTCGAAGATGGGTTCGTCGCGGACGCCCTGATAGATGATGGTGTGGCCGTACTCCTGCCTATCGCCAGGGGCCACGCGGCCGCCTAGCTGGTGGGCGAGGGCCTGCATGCCGTAGCAGATGCCCAGCACAGGCAAGCCGCTCTCGAAGATGTGGGCTGGGGCGAGGGGAGCGTTCTCTTCGTAGACGCTGGCCGGGCCGCCCGACAGGATGAAGCCCTTGGGCTGGAGGCGTTCTATCTGCTGCCAGGGGGCGTTGTGCGGCAGGAGCTCGCAGTAGACGTTGCACTCGCGTACACGGCGGGCGATGAGCATGCTGTACTGCGAGCCGAAGTCGAGGATCACCACCGTCTCCGGGCGGGCAGGGACGACGGGCGGTGTGGCCGCGGCGGGCTGCTCGCCCTCGCGCTGGCGGGCGATCTCCAGATAGGTGGAGACCTCGATGTCGTCGCTGGTGATAATGCGGTGGCTGGGCTCGTCAGGCATGGGGAAAGGAGCTCCTTGTGGACAAGGGTAGCATGGGCGGCAGGGAGCGTCAAGCGAGATTGGGATAAAAAGCATTCGCCCTATAACA